>Ga0210401_10003555_pt1 | contig 16630 bp, 21 predicted proteins | sample IncBWH32MmetaG_FD_150866 | JGI IMG/M metagenome (GOLD analysis project Ga0210401, IMG submission 150866) | Forest soil microbial communities from Barre Woods Harvard Forest LTER site, Petersham, Massachusetts, United States - Inc-BW-H-32-M | ecosystem: Environmental > Terrestrial > Soil >... | reverse complement strand
GGTCGGACTGCGGTTGATCGCCGTGACCGACGACAGCCCGGGTTATCCGATCATGGACGACGCCATCATGATGCGCGAGACCAGGGCGGCGCTCGATGACACGGGCTTGCGGCTCTCGGACATCGAGTTTGTCAAGATCACCCCCGAGATCAATGTCGCCGCGCTGGAGTCCTTTATTGCGGCCGGCGCATCGCTCGGCGCTCGCCATGTCATTACAGCGCCCGATGACCACGACCATTCGCGCCTCTCCGACAGCCTCGCTGGCATCGCGAGCCTAGCAAAGCGCTATGGCCTTTCTGCACTGCTGGAATTCTTTCCCTGGACCACGGTGCAGGACCTCGAAACCGCAGCTAAGGTTGTGGGCGCCACCTCCTGCCCGAATGTCGGCATTCTTATTGATATGCTGCATTTTGATCGCTCGGACAGTTCGCTGAGCCAGATTGGCTCTATCCCGACTCATTGGCTTCCCATGACCCATCTCTGTGATGCCCCTGCAGGGAAACCAACAACGATCGAGGGACTTCTATATGCTGACTGCACGGGCCGAGCGCCTGCCGCCCGGAGAGGGTTGTATCGATATCGCTCCGATTCTAATGGCAATGCCAAGTGCCACCCAAATTGCCCTCGAAGTGCCCATGCAACAGATGAGAGGTCTGGAGGGCGCCGAGGCAGTCGCTCGTCACGTGCATGACGTGGCAGTACGGTTTCTAGCCCGGCTGCCTTAAGTGGTTTGGGCATTGCATGGCGCGCCCGCACCTAAGGGGAGACCTCAATAATTGATCTGCGCGACGGTCCGAAGTTCATCCGGCGTGGTCGTACGAAAGCCAAAGAACTCAAGATAAGCCGGAATCTGCTCGAACAGCATATCGGTGCCGACCTGGATTTCACAGCCCCGCGCCCGGGCCGCCGCCAGAAACGGTGTGATTTCCTGCTTCATCACGACTTCGCCGACGAACGCGGAGGGTGAGATCCGAGCAACGTCCATCGGCAACGGGTCATTCTCTTTCATGCCGAGCGGCGTTGCGTTGACGATAACGTCAAAGCCGGCCGGGTCCTTTGAACCGACCTCTATCTTCAACGCCGGATAATAAGCTCGCAAACGCTCTGCTAAACTGTTCATCGTTGCAGAGTGAGCGTCGAACAGGGCAAGCTCTGCCACGCCGGCCTTGGCCATCGATGCCACAATCGCAGAGCCGACACCGCCGCACCCGACAACGAGCACTCGCGCACCCTCTAACACCCGGCCCTTGCGTAGAACGCCGCGAACAAAGCCTTCGCCATCGAACATATCGCCAACGAGGGTGCCGCCTGGGCCGAGGCGGATCGCGTTGCACGAGCCCGCAACCCTCGCGGTGGTCATAACTTCATCCAGTAATGGGATTGTGGTCACCTTGTGTGGCATGGTGACAAGAGAGCCGTGGATATTGGAAAGCTTGAACAAGAGCTTGAGAAACGCAGGGTAGTCCTCGGCCTTGCAGCCCATCGGAACGACAACGGCGTCAATTTTGTATTTCTCAAAATATGGATTGTAGATCATCGGTGCCTTGAAGCTCTCGGTCGGATAACCAAGATGTGCAATGAGCTTGGTGCGTCCGCTGATCGTCATGGGATTTCTCAAATTGTTTTTCCAGAGAGTTCGATCTTTGCCCTGAGCTGTTTCCGGTAGCGATCTGGACGCCGTACCTCAGAAACTCAACTCATTTTACGTCGGTGTTGTCGAGCAAATGCGCAAGACGCCGCAGCGCCAGTGTGTACCCTTGGGTTCCAAGTCCCGCGATTACACCGTCGGCGCGAAGGGATACATAGGAGTGGTGGCGGAATTCCTCACGCTTATGGACGTTTGATATGTGAACTTCGATGATGGGTGCTTCGAAGGTGTTCAACGCATCGAGAATCGCTACCGACGTGTGCGTAAATGCGGCAGGATTGATCACGATACCGCATGCGGTTTCCCTTGCCTCGTGTATCCAGTCGATGATCTCGTATTCACCGTTCGACTGGTGAAAGCGAAGCTCAAGTCCGAGCTCTCCAGCGACCCTGCGGCAATCGGTCTCGACATCGGCAAGAGTTTCGTGACCGTAGATATGTGGCTGGCGTTTGCCGAGCAGATTCAGGTTGGGACCGTTGAGTACGTAGACGATGTGGCTCATGTTGGGCTCCGGGATCAAGCATGTTTGACGTGGGCAGCAGCGAGAACGCAGACGTCTATCCTTTCAGCAGCCCAAATTCCTGGAGCACCGCAGAGGCCTCCTTGACCGCGTGGTTGGCGGCTGGCACGCCGCAATAGATCGCCTGCTGCAGCAAAACTTCCTTGATATCGTCAGGCGAGAAACCGCCTTCGGTAAGTGCTGCTCGGACGTGCAGGCGGAACTCGTCCCATTGTCCGAGCGCGACCATAGTGCCGATCACCAGCACACGCCGGGTGCGATGATCGAAATGTGGCCGGGTCCAGATCTCGCCCCAGGCATGACGCGTGATCAAATCGATGAATTCGGTGTTGAACGAATTCTTGCCCGCGATCGATTTATCGACCCAGGCGTCGCCCAGCACCTTGCGGCGCTGAGCCATACCGTCGTCGCTGCGTTTTCGATCATCCATGGCTGGCCTCGGATAAGTGTTGTATCACGAAGCCGATCACCGCGTCGGTGAAGGCGTGCGGCTGTTCGACATTGGAAATATGCGCCGCGTCGAGGATCGTTAAGGAGGCGCGGGGGATCTGGCTGCGGATGAATTCTCCCGCGGCAACGGGGGTCGCCATGTCGTGTTGGCCGGCGATGACCATTGTCTGACTCTTGATCTTCGGCAGCAACGCGCGCTGATCGAGCGTGCTAAGCGCCTCGCAACAGGCGAGATAGCCTTGCACCGGGGTGGCGAGCAGCATGGTCTTCATGTTCGCTGCAATCTGCGGCTCGCGTTCCCTGAAATCCGCCGTGAGCCAGCCTGCGATCACGGTGTCGGCGACGGCTGCGATTCCGCCTTCCTTGATGGCCTTGATGCGGTCTAGCCAGTTGGTCGGATCGGGATAGTAGCAGGCGGTGTTGGAGAGAATGATCTTGTCCAATCGCTCCGGCGCGTTGGCCCCTAACCATTGCCCGACCATGCCGCCCATCGACAGTCCGCAAAAGTGCACCTTGTCAATGTTGAGATCGTCGAGGATCGCAAGCACGTCGCGTCCGAAGCGCTCAATGGAATAGGGCGCGGGCGGTACGCTGGATTTGCCGTGACCGCGCCGGTCATAGCGGATCACGCGAAACAGTTGGGTGAGTGCCTTCATCTGCGGCTCCCACATCTGCAAGGTGCAGCCCAGCGAATTCGACAACATAAGCGTCGGACCGCCGTCGCGTCCTTCGACGGATACATTAAGCAGACATCCATCGGCGTCGATCATCGGCATCGAAATTTCTCTCCAAGTCTTTCGAGCGTCTTATGTGGCGTCGAGCGAAGCGAGCAGGCGATCGATCAGGACCTGCGAGACACCCTGATAGGCCATCGGCTCGAACCGTTTGGCGATTTTCTCCCCACTCAGATACGCGGTGACCTTGGGGTCCTTTATCAGCACCTCGCGCAGATCCTTTTTCTCGGCGACGGCGTTCTTGCTGGCGGCTTCCACCAGATGATGGGCCTCGGCCTTGCCGATCCTCTCAGCAAGCGCCATCGCCACCGCTTCCGCCATGATGAGGCCGTGGGTCTCGTCGAGATTGGCGTACATGCGCTCCACGTCGACTTCCAAACCTTCAGCAATATCGACAATCGAAGCCAGCGCGCCCGAGGTCACAAGCAGCAAACCAGGCAAGGTCGGCCATTCCGCGTGCCAGGGACCGGCGCTGCGCTCGTGATCCTGCACCTGGGCGGCAAAGATTGCCGCCGCCAGGTTCGGTGCCATGGTGGCAGCAGCCAGCGCGGTCGCGGCCGCGACGGGGTTGCGTTTGTGCGGCATCGTGGAAGAGCCGCCACGGCCTTCGCCCGACGGCTCGAACGCTTCGGCGACGTCGGTCTGCATCATCAGCTGGACGTCGCGCGCGATCTTCCCGCAGGTGCCTGCAACGATCGCGAGCACCGACGCCGCCTCCGCGAGGCGATCGCGATGGGTGTGCCATGGCGCGTCCGGCAAGGGTAGCCCGAGTTCCGCCGCCAGTTTTTCTGCGACCAGCAGTCCGTTGTCACCAAGCGCGGCAAGCGTACCGGCAGCTCCGCCGAATTGCAGCGCGAGCGATTCGCCGCGAAGCCGCTGCAAGCGGATGCGCGAGCGGTGCAGGGCGGCGGCATATTCCGCAAGCTTGAGGCCGAACGGCATCGGCAGTGCATGCTGCAGCCAGGTGCGCGCGACGACCGCGGTTTGGCGATGCTGTTGCGCAAACTGGGCAAATCCCGCAACAGCGCGGCCGATGTCCTTAAGCAGCACCTCTAAGCCTTCGCGCAAGGTGAGCATCGTGGCAGTATCGATGACATCCTGGCTGGTGGCGCCCCAATGCACATAGCGCGCGGCCTCAGCGTCGGTCCTTGCGACGTCCGCGGTCAGTGCCTTGACGAGCGGAATGGCGAGATTGCCGGATTTCGTTGCGGCCTCGGCTAGGGAGGCAAGATCGAAGCTACCCGCCTTGCACGCGTTCGCGATTGGACCAACGGCGCTCGCCGGGATCACGCCGGTTGCGACTTCCGCGCGCGCCAGGGCCGCCTCGAAATCAAGCATATGCTGGAGGTATGCGGCGTCGTCGCATACAACGCGCATGGCCGAGCTCGACAACATCGGCGCAAGGAGGGGGGAAAGGGACGTGCTCATGTTGTCGATACCTATCTCGGATGAAGCGCTTCTGCCCCAATCAATTGGTTAGCGCCGCACGGCCCCGGGCAGCCCGTAGGCTTCCAACTGGGCGCGGACTTGAGCCACGTTGTGCCCGAGAACGACGATGTCGTACTTTTTGCCGCCTACATCCCGCACGTGGTCACGCAGCAGTGCTTCGGCCTTGAAGCCGAGGCTTTCGAACAGGGCTATCGCCGCCTGTTGGTCGACGGTCATCTGCAATGAGAGTTTTTCCAGGCCGGCACCCAGCGCCAGCGTGAAGGTCTCTTGGGACAACGCCCGTCCGACGCCTTGGCCGCGGACGTCGGGCGACACCACCATCCTGATTTCGCCGACATGCGGCGACCAGCAATAGGGATCGCGGACCAAGGCGCTGCAGCCCACGACTTTGCCAGCCTTTACCGCGAGCAGGCTCGTGATGTCGCCGCGCTCGATCTCATTGATCCAAGCCGACAGAACTTTCGACTGGCTGATATTGCGCGGGAGAAAAAGAAGATCGTGCGCAGGCAGTTCCCGTGCGAAGTCGAGCACTGCGGCTTCGTCCGCCCTCGACATCAGACGGAATTCGATCTCGCCGGCATCGGTTTTGACATGCCGCGGATAGGAGCGCGGTCCGGTCATATAGATCTCCCCCCTAACCAAGAGTCCAGTTTCGGCCAAAGCCGTTTGATCGCATTGGGGCCCGCGACGACGCTGACGTGACCGCCTTTCAGTATCACCTCCTCCTTGTCGACTGAGCCGACCTTCGGGATCAGATGCCTGGCCGATTCGTAAGGAACAATGTGATCATGCTCCGCGACCGCATGCAGGACCGGCACTTTGATTTTAGAGAGATCGACGGCGTGACCGCCGACCAACATCGTGCCCTCATAGAGCTTATTGTCCCACATCAGGTCTTTGGTGATGCAGCGGAAATATTCGCCGGACAGCGGCAGGATGTCGGTCGCCCATCGATCGAACATACGGTACGACTTGACGTATTCGTCGTTCCAGATGTTTTCCCACAATTGCAACCGGCCTGTTACGCGCGAGGCCGGCCGCAGCATATCGAATGATGAAAGTATGATCTCCGGCGGAAGATTGCCGACACTGTCGACCAACCGGTCAACGTCGAAATAGCGGCGGTCCGCGAAATTATGAAACAGTTTCATCTCGCGGAAATCGATCGGGGTGGTGAAGCAAATCAGGTTCTTCATCGGTCCGTCCGCGAAGATCGAGCCGTACAGCAACGATAGGACGCCGCCGAAGCAATAGCCGATCACGCTGATGTCGGTTTCGCCGGAATCCTGCTGCACCCGACGGATGCAATCGGGAATGAAGTCGAGGACGTAGTCCTCCATCCGCAAGTGTCTTTCCTCCGGTTTCGGCGGGGTCCAGTCTATCATGTAGACGTCGTAGCCTCGCTTCAGCAGGAACTCGATAAAACTCTGGCCAGGCACCAGATCTAGGATGTAACCGCGGTTGGTTGTTGCCATCACGATCAGGACCGGGGTGCGATAGACTTCCTCCGCCATCGGCCGGTAGTGATAGAGGTTCATAGTGCCGCGGACGGCCAGGGTGTCCTTCGGCGTCGAGCCTAGTGAGGGGCCGGCCGAAGAGATATACTCGACGCCCTTGATGCTCCGCTGGATCGCGCGCTGCATCTCAGACTGGATGCGGTCCGGAATTGCAGCCAGGTCATGCCCCTCCGTTGCGCTCATGTTTGCTCTTCCTCTGCGGGGGCACCAACATGCAGCGCGACGTTTGGCTCGCTCAATTTCGAAATTTCGATTAACTCGATGCCGATGTTTCCGAGAAGTCGCGGCAATTCCATCATCGTATGCAGCACGGACCATCCTGTGAAAATGAAGTGGATCCGAACATCATTTGTGGTCGACCGGTGCGGCGCCTCGAGTATAACGATGTCAGATACCCTTTCCCTGTGGGCGCCGGCCACGCGCAGGACCAGCGGCATGCCGGTCGAATGCGTAATCAGAACCGCCTTCCTTCCGACACGCTGCGTGAAATCGCTGATCAATTGCGAGAGCGTCCGTTCGACCGAAGAATCCTGCAAATTGAGAAGCAGTCCTGCCGTCGTTGGTCGATAGCCAAGCGCCTTCAACCACATCGTAAGCGGCAATAGCGCTAGGTCACTGCCAAAGTATTGCGGCACCAGAATGATCGGCTTGCCATCACCAAAGCGAGCGGCGCTTCCAGCCACCATCGCTTGCCGAGCGAAATTCAGCGTATCGAACCCGGCCCCCATCACGGCGAGCGGCCATCTGGCGAATAGCTCCAGCGATGACGCAAAGACATCGAGCAGACCCGATATTTGGCTTTCGTGATCGCCCCAGTACGGGACAAAGATTCGCTCTTCATGAACCGCTGTAATAAATTGACTGATAGATGAAGCGCACTCGTCGCTAGCCTCCCACATGACGCGGTGGCCACGCCCCGGGATGACCGTAAGCTTTGCGCCCGGAATGAGCTTCGCCATCATCCTTGAGTTTTGCGACGAGATCAGTTCATCCAAGTCTCCAGTTAGCACCAGCGTGGGGCAGCGAATGTTGGCGAGCGCTTTCGAACCGTCAAATTCGGCAAATGCCTGGAATTGCAGGTCGGCTGCATGCAGAGGGGTCGGCAGCGCAATCTCGCGCCGCATCTGCGCCTCGGCAATCTCGGGATGCCGTTCGAGGTAGCCGCGCGAATAGGTGACCTTCCAAATCCGTCGAGCGGCTTCCTCCGGTGAAAGACCATCGAGGTCGCGCATCACACTCACAATGGAGGGTTTAGCATAGGTTGCACGCGGCCCACCGCACATGGTCGCGCACAGTATCAGGCTCGAAACGCGTTCGGGAAATTGGCGGACGAACTCCTGGGTGCCGCCCATCGAATAACCCAGCAGGTGTATGCGAAATATTTCGAGCTCGTCGAGCAGTTCGTAGAGGTCTCGCGCCATGTTCTCAATCGCGTAGCCCTCGACCGGTTTGTCGCTCAGCCCGGTGCCCCGATTGTCCAGTGTGAGAACGGTGAACTGCCGTGCCAGTGCCTCGATGAATGCGTCAGGCCAAGCGATGGAGTTCAGCCGATAGCCCATGACCAGCACGAGTGGCGGCCCCTCGCCCTGCACGCGATAGGCGATATTGATGCCGTTTACGTTTGCATGCCGCATCCTCATCGGCCGACCGATCAGTGTACGATCCGGCTTGCGATGTTTCTCCGAATTATCAGTCTGGCGCCGTTCTTTCACAATGCGCCTGCCTTTTCACGGAGCATGAACTTCTGAATCTTCCCAGTCGATGTCTTGGGCAGTGTGCCATAGACGAAGGTCTTGGGGACTTTAAAGCGCGCTAGGCGCGCTCGACAAAAGGCTGTCACCTCCTCGTCGTCGGGTCGTAGCGCCCCGGGCTTGAGTTCAAGGAATGCGCAGGGCGTCTCGCCCCATTTTTCATCAGGACGTGCGACGACTGCCGCCAACATCACAGCAGGGTGCTGGCTGAGCACCTCTTCCACCTCAAGACTCGAGATATTCTCTCCCCCAGAGATGATGATATCCTTGGAGCGATCCTTGATCTCGATCGCACCATCGGGATGCCAAACTGCGAGATCGCCTGAGAGGCACCAGTTTCCGACTAGCGTTTTTGCCGTTGCCGGCGCGTTTTTTAGGTACCCTTTCATTACGGTATTGCTGCGCAGCATAATCTCGCCAACTGTCGTCCCATCGCGTGGAACTGGGGCCATTGTCTTGGGATCAGCGACGATCACCGCCTCGACCATCGGATAGGCAACACCTTGCCGCGCCATTCTGGCAAAGCGCTCGTCATCGGGCAGCGCGTTCCATTCGGGCTGGAAGACGCAAGAGGTCGCGGGCCCGTAGGTTTCGGTGGCCCCATAAAGATGAGTAACGCGAAAGCCGAGAGCTTCCATGGACCGGAAGACGGAGGAAGGCGGCGCCGCGCCACCGGTTGCAACCGTTACCGTGTGCTGAAATGCCACTCGCTGATCGGCCGGCGCATGAGCCAGCATATTCAGTACGATCGGAGCGCCACAGAGATGGGTGACCCGATGCTCCGCGATTAGTCGGAAGATTTGTGCAGGTTCAACCTTGCGAAGACATACTTGCGTTCCGCCAGCAGCGACAACCGCCCACGGATATGACCACCCGGAACAGTGAAACATCGGCAGTGTCCAAAGGTAGATACTGTCGAAGGTTAGTCCGAAGCTGAAACCGTTGCCGAGCGCTGAAAGATAGGCGCCACGATGACTATAAACGACGCCTTTTGGATCGCCGGTAGTCCCGGATGTATAGAGCAGGCATAGCGACTGCCATTCGTCGGTGACGCCAGGCCAGTTGAAACCCGGGTCGCCGGAAGCGAGGAGTGCCTCGTAGGTGAACTTACCCAGTAGCGAGGCCTGTGAATCAGGGGAAGGGATGTCAATGACGGCGATCTCTCGGTCCACTTGTTGCAGCGCTTGCCGAATCAACGGTGAATATTCCGCATCGACGATCAAAACCTTGGCGTTTCCATGCATGAGCGAGAAGGCGACATTTGCAGCATCAAGGCGGGTATTCAGTGGATTGAGTACGGCGCCAAGCATCGGCACGGCAAAATGCGCTTCGATCATCTCCGGAATATTCGATGCAATGATCGCTACGGTATCGAGTCGTTTGACGCCAAGCTGCGCAAGTGCGGAAGCGAGCCGAACGCAACGATCAAGGAGCTGCGCGTAAGAATATCGGCGCGCGCCGTCGATCACTGCCACCTTGTCGGCGAAAGCGCTAGCGGCGCGGGTCAAAAAGCTGACGGGCGACAAAGGTATGAAGTTGGACGGATGTCGATCCAAATCCGTCTCGAAAGGGTGCGTGCTGTTTGTATTCATTGGATCACCACATCATTTTTTCCGAAAGCGTTACGCTTTCAACTATCCAACACTCATAGGGTCGAAACCACGTGCCCGCCGTCGGCAACGATCACGCTTCCAGTCATGTAGGAACCAGCCTCCGAAGCCAGCACCAGAAGCGGCCCTTCGAGTTCCCGCAATTCGCCAAGCCGTCTCTGTGGAATCCGCTTGATCAGTGCCTGCCCGGCAGCCTCCTGAAAGAAATCGTCGTTGAGTTCTGTTTCGAAATATCCCGGAGCAAGCGCGTTGACGCGAATGCCATAGCGCGCCCATTCCAGGGCTAGTGCCTTTGTCATCTGCACAACCCCGGCCTTGGAAACCGCATATGGAGCGACGGAACTTGCCACTCGCAGGCCCAGGATCGAGGCCACATTGACGATGGAGCCCCTCACTTTGTGCGCAACCATTCGGCGTCCAGTTGCCTGCGCTACCAACCACACTCCCTTGAGGTTAGTGTCGATAACTTTATCCCAATCGGCTTCTTCCTGTTGCAGTGCTGGTCGCGTTGCCGTCACACCGGCATTGTTGATGACAATTTGAACTGGACCGAAACGCGCTTCAGCGGCGTCCAATGCGGTCTCGATGCTCGCTGCGAGGGTGACGTCCATCATCACGCTTTGGGCTTGTCCCTTGGCCGCGGCTATGTCATCGACGGTTTTGGCCAAGGCTTCCGCGCGGCGCGCGCCAACTGTTACGCGAGCTCCCTGCGCCGCAAGAAAGCTCGCAAAAAATCGTCCAAGACCGCTTGAGCCGCCGGTAACGAGCACATGCGATCCCTGGATTCCAAAAAGATCGCTCATCACAAATCTCTTGCAGCTCGGGAAAGCGACATCACTTGAACTTACTCCAGACGAGAATTGATCGACCCATGGTGCCATCCAAATAGCTCTTGTAGGCAGCGGTCGTGATCGTCAGCGTATCTCCGTCAAGCACGAAGTGCCGGATTTGATCGGTGCCGGTCCATGCCTGGTTCCATGAAGTGTCAATGTGATGAACAACGACATTCTCACCTAAGGAGAATGTGCCGGCATAGGCGACCATCGTGCCAAGCAATTCCACGCCCTCTTCATCAGTGGGCACTGCGTCGCGAGGCACGACACGGTCATGCCGCGTGAAGATTGCGTACATCCTGCCGTCGGGCGCGTAACCGATATAGCCGTCCGGCGCATCTCCGAACTGATTGTGGCGATGACCATCGGAAAGGCGTTCGCGAACGTAGGTTTGCAGTCTCCACGTTCCGAGTACGGGGCAGTCTGCCGGCGGCTTGCCCGGCTTTACGGATGCCAAAATCTCTTTGTCGGTTACCAAATTGTCCTCCCGTTATCTGCTGCCGGAGATTGACAAACGTCCGGTTCATCAGACGCTTCAAGAATCTTCAGGCGTCGAAGAACACCGTCTCCCGATCGCCTTGAAGACGGATGTCGAAAGTGTAGGTGATTGCACCGTCTCGTTCGGATCGGGGCGCGATCAGCGTTTGGCGCCTCTCCGATTGCTCGATAATGTTCAGGACTGGATCTTGGGAATTTGCCGTTTCCTCGTCGCCAAAATACATACGCGTGGCGAGGCCAATATTGATACCGCGAGAGGCCAGCCAAAAGTTCACGTGAGGTGCCATGGCCTTGCGGCCTTTGCGACCGGCCACGCTTCCCGGCTTGATGGTGCGAATTGTATAAAGTCCGGTTTCGAAGTCTGTGCCGGTCCGGGCCCAGCCGCGGAAGCGCTGATCGATCGACTTACTCTGCTTGTCGGCAGGATGGTTGTATCGGCCGGCGGCATTTGCTTGCCATGTCTCTACCAGAACGTCCTTGGTTACATGGCCCGCGCCATCGAAGATTCGTCCCTCGATGATGATGTGTTGGCCCGCGACTTCGGGACCGGCGATGTCGCCGGTGAAATTATTCTGAAAGATCTCGAAGCCGGCCTGATTTGGAATCAAGCCGATGTGCACGTAGGGGCCTGCTGTTTGCGACGGCGTCTCGGGCAGATAGGAAAGGACGAATGGGGTGGGTTTCATGCTAGCCTCCCTGCAGTTTGTTCTCGAACAAGGTCTGGCGGCGTCCACGCAGCACAATATCAAAGCGATAGGCGAGACACTCCAGCGGGCGCGATGCATTGAGGTCGAGTCTTGCTGTCAAGCGATCCGCGGCTGACTTGTCGGGAATGGTGGCGATAATCGAATCGTGGGGAATGAGCGGATCCCCTTCGAAATACATTTGGGTTATCAATCTTTGTGCGAAACCCGTTCCGAACACCGAAAAATGGATATGAGCCGGCCGCCAGCTGTTGATGCGATTCCGGAACGGATATGCGCCTGGCTTGACCGTTCGGAAGAAGTAATAACCCCGTTCGTCGGTCAACATTCGGCCGCAACCACCGAAATTGGGATCGATCGGTGCAATGTAGGTGTCATTACGATGACGGTAGCGTCCGCCGGCGTTGGCCTGCCACACTTCGACGAGGGTATTGGATACGGGCTGACCGTTGCCATCGAGCACATAGCCATGGACGATCGTCTGTTCGCCAATCGGTTCACCCTGTTTGGCATAGTTCAGGATGAGGTCATTATCGAGTGGACCGAGCTGGTCAGGCGAGAAAATCGGACCGGTTACTTCGGACAGGGAGTTTTGCAGAGACCAAAGCGGTATGCGAGGCGAGCGCAACACGCTCGTCTTGTAAATGGGCGTATATGCTGGGGGATGTAGGTCGCGATCACGTTGGTGAAACTCGGATTCAGGAGTCATGCTGATGTAACCTCATATATTTTATTAGCTACCGAGAACCTGCTGCCGCCTTTTGGTCGGATTTCTGAAAGGGCAGGAAGATAAGTGGCCTCGATCATCAACACCAAAGCTCCCATCGGGTTGGACGAGTCCTCGTCAACGGCCCTCATGTTGGAACGACGACGGTACCGCTTGCAGCCTCGGCGCGTTTCCTTTCATAGTCTGCCTTCGCCATTGGAACAGCGTTGGGATTTCCGAGATCATTCATATTGACCCGATAGGTTTCCCGGGCAGTCACGGCCGCAATCGCCGCGATAACGGTTATCCCGAAGGCGATTGCCCCGACGGTGAGAGGAATGTGAGCCGAGCCGGGAGGTGCCACGGTTGCAAAGAGTGCGGGAAGTAGCGCCGTAATCGTAGTCCCGATATTCTGGGATATCGCCATCGCAGAGACCCGGGTTCGCGTCGGGAAAAGTTCGGGGTAGAAGCTCGGGAAGATAGCGTTGTAGCCTTGGTAAACGACGCCCCACATCAATAGCGACATGAAAATCGCCAACGGTACGTTATGGATGCTGATCGCGTAGAGATAACCGAACGCGAGCAAGCCAGAACAGAGAGAACCTATGATAATGGGAGGCTTGCGGCCGACCTTGTCTGACAGGTTACCGACGAACGGAATGATGAACACGGCCAGCACATTCCCCAGGACGGGAATCCACAGGTAGACGTCTTTTTCGAAGCCGATTCCATAGGCTGGTTGGACCGCATAGGCGGCGCCGAATATTGCGGCGACGACCGGGATGACATTCATCAGCGCCATGCAGACAACACGAAGCATATCCCTCCAATTGAGCTTCAACGCTTGAATGATTGGCGCTCTCGGAACCTTGCCTTCCTCTTCCTCTTTTTCAAATGCTGGCGTTTCGTCAACTTCACGGCGGATAATGTAGCCGGCGACTATGACGAAGAAGCTGAGCAAAAAGGGTATTCGCCAACCCCAGCTATTGAATGCCTCAGCTGGCATGTAGGCCGCGAGCGGCAGGAAAACCGCCGCTGCAAGAATCTGTCCGGCCTGGACGCCCTGGAGCGAAAAGCTGGCATAGAACCCGCGCCGTCCAAATGGGGCATGCTCCAGGATCATTGAACTGGCGCCGGAGATCTCTCCGGCAACAGCAAAACCCTGTATGAGGCGCAAGATAACAAGAAGGACGGGAGCCAGCACGCCGACCTGTTGATATGTCGGCAGGATGCCGACCGCCATCGTCGAGATACCCATAAGGAACATGCAGACGAGCAGAACTGTTTTCCGGCCATGGGTATCGCCCCAGTGCCCTAGAAAGAACGCGCCGATGGGCCGGGCTACGTATCCAACGCCGTACGTCGCTAGCGATGCGACGATGGCGACGGTGGGATTTTCCGATGGAAAGAATAACTGCGGGAAGATCAAAGACGCCGCTGTAGCGTAAATGAAGAAGTCATAATATTCGAGGGCCGATCCAATCCATCCGCTCGCAGCGGCCTTCTTTGATTGACCCGTGTGGTGCGTCGCTTGCGCACTAGTCATTGAGAGCCTCCTCCAACTTTGACTGCTGAGGCCCGTTAGCGGGCTTCTTTGAAATCTTGGGCAGCTAGCCGAGTTCGTCTTTCTAAAATTCGCGGAACTGATCGAAAGCAGCGCCAAGATAGTCGATAGGCGATCTAACACAATTACCCTGTTATTCGACAAACGTAACATCATGTTAGTTTATGGAATCAGGGCCTTTTGGTCGGGTTACCGGTCGCCGTGCTTGAAGACGAGAGCGGCTCGTATCTGATTGCGTTCGAAAGCGAGCCGCACGGCTGCGCCAATGCAGTGACGACCTCAGCTCATGGCATCCGGAGCCTGCCTGCGATGTCGGCCATGTAACCGAGCGCGATCAACCAGACGCTATGCTCCACCGGATCGCCGCCTCAGCTGGCGGCTTCAAGTTCCTGTCCTTACTTGATTGTATCTTCCATATGCTTGTGACCCGCCCAGGCCGGTCTGACGTTTCCTCAGTGAAACAGCCATCGACGCGGCAGTTAGGCTTAGCAGAAGAAGCTCAGGGTCCCCCGAGGGCGCCGCGGCGTACGCCAAGCCACTTCATTTCACGTTGGCGTGCGTGGAGAAGGTTCGATCCCAGTTCCTCTCCCTCCGCCTTGAGACGGACAATCAGGCCCTCGATCTGCTCCGACAGCTGGTTGGCATAGCGCACCGGCCGCCGCGAGCGATCGCTCAGGGCCTCAAGCCCGTGCGCCTTGTAGCGATCGAAGATCTTGTAGCCGGTCTTGCGGGATACGCCGAATTCCCGGCAGACGTCTGTCATGGCCTCCCCGTCCAGCAGGCGGGCAACAAAGCGAAGGCGTTCTTCCATAACCGAACTCGCTTTCCACGGCATCCACACCTCCCGCTTGCAAAAAAGCGAAAAGTGTAACCCATGTGTCCGGTACGAAGTGTCACCTACGTCTCGGGCCGCTCACATCAGACACTTAGCTATCTTTCGAGGATCCGACGAAACCCGGCGTATGGGCGCTGTGTTGGCAAATCGATTGCCGGACCCGGTGCTGAGACAAGTCCGGCTACAGCATAAGGCCGGATGACCCGATTTGCTTTCTGATCCCGTGATGCGGTCTCACAAAAACCGCTGAAAACTCCGCCCTGCAGGGGGATTCACAAGGCGTTTTTTCTGGCGTAGTGCGGCCAATCATGATGATGGTCGAGCAGCAACGGCATGTCTCCGCGGTCCCTCGAATCCGCCGCGCCCTGGCGCTGCCGATCTACGCCGCGGCCCTGGTGCTCGACGTCGCGGCCGCCCGTGCTTGGCCGTCTCGCCGCATGGATCGCCGGCGACGGCTGGTCTGGATAGATAGCCCCTGCATGACTCTAGGAAGGCCGCTGGTGAGTCCGGGATTCGGCCGCTGTCATGGTGCCGGTCGATTGGCGCCAGCGCATGCCAATCTCGCCGCGCGGCGAGGATCAATCCTTCTGGTGACTCCTAGACGATGCCAGCTAGCGGCCTATCGAGCCAAGCTGGGCGGCAAGAGTCTGCGCAGTAAATACATTCATTCGGAGAACGGCTGTTGAGCCGTCGATCAGCTTCACGGTCACCTCGAAAATCGCTGGTTCCGTCTCGACGGTTTTCACGATCTCAGAAATCGCCAGCGTTTGCATATTTGCTTCCTGCGCAAAGAGCGCAGATGTCGACGTGAAAAGAATGGCTCCAATCAAAAGTAGTTTCTTCATAAGATCAGATCCTTCGGATGAGGTCTCCACTTTACTCTCGCGCATGTAGATTTGAAGCGTTCTCTTGGTGGCGCCTGTTCGCTTGAGGGGGCGCGGGACCGAAGCCCCGCACCCTCGATGGCCCCTCCATGACTCTAGGAAGGCCGCTGGTGAGTCCGGGATTTACCGGCTGGGCGGGGGGCGGGCGATCCGGGCCACCGCATTGCTCCCCACCGTTACCTGATTGCGGCGAGGTTTAATCCTGGCGCGAGCGAATTGACTCGCGTTTTAGACCCCCGGAGGCGCATACCTACATAATCACCGCACCCGCCTCCTAGGCATTACCGGTGACAGAGAGTGTTGCGCTCCCGCCTACTTCGAGGGGAGCATCATGGCCCAGTCTCAACGTCTGTCGTCCGTCCTTCCGTTCGCCGCCATTGGGCGTCCCGCCTGTCCGAAGTGCAAGGCCGCGATGATGCTTGTCAGCGTCGAGCTCGCGGGCCCTGGCGTCGACTTGAATACGTTTGAATGCGCTATCTGCAATCACGTACTTAAGACCCATGCCGCCTATGTAGATCCCATGAAATCCAAGGGTCTTGGGCGCTGGCTTCAAGGCGATTTGCACCCACCGAAGTAAATGGGTGCGGGCCTAGTCGAAGCAAAGAACAGTAGTTGTTAGCTTGCCAGATTGGGCGATGCCGCCCCAGGACACGGGAGAGAGCCATGCCAAGTCTAGACGAAAAGCGAGGCTCCCAGAGCCAGCAGATCCTAAAGGCTGGAACGATTTCGTTTAATGGCTCTGGAATCGACTGCCTAGTCCGCAAGATGTCTGGCTATGGTGCAAATCTCGAGGTCGAAAGCCAAACCGGCATCCCCAACTCATTCGACTTGGTTATCGACACAGAGCAAAGCAATCATCATTGTCGCGTTGTGTGGCGAAAGGCGCGTCGGATCGGTATCGCGTTCGATTAGAAAAAACCGTCGCTG
>Ga0210401_10003553_pt1 | contig 16639 bp, 8 predicted proteins | sample IncBWH32MmetaG_FD_150866 | JGI IMG/M metagenome (GOLD analysis project Ga0210401, IMG submission 150866) | Forest soil microbial communities from Barre Woods Harvard Forest LTER site, Petersham, Massachusetts, United States - Inc-BW-H-32-M | ecosystem: Environmental > Terrestrial > Soil >... | reverse complement strand
TGGCCTCCGGTCCTGCGCCATTGCCGTTTCTCGCAAAGCGCGCCAGGCTCGCGTGCGCCGTCGCGAAGACTTCGATGGCGAGGGCTTTCCCTGGATCGCTCGTCTCGGCTGCGTCCCAACGCGCCTTGCCCGCAATCCACACCATCGCCAGCCCAACTCCCAACATCGCTCCCAGGATCACGATAACAGTCCGGGGCGGGAAGGATTTCTTCGTCGGGGCCGCAGCAGGATCCAAGACCTTTACCGTAGGAATCTCTTTCGCTTCCTGCACCTTCGCGAGCTCGTATTGCTGTGTCAAAACTTCGTAGACGGTTTCCTGAATTTTCGTTTGCCGGTATAAGTCCGCATACGTAACCCCGAGTAGCGGCAGTTTACGAATAGAGGGATATAGCGAATTATCACTTTGCAGATCGCTCTGGGTTCCTGCACCGACAATCTCGTTGAGCTTTTTCTGCAGCTCCCCCACATGCGCCTGCGCCGCGCGAACGCGCACGTTGTTGTTCGTATAAATCTGCTGCAAGCCGCTGAGTTCAGCTTGTGCAGCAATCAACTGCCCTTGGAGAGTGGCCGCGGCGTCAACCATAGCCTTGCCCTGCTCGGGAATATCGATTGCGGAGTTTTTGCTGGCAAACACGCTGAACTTCTGTTCCGCGGAATCCAAATCGGTCTTAACTTCCTGTAGCCGCTCCTCGAGAAACATACGTTCGCGCCGCGCCGACGACGTGCTTAAATTTGAAACAAGCACGTTCAATTCCGACACGTAGGCCTGCGCAATTTCTGCGGCTCGTTTAGGATCGTGGTCGGTGACTGCGATCGAGATAATTCCGCTCTTCCGGTCCGCCGAAATATAGCTGTGTCCCGCCAGGTCCGCTCTTGCATCTTCAATTTTTGAATCGCCGTACTCCTTCATGAGCGCAAACTGGCTGATCAAATGATCCTGTATGGTGTCGCTTCCGAGAATACCGACAAAAAGATCTCCGGAGTTCTTAATGCCCAAAAGGTTACTAGCGAGCCCACTGTTACCCGAATTGCTCACCATCGCCGCGAGCATGCCCAATCCCGGCGATTGGTCATCGGGTGGCATAAGGCGCGTCACCGATTGATATTGAACCGGAATCAGGAACGCGACAATCGCGCTCGCCAGCATTGTCGACAGTCCATATCGCCACAAGAGCCTTCGGTTTTCCCAAAAGAGCCGAAGATAGGGTAAGAGACGGAGGGTGGGTTCGATCGGCTCCAAAAGCAACGACTCGGAGGAACCTTCCACGGGGGCATCAAGCAAGACGTCGGCCTCCCTCTCCTTGTTCGTCGAACTCAGCTTAATCTCTTGCACTATCGCCCTCACCCCGACGGTGAAACAAATCACCCCAAAAACTGATAGACGAACCCCCAAAACTGCTTCGCAAGCCTATACGTACTGACCGTCGACGCTCGCCCCTCACTCGGGCTCCATCGTTCAGTGGAGTGCAGCCGGATAGAACGTAATCTGAAGCGTCGAAGTCCAGTTGGTCTGCGGCCCCGGCGCCAATGTCGGCGCGAGCCACTTTTCGTACTGCACCGAACCGGACAACTCAACGTCTCTACCCACCCACCAATCAATCGCCGACGAACCATCGTTCAACGTCTCGCCATTCGGAATAAAATCCTTCGAGACCTTCGCGTGCCGATACGAAACCTGTACGCTGCTCCGCCCGCCCAGATGGTAAGTGGCCCAGCCTTGAAAGCCCTGTCCCTCGCGCCCCATCCAACTGCCAATCAGGTTGTTCTTATTGGTGGAAAGATCGTGATAAAATATCTCCCAATATACAAACCGTCCGAAATTGCTTCGTGGTGTGACCGGATCCGTGTAGCCGCCCTCCAAACGAAGCTCAAGATGCGAATTGCCAAACAACCTAGGCATGTACACGCCTGAATTCCACGCGGACCGTGGAGGGCTCTCGAGGGGCACTACATCGTCCATAGCGATGGTGTCGGCATAGAGCGTCAGCCAATTCGTGACCAGTGGTGGCCGATAGGAAAATTCAAAGTTGCTTGTTCGCTTGCCGGGATTCGCCGCATCTCTGTAATAAAACGACGACTTTAGGCTCGTATAGCTGTTCCAGATCGCGCCCAGGGTGAGCGGCCGACCCACTCCGCCAAATTCCACTAGCCGGCTAAATCCAAACTCGATGTTGGCTGTCGGCCTGAAACTAACCTTCTCGCCATGCAGTACCGGCCTTGCCGGAAACTCATTGCCCGAGAGCTTGCCCACGAATAACTCGGTCTTTATCGGCCCCAGCGCGCGCGAAAGCAATGGAATCTTGAATTCCTGTTCTGGGTGGATGCGGAGCATGTAGATAGGCTCGGCGTTATCGCTTAGCATCAAAGCGGACCCGTATTCCGGCCCCCACCACAGACTCTGCTTACCGAACGAAAAATCCCACCCCCCGTAGTTCGTTGAAAAGTACGTGTCGAGCAGGCGGAATTGATCTGTCTGCGCTATGGGGATAGCCGGCTGCAGCGGATTCTCATCCGCATTTGCAATCACCTGCCGCACCGCAAGCGGATAGGCAGGCGCACCCGGCGCATGCTGGTATTCGCCGCGCACGTAAACTGTAAATCTCCCGGCGGTCCCATACGCGGAAAAACCGTCGTAAGTATTAAAACCTTCCTGATACGGGCGGCCATAGTCATTAATGATTGTCTGTCCAAAGTGATAACTATCATTGAGCGGCGGCCCGCTGATGTACGTCGATCGCGAATAGATGGATTCAACTCGCGCCGCCGATTCGCCCGCCACCCCTAAACTCTCTAAGTTGCTATGAAACTCAGCTTCGAGTGCATCGTAAAGCTGGCCTGCTGCGGCCGGTGCGTTATCATCTGCCCTGATCGCGTCGCCCGCCTCATCCACAAGTTGAGCGCATTCATCTCGCGTCCACGGGCGAACGCCCAAGAACTCTGAATGGATGTAACCCATTGCTGCGAGTCGCTCAATCGCGGGATAGATCCAGCTGTCAAGTTCGACGTAAGGTGAGCCGCCGCTGCCCAGCGTGTTCGCGGCATCTTCGCGCCACTCCGCATACGTCGGCCAATCCCCGCCGCCCAGGTCAGGATCGTGGTGATGCCTATAGACCTCTTGGCTCACGAACCAACCAAGCGCACTCCCGATCAATACGTCCGATGGAAAATGCTGCTTCGCAGTCAGCCGCGAGCCGCTCACGCCCGCAGCAAGTCCGTAGGCAAGGATCGAAGTGAGCCGTCCCGGATATTCATGGGCGACAACTCCAGCAATAGCCCAAGCCGCCGCTGCATGTTCGGAAGGAAAAGAGTCCCCTCCCTGCCAGAACCCGCCCTGATAGTTGTTCGTAAGGGGCCGCTCTCGTCCTAGCGCATACTTCAGCGCGTATGTCGCCGCCAGGCTGTCGATCGCAGCCTCGCCGGCCAGAAATCCCGTTTCTCGCTTGTGTTCGTCGTGCGTCACATGACCCCAGACATATAGTCCGGCGCCGACGCCAACGAATGCGCCAACGCCGGCATTCGAAAAATCCTTGCTGTACTTCAAATGATTCGGCGAATTTGACAGATGCTTCTCGAACTCGGTATCGGTAGCAAACAGTCCGGCCGTGAGCGCACCGACCGGCAACAGCCAATCTGCGTCCGCCGGTTTCAAATGAAACGGGCTGGTCCAAATCGCCTTTTGGTCTTCCACAAAGTTGCGCACGGCCGGAGCGCCTAACGAGTTATCGTAGTCTTTGGGAGCTGGCGCTGGGGTCGCATCCGCACTTTGGGACTGTGCCGGAGCAGCCTGATCTTGTGCAGTGCATTGCGCATTCCAAATCGCTGAGATGGAGACCAGGCTGCACATCACCAGCACCTGTTTTTTCCAATTCATCGTATACAAGTCCGCGAGCCCTAATAACGCAGAGCTATGAATAAAGTGCTCGCGATCGAAGATGCGATTTGCGCAGAAGTAAACAGGTTCTGCCAGTTCTTCCCTCCGCCGATCGCCTTCTCCGGCACAACCACCGTGTCACCGGGCCTGAGTGCCGCGTTCAATGGGTCGCCTCCCAGCAGACTTCCTTTCCCGCCCACAACGGACCCGTCAGCCCGTATTACAAATATATATTTCTTATCGGCCAGCGTCGTGGGGCCGCCAGCCTGCTCGAGATACCATTTCGCGCTCTTGCCCGGCTTGTACGACACCGCAGCCGAGTTATAGACCTGACCGCTCACCAAGACGTAGCTTGGTCGTTTCGGTATCGTGAGCGTATCGCCCGCCCGGACCTCAATGTCGTTTGCGGTGCCCTTCCAGCGGGGGACGCGGTCGGAAATACGGATGTCCACGCGGCCGGCGGGGGGATTCGCAGTCAATTCGGTCAGCGTGGTCTGGTATTGGGCAAGCGCGGCCTGCTTCGCTTGCGTTGTATTCGTGTCGGTAATTGGCATTGCGGCGATATTCGACTGTTCATTCTTAACCCGCAGAATCAAATCTTGTTGCTGCTCGGCCTCGAGTTGACGCACCTGCACCCGCTGCAGAATAGCTCCGTAGGGATAGGCATCCGTCTGATAGCCGCCCGCTCGCTCAATAATCGAGCTCAGTCTTTCGCCCGGCCGAATTCCATATGTTCCGGGATGCTTCACTTCGCCCTTCAACGTGATGGAAGCCCCCAAATCGCTCCATCCGGGCAATTCACGGATCGTCAGGACGTCCCCGTTGTGCACCGCGAGGTTCGCAGCCGAATTTCCCGCCAGTGCGGCTGAGATAGAAATGGATTGTTGCTGCCCGCCTAAAGCCGAAGGATCCGATCCCGCGTAATTGTAGTGTGTCAGATCAGCTGTCTGCGTATCCGCGCTGGGCTTCAATCCCCCGCCGACATGGATGAGATCTGCCACGGTCATGTTGTTTGTCAGCGGATAGCGTCCGGGCTTGGTGACGTCACCTTCCACATAGACCGTCGCTGGCAGAACCGCCTCCGGACTCTTATGGACAAGGAGCCGGTCCCGAGAGTCGAGCAGGATGTTCTCCGTTGGGCTGCCGGCAAGCGCCGCAGTGAGGTTCACGCTGAAAATCTTCGAGCTGCCATCGGGCAGATACCGAAACACCTGGGCGTCCTCTACTTTCGCATCCGGTCCGATACCGCCAGCCAAATGGACTGCGTCGCTCAGATGAATCTGTCCCGATGTCTCGAACGTTCCGGGATTGCGCACATCGCCCCAAACCGAAACGGTCGGTGGATTCTCGAAATCGTAGCGTCCGAAGATCCGAACCGTGTCCATCGGTTGAAGCACCGGGGCTGTCGTTGGATTCGTGATCGCCTGCGCCAAATCAAAGCTTTCGACGGTCGGATGGTAGTCGGGCGGATTCAATCGGATGATTTCGCCGTAGCTCGTTGCCGGTTCCGGCAAAAGGTCTTTATAAGAGGAGAATAGATCCGTCACGCGCATGTTCTCGCGGTACGAGTAGCGCCCTGGCCGCAGGACATGTCCCTCAAGGAAAACCGCATCCTGGTTGTACGGTGCGATCGGGAAGATCCTGATTCGATCGCCGTCCTGCACCTCGAACACGTCGAGCTGCTTGGTAATTTCCGCATCGTTGTCCGACGACGGGATATCGAGGCTGAGCATGGTTTGCTTCTGGTGAGCAACCAAACGCTGCACCTCGATGTGTTGGAGCGTAGCCGCCGGGAGTAATCCACCTGCAAGCTCGAGCACACTTGCGAGGCTCTTCTCATCTTTCAGTTCGTAGATCGCGGGACGCCGAACCATTCCTTCGACTGTAACCTGCGGACCGATCGGCGGAACGAGCACCGTGTCGCCATTTTCGAGCGCCGTCGTGCCGCTTCGCACGCCGCTCAGGAGTAGATCGTACAAATCCACTTCCTCGACTAATTGAGTCCCGCGAAGATGCTTAACGATACGCAGCGATCCCTGCTGTGTCGGGCCGCCGGCGGCAAACAAGGCGTTGAGCGGTGTAGAAAGCGAGCTGATATCGTAAGCACCCGGATTCACCACATCGCCTACTTCATAAATCCGAATCGTTCTCAGCCGGGAGAGCGAAACGTCGGCCGATTCGTCTTTGAACTGCGTACGCATCGCCCGCTGCAATTCGTCTTGCACATCCGCCAGACTCTTTCCGCTCACCAGCAGCGGTCCCACTTCGGGAAGGCTGACGCGCCCTTCACGATCAACGGTCCTGGCGAGACGCTCTGAAACCCCGCCCCAGAGATCGATGGAGAGCCCGTCTCCGGGCCCAATCACGTAATCGGGCCCGGCGGGCATGTCCATGGGAATCAGCTGCGGATCCCGGGTGCCGTTTTCAAAGACCTCACTTCCAAAGCGCTTGAGCTCCGCCGGGTGAGGCGACGCCTGCAAGTACATGTCGTAGAGCGAAGGAATATCCTTATAAGGATTGCTCGTGCGCGCTAGCCGCGGCTGCTCGGTCGCGTTGTCCTGTGTCCGCTGCCCTATGTTGCGGCTTGGGACCACGAGCGACCCATAAGGATGTGCCGGAGAGACAGTATCGACGGCAGCGCCGAGGTCTTGCTGTCCACCATCGGCTGCTCCATTGCCGAACAAGCTGCTTGCAGCATTGGCCGCCAAGGAGGCCGATGCAGCGCTTGCGTCTGTCGCTCCTGCGCTCCCAATCCCCTGCGGGCTCCCCACTTGCGACGCAGGGTTCAAATTGCTCAAAGCGCGGGGATCAGCCGAGGGCGCAAGACCCAACATGGCAAGGCCCGGATCGGTCTCTGAGAGCGAAGCCCGTTGCAGCCTGTCACCGTTCGACCCAGAGGGCGGCGGGACATTCTGCTGTTGAGGCGTCGATGGAGGCGGCGCCTCCGCTGGACTCCCAGCAGGTTGCGCAGTCGGCGATTCACCTTGCGAACCGTTCACCATTCGCTGCTGCGCCTGTTGCCCCTGTTGCCCCGCACAGCCTGATGGGCCTTGTTGCGTGCACGCAGGCGATGCGACTTGACCTTGACCGGACTGTTGCCGCTGCTCGGTCCTTTCTTCTTCTTCCTGCTGCGCGATCCACTTCACGCGCTCCTGCATCAAAAGCTCTTGCTGCTTGCCCATCGTCGAGTCCGGATTCACTTTGGGCAGCAAATAACCGTACCGCTGGACTAGTTTCGTAATGCTTGAACGGAAAGCTACGTCAGTCCCAAGCCGCTCAAAGATGGCGTCGTCGGTCAGATCAGACTCGTCTATGAGTTGCCCGTCGGACGTTGCTTCATCGGCGACCCATTCCTTTACTGTCACCATGAGCCCCGCGTCTTCAGCCAGAACGGCCTTCAATTGGGATGCGGATGCGGCCACCAAACTCGAATTCTGCTGCGCAAGCTCAGACTTAACCGGTTGCGTCGGTGCCATGCCTTGAGCGCGTACCCGGACGGCGCCGATCGCGAGAGCAATCGCCAACATACCGGCGATCTTCCAACGAAGATGTGTTTTCTCGCTCGCTCTCAACCAATGACTCCTTCAAAACGCGCTATTGAACACCGCTCGACGATTGAATTCCGCCGCGTAGCGCGCCAAGCACGCCTGCTTCGGACGCCTCAATTCGATTCGCCCTCACCTGCAAAAACGTCCAATAAAACACGCTTGTATTTCGGTCGGGTGCGATCGCGATGATTTTGACGTCCGGATGCCTTCGCAGAATCGACTGGAATACCTCTGGCAACCGATCGTCTCCATCGAGTGCAACGATCAAAAAATCTGGACGCATCTTTTCCAGTGCTGGCTCGATTCCCGACTCATCTTCCACCTCACCGACAACTTCGATATCCGGCTGGTCGGATATTGTTGCGATAACGAGCTCGCGCATGAGGCGAGGACGATTGGCTACCAGGACCCGGACGGACTTCATGTGATCCTCCGCGCGCAAAAGATTCTCAAATCCTTGAGTGGATCCGAACAGGTTCAATTACGTTCCGGGAACGAAATTGGTGAACTCTCGTAGGCGGTGGTACTAAATTGAACACCATCACGACGGCGAGTACTCAAAAGAGTACCCAGAATTCTGGTAAGTACTTAATCCCGATTGCTTCTGCCATGCCTTGCAAACTTCGAGCCGATTCGGAACCTGCATTTTCTTCATGATTCGATGGACATGGTTCTTGACCGTCTGCTCGGAAATGTTGAGACGGTTGGCGATTTCCTTGTTTGTCTTCCCCGAACCAATCAGCGGAATCAATTGCTGCTCGCGTCGGGTAAGCGAGAAACTGGCGCTCTTATTCCGGTCGTCGACTTTTCCTGTGCGCCCCGCAACGTAGTCAAAGAGAAGACGGGTGTAAGTGGGTGGGCATACGGCTTCGCCCAACGCCACGGCGCGTATCGCGCACAACACGTCCGAGGCGGAAGCATCCCGCAGAACGTATCCCCGGACCCCCATCTCAATGGCAGTCATGAACTGATCCGGATTGTCATCCATCGAGACAAGAACACATTTTACGGGGCATTGGCCGGCTCCCTTGTCCTGCTGAATCGATGCAACGCGGGGAAATGCACCGAGCGAATCAAGCACCAAGACGTCGATTTCGGAAATCGAGGCCGCCGGATCCGGAGAATCGGGAGCCGAATTGATCGCAACGATATCGAATTCGGCCCGTTTGGCAACGATACGGGCGATTGCCTCGCGGAGCAATCTGTTGAGGCAACAAACCGCTATCCTGGCTCTAACTGGTGCGGTCATAAAAAATCGGGAGCCCGATCTCAGTAATAATAAACGTACTTAATGCAAACTAGGTTATATATCAAGACCATTATCACAATTTAACAGTTCTCTTCTGGAAACAGGCCGGGTATTTCTACTGACAGCCACTTAGTACGAAATCGTGCGTGACCTTGAGTGCTTCTCGTCTGCTAGTCCGAGAATAGTAACAGAATCTTGGGCGCGCGGACTTGAATGGCCGGAGATATTACATATGTAGTTTGGAATACCCTATACAGAAACCGATATGCAAACGCGGGAAACGTTCGCCTCGCCCCGATTCGCGCGTCCGAAATATTCGGGTTGTTGCTTATGGCCTTCGCGACGCAAGATATGCGGCGATGTCAACGATGTCCTGGTCATCGAGCTTGCTCACGACAGGTTTCATCAATTGTGAACTGGCACCATTTCGAGCGCCCGTTTGTATGTCGATGAGCTGACGCGCCATCTGGCTGGGCGAACGGCCGGAAATCGAAGGAATGTTCGCTGCTCCTTTTAGCTCGGGGCCATGGCAGGTCGCGCACGGAATCGTTTTGCCTCCGGCGCCAGATTCTACCAGTCGTTTCCCTTCAAGAATGCTTCCCTCCGGAACGTAGGCGGCAAAACCGGAAGTCGGATCGCGCAACTCGGTGCGGTCAGGATGCTCGGGTACTTCAATGATTCGATTGCCGATCGATTCGGTCAAGTCACCGCCGGCAGGCAAAAGCATGCTCCCGGTCGAGATGGTTTTCGGCACGGCTTTTGTTTGGGCGACGCGGATCCACGGCTTGTATTTCATCGAAGCGAAGTATTGCGAGGCCGATTTCGTTTCGGCATCGTTAAGACCCTTTGCAATTTGAATCATCTGTGTCACGGCGGCAAACCTGGGCTCGGAGCTCTTTCTGAGCCCGTTTCTGAAGTCCGCAATTTGTTCTTCAAGGTAGTTCTCGGGAAGCCCGGCAAGGCTTGCGTTCTGCGGATGTCCCTGCCCGTTCGGCAAGTGGCAGAAACCGCATCCTTGCACGGCGGCCGCCTTGTCCCCATATTTCACGACGTCAGGCATCTCGGGATGCGTTTCGGGAAACCAATCGGCAACGTCAAATCGGTCGGCAATTTCGGTGATCGTGAATGCCAAGTTGGTTCCCGGAAGATGGCGCGGCTTGCCGTCGTCGGCCGTCGCAGGTGGCGGCGAAACGCCCGAAGGCAGTACCGGATACGCCCAGAACGGCAATGTTCGCGGGCTTCGCTGAGTATCTTTGGCAGACGACAAATCTGCTTTCGCGGCGGCCTGCGGGCTCTCCGCGCCTGGCGCCTGTGCTCTGGCCTCGCTGAGATTTGGGGGGAAGGCTAGAAGCAACGCCGCAATGGAAATCGACTTCGCGAGTCTCATCTGGTTTTTGCGGGGCTGCTGCTCCCGGGACTCCCCGCCGTCACTCTACGGCGAATCAAACGCTCGGGCACAGTCTAGAATGTATACTTCACAGCCAACTGCATGATTCGCGGCGAGCCCGCCGACAGTATTCGCCCGAACGTCGAATCGCTCATGTTGGTATCTGGAGCCGCAAGATTCGGGTGGTTCAGAGAGTTGAAAGCTTCCGCGCGGAACGTCACCGCCTGATGCTCGGTGATATCGAACGAGCGTGATAGGGCCAGATCGAGATCCCATGAACCAGGATTTAATATCGAGCTTCTCGACAGATCGCCGAATGTCCCGGCCGTGACCTTGGAATAAGCGGAAGTATTAAACCAATCCACAATTGTCGGACTGGCTAGACTTTGCTGCTGCCCGGCAATCAAATTCGGCCGGCTGTTTCCAATCGTCGAAGTGTCCGAGCCGCCCTGCGTGACGGTCGAGTAGGTGCCGGTGGCCGCGGTAAAGATGGGAGCCAGCTGCCAGTTGCCGGCGATTCTCCGCACCCACGCCGAATGGAAGCGAGGTGTTCTCGCAACGAACGAAAGGTTCAGGACGCGCCGCTGATCGGATGCGCAGTTTGCGTATTCCGCGCCGGGATCGAGGTAGTTCTGAGGGGTTGTCCCCCCGTTCAGTCCGATTTCACTGGTATCAAGACAATGAGACCAGGTGAAATTGGCGAGAACCGAGAAATTCTGTGTGAAGCGGTGCTGAGCTGAAATCAGCATTGCGTTGTAGGTCGCCCATCCGAAGTCTCCGAAGTTGGTCAGACCTGCGTAGTTCTGAGCCTTCGCCGGATTGCCAAGATACAGCAGCCGACGGAAATTCAGGTTTGCTCCCGAGGTCTGCGAACAGGCGACAGGTGGCGTTGTAGGGGTCACCTTTGTCGTTAGACCGTCGGAGATCCCATTGTAAGGGCCACCAACATAGACCCCACCTGTAGGCGATCCGGGAACGCTGGTGCATTGGCCGCCTTGAACTGTCCCCGCGATGTAGACGAGAGGATTGAGATTGTCGCCCATCTCAAGGTGGGTGGTTCGATTCCCCAAGTATGAGGCTGAGAAGAGCCAGTCGCGCACTTGCTTCTGAGCCGAGATATTCCACTGCTGCATGTATGTGGGCTTAGGATGAGCCTCGAAATTGCCGAAGCCTCCGCCGAAGAGTGGGAAAGTAGTGTTGTTCGGAGGAGGATTTGGAACAGGCAGCGGGTTTCCCGCAGGGTTTGAAGCGTACGGATTGGTCAGACATTGACAATTCGTAGCTTCCGACACGTTGACCGGACCCGCAAACGGCGCGTGTGTTCCGGCTTGCAAGAAGAGCGGAGTCGCACCATAGAAGATTCCGTATCCGGCGCGGATCGTTTCCTTACCGAGACCGCGCGGATCGAAAACTAGGCCGATCCGAGGAGCAAAATTGGCAATTTTACCGAAGCCATAGCCTCTGCCCGGCATTCCCGGGTCGCCGTAGAACAGGGTGCCTGCCGGCGCATTCGGAAACCTTGCGCTATGCACACCGTTGGCATACCAGGTGGGGTTGAAAATGCTTTCCTGGCCATCCCAATTGACAGGAAGCAGGAAAGGATCCCAGCGAACCCCGGGGTTGATGCTCAGACGCGAATTGATGCGAATGTTGTCTTGCGCGTAAAGCCCGGGAATGTTCACCGAGTCATGGGCAACCTGCCCCATGCTCTGGCCGATCGATGCCAGGTCGCCGAGCATGAAATCAGCCAGGGCGAGACCGGTCGAGGCACTGCTGAACGAGAAATCGCCGTTATCCTGGAAATTGCCACGAGAACTCAAATGCGAATGCAGCCAGCTTCCGCCTAAAGCGATCTGGTGCCTCCCCCTGATCAAGGTCAGATCGTCATTCACTTGAAAATCGTTGGAGACCCACGGACCTGGAGAACAGTTCTGGCAGTCGACGGTGAAATCTCCTGAAACCGAGAAAAACATATAGTTCTTCACACCCTCATAAGCGTTGACGCCGAGCGATTCAGGCGTCGGACTCGCCGGCGTTGTGCGATGGATGGCCGAACGCGCGAAGCTTGCACGAAACGAATTGAGCGTGTTCGGAGTCAACGTGAACGTGTGACCTACGACCAAACTGTTCACTCGGTCGGCAAGGCCGACGCTCGAATTGAGAGACATCGTCAGAATGTTGTTTGTGTAGAAGTAGGGGTGCAGGTAATCGGTCACAAAATAGCGTACAAAGAAACTCTGACGTGAGCTGATGCTCCAATCGACTTTCCCGGTTATCTGATTTTCGTGATCGCTCGTAGGCACCGAGTACGTCAACGTGCCGCAAGGATCGGTCGAAACCGGCATCAAGGCCAATACCTTCAGCGAGACAGAGTTGAACTGGCTCGGATTGACTTTGTTGCCCACAAAGGGTGCATTCAAAGTCACAGCCTTGTTGTTGTTGCACGCGGCCGACGCGAGCGAGGTGAAATCTCCGTTTAAGGCCGCTTGCGTCTCGACAAAAGCCGTATTCGCCGCGGGAGCAGAACTTTCATAGGTTCCCTGATAACCTGCAAAGAAAAACAACCTGTTCCTCAAAATCGGTCCGCCAACCGTGCCGCCGAACTGATTGCGCTTCAGCTGGTCTTGAATCCCGGGAGTGTTTACACCGGAAGGCGATGTGAACTGGCGCTGGTCGGCGTCGAACACACCATTGCGGACGAACTCGAACCCGTCTCCGTGAAACGAATTTGTGCCGGACTTGCTCACAACGTTTACAACTCCACCCGGCTGCGCTCCGTAGTTCGCCGGCAGCGAACTGGTTTGAACCTTGAACTCTTGAAGCGCGTCAGGGAACGGCATCGGAAGAGCAACGTTCGAGACCGGATCCATGTTCGGCGAGCCATCGAGAACATAGAGAGTTTGATTTGACTGCGAGCCGGCAACCGAATAGGCAACCGACGACGGATAATTTTTGTTGGAAATAAGCGACTGACCCGTACCTGATCCGGTCATGTTTGTTGCCGCGCCCGACAGTGCCACGAGCTGCGTGACGTTTCGACCGTTCAGCGGGAGATCGACTACGCTTCTGTCTTCGACCAACTGGCCTACGCCGTTACTTTGCGTCTCAACCATCGCCGCGTTCGCTTGAACTTGAACTTCCTGGGTAACTTGGCCAACGGCTAAGGTCACGTTGATTTCTGGATGCGCATCCACATCGAGGAGAATGCCATTAAGAACGTAAACGTTGAATCCGTCCTTTTTTACCGCAAGTCTGTATCGGCCGATCGGCAGGTTGGCAAAGGTGTATTCACCGTCCGCGTCACTCGCCGTCGTGCGCTCAGAGCTCGTGTCCGTGTTTGTTATGACAATGTCGGCTCCCGGTACCACAGCGCCACTCGGATCGATAACCTTTCCCGAGATTTGCGCCACTTGGCTGGTCTGCCCGAACACGGGAACGCACGCAAGCGAAACCGCCAGCAAGCAGAAAACACCGAACGTGGAACGAAGCTTCATTGCCCACCCCCACGAGCGCCGATGGCGCTCCCATGCGCGGGAACGTACATCTCGGCCGGCGGGCAGTCAATTTCGTAACGGTGGCTTTACGGTATCCGTCGTCAACCAAACATTGCCTTGTTTCGATGGTTCGCTTGCTGCCGTGAGAAAGTGACCGGTAGCCGCCCTCCGGCGGCCAGACCCCGGAGAAAACCTTTACCGTGGCATCACGGTTACATCATTGCGGATACGAATCTACGACGTCTAACATCACCCGCGGATTGGTTTGCTCGTGCGTCAACTGAAAACGCGGGCTCCCATCGATCCACCCCCGGGGGGATTTGGTGCAATGCGCGGCCGGGTTTTGTCCTTCTCTCGAACCGAGTGAGGAAGTTTCGGTCTACCCACCTTCGGTCGAACGAGAAAAAACTCCCCGGTCGGAGAGGATTTCTCTGCTCTCGACCGGATAGGATCTGAACGCCCTTGCACCGCCCGAACGTCGGGCCAGAATTGCCTGGCAACAGAAGACACCGTAGTAAGTACGGTTAATCAGTTGACTGGATGCACTTTTCGGTAACAGCATCGCTCCCGCACGGCTCACTGCGATCCGAGCGCGGGCCGGAATCGAGGGGGGACAATGTCACTTGACGTTCTGAAGAAAACTCTTTGTGTAACCGCCGTAATTTTAGCGGCCGGAATATCAACCTCTGCGCAAGACGCAGCTCCTGCCCCCCCTGCGCAACAGCAGAACGCTCCTCCGGCCGGCCGAGGTCGCGGCCGAGGCGGTGACTCGGCGTTTCTGCCGACCCAGGCACAATGGGACTCCAATGCGAAGACGCAGGAGTACGTGGCAAAAGCCAAAGCTATTGCTGGCGATGACCCGGACCTCGAATTCGATTTCGGAGTCTTCTGCAAAGCGTCGGGCGGCGCGACGAATGCGGACCGATCGACGATCGGCGTACCAACGAGTCTTCCGCATCTCACTCCATTCCCCTCGCCGAGCCCGGCGGTCCCGCTGGGGGCCATGCGGTTGTTCGACAATTTCTACTGGATTGGCGACTCGGGGGTCGGTGCATGGCTGGTAACTTCAAATGACGGGTACATTCTTTTCGATGCCCTGAACAATGAGGATGAGGCCCGCGACGTTCTTGTTCCCGGGATAAAGAAGGAGGGACTCGATCCAGCCAAGATCAAATACTTGGTCTTCGGTCACTTCCACCTCGATCACACCGGGGGCGGCGAATACATCCAGAGCAATTATCATCCGACGACGATCATGGGCCGCGACGATTGGGATCTTTACTTCAAGACAATGCAGTCCGGGACCGGAATGGCCGCTGCTCTGAAAAACAAGACCCCCATGACACGCGGCATCGATGCCACCGACGGTATGAAGATCAAGGTCGGGGACGTGACAGCTACCCTTTACGAGATGACCGGTCACACTCCGGGATCGATCGGCATGATCGTCCCGGTGAAATTCCAAGGGAAGAACCACCCGATATTGCTTGTCACCGCAGCCACCGACGTACACAACCGCGAGGCCTTCATCGGCGGTTACGAACATATCTGGGACATCGGCATCCAGGACAAAGTCGAATCGGTCATGCAGGTCCATCCCAACACAAACATGAATATTTTGGCGCGGATGAAGTATGTCGACGAAGACTACCCGCCCTCGAAAAATCCGCTGCTCTACGGCGCCGACCGGACCGAGCGGTATATCAATATCATGCGAGCTTGCACGCAGGCGCGCATGGAAGCGCTGGGATGGTGAAGGCCCGCAGAAACAGGAACGAACTTAACCCGGAGCATCTCAGCAAAAGGAAGCGCGCTTGATGAACAGACGTGAGTTACTCGGGCTCGGTGCTGCAACGATCGCCGGCGCTTCGCTTGCGCGCGGCACGAAGGGACAGTCTCCTGCGAACTCCCCGCAGAACTCGCCCCCCGCGAGTGCGGCTCGACCGGTCACGTATGGGAAATTCCCGCTGGACGTATATTCGCGCAGCCTGCAGTGGCTGCGAACTCCTGAGGACGTAGCCGGAGCCGTCGCCGAGATCGGTCTTGGGAGCGTCGATCTGACGGTCGCGCCGTATCCGGGGCATGTCGACCCGACAAAAGTGAAAACCGACTTGCCTCGTTTTGTGAACGGTCTCAAGCAGCATGGCATCGGCGTGTCTTCGGTCACCTGCTCGATCACCGACGCCGACTCGCCGAACGCCGAAGCGATCATCTCGACTGCCTCTTCGCTGGGCGTGGGCTCGTACAGCTGGGGCGGCTTTGTCTATAGCGAAAGCGAACCCTACCGGCAGCAACTCGATGCGCTAAAGCCGCGGATCGCCAAACTTGCCAAACTCAACCAGAAATACGGGATGAAAGCGTTGTATCAACCACGCGCGGGCTCAAGGAACATAGGCGCCGCTTTTTTTGACCTCCTCGAAGTGTTGCAAAACTTCGATCCAAAGTTTGTTGGCTTCCGTTACGACACGGGAAGTCTTCTCCAACCCACACCCGAGACCGTTGTGACCCGGTTGCGGCTTGGTGCGGCCTATATTGGCGGCGTGGCTTTAAATGACGCCGTTGTGAAGCTTGACCTGCCCGTGTGGCACGACGGCGCCTACACGGGAACTCCCCAGCAGCTGGTTGGCGCCAGCATGGGATCGGGCGACAATGTCGGCACAGACGGCGGCAATCCGCTCGCAATCGGAGGCGGAGGGCGTCCGCTTCCCTATCATCTCTACCCCGTGCCGGTCGGAACCGGGATGATCGATTTGACTCTCATCGGAAAGACTCTGAAAGAGATCCACTTCAGCGGACCCGCTGAATGCCAGACAGACTGGCCACTTGGAGGCGCAGAGCAAGGAAACGACAAGATCTCCCTGCCGCGCCAGACCGTGCTCGGAGAAATCAAACACAACCGTCTGATGGTCGAGACGGCATTTGCGTCTTCCTGGAATCTGGATATCGCCCGCCCCCCATTTATGCAGCCGGGCGGTGCGCCGACGCCGCCAGCACGAGGAGGACGGGGCCCGGGACCGTACTGGCCGGGATAACCAGATCCCCTCCAGAACAGTTTCTTGCCAGCTTGCGGAGGTGTGAAGAGGGGAGACC
>Ga0210401_10003552_pt1 | contig 16643 bp, 13 predicted proteins | sample IncBWH32MmetaG_FD_150866 | JGI IMG/M metagenome (GOLD analysis project Ga0210401, IMG submission 150866) | Forest soil microbial communities from Barre Woods Harvard Forest LTER site, Petersham, Massachusetts, United States - Inc-BW-H-32-M | ecosystem: Environmental > Terrestrial > Soil >... | reverse complement strand
CGAGGTCAAGCGCTGGACCGACGTCGCTCGCACCGTGGGCATCCAGGCGCAGTAGCGTTGGGATCGGCAAGGGCCTGAGACCAGGATGTCGCCGGCCCAAATCAGGTCAGGTCAGCCCCTGACTTTGCGGAATGCATTCTTGAGAACAACCTTATCACCTCGAAAGCCGAGAAGATCACATCCGGCCGTCGTGACCGACTTTCCGTTTGCATCAGTCGCGACAAAGTCCCATTCGAACGATCCAGTGTCGCCAGCGACCACTACCTTGAGATTTTCGAATTTCCCGTCTGGAAACCGCTCAAAAAAAGCTTTGACGCCCTTTCGAATTTCTTCCTTGCCGGCATAGGTCTTCCCAAGCCGATCCGGCCCGACTGAGGCGTGGTAGACACCGTCGTCTGCAAAGAAACTTGTCACGAGATCAGGGTCACGGCTATTCCACGCTGATCCGAATTCAGTAGCGCGCCCCAGCGTCATTGCGTTGCTCATGGCCGTCTCCAAACAAGGTGGTTCGTTTCACGATTTTCTACCAAAAGACGCGACCAATTCATCGACCTCTTGCTGATCCGGCCCCTTGCATCGGGCGTTCATCCGCGGGCCCGTGGCGTAGCCGATCCAAAGCACAATCTCGTTGGGTCGCGGCGCATCATGGATAAGCACCGGGGTTGAATCAAACGCATCGAGATCCCAGCCGTCGTCGAGTGGACCGTAAATCAGATCGACGGTCGTACCCGGCGGTCCGACCTTGGCGTGCCCTGGAATGATGACGCGGCCACGTTTGATCGCGCGACGCATCGCCATGCCGAGTCTCGGATGGATCATCGCAGCGCCATGCTCCAGATCGCCGCCGATGCCCACGAGCGCCGCCTTGGTGTAGGCTCGCAGCTGCGCCGGGCTCGCTCCAAGCGTCGCCAGCGCCGCTTTGGTGAGAGAAGCCCCAAGTTCGACCGAGGTGTCGATCAGAGGCTTGAGGTCGGTATTGGGCGCCTTGCCGGCGAGTGGATTCTCGAAAACCGCAGCGATCGCGACGCGTCGCAGCGGAGGCCTGACGTTGATGCCGTACTCGCTATTTATCTCCTCGACAAACGTGACAGTCTTGCGGACGTTCATGACGTGCTCCCTCGCGATATCAGGCTAGACTTTTCTGTTTCAATTTGACGAAGCTAGCACCTTGGCGCCCTGCTGCGAGGGCAATTGCGTCGCGCATCGGCGCCCTGATGCAACTGGCCGGACAGTAAGCCGTCGAGCGGCCCGATGCCGGGGTCAATGCGGGAGTTGTGTAGCCTGCCTCAAGCTGAGACGAAGGCAGACGGTTAGGGCTTATCTTCCAACCGTCACGCCTGCGGTCGAGCGCATGGCGTCTTTCAGGCTCGTCGCATTCTTGTCGTCGAGAACCTGCCGCGTCAGCACGGTGGTTTGCCCGGGGAGGTCGAGGATCGGTTGATCCGGGCGCGACGAAAGCGTGTTGGCCTTGTACGGCGCCGCCGGATCGGCATAGGGATCGCGGTCGGCGGCGAGACGGTGTTTCAAGACAGGTGAATGGCGTGGTCGCGTGCTGCCGTCGGCAAAAGCCGGCGCGGCGAAGCAGGAAGCGCCAAAAGCGACGATCAGCAACGTCCTTGTGAACATGGGAACCTCCCGCATCAGCGCTGTCAGCCTCGCAAATAGGAAGTCGCGAACGATAGTGCTACCGCGCCGGCCATTCCGGCTTGTCGGTGCCGAGCGGCACCGCAGGTCGGGCCCAATAGGCCGGCGTCTTCGAGAGGATCGCCGAATGCTTCACCGCGTTCAGCGTGCCGAAGCCGGATGGCATGTCCTCCATGAACGGCTTTAAAACGTCGGCCTTGATATCCGCCTGCGCGAAACCGTCCTGCACTCGCCCGAGATTCCACAGCCAGCGGCCGGTCTGCGCGAGCGAGACCCGAACATGCCAGCTTCCGCCCTCGCGGGCCTGGCGCGCCTTCGCCATCATCGCACCGAACGCCATCAGATAGCCGGTGGCGTGGTCGAGCATCTGCGCCGGCAATTCCTTCGGGCCCTCGACGCCGGCGGCAGCGCCCTCGGCGTGGTTGAAACCGGTCGAGGTCTGCACCAGCGAATCGAAGCCGCGCCGTCCCGACCACGGGCCGGCATGGCCATAGGCCGACAGCGTGACATAGACGATGCCGGGATTGATCTTCGCCGCCTCCTCGGCTGAGAAGCCGCAGGCCGCGATCGCCTCGGGGCGAAAGCCTTGCGAGAAAATATCGGCCTCTGCCACGAGCTCGCGCATCTTTGCGCGGCCCGCGTTCTTGCCCTCGTCGCTCCTGAGCTCGATGAAGGTGGAAAGCTTGCCGCGGCCGGTATCGATGGTGAGCCAGGGGATCGCCGGCAGGTTGGGCCCATAAACCAGCAGCACGTCGGCGCCGTGCGCGGCGAGCGTGCGGCCGGCAACGGGCGCGGCGATCACGCGTGACAGATCGAGCACGCGCACGCCGGACAGCGGACGGTCGCCTTTCGTCCACGGTTTGGGCGGCGCCTCGCCGATCTTCTCGATGGTCAGCACGGGCAATGCCGCCAGCGCCCGGGCATGCGGCGTCGCCATCCATTCGTCATGGGAGCGCATCAGCGAGACCACGGCGCCGCCGGCATAGGCCGCGGTCTCGAAGGCCTCGCCGTCCCATTGCATCAGCGCGGCCTGGATCTTCTCGCGCTCGGGCTCGCATTGCAGCACGTTGCAGACGGCGGCGCGGTGATGCTTGAAGTTCGTGTGCAGCCGCACGTAGCGCTGATCGCGCGTGCGGTAGACGCCGGCGGTCTTGTCCCAGGTCGCCGGCGGCGGCTTGCCGTCGACGCGCAAATAACGCTCGGAGCGGCATTCGACGACGGCGTGAAGCATGTCGACGGAAACGCCCTGCGCCTCGCCGCCGCGCAGCTTCCAGATTTCGGCCGCAGCCAGCGCACTCGCCGCGATCGGGACCTGTGCCGCCGCGGCGACGCGGAACGAGGACGGCAGCACTGGCTCCTCGCCCGTCAGCTTCACCGAATCGAGCGCAGCAGTCTTGCCGCCAGTGAGTTTCCAGAGGTCGGCCAGAATGTCATGGGGAGTTTGCATGGTGGAAGGGAAGCAATCCGGCGGCGGGAAATCAAGGCTGGATTGCTTTGCGCCGGCTTCCCCGGCGTGGATCGGGCGCGCGCGTCAATATGACCACACGTACTAGCACTTGTACTAAGACTTGGCGTTTTGCTGTCATTGGGCGTATGATACAATTTTAGCGCGAATATTTTCGATCGCCGGTCCAGACCCGTTCATTCGTTTTGGTTACGGCCGGTCGCCGACATGCGACCTGGCCGACCGCCATTCCTAGTAGAGGGAGATTACACGTGGTTGCCAGGAAAAAGTCGAAGTCCACAAAGGCGAAGGCCAAGACGAAAACCAAAGCAAAGGCCAAAACCAAAAAAGCCAAAACCAAAAAGGCCAAGACCAAAAAGATCACGACCAAAGCGAAGGCCAAATCCAGCGCGAAGAAGGTCAAGCGCGCCAAGTCGCCGGCGGCGAAGTCAAGGCCGGCCGCCAAATCTCAAGCCAAGTCTCAAGCAAAGTCTCAAGCCAAGGCAAAGTCTGGAACCAAAGCAAAGTCTAAAGCCAAGTCGACGCGGCGGAAGCCTGTCCAGCCCCAGGCAACCGCCCCGTCCACGCCGGTGGCCGTGCCGCCAGCGCCAGCAACTACGACCGCTCCTGCCCCGCAGCAGACGGCGCCCGCCCCCGCGAATCCGCCGGCAGGCGCTTCGGCGGGTTTCGAGGTGCTGGGTACGAATGCGGGTGCGCCGTTCACGCTTAAACTGCACCGCGGCGACGGCATGACGCTGCTCGGCATGAACTGGAAGGATAGCAAGCCGCCGCCGAACTTTGTCGGCTTCGCGATCGAGTGTCAGGCGCCCGGCGGCCAATTTGTGCCGCTCACCAACCGCCTCAACTTCCTCGATGCGAATGGCAACGTCGTTCCCGGGGCGCTGCCGACGCTGCAAGCGCCGATCCAGAAATTCCGCTGGGTGCACTTCCCGCAGAACGCCGAGCTCGCCGGCGATTTCAATTACCGGGTCACGCCGATATTCATGGATGCGAACGACAAGCTCACGCAAGGCCCGCCGCAGCAGGCCCCCATCCAGCTCGCGCGCGAGACCTATCCCGGCATCGCCAACGTCACCTTCACGCGCGGCTTCGTATCCTCGCAGGCCTTCGTCGACCATTATGGACAGCACGGCGATATCAAGACGCTGGTGGCGCCGGTCGCGGCCAAGGGTCTCGACTTCAAGCCGACCCACCCCGACACCGCGCAGGCGCTTGCGTGGATGGGCTTCGAGGCCCGTGCCGCGATCCTCGAGACGCTCGACCAGGCCATCGCTGCCAAGGCGCCCGTCCGTGTCGTCGCCTACGATTTCAACCTGCCCGAAATCGTCGATCGCCTGGAGAAGCTCGGCAGCTCGCTGAAGGTTATCATCGACGATAGCGGATCGCATCACGGCGCCAGTGCTGAAACCGAAGCCGAGAAGCGCCTGATTGCTTCTGCGGGAGCGGGCAATGTGAAGCGACAGCACATGGGCAGCCTGCAGCACAACAAGACCATCGCGGTCGGCGCCCCGGTGAACAAGGTCGTGTTCGGTTCGACCAATCTCTCCTGGCGCGGCTTCTATGTGCAGGCCAACAATGCGTTCGTGTTGACCAGCGAGACCGCTGTCAAGCTGGCCTCCGATGCGTTCGACGCCTACTTTGCGGTGAAGGATAACAACGTCGGCCAATTTGACGACACGCCGTCCGCCGATTGGCACGACCTTAAACTCCCCGGCATCGACGCGCAGGTAGCGTTTTCACCGCACAGCGCGGCCAATGCCAAGCTTGGCGGCATCGCCGACGACATCGAGAACCACACGACGTCGTCGCTGCTCTATTCGCTTGCGTTCCTGTACGAAACGCCGGGCGTTGTGCGCGACGCCATCACGGCGGTCACCAAGAATGACAACCTCTTCGTCTACGGCATTTCCGACAAGCATGTCGGCGGCGGTCTCGACGTGCAGGATCCCAGCGGCAACGTGGCACCCGTCTTCGCCGCCCAGCTCAGCGCAGACGTGCCGGAACCCTTCAAATCCGAGCCCTCCGGCGGCGGCGGCACGCGCATGCACCACAAGTTCACCGTGATCGACTTCGACAAGCCGACGGCGCGCGTGTATCTCGGCTCCTATAATTTCTCCACGCCCGCCGATCGCAAGAACGGCGAGAATCTCGTGGTCGTCCGGGACCGGCGCATTGCGGTGTCCTACATGATCGAGGCGCTCAGCATATTCGACCATTACTCGTTCCGGGTCGCCCAGAACAAGGCGCACGAAGCCGGCCAGAAGCTGCATCTTGCCAAGCCGCCACGCGCGGCCGGCGAGAAGCCGTGGTGGGATGACGACTTCACCGTCCCCCACAAGATCAAGGATCGTATTTTGTTTTCCTGACCCCGTTCGCATCTGCCCGCCACGACCTGTCGTTGGCAAAAAGGCCTGGCGGGCAGATGCACCGGAAGCGCGATTTTCCGCTCCGTTGGCGAGGATCGGCCGGATCAGGATGCCTTGTCCTTTGCCGCCGTGACTTTCTTCCCGTTGAAAACATGGAAGGCGGCGAGCACCGGCTCGAGCATGACGATGCCGATGACGGTACCGGCGAGCCGCGCAATGCCGGCGTCAGGGTCCGGGTCGATATAGCTGTCTGGAACCAGCGCGATCAGCATCGCGAGCGTGAATTGCGTGCCGCTGTAGGCGATCTGGCTTGCGCTGTTCTCGATGTGCCGGCCCAGCATCACGCCGAGCAGCGAACCGGCAATGAGAACGGGTGCGGATCCCCGCCCTATCAGCAGGAATGCGGCGGCGAGCGCCGCGCCAAGGGCGCAGCCCACCACCCGCAGCAACATCCGCCGGCTGACCGGCATCAATCCGCCGCCGCCGAGGCGGCTGACCGGGACCATCATGACCGCCATGATCGCGACCGCGGCCTGCGCGAGTTCGGGCAATCGCCATAGTTCATGGAGCGGCGGCAACAAGGCCATCGCCAGCGCGCCCTGGGCCGCGTGCCGCGCCGCATCCGGATGCCAGCCGGCGATGGCAGGTGTTGGCGGCAGGACGGCCGGCCATCGCTTGCGCAAGGTCAGCGTCGAGACCGTGCTGACGAGGACGCAGGCCATGGTGCCGGCAAAGACCTCCAATATCCGCGACTGCGCGAAATCGAAAAGGTCGGCGCGGGTGGCCGGATATCCGAGAGCGATCATCGCATAGGTGAGACCGACGAACAGGAACGCGTAGGCATACCGGTGCGTGAGGGCTCCATAGAGCGAGCACCACCCCACCAGAGCGAGGCCGGCGGACAAGGCGAACATATTGGATGCAAGGAGCGGAAAGCTCGCGACCGCGATTGCTGCGCCGCAAGCTGTCCCCAGGATTCGAAGAATCCCGCGCCGCAGGCTTTCCGAGACATGCCCGCGCATGACCATGTAGCCCGAGAACGCGGCCCAGGAGATGTTCTTGGCGCCGAAGAGATGGCCGAGAACGATCGCAAGCGCCACCGAGAGGACGCATTCGATTTCGTCCACCATTCGAGGACCCGGCGTCACGAAGGCTTTCGCCTCGGCCGCCAGTTGTCCTCGAGCGCTTGCGAGCGCTTCAGCGTAGCGGTGCACTGGTGCTCCCTCGTTCAACGTGACTTTGCCGGCCGACGACGAAGCCACCGCCGCAGCAGGCTGACGCAGCGGTATCAGGCGGAGCGAGGCCGCGCCAGACACAGATTTTTTTGGTTATCGATCCCCAACCTGCGCTATGCTGCGCGTGTTCTGTAATGTCGTAGAAAGTCGGGAGTTAACGCTAAAAGAGCGGGAGCAGCGCCGATGATCACTGTGCCGGAACTGGCGGTAAAGGCTCTGGACGAATTTCTTGGCGCCTATATGCGCCGCCGGTTCGGCACTTCGCAGTCGCAACTGGTGGAGATCGTGCCGAACGCCGCACGCATTGCACTGGAATGCATCGGCAACAGCGACGCCCTCTACCACAATATCGAGCACACGATGCTCGTGACGCTTGCAGGACACGACATCTTCAGGGGGCATGCGCTCAACACCAATGTAACGGCGGAAGACTACGCCCATATCATCCTTGCCTGCCTTTTCCACGACATCGGCTATGTGCGCGGGCTGTTCCCGGAGGACGGCGCCGACGGCTTCGTGATCGACGCCGCGGGCAACAACAAGGTGACGTTGCAGCGCGGCGCATCGGACGCGGCCTTGATGCCCTACCACGTCGACCGGTCGAAACGTTACGTGTTGGAGAGGATGCCAGGCCTCCCCGGAGTCGACGCGAAGCGAGTTGCCGCCGCCATCGAGGGAACGCGATTTCCGCCTGTGGAAGGCCAGCAATGGGGCGCCGAAGCCGAGATCGTTCGGGCGGCCGATTTCATCGGGCAACTCGGCGATCCGAACTACCTGCGCAAGACCAACGCGCTCTACCACGAGTTCGAAGAGGTCGGCGTCAACCGTCAGCTCGGCTACGATTCACCAGCCGACATCGTCAATCGCTATCCGCAATTCTACTGGGACAGCGTCGCGCCCCATATCAAGGCCGAGATACGCTACCTGAACATGACGTCGAGCGGACGCCAGTGGATTGCAAATCTTTACGGCAATGTCTTCCGCGCCGAGCAGGACATCCGCCTGTCGGGACCGCAGCGATGAACCGAACGGCTGACGATCACGACCGCATGGCCTTGACCAATCGCTCGACGGCCGGCGGCATCATCTGCCGTGGATAGCCGCTGAAGCCCATCAGCAGCGCGGATCGCGGCGAAGCGTCAACATACAACTTGCTCATCGCGCGGACGATGACGCCGCGCTCACGGCCCGCGCGTTCGATGGCCACATCTTTCAGACCTCGCCGCAAATGGGCGACGAGATGCATGCCCTGGTCAGGCGGATCGACCGTGATGTCGCCATCCAGCCGCTCGCGCAAAGCCGCGACCAACGCATCGCGCTGGTCTTTGTACTGCAGGCGCATCCGGCGCAGATGCGCCGCGAAATGTCCCTCCTCGATGAAATCTGCGACCACGGCCTGGGCCAGGCTCGACGGCTGCCGGTCGGTCAAATAGCGGGCGGTGATGAATGGTTTGAGCAGCGCTGATGGCACCACGGCGTAACCAAGCCGCAGGCCGGGAAACAACGCCTTGTTAAGCGTGCCGACATAGATGACGCGCTCGCCCTCATCGAGGCCCTGCAGCGAGGCCAGCGCCCGACCGCCATAGCGAAATTCGCTGGCATAGTCGTCTTCGACAATCCACGCCTTCGCCTCACGCGCCCAATTAAGGAGCTCGAGCCGCCGCGCCATCGAAAGTACGACACCGGTCGGAAATTGATGCGAGGGCGTCACGAACACCGCGCGCGCCTTTGGCGCTGATTTGATCCCGGCCGCAACGTCGATGCCGCTGGCATCGACGGGTATGGCGCGCGCCTTCACCCCGGCTGCGATCAAAGCGTGACGGGTCAGGGCGTAGCCGGGGTCTTCGATCCAGGCCTGCAGGTCGCCCTGATGCAGGACGCGGATGACGAGATCGATCGCATGCTGGGTGCCGGCGGTGACGACGATCTGCTCCGGCTCGCAGCGGACGGCGCGCGCGGCGCGCAAGTATTCGCAGATCACCTTGCGGAGAGAAGGCAAGCCGCGCGGATCGGAATAGCCAAAGTGATCCTGGCCGAGGAGGCGAAACACCCGCGCGCTCGACTTCCGCCACAGCGCCGTCGTCCTGGCATCCACCAGGGTTCGCCCGAGGTTGAATGGACGCTCCTCGTCCTGGGCGGTGACATCGAGGAAATCCTTCGACAGCGGCGCATCAAGTCTCGCCGCCGCAGCAGACCGCTTGCCGCGCTTCGGACTGTTTCCTTCGACCGGTTCGGGAAGATCCGACGACACGTAGCTGCCGGAGCCGACCTTGCCGCTGGCATAGCCCTCGGCCAGCAATTGCTCATAGGCCGAGACCACGGCAGAGCGTGAGACCTTGAGCTGCGCGGCGAGCTGCCGTGTCGATGGCAGCTTGGTGCCGGGCCGCAAATCCTGCGACAGGATCGCCGAGCGGAGCTGTTGGTAGATTTGACGGAACAACGGCGCGTCGCCGCTGCGGCTGAGCTGCCACGCGTAAAGATTTGCCCAGCTCCGCCGACGCTCTTTCACGCTACCTCTCCCCGCGCCTGCAATCGGGCGATCCGAATGGTATGCCGTATTTGTCTCAAGTGGATCTTTCGATAGAACCACTTTGCACGTTATGCGTGACGCATGATGCGATTGCAAGGTGCGCGACCGGCCGATGCAGTCGATCCAAGGAGGACGGCCATGAGTGCCCCGAACCTGCGCCGCGCCGACCTGGCGATGACGAGTGAAGAGATGCTACGCGCGCTGGATCGCGGCTTCGCCGGGCGGCTCGCGACCGTGAGCGAGGACGGTTATCCCTATTGCGTGCCGATGCTCTATGTGTGGGCCGACAACCAGGTCTTCCTGCACGGCACCAGCGCGCGCGGCCATCTGCAAACCAACCTCCGGCGCGAGCCGCGGGTCTGCTTCGAGCTCGACGAGCCCGACGAGGTTTTCGATTACGGCCGCTTCGAGTGCGACTCGGGCCTCGCCTATCGCAGCGTCATCCTGTTCGGCACCATCCGCATCGCCGAGGATGCCGCGACCAAGCAGTGGTTCTGCGAGCACTTAATGGAAAAATACGGCAAACCGAACTCGATCCGGCCGAAGAACTTCTTCCCGCGGCTCGATATCATCACCGTCTACGCGATGACGGTGGAGCGGATGACCGGCAAGGAGCGGTTATTGCCCGAGCTTTCCGAGCAGTGGCCGGCGAAAGACCACACCCGGACTCCGCACGCGCGGCCGTAGTTTATGTCTCGTCATACGCGGGCTTGACCCGCGTATCCATCAACTGAAGGCGTCTTTCCAAGTGGATGGATGGCCGGGTCAAGCCCGGCCATGACGAGGATTGGCGGGCTTGCACGAACGCAAAAAATGGGGGCCGGTTGCCCGGCCCCCATCTGTCAGTCGACGATCTCCGTCACGATGCCCGCACCGACGGTGCGGTTACCTTCACGGATCGCAAAGCGGGAGCGCTCCTCGAGCGCGATCGCCTTGTTGAGCTCGATCGTGAGCTCGGCACTGTCGCCCGGCATCACCATCTCGCTGGACCGTGCCGGTGACGTCGGCGGTGCGGAAGTAGAACTGCGGACGATAATTGCCGAAGAAGGGCGTGTGGCGCCCGCCCTCGTCCTTTGTCAGCACATACACTTCCGCGCGGAACGACTTGTGCGGCTTGGCCGCACCCGGCCGCGCCAGCACCTGGCCCCGCTGCACCGCGCTCCTTTCGATCCCGCGCAGGAGGCAGCCGACATTGTCGCCGGCCATCCCCTGATCGAGCAGCTTCCTGTAGCTCTCGATCCCTGTCACGACAGACTTGCGGGTCTCGCCGAGGCCGACGATCTCAACCTCGTCGCCGAGCTTGACCGTGCCGCGCTCGATCAGCCCGGTCACGACGGTGCCGCGGCCGGAGATGGTCTGCACGCCCTCGATCGGCATCAGGAAGGGCCGGTCATTGGGCCGCTCGGGGAGCACGATATAGCTGTCGAGCGCCTCGAACAGTTTGACGATCGCCTCTCCTGCCAGCTCCCCCGTTTCGCCCTGCAGCGCCTTGATCGCAGAGCCGCGCACGACCGGCGCGTTGTCGCCGTCATACTGGTACTTCGACAGGAGATCACGCACCTCGATCTCGACGAGATCGACGAGCTCCGGATCATCGGCGACGTCGCACTTGTTCAGGAACACCACGATGCGCGGCACGCCGACCTGGCGCGCCAGCAGGATGTGCTCGCGCGTCTGCGGCATCGGCCCGTCGACGGCGGACACGACCAGGATCGCGCCGTCCATCTGCGCCGCGCCGGTGATCATGTTCTTCACATAATCGGCGTGGCCCGGACAGTCGACGTGCGAATAGTGGCGCGCCGCCGTCGAATATTCGACGTGGCTGGTCGCGATGGTCAGAATCTTCGAGTCGTCGCGCGTACCTTGCGCAGCCGATGCCTTGGCGACGTCCTGGTAGGAGACGAACGCGCCCCAGCCGTGATCGGCCGAGACCTTCGTCAGCGCCGCCGTCAGCGTCGTCTTGCCATGGTCCACGTGGCCGATCGTGCCCACATTGCAGTTGGGCTTGAGGCGGGTGAACTTCTCTTTGGACATAGGGACACCTGTGGTGCTTGAGCTCCCGTGCTGTGGTTGCACGACTCAAGGCACCGCGAGAGCTCGTTCGGCGCCAGGAGCCGCTTCCGCTCCGGCCGCCGCTTCTCGATGTCAAATGAGAGGTTCGGTTACGCCCAAAGCAGAATAGCGGCGGACAAGGGCATTAGCCCTTCCGTCATCAGCATCTGTTCTTGCTGTGATTGCCGCATGTTGGTTGCCTGGGTCGCTCTTTTTGCGAGGTGAGCCGTGTACATAAGTTGCGGCTACGTCTTTTGCAAGTGCGAGGCGTGCCGGCGAGCGCACGTTGCCCAGTTTCCGCCCAAGGCGGATGAGCGGACGGTCCCTTTTCTGCCCTAACACGAACAAATGGCTGAACGATCATTAAGGGACAGCGCGACGACAAGAGGAAGAGCAACGTAAATGTTGTCCGAAGGCGCTGTCTATTATCCGGAAGACCTCTCACTTCTCGGACAAGTCCTGGATCAGGTGATGCAGTCGTTGCCGCCGAATCTTCGGACGCCCTACAATCGGGCCGAGATCGCCAAGAACATCCTGGCCTGTGCCCTCGCCGGTGAGCGGGATCCGGACGTCCTCGCCCGGGCGGCGCTGATGGACCCGTCAGTCAATATGGCGGCGTGACATGATGCACCCACAGGGACCGCAGGGTGAAACGGAACGGCGAACGGCCGGGCAAGCTCCGTCCGGCAGGCCTCCAAACGTTCCAGAAGCCAGATTCGATCAACGCAGCGGCATGCGGACGGCGTCGGCGTCGGTCCATACCCTGCATGCCTTCGGCCGCAGGGGCGATCAGCCAGAGAGCCACCCGCCGTCGCTCATCCGACGGATATTCCGCACCGTGATCCGGTTTGCCGCGACCCTCCTCATCGGCATCGGCGGCACGCTCGCCTGGCAGTCCTATGGTGACGGGGTCAAGGGAATGGTGGCCGTGCAGGCGCCAACGCTGGCCCGGTTGCTGCCGCCGACCGGGTGGCCTGCATCGTCGAACCCGGTGCAGCAGCCGGCGTACAATCTCGAGACATTGCGCCTCAATATCGAACAACTCGCCGCCAGACAGGATCTGATGGCCCAGAGCTTTGCTACATTGCTGGCGGTCGAGATGGACATCAGACAGAAGATGGCGTTCACGCCGGCATCCGCAGTTCCGATCGCGGCCTCGGGCCAGCCGACGGCTCCGAGGCCCGCGCAGCCCAGGACTCAAAGCTCGGCTCGGCCGTTAGTTGCGCAGTGAGGTGTTGATCAGCGCTAGAGCGGAATGGGATGAGGTTGAATCGTCATTGCGAGCGGAGCGAAGCAATCATCGCGCCGCGCGGACAGAATGGATTGCTTCGTCGCGGAGCCTGTCATCGGGCCGCGCTTCGCGCGGACCCGTTGGCTCCTCGCAATGACGATTCAATCCGGTCTCACCGCCCTAGACTAATGAAAATCCCGCGATTTCGGCAGCAGCCGCACATTGCGCGGGTGACGGATTTTCTGTGCGGGGTTTTCCGGGTGGTCGCGGCGGTCGTCGTTGAGCTCTTCGATCAGCGCGGGGCCTGTCGGCGCCGTTTGCTTGCGAAGCGCGTCATCGGCGAGACCGATCAGGTCATGCGAGCGGTCGATCAGGCGCTGCGCCACCAGATGCGTCACCTCCTCGGGGCTCGACTGGATATAGCCCTCGACCAGGATCAGCCGCGCGCCCATCACCTCCTTCCGATACTTCTCCATCACCTTCGGCCACACCACGATGTTGGCGATGCCACTTTCGTCCTCCAGGGTCATGAACACCACGCCCTTGGCGCTGCCCGGTCGCTGCCGCACCAGCACCACGCCGGCGCAGCGGACGGAAAGCCGTTCGTTGCGATGGCAGATGTCGCGGCAGGGAACCACGCGCTCGCGTGCAAACATCGCGCGCAGGAATTGCATCGGATGGCCCTTCAGCGACAGACGGATGGTCTGGTAGTCGGCAACGACCTGCTCGGGCAGCGGCATCAGCGGCAACGGCTTTGCGTGTTCGTCCGGCTGTTCGCGCGCGACGGCGGCCTCGAACAGCGGCAGCGGCACGTCGTCCGGCAGCCGCCGCACCGCCCACAGCGCCTCGCGCCGGTCGAGCCCGAGCGAGCGGAACGCATCGGCATCCGCGAGCAGGATCAGCGCACGCTTGGGTAAGGCCGTGTCGCGGGCGAAGTCTTCGAGCGAGGTGAAGGGCCGGCGGTTACGGGCGGCGATGATGCGCTCGGCCCAGTCGTCGAGTTGGACGTCGTTGTCGTTGCGGGGCACGAGAACTTCTTCAGCGTCGTCATTCCGGGATGCGCCGTAAGGCGCAGGCCCGGAATCCATAACCACAGCCGGTGGATATGGATTCCGGGCTCGGCCCTCCGGGCCGCCCCGGAATGACGAGGTGGAGGGAGCGTTCCGGAATGACGACTGGATGGTTTTCAACCGCTCCTCATCCTGATCCTTCCACGAAAACCCGTCGATCTGGCGAAAGCCGAGCCGCACGGCGCAATATTTTCCATCCCCCTGCTCCAGCGTGTTCTGCGCGAAGCTAAAGGACACATCGACCTCGCGCACCTCGACGCCGTTCTTGCGGGCATCGCCGACGATCTGGGCGGGGGCGTAAAAGCCCATCGGCTGCGAGTTGAGGAGGCCGCAGCAGAACGCGTCGGGGTGATAGTGCTTCAGCCATGAGGAGATATAGACGAGCTGGGCAAAGCTCGCGGCATGGCTCTCCGGGAAGCCGTAGGAGCCGAACCCCTTGATCTGGTCGAAGCAGCTCTTGGCGAAGGCCGGATCGTAGCCGCGCGCGATCATGTTGCCGATCATCTTGTCCTCGAACTTGCCGATGGTACCGAGGTTGCGGAAGGTCGCCATCGAGCGGCGCAGCCCGTTGGCCTCCTCGGCCGAGAACTTCGCTGCCTCGATCGCAATCCGCATCGCCTGTTCCTGGAACAAGGGCACGCCCAGCGTCTTGTGCAGCACCTTGTGAAGCTCATCCGGCGGGCCGTGCTGCGGCGATGGCGAGGGATATTTCTCCTTCTCGACGCCGTTCCGCCGGCGCAAATAGGGATGCACCATGTCGCCTTGGATCGGCCCGGGGCGCACGATCGCAACCTCGATGACGAGATCGTAGAAGGTGCGCGGCTTCAACCGCGGCAGCATGTTCATCTGCGCACGGCTCTCGACCTGGAACACGCCGAGAGATTCCCCGCGGCAGAGCATGTCGTAGACCTGCGCATCGTCCTGCGGGACGGTTTCCAGCTTCCAGCGCTCACCCTTATGCTGGTCGATCAGGTCAAAGCATTTGCGGATGCAGGTCAGCATGCCCAGCGCCAGCACGTCGACCTTCATCATGTGCAGCGCGTCGACGTCGTCCTTGTCCCACTCGATGAAGGTGCGATCCTCCATCGCGGCATTGCCGATCGGCACATAGGTGTCGAGCCGGTCCTGGGTCAGCACATAGCCCCCGACATGCTGCGACAGATGCCGCGGAAAGGTGATCAGCTCGGTGGCGAGGTCGACGGCGCGCACCACCATCGCATTTTGGGGATCGAAGCCGGCCTGCTTGACCTGCATCTCGGAAAGGCCGTCGCCCCAGCTCCCCCACACCGTATCGGCAAGCGCCGCGGTGACGTCCTCGGTCAGTCCCAACGCCTTGCCGACGTCGCGGATGGCGCTGCGCGGACGATAATGGATGACGGTGGCGATGATCGCCGCGCGGTGGCGGCCATAGCGGCGGTAGACATATTGCATCACCTCTTCGCGCCGCGAGTGCTCGAAATCGACGTCGATGTCGGGCGGCTCCAGCCGCTCCTTGGAGATGAAGCGCTCGAACAACAGATCAACCTTGGTCGGATCGACCGAGGTGACACCGAGCACGTAGCACACGGCGGAATTTGCCGCCGATCCGCGGCCCTGGCACAGGATGTCCTGCGAGCGCGCATAGTGAACGATGTCGTTCACGGTCAGGAAATAATGCGCGTATTTCAGCTCGGCGATGAGATCGAGCTCCTTTCGCAAGGTGGCGCGGAGCGTGTCGCTGATGCCTTGCGGGAAGCACTCGTCGACGCCGGCCCAGGTCAGGTCTTCCAGATGCTGCTGCGCGGTCTTGCCCGGCGGCACCGGCTCATCCGGATATTGGTATTTCAACTGATCCATCGAGAAATTGATGCGGTTTGCAAAGCGCATGGTCTCGGCAATCGCGTCCGGAAAATCGCGGAACAGCCGCGCCATTTCGGCAGCCGGCTTCAGATGCCGCTCGGCATTGGCCTGAAGCCTGGTGCCAACAGCCTCGATCGTGGTCTTCTCGCGGATGCAGGTGAGCACGTCCTGCAGTGGCCGGCGTTCGGGGTGATGGTAGAGCACCTCGTTGGTGGCGATGAGCGGCACCTTGGCCGCTAGCGCCAGACGATGAAGCTGCGAAAGCCGCCGGCGGTCATCGCCGCGATAGAGCAGGCTTGCCGCGAGCCACACGCCATCGGCGCCGCTTTGTTTCAGCCGCTCCAGGATATCGGCTGCGGCGGCTGCATCAAACCGGTGGGGCAAGGCCAGGACCAGGAGCTGTCCTTCTGCAAATTCCAGGAGATCGGAGAATTTGAGGAGACACTCGCCCTTCTCGGTGTCGTCGCCGATCTTGCCGCGGGTGAGCAATTGGCAGAGCCGGCCGTACGCTGCGCGGTCGCGCGGATAGACGAGGATATCGGGCGTGCCGTCGATGAAGACGATGCGGGCGCCGATCAGGAGTTTTGCCCGGTGCCGCACTTCCGGATTTTCCAGCTCACTATAGGCGCGTACGATGCCGGCGAGCGTGTTGTGGTCGGCGATGCCGATGGCGGAGAGATGCAGCTCGCTCGCCTGATGCACATAGTCCTGTGGATGCGAGCCGCCGCGCAGGAAGGAGAAGTTCGTGGTGATGCCGATTTCCGCGTACTCGATCATGCGAACAGCCCGTGCACGAACCAGTTGGCGGGAACCGGCCTGCCCTCCTCGTCCTTCAATTCGCTCTCATAGAGCCCGTCGCGGAAGATCCAGAAGCGCAGGCCTTCGGCATCCTCGATGCGGAAATAATCGCGGGTCAGCGTCTTGCCGTCCTGCCGCCACCATTCCATGGCGATGCGCTCGGGTCCCTCGACCCGCACCACCGCATGTAACGCGCGGCGCCAGGTGAATTGATGCGGCGGGCCGTCCGGCACCATCGCGAGCGGCACTTTTATGGGCTCGGGTTTCTCGAACAGCCGCAACGGCCGCAGCGGCGGCTCACCTTGCGCCCGCTCCGGCCACTCGGCCACCGTGGCTGCCGCAAGATGATGCTGCGCGGGAGCAGCGAGTGCGGCGCGTTCCGGGATATGCGTATCTTGCGGTAGATGCACGAT
>Ga0210401_10003551_pt1 | contig 16654 bp, 15 predicted proteins | sample IncBWH32MmetaG_FD_150866 | JGI IMG/M metagenome (GOLD analysis project Ga0210401, IMG submission 150866) | Forest soil microbial communities from Barre Woods Harvard Forest LTER site, Petersham, Massachusetts, United States - Inc-BW-H-32-M | ecosystem: Environmental > Terrestrial > Soil >... | reverse complement strand
CTGACCGCCCGATTCGGCGTAGATCGTCGTGCGGTCGAGAACGATTTCCGCTTCCGCGCCGCGGGGGACTTCGTTGACACTGCCGTCTTTGGTCACGATCGCTTCGATGCGTGCATCGCGTCCGCGCGTGCCGAAGTAGAAGTCCGGTTCGGTCTTAAACGTTTCGCGCAGCTTGGTATAAACCGGCTTCGCGACTTCTTTTTGCGCGCCGCCCTTCCAGGAGGCTTTCGCGCGCGTGCGCTGCTCTTCCATCGCGCGATCGAAGCCGGGCCAATCGACTTCGATTCCGGCGTCGCGTGTTACATCCTCGATGAAATCGCGTGGCAGACCGTAGGTGTCGTACAGTCTGAATGCCTTTTCCCCCGCGTAGAGGTGTGTGGGCCCCGCGGACTCTCCGGATTCCTGCAAATCTTCATCGAGTTTTTTCAGGCCCGCGTCAACGGTGCGCGTGAAACGATTTTCTTCTTGGTCAAGAACACGTGTGACGCGGCTGGCCGTTTCCTCAAGTTCGGGATACGCTTCCCGCATTTCGCCGCGAACGGCGGCTGACATTTTCGAAAGAAAGGGCGACGGCGCACCGATCATGCGCGCGTGGCGAAGCGCGCGGCGGATAATTTTGCGAAGCACGTAGCCCCGCCCGTCGTTCGAAGGAACGACGCCATCGGAAATCAAGAAGGTAGCGGCGCGAGAGTGATCAGCGACGATTCGCAGCGACGCGTCGTTCTTCGGATCCCTGCCGTAGTGAATGCCGGCGAGTTTCTCCGCTTCGCCGATGAGCGGCCAGAAAAGGTCCGTGTCGAAGTTGCTGATCTTGCCCTGCAGGACGGCCGTGATACGTTCGAGGCCGGCGCCGGTGTCGATCGATGGTTTCGGCAGCGGGCTCAGCGTGCCACTCGCATCGCGGTTGAACTGCATGAACACAAGATTCCAGATTTCGACGTATCGGCCGCAGTCGCAGGGAAACCTGCAATCTTTGTGGCCCTGGTCGGACGCAGCAGGGCCCATGTCGTAATGAAGCTCGCTGCTCGGACCGCAGGGGCCGGTCTCACCCATTTGCCAGAAATTTTCCTTCAGGCCCGGGATTTCCAGGATGCGGTCTTTCGGTGCGCCGATTTTTGCCCACAGTCCGGCGGCTTCGTCGTCAGACGCGAGCTTTGTGCCGGACAATTCGGCGCCGCCAAAAACGGTGAAATAGAGTTTTTCGAGCGGGATCGCATACCAATTCTTGCCGGTGACGAGTTCCCAGGCGAAAGCGATCGCGTCCTGCTTGAAATAGTCGCCGAAGGAAAAATTGCCCAGCATTTCGAAAAACGTGTGATGACGATTTGTGAAGCCGACGTTTTCAAGGTCATTGTGCTTGCCGCCGGCGCGAACGCATTTCTGGCAGGTTGTTGCGCGCTTGTACTCGCGCTGCTCGAGGCCAAGGAAAACGTCCTTAAACTGGTTCATTCCCGCGTTGGTGAAGAGCAGCGTGGGGTCGTTCGTAGGAACCAGCGAACTACTGCGCACAATCCGATGGCCGCGCTCTTCAAAAAATCGCAGAAATGTTTTGCGGACTTCGTTGCCGGTCAAGTTGGCCTCGAAAGATGCGATTTATTATCGCAGAAGAATCGACAAATCTGCCACCGAGACGCGGTCTCTGGTCCGAGCATCTGATTCGCGATACGCTAGCGTCCAGCGCCGGAAGACGCCGGCAAGTTATGGCTCCCGTTACAACTCGGCGATTTGAGAAGGACGCGGCGAACGGCATGGGGGTCCGCGGGTATTTGCACGCTCCCAAGATAGCATCGGGCGACGGCCTGGTGTTGACCCACGGCGCCGGACAGAACTGCAAGTCGCCTCTGCTGGTCGCGGTGGCCGCGGCGTTTTGCGAAGCCGGCCTGATGGTGCTTCGTTGCGATCTGGTTTTTCGGCAGGTGCGGCCGCTTGGCCCTCCCGTCTGGCATGGGTGCGCGGAGAGCGATCGACAGGGTCTGCGACACGCGCTGGACGCGCTGAGAAAAATCGTGCGCGGACGGGTGTTTCTCGGCGGACATTCATACGGTGGAAGGCAATCGTCGGTGCTGGCGAGTGAGGATCCGGCATTGGTCGAAGGCTTGCTGCTGCTGTCTTTTCCCCTGCACTCGCCAAAGCATCCCGACCGTGTGCGCACCGCACACTTCGCCGCACTGCAAACACCTGCACTTTTCGTGCACGGCACCCGGGATGGATTCGGGACGATCAAGGAGCTAACCGCGGCGATCGCAACGATACCGGCGCGGAAGCAGTTGTTGTCTATTCAGGGCGCAGGGCACGAACTGATGACCAAAGCGAACCAGCGTGATCTGCCGCAGGAAGTCACAAGGGCATTTGCAGCGTTTCTAAAGCCTGCAGCCAAGATTAAAAAAAGGGAAGTTTGAGCCAAGGCAGCAGGAGATACTCTCCCCGTGGAACGCCACTTTATGTGTCCGTATTGCGGGCAGGAAATATCGATGGTTCTGGATTTGTCCGCCGGCAATCAAACCTACGTCGAAGACTGTGAAGTTTGCTGCAAGCCCATCGAAATCAGGTTCGAGGTGGAAGAGGGCGAGCTTGCCGGCTTTGAGGCCAGCACACTCGAGTAGATTGCGCGCGAGATCTTCCGCGTCGGCACAAACTACCCAAGGTATCAGTAGCCAATGTTCTTTACGGCTTGTGGGCCGAGCCGTTCGCCAAGTTGCGCGAGATACAGGCTCGCGGGACTCACGGGCGATTCCTGCGATTCGATGATCCCTGCCGGGAGCATAGGAAGTTCTGGTCCGGAATAAGTTTTCATCCGGTCGGTTTGTTCCTCGCCGCGGTTCCCGATGGACCAGTTAGCAGAGCCCGGCGGCATCTGGATCAGAAACGCTTTTGCAAAGTTATTCCACGCGACGCCCCAGCCCATTGTCCAGCCGTGGCCCGATCCCATCTCGCCGCGATTCATCAGGTCGATTCCGCCATCGGGCGTTTCGCTGCTATCGATCAGTATTCCAGTTGACCAGCGTTGATGAGGCTGGACATGACCATTTCCATGGAAGACACCATGGAGAACGACGTTCGGACCCTGTTCCCCGGCGCCGACGGCGACGTAGAACACGTCATTGCCCGTCGCCGTGCAGCGGTCGAGCAGAATCTGGGTTCCATTGAGCGAAAAATCGGCGGGCTTGGCTGCTCCGACGATGGGAAGGCTCTGTGTCACATCGACTTGTTCGATGGTGACACGCCTTGACGTCTTGGTGATGGTGATCGCTTCGGTCGTGTCGAGAATACGGAGATTTCGTATCCAGCTGTCTTTTGTGCCGGACGCTTGGAGCGCGTTGAACGGCTTCTCGCTCAACGTGACCGAACGCGCCGGTGCAACGAGCCGGAGATTCTCAAGGCCGACCTGGGAGATTTCGCCGGATTGTTCGACCTTCATTACGGTTGCGCCGGGAGGCGCGAGATATTTCGCGTCGTAGGAGTCGGCAAGAGGCACATCAAAGTCGACTGACTCACCCCGGATCGCGACGATCGTGCGTTCGGTTTTCAGGTCGCCGCCGACCCATATTTCCTTTTTTCCGTCGCGAACGAGCATATCCATGCCCATCAGGTGCACCCAAGCGGGCGTTGTCGGGCGAATGATCTGAACTCGATCTCCGGGCTTGAAGCCAGATGCATCAACCACGCGAATAGACATGGCTCCGGCGGGGACATAAGCGTCAGCGACGGCGACAGGGGCTCCCGCCCGCGTAAGTTTTTCCTCGCCCTCGATCGAAAAACCTAGATGTGGTTCGCCGGTCATTTCGATAACGGTGTCTTTTTCCCCCGAGCCGCTGCCACGAAGAACGACTCCGCTCGCGGCAATTTTTAGTGTGGAGTTGCAATGGAATTGCCCGGTCGCGAGAAGAACGGCTCCGCGAACGCCGTTCAGCAGCGGCAGACTCGAGACTTCATCGATGGCGGCCTGGATCGAAGCGCTGTCGTCTCCGCCCGACGGGCTGACTGTTTTCTTGGCAGGCACTTCCGGCAACGCAACTCCGCCGCCCATATAACCCGCGTAAGAAAAATCGAGAATCTTGTCACCGGCAGAAGTCTGTTTGTAGACCAGCTTGCCCGTGCGATCCGGATGGACCCACATGCTCTGTGGTGCGTCGTTGGCCATCGATGCAATCCACGCGGCCAAAACAGCGAATGCGAGCAGGGCGAATTTTCGCGAGGAGGGCATTTGCATGCGTCCTTTCCGGCGGAGGATTACGGGCGCGATTGTACAACTTCCGGAGTTTGAGTGGGGGGACGTAAGCGATAGATGATTTGCGTCCTCTTCGCTGGCTGGGCGGACAGTTTCATGTTGCGAAACGTCAGAAAGAATCAAGCAATCGCTTGGCCACAACGTCCACTAAGATCATGCTGTGCCAAAGAGACACTGCAGCGAGCGAGCCGGCTGGAAGCTGGCGCCCGGCAAGGCGGCGGCGCGTCTTTCCGAGCACTACAAGCTCGATTGCGATTTTGGCAAGCCGGTCATCGATATTTACAAGGCCGGCGGCGACGATCCGGTTTATCTTTGCGACGGTCACGTCGCGGACGTGAAGCCTTCACGGCCGAACACTTCGGAAATTCGCTTGGTGCAGCAAGCCCTTGATATCTCGCCTGCATCTTCTGCGCTTGCTGTCGAGCAAACCGCCCAGCCTGCGCTTGAATTCGCTGCTCCAAACCCGAGCGTCACAGCGCGCCCCGAAGTCGTTGCGACCACAAAAACAACGAGCGGTCCGAGACCAGCAAGAATCGAGCGCGTCGCCGCAAGTCGCGCGACGCGGCCTCCCGCGCGCGATCTTGCATACGGGAATTCGGCCAAGGCACTTGTCGACGAAGCGATTTGGAACTTGGCGACCGGAGATTACGAACTCTATAAAAACGCGCTGCGCCTGGGAAAGTCGAGCGGCGAAGCCGCGCAAGCTGCCGGCGGGCAGCTCGCGGTCGTTCACCGAAAGATTTGCGAATACGCCGTGAAGATCGAAACCGTGCTTGCCGCGTCGACCGCGAAAATCGACGCCAACGAAGTGATCGACAAGGCGTTCGAGCGCGCGGTGGCCGAAATCATCGGAAACGAGAGACTTGGCGACAAGGAAAAAGACGCCGCGATCGAGCAGCTGGGAGTTTTGCAGGAGAGCGTCAATCGCGGCGTGGATCGCGAAATTTCTCTGCTCGACGCGCATCGGATCGCGTGCGTGATTGGCGAGCGCGCGAATTGGGGTGCGAGCGTAGCTCTTTCAGAAGAATTGAAGACGGCATACCGTGCGATCTACGCCAGCGTGCGGACGGCGGTGCGTACGGCGGCTCCCCATGCGAACAGTCTCGAGGAGCGGCTGACAAATCTTTACGCGGCGAAGGCCGATTTGGAGAATGGTCCCACTGCGAAAACTCTGCAAGTCATGAGCGCGTAAGGCCGGCGGCCACAGAGTCACAGGGAAAAGAAGAGCGACAAAAGCCGCAAAAAAAGCGGCTTCCAGGGTTTTCCACATTTCCTAGTTTTCCACATCAAAAATTCTTTTCTGTGTGATTGACTGTTTTTGTTGTTGGAGTTACAACGTGTTTCGTCAACAGCGTTCGAAGCGACTGAGTCTTGGGCAGCACGGCAAGCGACGGCTTGACGAGCTGCGCAGGACACGGAAGAAGAGAACAGCTGCGACAAGGTTCGAGACGTTACGGCATCGCGCAGGAATCCAGGTGTGATCCGGCGGTGAGCTGAGCGCGCTCCGGTCAGGCGAAAGCTCGACGAGGAAGTGCGAGGCGAATCACGAGTCTACCCAGCGAGACTTGCCGCGAGCCGGCTTCACCCGGCAACGGGGGAACGCCAGGCAGCTGTTTCCGTTCAAGGACTGAGGAGAAGGGGCGAGCAATCGCCCCTTTTCTTTTTCTGGCCAGCCTAAAGCAACTCCTGTTTTTTCGTTTGCACGGATCTCCAATCGTCTGGTTCGTTTCGATGGCGAATCAATTCCAGCGGCGCTCGGTTTAGCTCGCATTTAACCCAATCGCCAGACATGCGTTTTTCGCGTACGATAGAATTCACAATCGTTAGTGAGTTTTCCCGGTGCGTTCACTTGCGGCATGGTCGCTTGTGGAAGCAGAGGGGTGGGGGCAAGGGCCATGCCGAGAGCGAAAGAGTTCACCGTCAAGATTGACGACAAGCCGGGTGCATTGGGAAAGTGTTTTCTGGCGCTGGCCGAGCGTGGCGTGAACATCATCGCATTCCAGTCCTACGTGGAAGAAGGCGAAAGCGTGGCGCGATTCGTCGCCGACGATATGAGCAGCGCCAAGTCAGTGTTGGGCGGCCTCCACATGATTTTTGAGGAGACCGACGTGGCGCTGGTTCGCTTGGCGCACCGTCCCGGCCATTTGGGGCGCGCCGCAGCGCGACTGGGCGAGAAACGCGTGAATATCGATTACTCGTATTGCGGGGCGGAGCCGGGCTCGCCGCTTGCGTTGCTTATCTTTGGAGTGGACAACCTGCCGGTGGCCGCGGCCGCCTTGGACGAACTGGCCAAGGAAGAGTCCTAGTCTTTAGCGGCGATACAAGGCCGCCGAATACCTCAGTAAGTGACCGACCAGCTTACGACGGTCATCGTCATGACGATCAGCAGCAGCGATACGCTGATTATGCTAAGTGCCTTGCCGTGGCCGAGCAGATAGTCGCGCGACTCGGCGTTAATGCAGAGCAGCACCATCACGACCAGCACCACACCCCAGGCCATCATCGAAGGCATACCTGGATATTTCGCGATGAACGCGAGAAACTGCCGAGGCGGCTGGCCTGCAGGAACCCACCAGGGAAGCAACGGCGCAATGCCAGCCGCGAGAGAAAACGTCAGGAGCTTGCGCGTCAACCATCCTCTGACGCGCGGGCGAGCTTCCTTCCAGACCAAAAAGTCCCAGGCGAGCAATCCCGCAGCGGCGGGCACCCAACCGTAAAGCGCGATGCCGCGGTCGATCCAAAGCCACGCGCGGAAAACCAAGTGCGGATGGCGCACGCCGGTTAGGCGTGGAAGCACGAGTTCGCCGACCAGCGCATTGCAAAAAACGGCCACGAAAAGCGTGATCAGGCTCGTCATCTGAAACCAGTGACGAGTCGCGGCAGTTTTACATTTGCCGCAAATCGATTCTTTCGGCAGGAAACTTTGACCGCAACGTTCGCAAAACACGCTTTCCTCCAGGGGGGCTAGTGGTATCGGCGCATTGTGCGTGGGGAAGCGTAACGCTGCGATTTGCGAAAAACTACTGGACTAAAGGTCAGCGAAACGTGAAGGCGGTTTCGCTTGTACGGGCAGGCTACGACCATGGGGTCGCAAAGACGAACCAAGGTTCCCCGGCTTCGCGTCCCGACACACCTGGTTGTCGGGACGCCTGGCTCGCAATGCCAAATCAAAACTACACTTTTTCGGGCACGACATACGGCGCGCGATACTCGCCGCGCAGCAGGCGCGTGGCTTCCTCGTCGCCGATCACTTCCTGCGTCGACGGATTGAACTTGATCGCGCGGCCCAGACGATAGGACGCATTCGCGAGGTGGACCAGGGTAGCCGATTTGTGACCTTCCAGGATTGGCGCATGCAGATCTTCGGGATTCCGGCTCTTCACGCAGTCGATGAAGTTCGCGAAGTGATCACCAGCCGCTTTGCCGTTGGGGCCGGGCTTCACGTCATCGCCGATCCATGTTTTGTAGGTCTCGTAGCCGTCGATGCCCAGGTAGCCGTTGGAGCCGTAAAAGATGTTGCCGACTGTGTTGGTGACAGCGTCCTTCGGACCGAGCGACGGAACTGCAGAAGTTGGCGCGGCAGTCTTTGGAGCCGGAGGGGGTGCCGCGGCCAAGCCGGCCGCGGGAACGCCAGCGCTGCCATAGGCGCCCGTGCCGATTTCCGCCTCATGATTAGTGATCCACGGACGCACTTCGACTTCCATCATCTTGCGCTTGCCGTTGGGCTCGTCGAAATAGAACGTGGCATTCAGCAAGTTGGGTGTTTGCTGATCGTCGTCGAACATGAAGTGATTGCCCATCGCTGAAACGAGCGTCGGATAGCTGACGCCAAGTCCCCAGCGCGCGATATCGATTTCGTGGATCGCCTGGTTGCCGACTTCGCCGTTGCCCGTGTCCCAGATCCAGTGCCAGTTGTAATGGAAGCGGTTCTTGGTAAACGGCTTCAGCGGAGCGGGGCCGGTCCAGAGCTCATAGTTCACGCCGGCCGGAACCGGCTCCTGCGGCGCCTTGCCGATCGAGGGGCGCCACTTAAAGCAGAGCGCGCGCGCCAAGTAGGTGTCACCGATCGTGCCGTCGCTCAGGTGCTTGATCGCTTCCATCATTCCGGGGTTGGAACGCGACTGGCTGCCGTGCTGCGCAATGCGCTTGTATTTCTCGACCGCCGCCACGAGCTGTTTGCCCTCGAACGTGTTATGCGAGCAGGGCTTCTCGCAGTAGATGTCCTTGCCGGCCTGGCAGGCCCAGATGCCGATCAGCGAGTGCCAGTGGTTCGGCGTTGCAATGGAGATGGCGTCGATGTCCTTGTCTTCGAGGAGTTTACGGACGTCGCCGTAAGCCTTCGGTCGGGTGAAGCCGGCCTTTTCGACTTCGCCAAGGCGCTGGTTAAGAACGTTTTCATCCACGTCGCAGATCGCAGCGATTTCGGCGTCGTGGACCTTCTCATATCCTTTGATGTGGTCGTTACCGCGGCCGCGCACGCCGCAGATCGCCACACGGACGCGGTCGTTCGCGCCGAGAACTTTGCCGCCGAGCCCGAGCGTCGCTGCATGTGCGGACGCCGCTGCTCCGGCCGTTATGGCTGCGCCTGTTGCTTTTAGAAAATCACGACGTTCGATGGCCATTTGTCACCTTTCCCCCCGGAAGGTTTCCGGCACGCCGGATTGTATCTCTTCCGCTACATTACCGCACGCGATGCCTTTTAAACGAAACGTTTAAAATCCGTAAAGCGTTGCCGGATTGTCCAACAGGATGGTTCTGCGCCTCGCGGCATCCGGCACCCACTCAGCGAAGTGGTTGAACAGAAGCCCGTCGTCGACGGCGTAAGGTGGTGAGATTTGGTCGACGCCAAGCCCAGCGATTTGTTGCGGATGCGGCCAGTCGCTGGCCCAGAGGATTCGCTGGGGGTTTGCGCCGATCAGCGCTTTGGCAAAGGGAACGATGTCCGGATAGTCCGGTGCGAGTTTGGAGCTGCGATAGGGAGCCGAAACTTTCACGTAGGCTTTGCCGGTTTTCACAAGATTGACCAGCGCGCCAAATCCAGGCTGACCGACGCCAAGGTCGGCTTGGGCTCCTCCGAAATGATCAAACGAGACGGGCACGGGCGACGAAGCTAGGTCATCTGCGATCGCCACGATCACGGTGGGGCGTGTGTAGATCTGGATGTGCCAGTCTTTGCGAGTTGCGATCTGCTCGATCGCCTCCCTGAAGCGTTGCTTGGCAACGGCGGGGTCGGCTTGGCCGGCGGTCTCAAGATTGATGCGAATGCCGCGAACTCCGTGGCGATGCATATCGTCAAGATCGGCCGTGGTGAATTTCTCGTCGATCACGGCGACCCCGCGCGCGACCGGGCCGAGCTGCCGAATCGTGTCGAGCGTACACGAGTTGTCCGTGCCGTAAACGCTTGGCTGAACCACAACAACGCGGTCGGTGTGAAGCGCTCGGTGCAGTTGGCGCATTTCTTCGACGGACGCAGATTCCGGGGTGTAGGTGCGCCCCGAGGCAAAGGGGAATTTCTTTGCATCGCCGAAAATATGCGTGTGGCAATCGCACGCTTCTTTCGGCACATCGAAATTGACGGGCGTCTTCGGCTGCGGCGCGGTAGCAAAAGCCGTCTCGACCGATCCGGCAAGCGCCGCTGCCGCGCCAACGCCCGCCCCAATTAGAACCTCTCGCCGGGTCAGCATGGTGTTCCCCAGACTTCCCTTTCTTGAGGTCTCAGCCAGCGCCCCAGACTCGAAGCGTTTTTTTCTGGCGGACTAGCATGCCGAACCTCTCACTGGCCCAAGATCATACATCATGCTGCGGCGCGTCTTGGTGTAGGCTATCTGCTTTACTTTCCGCGGAGGAATGAATGGGTCCGAGCACTCGTTTCACGTGTCGAGAACGATCTGGATTCGTGGTCGACGCAATTCGCAGGCGGTCGCTGGCATTTGCGGTAATTGTTTTGGGATGTGTCGCGCTTTGTGCGCGCTCGAGTCTTGTCGGGCAGACCGACGGTTCCGGCGGCACCGGCGCGAATCACACTTCGTGGAACGACTACGGTGGCGGCACGGATGGAGCGCAATTTTCCTCGCTGCTCGAAATCAACCGCTCCAACGTTGGCAAGCTGGAAGTCGCCTGGCAATACTCGACCGGTGACACGGCCCGGTATTACTTCGAACCTGTTCAGGCGCGCGGCATGGTCTATGTGATGAGCGCAAATCATTCGATCAGCGCCGTCGATGCCGAAACCGGCGAGCAGATGTGGCAATGGAAACCCCAGGACCGCACGACCGCAATGACCGACCGTGGCATTAACTATTGGGAGAGCAAAGACGGCAAGGATCGCCGGCTGATTTTCGCCCGCAATCAGATGTTGCAGGAGCTCGACGCGCAAACCGGCAAGCCGATCACGGTGTTTGGCACGAACGGAACGATCGACCTGCGCGACGGTCTCGGCCGCGACACTTCGAAGCTCACCGTGGTGCAGTCGATGTCGCCCGGGCGGGTTTTTGACAATCTGCTCATCGAAGGCTCAGCGACGAATCAAGGCTGGGGCTCGGCGCCCGGCGACGTTCGCGCCTTCGACGTGCAGACCGGCAAACTGGTCTGGCAATTTCACACCGTACCGCATCCGGGCGAGCCGGGCTACGAAACGTGGCCGAAAGACGCGTGGAAAACCGTGGGCGGCGCCAATGCGTGGGGCGAGCTTTCGGTCGACGAAAAGCGCGGCATTGTCTTCATTCCCACGGCAAGCCCGAAATACAACTTCTACGGCGGCGATCGGCACGGCGCCGATCTTTACGGCGACTGCCTGCTTGCCCTCGACGTGCGCACCGGCAAACTGCTCTGGTATTTCCAGATGGTGCATCACGATATCTGGGATTACGACAACACGGCCGCGCCACAGCTGCTGACCGTGATGCATGATGGCAAACCCGAAGATGTCGTGGCGCAGGCCGGCAAGACAGGTTGGATGTATGTGTTTGACCGCGTCACCGGCAAGTCGCTGTGGCCCATCGTCGAGAAGCCCCAGCCGAAATCCGATTTGCCGGGCGAGGAAACGTACCCTACGCAACCGATCCCGACGGCCCCGCCTCCGTTTGCGCGTCAGGCGTTCACTTCAAAGGACCTCAATCCATATCTTGATCCTGAGGAAGCGGCGAAATGGAAACAGCAGATCGACAATTCTCGGAACGAAGGCATGTTCACGCCCCCGAATTTGACCGACACAATGGAGATGCCGGGAAACGCCGGCGGAGCGAATTGGGGCAACTCCGCGGCCGATGCCGCCAACGGCATTTTTATCGTCGCGTCGATGGATTTCCCGACAATTCTCAAGCTGCAGTCGCCGGACGCATCTGCGGACGCAAATGCCGCGCAACAACCGAGTCAGCCTGGGTCGGCAGTGACGCAGTATTACATGCGCGGCTTCGGCTACATGTATACGAGCCTCGGCGTGCCGCCGATTTCACCGCCATGGTCGACTCTTACGGCCTACGATCTCAACAAGGGCACGATCAAGTGGCAGATTCCGCTCGGCGACCTGCCCTCGCTTGCGGCTAAGGGAATTCGCGGCACGGGAGCACCGCTGCTCAAATCCGGTCCGGTCGTTACCGCTACCGGGCTGATCTTCACCGCGACGCGCGATCATTTCGTTCGCGCTTACGATGAAGACACTGGGAAAGTGCTTTGGGAAAAGCAGATGCCGTTTCCGTTGCAAGGCGTCCCGATTGTCTACGAGTCAGGTGGGCGCGAATACCTGGTTGTTTGTGACGCGGCGCCGGAGGTGGCCGATCCTTCCGGGCGCACGGCGATTTCGGGCGGCACGTATACGGCGTTCGCGTTGCCAAGAACGACTGGAGGTAAGTGAGGCAAGGACCCGAGAAAGGGAACTGGCCGTGCGTGGGACGCTCGTACTCGCAGTGCTCACCATAAAGAGCAGCTATGCCCGCAACGTAGAAATTGCTCTTGAGCAAAGGAACGATGTACCCGATACACTCCAGTGGTGGTTCGGCGACAGCGCTTGTTGGCGCATACGCACTTACGCTCTCGATCACGACATACATACATTTCAGATCGGGGACTCTCGGAATACGAACCTCACACTCGCGACCGCAAACAATTTAAAGCACTTCGGTGACGTATTCCGCGAGCAGCATGTGGTTAAGTTTGCGAATTGCACCGATCGCGATGAATTGAACAGACAATTCGTCCGAATCGGCTTGATTCCGCGAATGGAAATCAGCGCGGGCCGATTTGCGTTCTGGAAGCCGGACGATGCCAATTATTGGACGCAATCCACGCCGAAAAATTGAGGGACCTACGCCCGCCCGGCGTGTGGCGACGAAATGGTCCGCTTCAGCAAGGTTTCGCGGTTTGCGGCTCGATCTGCGCGGCGGGGACCGGTTGGAAGCGCAACTCTTCGGTGATGCCGAATATAGCCAGGGCTTCCTTGAGAGTCCGGACAACGTAGACGTGCGGCCGGGTGCCTTCGCCCTCGAGTTCGTACATGCGCGCTGTGCCGAACACCAGATCGTCGGGCGCAACGATCACGCGAGGACGCGTCGGGTCAGGCAGGGTGTGCCCCGTTCGTGCGAGCCAGCGAATTTGCTCGGGAGTGGCTTTAAAACGGACGACATCGGTGAAATCGGTGAGTTCGCGCAAGGGATCGCTGAGGGCGATTTTCTCGCCGGCATCCTTGCAAAACGCGGCAAGTTCTTCGTCGTCTACCGAGCCCTCGAAACGGCCGCGGAGAAGGCGATGCGCTGGCTCAAAATCGAAGTGATACGCCATGGATGCCTCGTCGTCTCACAAGCTACCGATCCCGATGGCTCGCCTAGAGAGATAATCCCACTGTATGTGTACCATTTGCAACGCCAAGTGCCTTGCCGGTTGATAGGTGGCTCGGAGAGACCTTCGGCTTGGTAATATTGAGTCATCAGGACGCGTAATAGCCGACATGAAACCACTCTATGCAATTGCCGCCATTTTTCTCGCCGCTGCATGGGCCTTTGCCCAATCGGCGCCGCCAAAACTTGAATTCGAGGTCGCTTCGATCCGCCCGACGCAGGATGCGCGTCCCGACTCGGTGACCGCGGGACTGAAGATGGATGGCTCGCAGGCACACTTCGGTTCGCTAAGCATCAGAAACCTGATTACCATGGCCTATAAGGTTCAGCCGAATCAGATCACCGGGCCGGATTGGATAAGCTCGCAACGCTTCGATATCAGCGCGAAGCTGCCGGACGGCTCAACCACCGATCAAATACCCGAAATGCTCCAAAACTTGCTCGCCGGGCGCTTCGCGCTGAAGATTCATCGCGAATCGAAGGATTTTCCGGCGTACGCACTGGTTGTCGGGAAGCCTCCGCTTAAATTGAAGGAATCCGCTCCCGATACCTCCGCCACCGACCAGTCGAATGGTTCGGTAACCGTCGCCGTAACGGGCAGCGCGGCGGGTGTGTCGATGAATCTTGGCCATGGCAGCTCGGCCACATTCGCCAACAATCAATTTCAATTCACGCGGGTAAGCATGGACGTGATGGCGTCGCAACTTTCGCGCTACCTGGATCGACCCGTCGTGAATATGACGGATTTGAAAAGTCAGTACGACGCGACTTTTACCGTGACGCAGGAGGACTATTACATCCTGCTCGTACGATCTGGAGCGAATGCCGGTGTCACAATGCCTCCCCAAGCCATGCGACTACTCGACGCAGGACCTCCGACTTCGCTGTTCGACGCGATCGATCAAATCGGCTTGCACTTGGATAGTCGCAAACTACCGCTGGATATGATTGTGGTGGATTCAGCGCTGCAAGCGCCGACCGACAATTGACGTCTCTACTTCGCTTGCTGGACCCGGTGCTCCGGCCTCGGGGATTACTGACCAACCGTGAACGGCATATAGGCTTCCGTCTTTTCCCAATCGAGCGCGAGCGTCCCACTGTTGCCGCCATTCGCGCGAATGTCGATCTTGAAGGTTTCGACCGCCGTGTCGAGTGGCTTGATATTCATCTTCGTCCTACCCAGGTCCTGTGAACCGTCGTAGTTCAGATGGAATTGCCCCGTCTCGTTATTGATGATCAGCGTCCACTGCTTGTCGGCGGGAATCGTCCAAATACTGTGGCTGCCCTTGGGAATCTTGAGTGCACCCATCTGCAAGTCCGCGTCACTGGTAATCTTGGTCGCCCAATTCGCACCGGTGCACCAGACTTGGTTGTAAGGAACGAGCGCTCCGAAAATCTTGCGCCCATGCATGGAGGGTGCGTAGTAGTCGATCGTGATCTTGTGTCCCGCGATGGCGCTTTCCGAGTGCGCCGGAGGGCTCGTGTAACGCGAATGCTCGAATTGCGCGGCGCTGACAATCGAAATACCGATCAAGAGCGTGGCCACCGCGGCGAGCAACCAAAACAGGCGGAAGATTCTCATTGTAAGGCTCCCTGCGAAAAGCTGGTGTGATGTTTGATAGCAAGGAGGCAGGCAAGCAAGGGAAAACTGTGAACTTGCTTCCTGCCCCCTCACTTCGATTTCTTACTGCGGCTTTGGGGTTGCGCCGGCGGCTGGAGCTGCGCCACCGTTCATGCCGCGTCCACGCGCAGCCTGACTGGCTTGGCGCTCAGCGGTCCAGGGCGGAACGACGCCGTTCTGCCGGGCATAGGCGATTTGTTGTCCGAGATGCTCGTGCAGGTCGAGTACGATCGTGAAGAGCACGTCATATCCGGTCGCGGGGCGGCCGAAAAGTTGGTGCGATTTTGCAAGATCGGCGGCACTCTGGCTCTGGACGTAGTTGTCCATATAGTCAAAAGACTTGTTGAGCTGATCGATGATCGCGGCTTTGTCTGTAGTCGACGTTTCGTAGCCTTGACGCTTGTAACCCGGATCCGGCGTTGCGCCGAGCATAGGTGTAAGACCGTAGTTGCCGCCCGCAACATGCAGGAACACTTCGCTGATCGAGCGGACGCCATCGCCGGGCCGCCATGTGTATTTGTCTTGAGGGATGGCCTGAGCGAGGCCGACGAATTTCGTTTGAAGGTCTTTCATGTCCGTGAGGAACTTGGCCTGGTAATCAAACGCTGACGGAGCAGCGGACATACTCATCGAGCCGCCCATTGCCTGGCCGTTCATGGACTGACCAGAGACGCGCGGCGCGCGGGCCGCAACCAGAAATGCGCACGCGAACGCAAGACAACAGAATCTTTTCATTTCTCAGGACTCCTTTCGAATCAAAGCTTCTGCGATTGTGAGAAGGCGTTCGCTCCGCCCCGGGGAGCACGCCGCGCGGCGCTTCGCTGAGCCGCAACACGCGTGGCATTGTATCGCGTAGACCGCTTCGACGGAATATCCTTGAAACTCCGGCCGCGCCCGGGATTTCAGCACTTCTCGGCCATGGCCTTGGCCAGCATGGACAAGACCCAGGTCCGACCTTCCCCGTGCCGGCAGCCCATTTCATCGTCCGGGACGCCGCAATGACCTAGGGTGACTTCTGTTATCTGACCCCTTGGCGTCATTGTGACGGTCACTGCGAGCGCGTCAACGCGAAACAGGGGTGGGGAAGTCGTTGATGCTCCGGCCTGGCTTAGGCTTCTGCGTCCTCGCGCTCGTCGCTCAGCAAATCTGAAGACTCGATTTTCGTGGCGCTGCGGATTTCCGCGCGGATCACGTCTGCCGAAAAGCCAGCCGCGATCAGACTACGGTAAAGCGACGCCGTTTTCTTCTCATCGAGTGGCCCGCGAACTTGCGAGATCTTGCGTTTCACGCGCGCGCGGACAAGGGTTGCTTCGTCTGTTTCCTCGAAGGCCAAATCAAGAGCCGCGTCAATATGTGCGTCGGATACGCCGCGGGCGCGCAGCTCTCGCGCGATGCGAAAGCGTCCCTGACGACGCGATTGAGCGTGCAGGTGCGCATAGTCGCGCGCGTATTTCGCGTCGTCCAGATAGTTCATCTGCTGGAGTTTCATGACGACAACCGTCACGCCGGTTTTGTCGTCCGCTCGCCGCTCGAGATATTGCTCCATCTCACGAACCGAGTAAGCGCGGCGCATGAGCGCGCGCAATGCGACAGCGTAAAGGCCTGAATCGTCAGCAATTGTTCGCGGAGCAGAGCGGGAGTTCATCGAGGAAGAATAGAAGCAAGAGAGCGGGGAAGCAAGGAGGCGTGCGGCCCTTATAGAAGCAACCGCTGCTCGGTCGGTCGGATTTCAATCTCAAAAGGCTGCTATCGGCCGCCGCTGCCGAGGCGTTCGAATTCGTTCATTGCGCGCTCCATCTCTTCGCGCGCCGAGTCCGCGGACGAACGTATACCCTGAACGCGCAGGCGGAAGTCGTCCGGGTTGGATGCGCGCGTGAGTGCTTCTTCGAGCGTGATCAGGTTGCGTGAGTAGAGATCGAAGAGCGATTGATCGAACGTCTGCATGCCGTATTGGCTGGTGCCGGCGGCGATGGC
>Ga0210401_10003549_pt1 | contig 16657 bp, 14 predicted proteins | sample IncBWH32MmetaG_FD_150866 | JGI IMG/M metagenome (GOLD analysis project Ga0210401, IMG submission 150866) | Forest soil microbial communities from Barre Woods Harvard Forest LTER site, Petersham, Massachusetts, United States - Inc-BW-H-32-M | ecosystem: Environmental > Terrestrial > Soil >... | reverse complement strand
GGCACGAGGTCAAGGGGATGCAAGGCCCAGATGACCGAGATCACAGCGAAATGCGCAAGATAAATGGCATAGGAGTGTCGTCCCAGCAGTCCAAGGACAGGCATCGTCAGCTTCGATGCCAGAACCGCAAAAGAGGCCGCGGCCATGACGGCGACAAAAGCTCCCCACGACGTCAGCAGGGTGGCTCCCACCAGGAACACGGCGCCGAGCGAGGACTGGCTCTTCCGTTCGACCCAGTCGTACAAGAGGATGCCAAAACCGAAGCAAATCAACTGCCGGGGCAGCCAGCAGTAGAAGAAGCCGTTAATCAAATACACCTGGCTCGGGGGCAGCACCGCCGTCATCCACGGAATGAGATACCGGTCCGCCGAGAATTGGCCCGCAACGTTCACCAGTGCGATCAGCGCGCAACAAAGAAACGCGCCGTTCGGACGCCTGAAAATGGAGATGATGAGTGGAAACAGCAGGTAGAACTGCATCTCCACCGCAATGCTCCATCCTCCTGGGACCACGGAATTGAACGCGGTGAGACTGTACCCGTGCAGGAAAAACGCGGTCAGGAGCACATCCCGCGCGCTGATCCCATCCGGCGCCCACGCCTGGGCGCCCTCGCCCTTGGTTATTGAAAGATAGAAAAGGATGGCGACCCAGAACGCCGGAGCGATCCTGAACACGCGCCGGATGTAGAACGAGCGGGCTGCGGCAAAGCCGCTCTCGTCTCCATAGGTCAGCATCATGGTATAGCCGCTGACAATGAAGAAGAGCTGCACGCCGATCTGCGCCTCGTTGGCGAGGACCGGAGCCAAACGGGGAATGAAGCTCGTCGTTACAGCAGCGCAATGCGCCACGACGACCAACAGGATCGCGATCCCGCGCAGGAGATCCAGGGAGTGATTGCGGTCGGTCATTTGCGCGGCGCCGCAGCGATGGGGACATTCACCGGTCCGGTCAGCCGACGCGGCGAAATGGATAGATCAGTTGTCCGCCGATCTCGTGCGGGATCGCGTTGTCGTCGGCGCAATAATGCTCGGGCAGCGCGTCATCCGGCATGCGGAACGTGCCGAACAGGATGTCCCAGAGCGGAAACGTCCCGGCAAAATTGGTGTTGCCGCCGGCTTCCATCGCGGTGTGGTGCCAGCGATGGAACACCGGTGTCGCCAGCACATATTTGAGCGGACCGAGCGTCCAGTTGAGATTGGCGTGAACGAAGGCCGAATGGAAGGTCGTGAACGGCCCGACCCAGAGCATGATGTTGGGCGAGATGCCCGCCATCAGCAGGATGACGTCGACGCCGATGGTGCCGAGCAGCAGGTTCACGGGATGGAAGCGCGCCGCCGAAATCCACTCCAGATCTTCCGAGGAGTGATGGATGGCATGATATTTCCAGAAGCCGCCGCCATGGAACAGGCGATGCAGCCAATACAGCATGAAGTCCGACAGCACCAGAAACAGAACGGCCTGCACCCATAGCGGAAGCTCGGACAGCGGACCATGGCCGTTGTCATAGAACGCGATCAGGTCATCGGCCTCATGAATGTTGAAGACGACGCTGGCGCCGAGCACGAGCAGGCCGATCCGGAACACGCGGGCGAACACCGGCACGAAGAACCAGTAGCAGATGTCGGTGACGAGCTCGCGCTTGCGCCACCACGGCAGGCCGGGATTGCAGGCCCAGAAATGGGCCAGGACCGAAAATACGATCGCCAGCACGATCGTGACGGGAACCACCTTCATGATGGTCTGCCCGAGCATCGTGAAGACCTCGAGCGAAAAAGTGGACATGATCGCCTCGTTGCGGGAAACCGTCCTCTCACGCTACGCCTCAAGCGCTTAAGGAGCAGTGAAATCCACGGGGCCGAAGCAGCCTTCCGTGAGATCGCGAGCAGGCGCAGGACAGCCAGATGCAAAATCTCCGGTCTGCCTTAACGGCGGATTTACTGTGCTCAACAAGTGGCGTTTGAGGCGATGTTTCTGCGATCGAATTAACTGCGCCGCAATCGTCGGCTTTTAGGGTTCCCCTCCATGGTCACGGTGCTGAGAACGCCGGCGAGACCAACCAAAGTTCGACAGCCACGTGTACAGGAGTTTTACAATGAACAAGCTCGTTTCGCGCTTCGTCAAGGATGAGTCGGGCGCCACCGCCATCGAGTACGGCCTGATCGCGGCCGGCATCGCGGTTGCCATCATCACCGCCGTGAACGGCGTCGGCACCGCGCTGTCCTCGAAATTCGGCACGATCTCGACCTCGCTGAAGTAAACCGGCATCCGCCTAAAGCGGACGTCGAGGGCCCCGGCAGACCCCGGGGCCCTTTGTCATGTTCAGCGACAGGTTCTTCGCATGCGTAAGATTGCAACCGACATCGTCGCGCCCCGCCGAGCCCAGGCTGACGCGGGTGGCGAATCCCGCAACGCGAGCGGCGCGCAGCTGTCCGGCGGGCTCAAGCGCCAATCCCCGACAGAGCTGGTTTGCCTGGCGCTGGTGCTCGCGCTCGTCACTCTGGCCGGCCGCATTCTAACGACTTGGTAACGGGTTCGGGCGTTTTTCGATTGTTCACCACTTGAGGCTTAAGCTCTCGGCCAGACCCCAACTTCGGACGAGCCCGATCAGCCCATGATTCTCGATGTCGTCCGCCTCCTGCTGTTTCCCGCCTTGATGGCGTTCGCCGCCGCGAGCGACCTCCTGACCATGACCATTCCCAACCGCGTCTCGCTGACGCTGGCAGCGGGCTTTGTCGCGCTCGCGCTCGCGAGCGGCATGGGTGCGTCCGACATCCTGAGCCATGTCGGTGCCGGCGCGGCGGTGCTGGCCATGGCCTTCGTCTGCTTCGCCATGGGCTGGGTTGGCGGCGGCGACGCCAAGGTCGCGGCCGCGGCCGCACTCTGGTTCGGCTTCGCGCATCTGTTGAATTACCTGGTCTACGCGTCGCTGTTCGGCGGCGCGTTGACGCTGCTGCTGCTGCAGTTCCGGCAATGGCCATTGCCGCACGCGCTTGCCAGCCAGGGCTGGCTGTTGCGACTGCATGCCAAGGAAAGCGGAATCCCCTACGGTATCGCGCTCGCGATCGGGGCCCTCATGATCTATCCGGAGACGGAGTGGATCCGGGCCGTCGACATCATGCGCTTCGCTAATCCGTCGTGATGGTTACGGAAACCAGCCGTTAAGGCGATTTAGATACGCCTCATTAACCATGCTTTGACGAATAACTGCTCAACTCCACTGCACGGCGGCGGCAGCGTCGCCGCGTTTTGTGGAAAGTGAAGCGTATGAATACCGCACGTATTGTGGTCCTGATCATCGCCCTCGGTGCCGGGGGCGTTGCCGCATATCTTGCGAGCGGATCCGACGACAAGCCTGCGCCTCAAGCGGTCGCCGCGCCACTTCCGACCGTCGACGTTCTGGTCGCCAAGTCCGACATCGGCCTCGGCCAGTCGCTCAAGCAGGACGACCTGCAATGGCAGACCTGGCCGGCCGGCACCGCTTCCTCCAGTCTCATTCGACGCAGCGATCGCCCGGACGCCAGCAATCAGATGACCGGATCGATCGCGCGGGCGCCGTTCATCGCGGGCGAGCCGATCCTGGAGCAGAAGCTGGTGAAGGGCGACGGCTCGGGCTTCATGGCCGCGATCCTGCCGACCGGCATGCGCGCGATCTCGACCGAGATTTCGCCGGAAACCGGCGCCGGCGGCTTCATCCTGCCGAACGACCATGTCGACGTCATCCTGTCGCGACGCGAGAAGAATACGGACCGCGGCGGGCTTCCCGACATCATCATCTCCACAACCATCCTCTCCAACGTCCGCGTGCTCGCCATCGACCAGACGCCGAAGGAAAAGGACGGACAGAACGTCGTAGTCGGCAAGACGGTCACGCTGGAATTGAAGCCCGACCAGGCCGAAACGCTCGCGCGCGCGCGGCAGGCCGGCACGCTGTCGCTGGCGCTGCGCAGCATCACCGACATCAACGCCGTGGACAACCGTCCGGACGAGCCTTCCCGAAGCGCCAACACCGTCAACGTGGTTCGCTTCGGCATTCCGACCCCGACGGCGATGATGCAGAGATGACCATGAGGACACCCGACATGACCTGCGGGGAAAAGCAGCCGAAGATGACGATGCGGACGTCCATCGTCCGCGCGCTGTCGGTTTCGGCCATCGTTGCGCTGACCCTGAACCCGGCCCTGGTCGCCGCGAGCGACTATCGTCTCGCGGCGCCGTCCGCGGTCGAAGGCCAGATCAATGCGCGCGCCGTTTCGCTCGGCATCGGCAAGTCGATCGTGATCGACCTGCCGCGCGAGATCAAGGACGTGCTGGTCGCCGATCCGAAGATCGCCAATGCGGTGGTCCGTTCCGCGCAGCGCGCCTACATCATCGGCGCCGCGGTCGGCCAGACCAACATCGTGTTCTTCGATGCCGCGGGGGCGCAGATCGCCGCCTACGACATCGCCGTCAAGCGCGACCTCAACGGCATCCGCGCGGCGTTGCGGCAGGCGCTGCCCAACGCCGACATCCAGATCGACGGCCTCGGCGACGGCGTCGTCCTGACCGGGTCTGCGTCGAGCCCGGTCGAGGCGCAACAGGCGGCCGACATGGCCGCGCGCCTCGCCGGCAGCGCCGACAAGGTCGTCAATTCGATCGCGGTGCGTGGACGCGACCAGGTCATGCTGAAGGTCACGGTCGCCGAAGTCGCGCGCTCGATCATCAAGCAGATGGGCATCGATCTCTCGGGCCAGCTCAATTACGGCACCGCGGTGGTGAACTTCAACAACGCCAATCCATTCACGGCCTTCGGCCGCTCGCTGACGAGCAACACGATCTCGACCTCGTTCGGCGCGACGCCCTCCGTCACCGCGACGCTTCGCGCGATGGAGAGCGCCGGCGTCGTGCGCACGCTGGCCGAGCCGAACCTGACCGCGATATCAGGTGAATCGGCGACCTTCATCGCGGGCGGCGAGTTTCCGGTACCGGCCGGCTACTCCTGCGACCCGACGACCCATGTCTGTACGACCCAGATCAGCTTCAAGAAGTTCGGCATTTCCCTCAACTTCACGCCCGTGGTGCTGACCGAGGGCCGGATCAGCCTGCGCGTGATGACCGAAGTGTCGGAATTGTCGAATGACAACGCGATCACGCTGTCGCAATCGGTCACGGCCACGTCGGTGAATTCGCTGACCATCCCCTCGATCAAGACCCGCCGCGCCGAGACGACGCTGGAAATTCCCTCCGGCGGCGCGATGGCGATGGCCGGCCTGATCCAGGACCAGACCAAACAGGCCATCAACGGCCTGCCGGGGCTGGCGCAATTGCCGGTGCTCGGCTCGCTGTTCCGCAGCCGCGACTTCGTCAACAGCCAGACCGAGCTGATGGTGCTGGTGACGCCCTACGTGGTTCGCGCGGTCGCGCAGAAGGACCTGTCGCGTCCGGACGACGGCTTCGCCGCCGCGTCCGATCCGCAGGCCGACCTGCTCGGCAGCATCAATCGCATCTATGGCGTGCCGGGTCGCGTCGAGCCGGGGCGCAACTACCGCGGCACCTACGGCTTCATCACCGATTGAGACGGGGCAAGGATCTAACCAATGACAGCCAGGACATTCCCCGCCCGCATCAGCGCGATCCGCGCCGCCGGCGCGCTCGCCGGCCTGGCGCTGGCGCTCGGCGCCTGCACCCACGGCAATGAGGCAGTGACGACCGCGAGCATTCCCGACGACTATCGCCTGCGTCACCCGATCGCGATCCAGGAAGCCGATACGTCCATCGTCGTGTTCGTCGGCCAGGGGCGCGGCGGCCTGACCGCCGAGCAGCGCGCCGACGTGATGGGGCTCGCGCAAAGCTGGGCTCACGAGGGCACCGGCGCGATCAACGCCGACCTCCCGGTCGACACGCCGAATGCGCGGCCGGCGGCGGACGCCATGCGGGAGATCCAGTCGCTATTCGCCGCGGCGGGCGTGCCGCCGAACGGCGTCGTGGTTCGCCGCTACCATCCGCAGGATCCGCGGCACCTGGCTGCAATCCGCCTCAGCTATCCCAGGATGTCGGCGACAGCCGGCCCCTGCGGATTGTGGCCGGAGGACCTCGGTCCCTCGATCAAGAACAAGGGCTACATCGACAACAAGTCCTACTACAATTTCGGCTGCGCCTATCAGCACAACATGGCGGCCATGGTCGCAAATCCGTCCGACCTGGTGCAGCCGCGGCCCGAAACGCCGGCCTACACGCCGCGCCGCAGCATGGCGTTCGAGAAATATCGCAAGGGCACCTCGACCGCCACGACCTATCCCGAGTCGGACAAGGCCAAACTCAGCGACACAGGCAAATGATCAGCTACGCGCGCCACAACACCGAAGAGCAGCCTGCCACGGCGCCGCCGCCGGCCGACGATCATATCGCGCCGGCGCCGCGCGTCTCCGTGCAGGCGTTCTGCGATACGGTGGAAACCGCAGCCGCCGTGCAATCCGCCGGCGAGGACCGCCGCCTCGGCAAGGCGCATCTGAAGATTCAGATGGGCGGCATGGCGGCCGCCGCGGAAGCCTACCGCTCGGCGCCGACGCCGAACGTGATCGTGCTGGAGGCCGACGCGCGCAGCAACGTCCTGACCGAGCTCGACCAGCTCGCGACCATGTGCGATCCCGGCACCAGGGTCGTGGTGATCGGCCGCATCAACGACGTCGCGCTCTATCGCGAACTGGTGCGCCGCGGCGTCAGCGACTACCTGATCGCGCCGATCGGTACGATCGACGTCGTGCGCTCGATCTGCAACCTGTTTTCGGCGCCCGAGGCAAAAGCCGTCGGGCGGATCGTCGCCGTGGTCGGCGCCAAGGGTGGCGTCGGCGCCTCCACCGTCGCGCACAATGTCGGCTGGGCGATCGCGCGCGACCTCGCGATGGATTCCGTGGTGGCCGACCTCGATCTTGCGTTCGGCACCGCCGGCCTCGACTACAACCAGGATCCGCCGCAGGGAATCGCGGATGCGGTGTTCTCGCCGGACCGGGTCGATACCGCCTTCATCGACCGCCTGCTGTCGAAATGCACCGACCATCTGAGCCTGTTGGCCGCGCCCGCGACGCTGGAGCGGGTCTACGACTTCGGCGCCGACGCCTTCGATGCGATCTTCGACACGCTGCGCGCCTCGATGCCCTGCATCGTGCTCGACGTCCCGCATCAATGGTCGGGCTGGACCAAGCGCGCGCTGATCGGGGCCGACGACATCCTGATCGTCGCGGCTCCCGATCTCGCCAACCTGCGCAACACCAAGAACATCTACGACCTGTTGAAGACGTCGCGGCCCAACGACCGGCCCCCGCTCTATTGCCTGAACCAGGTCGGCGTGCCGAAGCGACCCGAGATCAACGCCGGCGAGTTCGCCAAGGCGATCGAGAGCAAGCCGATCGCCTCGATCCCGTTCGATCCGCAGATGTTCGGCGCGGCCGCCAACAACGGCCAGATGATCGCCGAAATCTCCGCCAATCATCGCACCACCGAGATGTTCCTGCAGATCGCGCAGCGGTTGACCGGCCGCAGCGAAACCAAGAAGCCGAAAGGCTCGTTGCTGTCGCCGCTGATCGAGAAATTGAAGGGCGGCTAAGCAGACCGCATGGAGTAGGTTCAGTGTTTGGTAAGCGTAGCGGAGACAACGAGACGAGGACGATGAGGCCGGCGGCAAGCGCGCCCGAGCTGGCGCCCGCGGCCGCGCCGCGCGTGGCTGCGGCGCCGCCGCTGGCGCCGTCGCGGGCGCCGTCGCCCGTCGTCGAGACCCGCCGCTCGGAGAACTATTATCAGGTCAAGGCGACGATCTTCGGCGCGCTGATCGAGGCGATCGACCTCGCCCAGCTCGCCAAGCTCGACAGCGAATCGGCGCGCGAGGAAATCCGCGACATCGTCAACGAGATCATCGCGATCAAGAACATCGTGATGTCGATCGCCGAGCAGGAAGAGCTGCTCGACGACATCTGCAACGACGTGCTCGGCTACGGCCCGCTCGAGCCGCTGCTGTCGCGCGACGACATCGCCGACATCATGGTCAATGGCGCCAACACCGTCTTCATCGAAGTCGGCGGCAAGATCCAGCGCACCGGCATCCGCTTCCGCGACAACCAGCAGCTTCTCAACATCTGCCAGCGCATCGTCAGCCAGGTCGGCCGCCGCGTCGACGAATCCTCGCCGATCTGCGACGCGCGTCTCGCCGACGGCTCGCGCGTCAACGCCATCGTCCCGCCGCTGTCGATCGACGGCCCGGCGCTCACCATCCGCAAATTCAAGAAGGACAAGCTGACGCTGGAGCAGCTCGTGAAGTTCGGCGCCATCACGCCGGAAGGCGCGGAGATCCTGCAGATCATCGGCCGCTGCCGCTGCAACGTGCTGATCTCGGGCGGCACCGGCTCGGGCAAGACCACGCTGCTCAACTGCCTGACCAACTTTATCGAGCACGACGAGCGCGTCATCACCTGCGAGGACGCCGCCGAGCTGCAGCTGCAGCAGCCGCATGTGGTGCGGCTGGAAACCCGCCCGCCCAATATCGAGGGCGAAGGCCAGGTCACCATGCGCGAGCTGGTGAGGAACTGCCTGCGTATGCGTCCCGAACGCATCATCGTCGGCGAGGTCCGCGGCCCCGAAGCCTTCGACCTGCTGCAGGCGATGAACACCGGCCATGACGGTTCGATGGGAACGCTGCACGCCAACAATCCCCGCGAGGCGCTGTCGCGCTGCGAATCGATGATCACGATGGGCGGCTTTTCTCTTCCGTCGCGAACGATCCGGGAAATGATCTGCGCCTCGATCGACGTCGTCATCCAGGCCGCCCGCCTGCGCGACGGTTCGCGTCGGATCACCCATATTACCGAGGTGATGGGCATGGAAGGCGACACCATCATCACCCAGGACATCTTCCTCTACGACATGATCGGCGAGGACGCCAACGGCAAGATCATCGGCAAGCACCGCTCCACGGGGATCGGCCGGCCGCGATTCTGGGAACGGGCGCGATATTACGGCGAAGAGAAGCGGCTCGCTGCGGCACTGGACGCCGCCGACACCGCCACCACCAAGACGTGACGAGGGACCGGCCATGAAGACACAGGCGCTTGCGCTGGGCTTTCTCGCGGCCGCCGCCCTCGGTGGCGTGGCGTGGGTGTTCATCTATCCGTTGCTGTCGGGCGAGCGAAAGGCCGAGTCGCGGCGGGCCAATTTCGCCAAGGCCGAACCGGCCGCCCGCCAGGTCGACAGGAACCAGCGCACGCGCCGCGAGCAGGTGGAGAGTTCGCTGAAGGACCTGGAGGCACGAGCGCAGCGGGAAAGCAAGGTGCCGCTGAACGTGCGCATCGGCCAGGCCGGGCTCGACTGGTCGGTCCAGAAATTCTGGACCATCTCGGGCATCCTCGCCGCGGCGTGCTTCATGGCCGCGATGTTCGTCGGCGGCGGGTTTTTGGGCGCATTGGGGCTCGGCTTCGCGGCCGGCTTCGGCCTGCCGCGCTGGGCGCTGAGTTTCCTCAAGAAACGCCGCGAGAAGGCGTTTCTGAGGGCCCTGCCGGACGCCGTCGACGTCATCGTGCGCGGCATCAAGGCGGGGCTGCCGCTGTTTGAATCGCTGAAAGTCGTCGCCACCGATTCGCCAGAGCCGCTGCGCAGCGAATTTCTGACCATCATCGAGACCCAGGCCATCGGCATGCCGCTCGGCGAAGCCTGCGTCAGGCTCTACGAGCGGATGCCGGTGCCGGAGGCCAACTTCTTCGGCATCGTGATTTCGATCCAGCAGAAGTCGGGCGGCAACCTGTCGGAGGCGCTCGGCAACCTCTCAAAGGTGCTCCGCGACCGCAAGAAGATGGCCGAGAAGATCCAGGCCATGTCGATGGAGGCCAAGGCCTCCGCCGCCATCATCGGCTCGCTGCCGCCCTGCGTGATGTTCTTCGTCTGGCTGACCACGCCCGACTATATTTCGCTGCTGTGGACGCATCCGACCGGCCAGCTGATGCTGGTCGGCTGCCTGATCTGGATGACAATCGGCATTCTGGTCATGAAAAAAATGATCAACTTCGATTTTTGACGGTGCCCCATGGTCGATTTCCTCATCACCAAGCTTCATGATCCGCATTTCATGACCATGCTGCTCGCCGCCATCGCGGTGAGCGCGACCGCCTACACGCTGATCATGCCGCTGCTCGCCGGCGACAATCTCGGCAAGCGCATGAAGGCGGTGGCCAGCGAGCGCGAACGGATCCGGCAGCGCGAGCGCGACCGGCTCGCCAAGGCGGAAAAGGTCTCGCTGCGGCAGACGCCGAAGCAGCTGGTGTCCAGGGTGGTGGAAGATTTCAACCTCACCAAATGGCTGGCGCAGGAGTCCGCGCGCGACAAGCTCGTGATGGCCGGCTACCGCGGCCAGGCGCCCTATGTCACGTTCCTGTTCGCCCGCATGATCGCTCCGATCGTGCTGTTCATCGCCACCGTCCTCTACATGTTCCTGATCTCGCACTGGCAGGCGTCGGCGATGATGAAGCTCTGCGTCTGCATCGGCGGCGCCTATCTCGGCCTGCAGGCTCCGATGCTGTTCCTGAAGAATAACATCAGCAAACGCCAGCTCTCGATCCGGCGCGCCTTTCCCGACGCGCTCGACCTGCTGCTGATCTGCATCGAGTCCGGCATGTCGATCGAGGCCGCGTTCCGCAAGGTCGCGAGCGAAATCGTGACCCAGTCGATCGCGCTGTCGGAGGAATTTACATTGACGACCGCCGAGCTGTCCTATCTGCAGGACCGCAAGGTCGCCTATGAGAATCTCGCCAAGCGCACGGGACTGGAGGGCGTCAAATCGGTCTGCCTGGCGCTGCAGCAGTCGGAACGCTACGGCACGCCGCTCGGCCAGAGCCTGCGCGTGATGGCGCAGGAAAATCGCGACATGCGCATGAACGAGGCCGAGAAGAAGGCCGCGGCGCTGCCGCCAAAGCTGACGGTGCCGATGATCCTGTTCTTCCTGCCGGTGCTGTTCGTCGTCATTCTCGGCCCGACCGGCATCAAGATCGCGGCGATGCAGTGAGCGGCCGGCGGCTTGCCGAGATAGCTTGTTATCGCTGACTTCACCGCCGGCGCGCCGAGCCGGCCTTCGCTGTGGTCTTCTCAGACCTCAACTCGCGGCGCCGTGGCGGCAGGCGGCAAGAAAGAACGCGACGGCGCGCGCCACATGCGCGTCGACCTCCGCATCGAGCACCTTGAGGTTCATCTCGAACAGCGCGCGGAGCAGCATGGGCACGGCGACGAGATCGAGGAAGAGCCGCGCCGTGGTTGCGAGGCGCTCAGGAGCGAAGGCCGGCAACGAGGAGAGTTCGTCGGATCGCGTCACTTCGCCCAGCAGATGGACTCCGAGTTCGGTGCTCAGATCACGCGCCGTGCGGCTAACGGTGCTGGCCAGATCTGGGAAGCGACGGGCTTCCGCAACGGCCAGCCGCATCAGGGCGATTCTGTCGCCGTCCAAACCCCAGTGCAGCAGGGTCGTCGCGGCACTGGTGAGGCGCTCCTCGACTGTTGCGCCGGTCGGCACCCCACCCTTGAACTGGCTGATGCGAGACAGGATGTCCCGCGTCACGACGGCGGTGAACAGCGCCCCCTTGTCGCGGAAGCGGGCATAGATCGTCGGCTTTCCCGAGCGTGCAACCTCGGCGATCTCGTCGATGCTCGCGCCTTCAAACCCGCGCTCCAGAAAGACCTTGCGCGCCGCATCGAGGATGCGCCCGTCAACCTCCCCGGCAAGCTCCTTCGGCGGACGGCCAAAACGCACCGCCGCGCGCTTTGTCGGGTTCTTCTTTGCCATCGACAGCTTCCTCAAGTCATTGGTTTTCATCGCAATTATCCGGGCGTCAGGCCACCACCGCTGGCTGGCGGAGCATCTCAATCTACCCAAATCACAACTGCTTGTAAATAGAACGAAACGGTTTCGTTCTTATTGACGACACTCTGCTCCGGAATTATTTGTCAAATCGAAACGGTACGGTTTCGTTTCTTTGCGGGAGGCTCACCATGGCCTCGCCTGACAGCAGGAGCGGCAATCATGTTCGAAGATCATGTTTTGGAACGGGACGAACTGGCGCTCGCGGACGTCGAAAGCCCGCCATCAGCCCTGGCCTCGCAGAAGACCGAGTCTCCCAAGACCGACGTCACCGCAAGGGCCCCCTCTCCCCACGAGAGCCCGGCGGCGCGGCAGCCAGGCTCACCGGTTCAGCCCGGCGAGGCTCAGCCGCAGGCCGCTGGCAAAGCACGCCGCAACGGCCTCTTGCGTCGCCGTCCCTTCATCGTCGCGATCGGCGCGCTGCTCCTCGCCGCCACGCTCGGCGGCGGCTACGTCTACGTGGATAACGCGGAGCATTTCGTCTCCACCGACGACGCCTTCATCGCGGCGCGGCAATCCGCGCTCGCGCCAAAAGTGTCCGGCTACATCACCGCCGTGCCTGTCACCGACAACGAGCATGTCACCACCGGCGAAGTGATCGCCCGCATCGATGACCGCGACTATCGCACCGCGCTCGATCAGGCGGAGGCCCAGGTCGCGGCCGCGCATGCGGCAATCGAAAACGTCGACGCGCAGCTCGATGTGCAGCAGGCACAGATCAGCGCCAATCAGGCGCAACTGGACCAGGCGCAGGCGGTGCTGGTGTTCGCACAGCAGCAGGCGGCGCGCTACCAACACCTCGAGCAGACCGGCTATGGCTCCGTGCAGAACTCCGAGCAGTACACCTCGCAACTACATCAGCAGCAGGCCGCCCTTCTGAGCGCGCAAGCGACCCTGAATCTGGCACAGCGGCAGGTCGAGGCGCTGAAGGCGCAGCGCAAGAGCGCGGAGGCGAGCCTCGCACAGGCCGAGGCGCAAGCCGACCAGGCCAAGCTCAATCTGTCCTACACGACCGTCACGGCGGCGCAGCCGGGGCGCGTCGTCAACCTCTCGGCGGCCGTCGGCCAGTTCGTGCAACCGGGCACCAACCTCTCCATCTTCGTGCCTGACGAGATCTGGGTCACAGCGAACTTCAAGGAGATTCAGCTCGACCGCATGCGGCCCGGCGAGCCGGTGACGCTCAAGATCGACGCCTATCCGGGACGCACGATCCAGGGCCATGTCGACAGCGTTCAGCCCGGATCCGGCACCGCGTTCTCGCTGCTGCCGGCCCAGAATGCCACCGGCAACTACGTCAAGATCGTGCAGCGGGTGCCGGTCAAGATCGTCATGGATCATCCGCCGGCCGATGTCGCGCTCGGGCCGGGCATGTCGGTGGTCCCGACCGTGCGGATTGATGCCACGTCGTCGCTCGTCGAGCGCCTGGGGAGGTTGCTATGAGTGCCGCTGCGATCGAAGCCAACGATTTCACCGCCCCACGCGTCGCCGTCAATCCCTGGCTGATCGCCATCCTGGTCGCGCTCGCGAGCTTTATGGAGGTGCTCGACACCACCATCGCCAACGTGGCGTTGCCCTACATTGCGGGCGGCATGGGGGTGAGCGAGGACGAAGCCTCCTGGGTGGTCACCACCTATCTGGTCGCCAATGCCATCATTCTGACGGCCAGCAGCTATCTGGCGCGAATGCTTGGCCGCAAGACCTTCTTCCTGATCTGTCTTGGATTGTTCACCCTCAGCTCGCTGCTTAGCGGCTTGGCCCCGAATCTGAACGCGCTGTTGCTGTTCCGTATTATGCAGGGCGTTGGTGGCGGCGGCATGGTGCCGGTCGCCCAATCGATCCTGGCGGATTTGTTTCCGCCGGCAAAGCGTGGCCAGGCCTTTGCGCTGTTCGGCGTCGCCGTTGTCGTGGCGCCGGTAGTGGGGCCGACGCTCGGCGGCTGGTTGTCGGACAACGTCTCCTGGCAGTGGTGCTTTCTGATCAACGTGCCGGTCGGCGTGATCGCAATGGCGCTGATCGCGCTGGTCCTGCATGAGCCAAGAACCGCGCAAGCGGAGAGCCAGTCAGAGCAAGGGAACGGATTCGACGTCGTCGGCTTCATCCTGATTGCGACTTTCCTCGGCGCGCTGGAGGTCGTGCTGGACCGCGGCCTCGAGGACGATTGGTTTGGTTCACCTTTCATCGTCACGTTCGCGGTCATCTCGGGTCTGGCATTCGTGCTGATGATTCCGTGGGGGTTGACCCGTCGCAATCCGATCATCGACCTGCGCATGGTGGCAAGCCGCCAGTTCGGCGCCTCCTTCCTTGTGATGCTGGCGACCGGCGCGATCCTGCTCGCGACCACCCAGTTCTTGCCGCAGCTGGTGCAGCAGGATTTCGGCTACACCGCGACCTGGGCCGGTCTCGTGCTGTCGCCGGGCGGCGTGGTCACCATGGCGATGATGTTCGTCGTCGGCCGCTTAGCCGCCAAGGTGCAGCCCAAATATCTGATCATCGCCGGTGCCCTGGTCATCGCACTGTCGATGTACAGCATGACCAGCGTCTATGGCGATCTCGGCTTCTGGTTCATGGCGCGGTCGCGCATGCTGCTCGGCATCGGCCTGCCGCTGATCTTCGTGCCGATCATGACCGTGTCCTATGACGGCATTCCGCCATCGAAGACCGATCAGGCTTCGGCGCTGATCAACGCCGCACGCAACACCGGCGGCTCGATCGGCGTCTCCATCGTCTCCAATGTGCTGACGCATCGCCAGCAGTTCCACCAGAACCGGCTCATCGAGCAGGTGATCCCGTCGAGCACGCAATATCAGGACGCGCTGCAGCAGATCACCAATTTCTTCACCGCCCATGGCAGCTCGCTGGCGCAGGCCCATGACCAGGCGATCCAGTGGATCGGACAGCAGGTGCAGTCGCAGGCATCCTTCCTGGGCTATATGGATGCGTTCTGGGTGCTGATGCTGATCTCGCTTGCGGCCGTGCCGCTCGCGCTGACGCTGCGAAAGGTGAAGCTCGGTGGCGCCGTCCATGTCGGCCATTGAGCATCGTCCCCGGCGAGACATGGACGCGCATGAACGAGGCCGAGAAGAAGGCTGCCCGCGCGGCCGCCGAAACTGACGGAGCCGATGATCCTGTTCTTCCTGCCGGTGCTGTTCGCCGTCATTCTCGGGCCGACGGGCATCAAGATCCGGCGATGCAGTGACCCTCACCGCGCGTGCGGTGTCATCCCTCACCCTCTTGTCCGCCGAAGCCTTGGCGTAAGCGGATGCGGGGAGGTATCAGACTGCATGCCGGGCTGGCCGCAATCAAAAGATCAAATCAACAGCGGCACCTTCCTGCACACAGGCGTGGCTCGAGGTTCCCAGCGATCGCCCACAGGCCAAGGCTGTGATGCGCCGGCAACGATACTACCGAGGTAGTGCGCCAAAGTCGGCATGTTTGCCGAGTGACCGACGTCAAATTTCGGCACGAGGCGCGAGGTCACCATCATATCGTCTTTTTCGCGACCTACCTGGATCACGTTCTTGATCATTGCGATTTCAGGGGGGGCTCATGCGTGGTGCTGCTGTCATCTGTTCTGCTTTGGCACTGATGGCGTCGTTGGCCGCCGCATCCATGGTCCGCCTGCAAGCTGCCGAGTTCGGCACGCGGGACGAGGCCGTGGCGATGGTCAAGCGCGTCCAGGAGAAATTCAAGAAGGAGGGACCGGAGGCGACTTTCAAGGCGATCAATAACATGGCGCCGGGCTTCATCGATCGCGACCTATTTCCCTACGTTCACAAGATTGATGGGACAGAGTTGGTTGCCTGCGGCCCCATTCCGGCGATTCGCGGCAAGAACCTGCACGATATGAAGGATCAGGACGGCAAGTTTACGACCCAGGGCTTCATGAGGATCGCCACCACGCCGCCGTATCACGGCTGGAGCGATTACCGCTTTCTCAATCCAAAAACCAACACGGTCGAAGATAAATCGGCCTGGATCGAGCGCATGGGCGATTATTTCGTGGGCGTCGGCATCTACAGGAACGAGCAGGTCAATAAGAATGTAATCGGCCTCATCTCCGGCAGTCCCAATTCCGACGACACCTATCTGCAGATGGCGTACGATCTCGCCGACGTCCTCAACGACGGCGATAATTTGCGCATCCTGCCGATTGCCGGCATCGGCGGCCCGCGCAACATCCGCGACGTGCGCTACGTGCGCGGCGTCGACATCGGCCTGACGCAGACCAACATCCTCAACAATTTTCGCCGCTCCAACGAGCGGCTGGGCCAGTTCGACGACAAGATCGTCTACATCGCAAAACTGTTCAACGAGGAAATCCATCTCGTCGCCAAGCCCGACATCACCTCGATTGCGCAGTTGAAAGGCCTCAAGGTCAACCTCGACGCCAGGGGCAGCGGCACCAGCTACTCGATGCGGGACCTCTTCAATGCCTTGGGGATCGATGTCCAGGAAGTCAGCCTGTCCCAGGTCGAAGCCATCGAAAAGGTCAAGAGCGGCGAAATCGCCGCCACGGCGCTGATTGCGGGCAAGCCGGTGCGTTCAATGTCCAAGCTCGGCGGCCAGGACGGGCTGCATCTCGTTCCGATCCCCTATCCCAAGCAGCTCCAGGACGACTACCTGCCGGCGACCCTCACCCATGACGACTACCCGGACCTCATTGCACCAGGCGAATCCGTCAACACCGTTGCGGTCAGTGCGGTCCTGATCGCGTATAACTGGCCGAAGACCAATCTCGATCGCTACGAGCGCGTCCAGCGCTTCGTGGAGGCTTTCTTTCCGAAGATCGCCGAA
>Ga0210401_10003548_pt1 | contig 16658 bp, 12 predicted proteins | sample IncBWH32MmetaG_FD_150866 | JGI IMG/M metagenome (GOLD analysis project Ga0210401, IMG submission 150866) | Forest soil microbial communities from Barre Woods Harvard Forest LTER site, Petersham, Massachusetts, United States - Inc-BW-H-32-M | ecosystem: Environmental > Terrestrial > Soil >... | reverse complement strand
GCCTCGTCGCTGAGCAGCTTGGCCACGCCGAAGTCGAGCAGGTGGGCAGCGCCGTCGGCATCGACCAGGACGTTCGACGGCTTCAGGTCCCGGTGCACGACCAGGTGGATGTGCGCGTAGGCGACCGCGCTCGCAACCTGCTTGAACAGGAGCAGGCGCTGGCGCAGATCCAGCGAGTTCTTTTTCACGTACACGTCGATCGGCACTCCCTCGACATACTCGAGTGCGAGGTAAGGACGGCCGCGTTCGTCGGCGCCGGCGTCGTACAGGCGCGCAATATTCGGATGTGTCAGCCGCGCGAGGATGTCGCGTTCACGCGCCAGCCGCGCGTTCAGCGACGGCACCCAGCTCACGTGCGGCAGCTTCAGCGCAACCGCGCGCTCCAGCACGCCGTCGACGCGCCGAGCCAGCCACACCGATCCCATGCCGCCGGAACCGATCTGCCGCTCGAGCAGGTAGGGTCCGACCCGCATGCCGGGACGCTCGCTCGCCGTGTCCTGGGCAGCGGCTCGCAGGTCATCAAGACCCGGGCGCGTCAGGAAGCGGTCGTTCGGGTTGTCGGCCTCCGCCAGCAGTTGCGCCAGCGTGGCGCGATGGCTGGCGTCTCGCCCACTGAGGGAGGCCAGCCATGGGCCGCGTTCGGACGGGTGTAGCGCAAGCGCTTCGTCCAGCAAACGGCTCAGTGTTTTTAGTTCTGCAGGACCAACAACCATTCGATGCCACGACTGTTGAGGGGCCAGACGCGAACCCGGCCCGAAAAGCGACAACCTATCCGGGTCAAGCCGTTGGTGCGATCCGCGGCCGGTCTGCCTAGGGGCGCTGCAGCGCGGCCTTCAGCAACAGGCGGGCCTTGTTCCAGTCGCGCTGGACCGTGCGTTCCGTGACCCCGAGGGTTTCTGCGATCTCGGCCTCGGTATAGCCGCCGTAGTAGCGCATCTCGACCAGCTGTGCCAGCCTCGGGTCCGCCTGCTCCAGCACGAGCAGCGCTTCGTGGACGTCGAGGATCGCTTCCTCGCCGCTGGACAGATGGTCCAGCAACTGGGTAGACAACGCAAGCTCGGTCGCGCCACCACCCCTGCGCTGGGCGAGGCGCGCGCGTGCGGTGTCCACGATGACATTGCGCATCACTTGCGAGGCGAAGGCAAAGAACGAGCGCCGGTCTTCCGAGCGCAACTCGGAAGACTGGATGAAGCGGATGTACGCCTCGTGCACCAGCGCCGTCGTATCCAGCATGTCGCCACGGCCGCCTTGGTACAGCCGAACGTGCGCGAGCTTTCTCAGTTCCCCGTAGGCGAGTGCAAAGAGGGCATCACGAGCGGCTTTATCCCCGCCATGGGCACGGCCTAAGAGCTCCGTGATCTGTCCCATCGGCTTCCTCCCGAAGCCAGCGGATTTTTCTTCTACCGTGTTTATTTGACCCCCGTTACAACGGTTTGACAACGACTGATTAACGTTCGGCAGAATAACCTTGACGGTAGTGTGAGCACACGCTCACTCGATGTCAACAGAGGTTCTGAAACCCCTCTGCCTAAGGAAAGACGAGCAATTCGTTCCGGCGCCGACGCCATGCGGGAAGCGCCGGTCAACGAGCCGCTTGGCGATTCGGTAAGCTTGCCCGAGGGGGGTCGCTCCTCGCTGAGGCGTGCAGGACATCCGATGCTGCTGATGATCGATAACTACGACAGCTTCACCTATAACCTGGTCCAGTACTTCGGCGAGATCGGCGAGGACGTTCGGGTCTTTCGTAACGACGAGATCAGCGTCGACGCGATCGCCGAGCTGGCGCCCGAGCGCATTTGCATTTCCCCGGGCCCTTGCACGCCGAACGAAGCCGGGGTCACCTTGGCCGTGATCGCGCGATTTGCCGGCTCCATCCCGATCCTCGGTGTGTGCCTGGGTCACCAGGCGATCGGCCAGGCCTTCGGCGGCCAGGTCATCAGAGCCAAGTCGCTGATGCATGGAAAGACGTCGGCCATCGAGCACACCGGCGCCGGAGTGTTCGCCGGCTTGCCAAGCCCGCTGACGGCGACCCGCTACCACTCGCTGGCAGTGCGGCGCGAGACGCTGCCGGACTGCCTCGAGGTCAGCGCCTGGACCGCTGATGGCGAGATCATGGGGCTGCGCCACAAATCGCTGCCGATCGAAGGTGTCCAGTTTCACCCGGAGTCGATCGCCACCGAGCATGGCCATGAGTTGTTGCGCAACTTCCTGAGCGGCACCGATCCACACCCACGCAAGCATTAGCGGAAAGCCGATTCCGTGTCGATATCGCCTCCGGAGGCCCTGACTCGGTGCATCGAGCACCGCGAGATCTTCCACGACGAGATGCTGTCGCTGTGGCGACGCCTGATGAGTGGCGAGCTGTCGCCGGTGCAGATCGCCGGGCTGCTGATGGGCTTGCGCGTCAAGAAGGAGACGATCGGCGAGATCGCGGCGGCCGCCCGCATCATGCGTGAATTCGCGACCAAGGTTGCAGTGTCGGATCAGCGCAACCTGATCGATATCGTCGGCACCGGCGGCGATGCATCAAGCACGTTCAACATATCCACCGCGGCGATGTTCGTGGCGGCCGCGGCCGGGGCGCGAGTCGCCAAGCACGGCAACCGCGGCGTGTCATCGGGCTCAGGAAGCGCGGACGTGCTGGAAGCGCTGGGAGCGCAGATCGTGCTTCCGCCCGAAAAGGTCGCGGCGTGCCTGGAACAGACCGGGATCGGCTTCATGTTTGCGCCGAATCATCACGCGGCGATGAAGCACGCTGCGCCGGTGCGCAAAGAGTTGGGCGTGCGCACGATTTTCAACATCCTCGGACCGCTGACGAACCCGGCATCGGCGCCGAATCAGCTGATGGGCGTGTTTCACCCGGACCTGGTTGGAATCCAGGTGCGCGTGCTGCAGCAACTGGGCAGCAATCATGTGCTGGTCGTGTATGGCAAGGACGGCATGGACGAGGTGTCGCTGGGTGCTGCGACACTGGTCGGTGAACTGAAGGATGGGAAGGTGCTGGAATACGAGATTCATCCGGAGGATTTTGGCCTGTCGATGGTGTCGAACCGGGGGATGAAGGTCGCCAATGCGAACGAGTCGCGCATGATGGTGCAGGAAGCACTGGACAACACGCCCGGCACGCCTCGCGAGATTGTCACGTTGAACGCCGGCGTGGCGCTGTACGTCGCAGGTGTCGCACCGTCGATTGCGGAGGGCATCGGGCGGGCGCGCGAGGCGATCGCCAGTGGCTCCGCCCGCGCCAAGCTGGATCAATTCGTCGACGTTACACGCAAGCTGGCGACCGGCTGAACCTCCCGACGAGAAGGGCGCCGCGCTGCGCCCGCGTGCGACCGACCCGATGTCCGACATCCTTTCCCGGATCCTGCAGGTCAAGCGCGCCGAAGTGGCCCAGGCGAAAGCGCACGAGCCGTTCGCGGCGCTGCGCGCGCGCGCCGAGGCACGCACCGATCTGCGGGATTTCACCGGGGCGCTTCAAGCCAAGGTTGCGCAAGGCCGTCCTGCGGTGATCAGCGAGGTCAAACGCGCCTCGCCGTCGCGTGGCGTGCTGCGCGAAAACTTCGACCCCGCCCAGACCGGCCAGAGCTATGCGCAGGCGGGTGCCGCCTGCCTCTCGGTGCTGACCGACCGCCACTTCTTCCAGGGCGCGCCGGCTGACTTGCATGAGGCGCGCAAGGCGAGCGGCCTGCCTGCCTTGCGCAAGGACTTCATCGTGGACGAATACCAGGTCGCCGAAGCGCGCGCCTGGGGCGCTGACTGCGTGCTGCTGATCGTGGCGGCGCTGGAGCCGGCTCTGATGCGCGACCTCGAGGCCGCGGCGCGCGATCTGGGCCTGGCCGTGCTGGTTGAGGTGCATGACGCGGTGGAACTGGAACAGGCGCTGATGCTGTCGACGCCGCTGATCGGCATCAACAACCGAAACCTCAAAACGTTCGAAGTGTCGCTCGAAACGACGCTCGATCTGCTGCCGCGCATCGGTCCCGAGCGCCTGGTCGTCACCGAAAGCGGCGTGCTGCAGCCGAGCGATGTGGCGCGTCTGCGCGCGGGCGGCGTCCATGCGTTCCTGGTCGGCGAGGCGTTCATGCGCGCCACCGACCCGGGTGCCGAATTAGTACGCCTGTTCGCCTAGAGAAGTGGCCTTGAGCGCGCGAGCGGCGGCGCAAGCCGTTGCGCCCAGCCTGTCAGCACCGCTGGCCGCGCACTTCGATGCGATCGTGCCCGAATGGCGCTCCGCTGGCCTGCCGTTCCTTCAAAGCGCGGCGCTCGACCGCCTGTGCCGCTTCGTCGATGGGCGGATCCGGGAGGGCGCGATCGTTTATCCGCCGCGGCCGCTGATGGCGCTGGACGGTGCGCTGCCCGGCGCGGTGCGCGTGGTGATCGTCGGCCAGGATCCCTACCACGGGCCGGGTCAGGCGCACGGATTGGCGTTCTCGGTGCCCGATGGGGTTGCGCCGCCGCCCAGCTTGCGGAATATCTTGAGCGAAGTCGGGCGCGATTGCGGAGGCGCGCCCTACGGCGGCACCAGCCTTCAGCGCTGGGCGCGCCAGGGGGTACTGCTGCTGAACACGGTTCTGACAGTGGAGCAGGATCAGCCCGCCAGCCACGCGCGGCACGGCTGGGAGCAATTCACGTCGGCGCTGATCGAAGCGCTGGCGCGCGACCCGTCACCCAAGGTCTTCCTGTTGTGGGGCGCGCACGCACAAGCACTGCAACCGTTGATCGTGGGCGGCGCGCACCGCGTTCTCCTCGCCAATCACCCGTCGCCGCTGTCGGCGCGGCGCGGCGCGGCGCCGTTCATCGGCTGTGGCCATTTCTCCGCCGCGAATGACTACCTCGTCTCGCAAGGTCGCGGAGTCATCGACTGGTGCGCTGAAGCTTGAACCCTCACCCCCGGCCCCTCTCCCGCAAGCGGGAGAGGGGAGGAACTGCCCCCTTTGCCTGCGAGCAGCCGTTCACATGGGCCGGGGGAGCACGAGGGGGCCAGCCCAGCCCCCTCGTTCTCTTCCTCTGCCTCTTCCGGCCGCGGGCCGGAAGAGGGTTATTTGCGCACACCGCACCACGCGTCGCGGCGTCGCTTCGCGACGTCACTCGCCTTGTCGTCCACTTCGAGCACGAAGCGCGGTGGCGCCTGGCGCGCCAGCTTCAGCTCGAATCGGTGCAACTCCTCGCGCCGGAACGCCAGTATCTGCATTGCATCGCCCGGCGAGTAGCGCGCGAGCAAAGTATCCAGGCGCGCCGGCGTCACGCGCAGATCGTTCAGCGCGACCAGCACGTCCCCGGCGGAAAGGCCCGCCTGCTGCGCCGGCCCACCGTCGAATACCTGTGCAACGCGAGCGTCGCCGCCGCTTGCCTGCAGTTGCAGTCCCAGCAGCGCAAAATGGGGCGATTCGAGCGCCAGCGCGCGCTGCAAGCGGATACCGACCGTTTGCAACAGCGTCGCAAAGTCCGGATCACGCGTTCCCTCGGCCCAGGCGCGCACGGCGCGCGACAGGTCCAGCCCGGTCGATTGCGACAGTGCGTCGACGATCGCGTTTTCGCCGACGCCTTCGTACGCGGCACCCGCCGCTCGCCACTGGCGCCACAGCCACCGCATCAGATCGTCGAGCGAGCGGCGCCCGCCGCTTTCGTGCCGGATCGACAGATCGAGCGCGAGGGCGATCAGCGCCCCTTTCTGGTAGTAGCTGACCACGCTGTTCGGCGCGTTCTCGTCCTGGCGGTAGTACTTGATCCACGCATCGAACGAGCTCTCGGCCAGCGTCTGCTTCAGGCGCGCACTGCGCTGCATCACCGTGGTCAGCGTGCGCCCGAGCGCCTCCAGGTATTGGGCGCGCGACACAAGGCCCGTGCGCGCCAGCATCAGGTCGTCGTAGTAGGCCGTGAATCCTTCGAAGACCCAAAGCAGCCGCGTGTAGTTTTCCCGCGCCAGGTCGTACGGTACGAACGCCTGCGGACGGATCCGCTTCACGTTCCACACATGGAAATACTCGTGGCTGACCAGGCCCAGGAAACGGCGGTAGCCCTCGGTCGATTCCTTCATGCCAACATACGGCAGATCGTCACGGCGGCAGATCAGCGCGGACGAATTGCGGTGCTCGAGGCCGCCGTATCCGTCGTCCACGGCCAGCGTCAGGAACGCATATCGGTCGAACGGCGGCTGCGGTCGGCGCGGTTCGAACAGCCGAACGTGTGCCTCGCACAGGCGGGTCAGGTCGGTATCGAGCCGGTTCAGATCCAGTTGCGCCACGCGCCCACTGATCGCGATCTCGTGCGGTACGCCGAATACATCGAAACGGCGATGGGCGAAGCGCCCCATCTGGACCGGGCAGTCGATCAATTCTCCGTAGTCGTGCGCCAGGTAGGTGCCACATTCGCCCGCGCGCGTCCCCCGCGCCGCGGCCAGACCTGTGATCAAGCGCCAGTTAGCCGCTCGCGCGCCAGGCGGCGGGAAGATGTCGACGCGACAGTCGTCGTGCTCGCGACCGATCGGTGCGAGGAACACCGCGGCCCCGTTGATCAGAGCCTGGTCCGGATCGAGGTAGGTGGCGCGCACCGACAGGTCGAACGCGTAGACCTCGTAGGCCAGCGTCACGCTTTCCTCGGTGGGAGCGCAACGCCAGGTGTGCTTGTCGAGCTTGTCCACGCGCAGCTTGCGTGGGCCGGCCAGCGCGGTCAGTCGCACGACATGGCGCGCGAACTCGCGGATCATGTAGCTGCCTGGATTCCAGGCGGGAAGCGCGAAGCGTTGGCCTTGCGGGTCCGGTTGATCGACGCTGATCGTGACGTGGAACAGGTGCGCACCCGGGTCGGCGGGCCGAATCGCGTAGCGGATCGTCATGGTCGCTTCAAACGCGCGATCAGCCAGAGCACGAGGCCGACGGCCATCACGCCGAAAGCAACCTGCAACGCATGTTGCGACTGGGCGTATCGCAGGCTGTTCCAGAACAGGAAGGCGCAGGTGCCGACGAAGATCAGCGGCAGGACCGGATAAAAGGGCACCGCAAACGGACGCACCACGTGCACGTACTTGCGGCGCAGGACAAACAGGGCGATGCCGGTCAGCATGAAGAAGAACCAGAACACGGGCGCGGTGAACTCCACCATCGTTCGCACCTGGTCTTTCTCGAACGCAGCGAACACCACCAGCGCCAGCGTGATCGCACCCTGCACCAGGAAGGCCGACACCGGCACGTCGCGCTTGCGGTCCCAGCGGCCCATGAACGACACGATCGGCCAGTCAAGCCCGAGCGCGTAGTTGGACCGCGCTCCGACGATCATCGTGGCGTTGCTCGACGCCAGCACCGACAGACAGACGACGGTTGCGATCAGCGTCTGGCCGAACGGGCCGAAGGCCCGCCCTGCCACGTCGGCGGCCGGGGCCTTGCTCGCCTTGAGCCCCTCGAAGCCCAGCCCGGTGTCCAACGCTGCCACGAACACCAGGTACAGTATCGTGATCACCGCGATCGCCGCCAACAAGGCGGTCAGGATGGCGCGTCGCCCTCCGCGCAACTCGGCCGACACGTAGGCAGCTTCGTTCCATCCACCATAGGCGAACAGCACGAACACCAGCGAAAGACCCACCAGCGGTGCCGAGGCTGCCGGCAGGCCCGCCGTAGCGCCGTCAGGCGCGGCGGCGGGCGCCTGAAAGCCCCCGAATGCGACCAGCCCCATGCCCACGATCAGTAACAGCGTGATGATGTTCTGGGTACGGGACGACTCCTTCAAGCCGACGATGTTCAGTGCCGTCAACAGCACGACGACCAGCGCCGCATACACCGCCGGCGAGGCCGTGCCGAACGACAGAATGCGCGAGGCGTAATCGCCGAAGATGTAGGCGTGCACCGCCGTGGGTCCGGTGGTGGTCACCACGACGCGCGCCCAGCCGAAGAAGAAGCTGACATCGCGGCCGAACGCGCGCGTCAGGAAGTGATAGTCGCCGCCCGCGTGCGGAAAGGTGGCGGCCAGCTCCGCGTAGCACAGCGAACCCACCAGCGTCAGCACCGCTCCGAGTGCCCAGGCCCCGAACATCCACTTTGCGGAGCCGGCGGTGGAGGCCACCAGCGGCGGCAGCGCGAAGATGCCGCCGCCGATCACGATGCCGCATACGATCATTGCGGCATCGAATGTCGACAACGCCGGAAGTGGCGCCCCGGGCGCTTCGCCTCCGGCCGACGGCACAGGGTGCGTCATCCGGAATGGCCGCAATCGTGCCGGCGGCTGCGCGGAGCCGCGCGCCGGCGGCCGCTCACGCGGCGCTCAAGTCGAACGGCAGTCGTCTGAGGCGTTTGCCGGTCAGACGCGCCACGGCGTTGGCAACCGCAGGCGCGATCGGCGGCGTTCCCGGCTCGCCGAGTCCGGTCGGATCGGCGCTGCTGGGGACGATATGGACGCTGATCTGCGGCATTTCGTCCAATCGTAGCACCGGGTAATCGGGAAAGTTGCTCTGCTCGACGCGGCCGTCCTTGAAGGTGATGCGCCCGTACAGCGCGGCACCCAATCCGAACGCGACCGCGGACTGCAGCTGAGCTTCGACCGTGAGGGGGTTGACCGCCACTCCGCAGTCGATCGCACAAGTCACCTTGTGCACGCGAATCTTGCCCTGGTCGACCGACACTTCGGCCACCTCGGCCACGACCGAATCGAAGCTCTTATGCACCGCGACCCCGCGTGCGCGCCCGGCCGGCAGGGGGCTGTCCCAGCCGGATTTGTGTCGAACCAATTCGAGCGCAGCGCGATGACGCGTTTGCTTCGGATCCAGCAACGCCAATCGATAATCGATCGGGTCCTTACTCGCGTCGACGGCCAACTCGTCGATCAGGGTCTCCATCACGTAGGCGGTGTGCGTATGCCCCACCGAGCGCCACCACAGGACAGGGACGTTGATGTCGGGATAGTTCACTTCCAGCCGGTAGCTGGGCAGTTGATAAGGCGTGTCGATCAGGCCTTCGACCGTCACGGCGTCGACACCGTTCTTTATGAACGCCGGCTCGAACAGAGTTCCCTTGATGATGGACTGGCCGACCAGCACGTGTTGCCAGGCCATTGGCATTCCGTTGCCGTCGACGCCGACTCGAACGTGGTGCAAGTAAAGGGGTCGGTAGTAGCCGCCCCGCATGTCGTCCTCGCGCGACCAGATCACTTTGACCGGCGCCTCGATGCCAGCCTGTCGCATCGCTTTGGCCACGTTGACCGCTTCGACCACGAAGTCGGAGTGCGGGTTGGCGCGACGTCCGAAACCACCCCCCGCAAACATCGTGTTCAGCTTGACCTGCTCCGGCTTCAGGCCCGCCGTCTTGGCCGCCATCTGGTGATCGAGCGTCTGCATCTGGGTGCCGGCCCAGACCGTCATCGCGTCTGCTTTCAGGTCGACCGTTGCATTCAGCGGTTCCATCGGAGCGTGCGCGAGGTAAGGGAACACGTACTCCACCTCGAGATGCCGCGGCGCCTTCTCGAGCGCTTTGGCGTCCCCGTCGGCACGCGCCAGCGTTCCCGGCTGCGAGGCGAGCGCGCGGTACTGCTCGATCTGGGAAGCCGTGGTCGGACCGGGCGGCAGGTCCCACTGAACGTTCAGCGCATCGCGTCCCTGGTGAGCCGGCCAGTAGCCCTTCGCAACCACCGCAACGCCGGTGCCGCCGCGATCGACCGGAACCTGCAAAACCGCTTCCACGCCGGCAATCGCCCGGGCCTTGGCGTCGTCCACCTTCACGACCTTGCCGCCGAACACGGGCGGCCTCGCCAGCACCGCGACGCGCTGGTTGGGCAGCCGCACATCCATCCCGAACAGCGCGCTGCCGTTGACTTTCTGAGGCGAGTCGAGGCGGCGTGTTGGTCGTCCGATCAGAGTGAATTGCTTGGGATCCTTCAGCGCAACGTCCTTGGGCACCGGCAGACTCATCGCGTCGTGCGCCAGCTTGCCGTACGTCAGAGATCGCTTGCCACCTTTTTCGAGCACGACGCCGCGGCGCGTCGAAACCTTGTCCGGCGCAACGCCCCAGCGCTGCGCGGCCGTCGACATCAACATCTGCCGCGCGGTTGCCCCGATCGTTCGCATCTGGGTGTAGCTGGACGCGATCGACATCGATCCGCCGGTGAACTGCATGCCGAACTGCGGGTGCGCGTAGACCGGGTCGACCGGCGCATGCTCGGAACGGACCTTGTTCCAGTCGCAGTCGAGCTCCTCGACGATCAGCATCGGCATCGACGTCAGCACACCCTGGCCGAATTCGAGCTTGCCGACCACGATCGTGACCTGCTCGTCCTCGCCGATCTGGATGAAAGCGGCCGGCGGGTAAACCTTCGGCGCTCCGCCAGCGTCTTCCTGGGCCAGCGCCAGCCGGCCCCCGAGCATGCCCCCCTCGCCCAATCCGATCGCGAGCATCAGGCCGCCGCCAACCATCCCGGTCGCCTTCAGGAACTCCCGACGACTTACCGTGACTGGGCTTGCGCTCGCCAGCGATTCGGCAAGCGACTCGCGCAGGTCGCCACCCTGGCTGCGCGGATCGATCAGTGTTCGCATGTCCGGACTCCTAGGCCAAGGACCGCGCCGCGTCCTTGATGGCGGCACGGATGCGGACGTAGGTGCCGCAGCGGCACAGGTTGCCGGTCATCGCCGCATCGATGTCGGCGTCGGTCGGGTTCCGCTTGGACTTCAGAAGCCCGATGGCCGACATGATCTGTCCGGACTGGCAGTAGCCGCACTGAACCACGTCATTGCGGATCCAGGCTTGCTGTACCGCATGCCCGACCCGATCCGCGGAAACGGCTTCGATCGTCATGACGTCGCCACCGGCCGCTGCCGACACCGGCAACTGGCAGGAGCGCACGGCGTTGCCGTTGAAGTGCACGGTGCATGCTCCGCAGGAGGCGACACCGCACCCGAACTTGGTTCCGGTCATCCCCAGCGTGTCTCGCAACACCCAGAGCAAAGGCGTGCTGGGATCGACATCGACCGGCACCGTTTTTCCATTGATTTTTAGTTGCAGCATCAAGTCTCTCCATGAACTCCCCCCTCCCGCCTTGCCCTCCGAAGCGCGCAGCGCGAAGGAGGGTTGCGGGAGAGGGGCCGGGGGTGAGGGTCACAATGTGCCACACGCTGGCGCGCATTACCCCTGACCATGGCGTGTGGAAAACTGCGTTGCGTCTTTCGAGATGACTCAGCGATTGACGTCGACCACGACCCGTCCGGTATTGCGCCCCTCCATGATGTCGCGCGCCGTGTCAAACGCGCCGGCCAGCGGGACTTCGCGCGTCATCGATTCCAGCAGCGCCTTGTTGAGCGACTCGGACAGCAACTTCCAGGCAGCCAGCCGGCGAGCCAGCGGCGCCTGCGCGCTGTCGATTCCAAGCAGGGCGACGCCCCGCAGGATAAACGGCGCAACGGTGGTGGGAAGATCCATGCCCTGCGCGAGCCCGCACGCGGCGACGGCGCCGGCGCGCTTGACTTGGGCGCAGGCGTTGGCCAGCGTGTGGCTGCCGACCGAGTCGACGGCGGCGGCCCAGCGTTCCGATTGCAGCGGCTTACCCGCGGCCGACAGCTCCTTGCGATCGATCACCTCGGCGGCGCCCAGCCGTTTCAGATAGTCGCCTTCGGCCGGCTTGCCGGTGGCAGCAACCACGCGGAAACCGCGCGCCGCCAGCAGCGCGATTGCGATCGATCCGACCCCTCCCGTTGCGCCGGTTACCAGGACGTCACCTTGTTCCGCCTTGATCCCGTAGTGATCGAGTGCGCTGAGCGACAGCGCCGCGGTGTACCCGGCCGTTCCAATGGCCATCGCCTGTCGGGTAGTGAACTCGGGCGGCAAAGGCACCAGCCAGTCGGCCCGCGAGCGCGCCTTCTGGCTCAAGCCCCCCCAATGCTGCTCACTGGCGCCCCAGCCGTTCAAGATGGCCCGGTCGCCGACCCGCCAGCGCGGGTCGTCGCTGGCTGCGACCCGCCCGGCGCAGTCGATCCCGGCCACCATCGGCCAGCGACGCACGATCGGCGAGCGGTTGGTCAGCGCCAGCGCGTCCTTGTAGTTGATGGTCGAGTATTCGACGTCGAGCAGGACCTCCGTGCCAGGCGTCTGGCGGGCGAGCTCGTCTTCCGAAATGTCGCGAACTGCCGCATCGAACTGCTCGCCGTCGCGCGTCAAGAAGATGGCCTTGAACATGGTGCGCCTCGAATGAGTTTTGTCGCTATTCTGATACGAGCGCCGATGTTCGTGGCAGAATTGGTGCCCGGCATCGTTCCGAATGGCAACATGAATCCAACGGTCCGGCGACAGAAGGGAACGGCTTGACTTCGGCGGTCATCCCCCTGCGGCAATCGGCGGTCGAGTCGGCGCTGAAGAGCGAGGCGTTCGAGCTGCTGCCGTGGCCGACCGTGTGCCTGAACGCATCGGCGCAGATCCTGGCGGCCAACAAGGCTTTCGCCCTATTCACCGGGGTGGAGCGCCAGTCGCTGGTCGGCCGACACCTGTCCGAGTTGGTTGGCTACACGCGACATCGCGATTTCGCGAGGCGCTGGGGCGTCCTGTGGAGCCAGCTGCTCGATCGCGAGTCACTCGAGCAGCGCGCCAAGCTGCGTACCGCGGATGGCCGCAGCCTGGTGGTCGACCTGGCGGCGTCTCTGCTCAGGGTCGAATCCGAGCGGGTGGCGGTCGTGGGGCTGCGAGAGGTGTCGGGGGAACGCGTCGCGCAGCGCAGCGCCCGCAACGCGATTGCCCGCCTCGCCGCGCTGTCAGGCGGGAGCGGCGAAGTGGCGCTGCTGCTCGGGCAGAACCGCCGCATCCTGGTGTTGAACGGAGCGATCGAGCAGGTGCTGGGAACCTCGGCAGCGGACGCGTTGAGCGTTCCGTTCGACTACCTGATCGATGAACCGAGCGCGCGCGAATTCATCGCGCTGTTCGATCTCGTGTGCGTGGAGCCGGCACGGGCCCAGCCTGCGATGATCGCAACAGCACGCACCCCGGGAGCTCAAGGTGGCGCGAGGCGCCTGTCGATCGGTCTGACCAGCTATTTGCAGGATCCGCGTGTGCGAGGTGTGGTGGCGCGGGTGCAGGACGTCACCGAGCAAACCGCGCTGCGCAGCCAGTCGGCTCGCTTGAAGCGGCGCCTGCGCGTCTTTGCCGAGCTGGCGGCCGATCTGACGATGCTGCTGGACGCCGGCGGCAAGATCACGTTTCAGTCGCCCTCGATCCAGGCCACGCTGGGCCTCGCGCCCGAGGCCAGCCTGGAGCGCAATGTGCTGGAGCTGGTCATCGAGGGCGATCGCACGCGGCTGGCCGACGCGATCCGCGCCGCGCTGGGCGCCGAAGATGAGGCGCGGCCGAGCGTTTGCCTGGTGCACGCCAAATCGGCGAGCGGCGAAGAACGCGCGCTGTGGGTGACGATCCACAATCGGATGGCCGACGACGCATTGCGGGGCCTGCTGCTGACCGCGCGCGACGTCACGGATCTGGTGCCGCAGGGATACGACGCCGACGCGCGAAACGCGCGCCGGCTGGAATTGCGCGACCGGCTGCTTCAACTGACGGTCCAGACCCGCAGCGAATATTCGCAGTCGCTGGCCAACGTGTTGCGGGCGGTGGCCGACGCACTTCGCTGCAGTACGGTGAGCTACTGGAAGCTGGCGCCGGACTCCGATTCGATGACTTGCGAGTTGTTGTATTCGCATGCGGAGCAGCGCTTCGTACCGGCCTGGGGCGGGGTGCCGTTCCCGGACCAGGCCTTTTCCGCGATGTTGGCGCGTCTTCGGCAAATGCGGCCCATTGCGCTGGGCGACGCCGTCGAGTCGGAGTTGACGCGCGATCTGGTCAAGGATGCGCGCTGGACGCACGTGCGATCGATGCTGGTCGCGCCGGTCCTGCTGGACGCTGAGGTGATCGGCGCGATTTGCGTGAACCATGCTTTGCGGCGCAATTGGGACGATGACGAGATCGGGTTCACCGCGACGGCGGCGCTGATGATCGCGCTGGCCGATGAGGTCGCGAAGCGCCAGCAGGCCGAGATCAAGATCGAGGAGCTGGCCTGGTATGACCCACTGACCGGACTGCCGAACAAGAAGTTGCTGAACGAGAACCTGCGCGATGCCATCGTCACCGCCAACGCGCGCCGGCGCAGGCTGGCGGTGATGCTGATCGACCTGGACCGGTTCGGGGAAATCAACGACTCGCTGGGACACCTGATCGGCGATGCGCTGATCAAGTCGGTCGCGCAGGCCCTGAAGGAGACGGTGGGCAACGAGGCGACGGTCGCACGGATGGCGAGCGACGAGTTCGTGGTGCTGATCGACGACTTCGAGCATCGGCAGGAGGTGGCGCTGCTGGCCGCGCGGGTGGCGCAGGCGCTTCACCGATCGGATCTTTTGCCCAACTTCGACACCCACATGTCGGCTTCGATTGGGGTTGCGCTCTTCCCCGAGCACGGCCGCGAAGCAAGCACGCTGCTGAAGAACGCCAATGCGGCCGTCTCGCAGGCCAAGGACGACGGTCGCAATCAGGTGAGCTTCTTCAACGCGATCCGCCACGAGCGCGACACGCGCGAAGCCCAGCTCGGCATCGAGCTGACTAAGGCGATCCAGTCCGAAGCGGCGCAGTTCGTGGTCGAGTACCAGCCTCAGCTCGAAATGGCGAGCGGCCGTGTGATGGGACTGGAGGCCTTGATCCGGTGGAATCACCCGACCCGGGGCATGCTCCTGCCCGACCGCTTTATCAAAGCGGCGGAGGAAAGCGGCCTTTCGGAGCGCATCACGCGCTGGGTCGTGAACGAGGTGTGCGGGCAGATCCTGAGCTGGCGCCGCGTGCGGCCCGGCTTCGACATCCCGGTCGCGATCAACGTCGCCGGGCGCGAGCTCGGAGCCAACAATCATCTGCCGAAGCTTGTGCGCGAGGCACTGGCCCGGTACCGGATCGAACCGTGGATGATCACGCTGGAGATCACGGAGCGCACGCTGGCCAAGGAGGGCGAGATCCACAACGACGTGATCTCGGAGCTGGCGTCACTCGGGGTCGGCCTGGCGCTGGATGACTTCGGCACCGGCTACTCGACCCTCGGAATCCTGAAGCGGATGCCGATCCAGTCGATCAAGATCGATCAGTCCTTCGTGCAGGGCGTTCCGGGCGACGCCGACAGCTGCGCCATCGTCGATGCGATGCTGGCGGTGGCACGCCATTTCCGGCTGAAGGTGGTTGCCGAGGGCATCGAAACGCCCGAGCAGGCGCGATACCTGAGAGCGAACGGATGCGAATACGCGCAGGGATTCCTCTACTCGCGACCGCTGTCGTCCGCGACGATCCTGGAGTACCTGGAGGACCAGGCACCGGCGGCTTGCTCGGACGACGCGCCACCCGCGCTCGAACCACCGACCCCTCTGTAGGACCCACCCGTGCAGGAAGGGCTCACGATGAGCGAGCAACTTGTTTTGTCAGAAACCCGCGGGCGAGTCGGCTGGGTCACATTGGACCGCCCGAAGGCGTTGAACGCCCTGAACGATGCGCTGATCGACCAGCTGGTGGCGGCGGTGCAAGGTTTCGATCGGGATGACGCCATCGGCGCGATCGTGATTACCGGCAGCGAGAAAGCGTTCGCGGCCGGCGCCGACATTGCGGCGATGAAGGACTGGTCGTTCGTCGACGTATTCAAGGGCGACTTCATCACCCGCAACTGGGACGCATTGCGTCGTGTTCGCAAGCCGCTGATCGCCGCCGTGTCCGGCTACGCGCTCGGAGGCGGGTGTGAGCTGGCGATGACGTGCGATCTGATCATCGCTGCCGACAACGCCCGCTTCGGCCAGCCCGAGATCAAGCTGGGCATCATTCCAGGAGCGGGAGGCACGCAGCGACTGCCGCGCTCGGTCGGCAAGTCCAAGGCGATGGACCTGGTGCTCACCGGTCGCAACATGGATGCGCAGGAGGCCGAGCGCTGCGGACTCGTGGCCCGAGTCGTGCCGCCTGCGCGATTGCACGAGGAGGCGCTGGAAGTGGCCACCACCATTGCCAGCTACTCGCTGGTGGCGGTGCTGGCGGCCAAGGAGGCGGTCAATCGCGCCTTCGAATCGCAGCTTGACGAGGGTGTGACGTTCGAACGGCGCCTGTTTCACGCGCTGTTTGCCACCCAGGACCAGAAAGAGGGCATGGCGGCGTTTCTCGAAAAGCGCCCGCCACGGTTCAGGCACTCGTAGAAAAGTCTTTCCGGTCAGTGCTTTGCAGCCGTCGCCGGACCTGGTGTGGCGCCCTACGCGAATGGCCGCGCCACTTGCCTTGACATCAAATTAAGCGAGCCCGATAATCTCCCTTCTCTGCTGCTCCCGCACATTTGCAACGCAACATCGGCGATCGAATTTTCGTCGGATCGCGCGGGGGCAATTGCTCTTTAACAATCGAACAGCCGATAAGCGTGGGCGCTTGATGAGCAGGCGCAACCACCGCGTTCGGGCGTCTCACGACACCGACGTGGTGGCTTGCTTTGGCTTTGCAAGTCGCTCACGTTAATTGAAGTTTCCGCTTCAATTTCCGCGAGCAAGCGATCGTGCGGATGCAGCGATGCATCGGCACGAGCGCACAGGACTAAAACTGAAGAGTTTGATCCTGGCTCAGATTGAACGCTGGCGGCATGCCTTACACATGCAAGTCGAACGGCAGCACGGGGGCAACCCTGGTGGCGAGTGGCGAACGGGTGAG
>Ga0210401_10003546_pt1 | contig 16660 bp, 14 predicted proteins | sample IncBWH32MmetaG_FD_150866 | JGI IMG/M metagenome (GOLD analysis project Ga0210401, IMG submission 150866) | Forest soil microbial communities from Barre Woods Harvard Forest LTER site, Petersham, Massachusetts, United States - Inc-BW-H-32-M | ecosystem: Environmental > Terrestrial > Soil >... | reverse complement strand
CAGGCGCTGACAGAGGGGCAGGAGAGTGGCGCGCCGGCGATTGGCCAGGAAGCCGAAAGAGCGGATGCGGACAAAGCCGCGAGGCAGGACGTGGAGCAGGAAGCGGCGCAGGAACTCTTGCGCACTGAGCGTCATCATTCTCTTCTTATTACCGTGGGCATAATCCTTCCAACGGAAAGTAACCTGGTCATGCTGGAAAGCCAGGAGGCGATGGTTGGTGATGGCTACGCGATGGGTATAGCGGGCGAGATAGCCGAGCACATGATGGGGACCGCCGAAAGGGGGCTTGGCGTAGACGACCCAGTTCTGCCGGAACAAGGGGCGCAAGAAGGAGCGGAAGGCCTTGTCGTTGGCCAGGGGTTGAAGAGTTCCGGCGAAGGTGAGTTGGCGTTGCTGGAATCGTCGCTTTAAGCCGGCGACAAACTTGCCGCGGAAGACGCGACTGAGTACGTGCACCGGTAGGAAGAAGGGGTAGCGGGGATGAATCCAGCGGGCACCGTCGGGCGAGAGTCCGCCGGCAGGGATGACACAGTGGACGTGCGGATGAGCCAGTAGATTTTGTCCCCAGGTGTGCAACACAGAAAGGAAGCCGATGTCGGCCCCCAGGTGGCGAGGATCTCGGGCGACCTGCTGTAGGGTTTCGGCACTGGCGTGGAACAAGAGGTCATAGAGGACCTTCTTGTTCTGCAGCGCCAGTGGGGAGAGTTGGTGAGGGAGAGTAAAAACAACATGGACATAGGCAACCGGCAGAAGTTCGTTCTGCCGAGCCCTAATCCAGTGGTCGCGAGCGCCGCTCTGACACTTGGGGCAATGGCGATCCCGGCAACTGTTATAAGAGGTGGTGCGATAGCCACAGCGAGGGCACTTATCCCGATGCCCACCGAGTGCCGCGGTGCGGCAGCGAGCGATGGCGCGCAGCACTTTCCGGTGGGCCCAGTGGATCCAGCGGAAGTTGTGCTGCAGGAAGCGATCGCCTTGGGCGCGAACGATATCGGCCAGCTCGAGGAGGGGCCGAGTCATTTTTTCTTCAGTCTCCGAGAACGTTGGACGCCGTCGAGGCTGGAGACTTGCAGCGCATCGAGCGGATTGGGGATGGCCTGGAGATGCTTGCGCGAGAGATGCAGGTAGATAAGGGTGTGCTCCAGCCTGGAATGACCGAGTAGGACCTGAATGGTACGCAGGTCGGCGCCGGCTTCCAGAAGGTGGGAAGCACAACTATGCCTCAGGCTGTGGGGAGAAAGGCGTTTGGTGATACCTGCCCTTTGGGCAGCTTGCCGGCAGGCTAACCAAACCACATTGGGAGTGATGGGCACGTCGGCGCGCACTCCTTTCACGGTGCCCGGAAACAGGAAAGTGGTGGGCCGCATCCAGCGAAAGTAGACGCGCAGAGTCTGCAGCAGCTTGGGGCTCAAAGGAACCTCGCGGTCGCGGCCGCCCTTGCCTTGGTTAATGCGAATCATCATGCGCTGACTGTCGATGTCTTGTACCTTCAGCCGGCATAGTTCGGCGCGGCGTACGGCGGTGGAATACAAGGTCATGAGGAGGGTGCGGTGATAGAGATTGCAGGCCGCGTCGATCAGTCGGGTCACCTCCTCCGGGCTGAGCACGGTTGGCAGTCGCTTGCGGGATTTGGGAAATGGAATGTACTCAGCCAGAAAGTGCCGGCGCAGTGTCTTTACGAACAAGAAGCGCAACGCGGACACATACTGACTGACCGTGGCAGGAGCCAACTTCTTCGCTTGGAACAGATGAGCCTGATACTGCCGAATTTGCTCGGGCCCAAGCTTGTCAGGTGGCTGGTGAAAATGCTCCGCGAACTCGCGGACGATGCGAACGTAGGTTTTTGCGGTACGATGAGAGTAATTACGGCGCTGGAGTTCTTCCAGCATCTTTTGGCGTAGTTGGGTCACGGGGACCTCCTTTTTCTGTGACCCAACTTACTTCTTACTTCAATCCCTCCACAACTGCCGATGCTCGAACACGCGGTAGCGTCCGCCGCGCCAGCGGCTTCGTACAAATCCCCATAACACTCCCTCGAAAATTCTCTGCTAAATTTGCATTCCGTTCTCGGCGATGGTTTCTGGGTGTGATTGTGACTTCGTACCCAAGCTTGCGAAGGGCTCGCGCCAGCATCTGAGCGCGTTTCTTTCTTGGCCCGGGGATCCGATTCACGGCCTTGCTCGATAAATCGCACGCCTTCGTGCAAGATCTTCCAAACCACGCGGCAGAGCCGATGAGCGACAACCCAGATGGCGACGCCGGAACCACGCACCCATGGGAACTCATTGACCCCTTCTCGGGGTTCTACATGCCGCTATTCCTTTGCAAACCGAAAGACGCAGCATCAAGAAAATCTTCGGGACACCAATAGGACGCTAAGGCGATGAGCGCGTTTGGCGTATCTGGCGCAACACAAATAAAAGACTTACCCTGTTATCAGTATGTCGGGAAGTTCAACTCCGTCCCTGGCCACCATGTTTTCAATCGGTTAGCTCTGCCCCAAACCTTAATTCTGGTCCATTCTGTTCCAAAATTCCAATTCAGGCTTGCTGAAGTTTGCCCAAAACACGCGATCTGCCAATTTGTAAATCGGCCCGTGGTTTACTTCCGGCAAGAGACGGGGTATAACGGCTACCGGGCGGCTACCTTTTTGGCTGTTTAGGGAGCCGTCACGAATCGAGGGGTATCAGCGAAATGTTTCTTCGTAACTCCTTCAGAATCAGCACCGAGCTTTACCACCCGGGGGCAACGCCTATAAGCGCTCGTCTAGGCAGAATTCGTTCGCGGGCCGTCAATTCATTATCCGGCGGAAATTAGCAAAATTGGCCTGGAACTTCAAAACTTCCTAGAAGCGACTTCGGGATAGTGTTGTCGGAGTCCGGGTTAGAAGATAACTTCCGGTGAGGTCGCTATCCGGCAATTGAGATCGGAGGCGCCGCCAGTTGTTCGGCAAACCGACTCGTAGGACTAATGCCCGGGCCGATGGTCGGATTGCTTCTTCCGGTTCTCCAACAACCATTCAGAATCGATGCGTGTGCCAACGTATTCTGCTCGCTATAATGGTGCGCCGATGACTCTCACCTCTGGCACAAAGCTTGGCCCATACGAAATCGAAACTCTGCTGGGTACGGGCGGAATGGGTGAGGTCTATCGTGCCCGCGATACTCGGCTCAAGCGGGAAGTGGCGATCAAGATCCTTCCCTCCCACCTTACTTCCGACTCCGACTTGCGCGCGCGCTTTGCTCGGGAAGCCCAAGCTGTTTGCGCACTTCAGCATCCGAACATCTGTGTAGTCCACGATATTGGTTCACAGAGCGGCGTCGACTTCATGGTGATGGAGTTCGTTGCCGGCCGGACATTCGACAAAGTGATCCAGGTAGGCGGGATGCCCGCAAACCTTGCTCTCAACTATGCGATCCAAATTGCGGATGCACTGGCGCACGCTCACGCCGCTGGAATCGTTCACCGAGACCTCAAGCCTTCGAACATCATCGTGGAAGAGTCAGGCTTGGTAAAAGTTCTCGACTTCGGCCTTGCCAAGGTGGCTGGCCCTGCATCAGGGCAAAGCGAAGCAGCCACGGTGGCCACCATGCCGGATATGATCGTGGGTACGGCCGCGTATATGTCGCCTGAGCAGGCGGAGGGCAAAGCCACCGATTCGCAGAGCGATGTGTTTTCGTTTGGTTCCGTGCTGTACGAGATGCTGACCGGAAAGCGCGCGTTCGCGGGGCAGTCCAATGCGGCGCTCCTGGCAGCCGTAATGCGGGATGATCCGCAGCCGGTGAGCGCGATCCGGCGCGATATCCCGTCGGAGATTCGAAACATCGTTGCCCGCTGCCTGAAGAAAAGTCCGAGCGAGCGCTATGCTTCGGGAGCAGAGGTGGCGGCGGCCCTGAAGTCGGCGCGTGAAGTATTGTTTCCGGAATCAGGAACCACCTTAACACCCGCACGGATTGCGCACCAAGTGCGGCGCACGGGCGTTCTGGTTCCCCTTTTGATTTTGGCGCTGGCCATCGGCGTCGTCGTCTTCTGGCTTGTGAAGCGCTCCCGCGACGCGCGTTGGGCGCGTGAGGTGGCACTCCCCCAGATCGCGTTGCTCGCCGAATCAAGTTCGTCATGGGCTCAAGGCAAACTCCCCGAGGCGTATGCGCTTGCACTTCAGGCTGAGAAATCGATCCCGGGCGATCCCGAGCTTGCTAGGCTATGGCCTGCCATTTCTTATCCGCTCTCGGTGGAGAGCACGCCTCCGGGCGCAGATTTGTACTACAAAAGCTACGTTGAACCCAATGCGCCCTGGAATCTGGTCGGAAAAACTCCAGTCAAGAACGTGCGTGCGCCGCGCGGTACTTTGATATGGAAGTTCGAGAAGCCCGGCTTCGGCACCGTATATCGCACCACGATTTCCCTGATTCCTCGCTATGCGGTGCTTCCTGGCGAAGCGGCGGAGGGCACCGTAACCCTCGACCCGGTGGGCAAGACTCCAGCGGGAATGGTGCGCGTTGAACCAACGAAGTATTTCAAGGCGCTCTTCATCCCCGGCTACGAAGGTATGCCCAAGCTTGCGCTGAAGGACTACTGGATCGATCAATACGAAGTCGCGAACCGGCAGTTTAAGGCGTTCGTGGGTCAAGGCGGCTATCAAAAGCGTGACTATTGGAAAGTACCGTTTGTGCGCGATGGCAAGCGATTGTCGTTTGATGAGGCGATGGCGCTGTTTCGTGATGCGACCGGGCGCCCCGGGCCAAAAGATTGGGTACAAGGCGAATATCCGAAAGGGCAGGACGATTTCCCGGTAACCGGAATCAGCTGGTATGAGGCCGCTGCCTTCGCCGAATTCAGCGGCAAGAGCCTGGCGACCATTTATCACTGGAACCGCGCCGCGGGACCGTTTTCGGCAGCGTATATCGTGCCTGCCAGCAACTTCGGCAGCACCGGTATCTTGCCCGTCGGCAGCAAGCCGGACATGAGTCCATGGGGAAACTACGACATGGCCGGCAACGTGAAGGAGTGGGTGTGGAACGAAGCAGATCCCGGGAAGCGCTACGTTTTAGGCGGAGCATGGGACGAGCCCAATTACATGTTTGTCGATCCCGATGCGCAGTCCGCGTTTCTGCGCGCGGCCAACATCGGCTTTCGCTGCGTGAAGTACATCGAGCCGGATGCCGTGCCTGCCGTCGCGATGGCGCCGATGCCTTCTCCTCGTCGCGACCTGACCAAAGAGAAGCCGGTGTCAGACCAACTCTTCCAGGCCTACCGCAGCCTTTACTCCTATGACAAATTGTCGCTCGATGCCAAAGTCGAAAAAATGCCCGATGGAGATGAGTGGACCGTCGAAAAGATTACGTACTCCGCTGCGTACGGAAATGAACGGGCAATCTCTTACCTCCTGATTCCTAAGAAGGGAAAACCACCATTCCAAACTGTGGTTTTCTTCCCTGGGTCGAACGCGCTGCTTTTACGCAAATTTGCCATTTACCCAACTGCAGCGCTGGATGGATTCCTTCGCAGCGGCCGCGCCGTGATTTACCCCGTCTATAAGAGCACCTACGAACGCGGCGATGGCATGGAGTCCGATGTTGCCAATGCGACCAACACATGGCGGGATCACGTCGTGATGTGGGTAAAAGATGCTTCGCGAGCCATCGACTACATTCAAACACGCCCCGACCTCGATCACGACAAGATCGCTTACTATGGCTACAGTTGGGGAGCGGAGATGGGCGGTATTGTTCCGGCTGTCGAACCCCGCATCAAGGCCTGTGTTCTTGCGCTGGGCGGGTTGGACTTTCAGCATTCGCTTCCCGAAGTCGACGTCATCAACTTCATCTCTCGCGTGAAACAACCCGTGCTGATGCTGAATGGCCGCTATGATTTCTTCTTCCCGGTTGATTCGACGCAGGAGCCTTTCTACCAGATGCTGGGATCGAAGAAAGACCAGAAGAAACATATGCTTTACGACACTAGCCACAACATCCCTCGAAACGAGTTGATCAAGGAGTCGACGAACTGGCTTGATCAATACCTGGGGACAGTCAGTCAGAACTGATTCTGGCCTGCCGACCAGTGTCAGGGGGGCACAATTCACGCGCAATGCGGAACTATTACCTGCGAATGAGTCCCGAGAAAAGCCGTTGTATCCATGCACGCGACAGCCAGTCGTGGATGGTCGCTAAACGGAGTTATCCAGAAACGCTCGCCTGGGAAGTTGTCAGGCCACTTCAGGCCCACACACCTTAAGTTAGCGCATATTGGGAAGGCCATCCCGCCTCAGATTAACCGAATACTGCCGGACTCCTGCGGGTTAGTACATGTCGATGCGCAATGGCTAAAGCGTGCCGGACGAACAAAAGGTACTGGCGGGCGGCAGCTCGTCGGGCCTGCTATGTATTTCAGTCATGGTCAACTTGGGAGCCGTTCTCGTTCACTTCTTCTTAGCAACCCACTCGGCAACGGCACGTCGCACGAGTTCAGCAACGGGAGCACCAGTCTTCTCACTCATCTTCTTCAGGGCTTCCCACTCGGATTCGTTGAAGTACACCACAGTACGCCGTTTCGGCATGCTGCTCATTCTACAAGTCCGCTTGGGTAACCACGGTAACTCTCCTTGGTACTGTTGCCCATGTGTGCCCATATGGGTACAGTAGGGTCATGACGCAAAAGTTTGAGCCCATCGAGGAAGCCTATCCTGGTCATACTTGCGTTGACCAACCGAATCTGCCATGCCCAGCGTGTCTCAAGTGGACTGGCAATGCGTTCGCCACCGTCAAGCAACTGGACAAGCAGCAAGAACCCGAGGAGTAGAAAGTGCCGTGTGATCCGCGCGGGCCGACGCCGACCGCATCCGAGGCATTGGCAGGCTATGGCGAACCTGTGCGGGTGCAATTCAGACAACGGCAAGAGCAGGCGATTCGCCTTTCAGGGCTGTCGCCGGTTCACTGGCTCAGAATGCGAATGGTTTCCAAGACTTTTGATTTGTCTTCTGCGTCAGGTTTACGTTTCAAATATTCTTGATACCACTTAACCGCGCCAGTCCACTGATGCAGTTTCTGATGGCACAGTGCTGCGTCATAAGCAGAAGCTGGTTCCTTCGGATCCAACCCTGCAGCCTTCTCATAGCTCTGGAGCGCGAAATTCCAGTTTTCCAGCGAAAAATACGCAGATCCAAGATTGAAGTGCATCCATCCGTACTTACCGTCAGATAATCGCAGAGCCTGCTGCTCCGAGTTTACTGCCTCGTCAAATCTGCGAAGACCGATTAATGCTACGGCCATCGTATCGTATCCAAAAGGATCGTCCGAACTGAGCACGGTCGCTTCCTTCGCATGGTTGAGCCCCTCGCTGTAGACACCGCGACTATTCAACACATCTGCGATTTCACGATGAGCGGCCCCGAGGGAGGACTCAGATCCTTTTTCTCCGGTGCCATTTTCTATACAGCTGCGAGCACAGAATAGAACTGAATCTTCTTGCCCCTTTACCATCGTAAAGTCCACGGCAGCTGAGCACCAATTTGTATAGGGACCCTTCAGTTCCGCTGCTGTCCGATATGAATCTGCGGCCTGGCGGTACAGGAGGTTCCGATCAAGGCGATCCGCGTGCATTGACCAATCCCAAGATGAACAGTTTCCGTCTCGCTTCAGATTCTCAAGCAAGCGGCCAGCTTCATCGAACTCCCCGAGCGCGTCCGCACAGCGGATCAACCCTCGCGTACTCGAAAGCTCCCGATCGGAGTCATTGGTCTTTCGCGCCGTGTTGAGTGCCAACCCAAACGTAGATTGTGCGTCTCTGTAAGAGCCCCGGTCTTCCAAGACGTTCGCCAACACGAAATAAGTCTCAGCAAGTGGGGTCCGGGCCGTGCTGACGGCAAGGCGAGCCTCTTTCTCTGCGCGGGCCATCAGTTGTTGTTTCGCTGAATCATCTCGGGTCAACGCGTACTTGGTTTCTAGAGCCTGAGCAAGAACAGTGTGCGCTTCCGAGCTGGGTTTAATCGCAAGTAACCTCTCTGCGCTACTGACGGCGATGTCAGAATCCCACCTGTCATTGGCCATTTTCGCGACCCGAAGCAGAACTGGTTCACTATTTCCCGCGGTCTCAAAGGCCTTTTGCAGGAGCGACCTGATTTGCCCGTCGGTTGTCTGCCAGGGAGAGTCAGGCTCGTTGGAGCACGTCTCTTGCTGGTGTCGTTCTTGGACAAGCTCTATTTGATCGAACAACGACAAGTCAGGCTTGGGACTGCCGCTCTTCAACAGAGCGGTGATCTAGGTTGCAGGGACCGCAAAATTGAGGCTCTGACCGGATGCCAGGAAACCCACCGCCACACCCACGACCTGCCCTTCAAGTTAGGAATCGCTTGCAACTCGCACAAACACAGGCTATTATCACCGAAGTGTAGTGTTCATCAGCACTTGCGCTAGACGGTGGTAATCGAATCCCTCCCTCTCCGGCAGACTTCCTTCTAAGCCCATCCAGCAAAGGGAGTTGCAAAGCATCGGCTGGGCATCACATGATCCCCTTCGTGCCCGGAACGGGCTATCTGGGTGTCACGTAGGTCTCATTTAAAGCCGTTTCGAGTTTCTGCATTGCGGCTTTGGCGTCTTCGCTCGCCGTCTTGATGTAACAGGCTTGTGTAACCGCGACGTTACTGTGACGAGGATTCGCTGAATCACTGAATCGTCTACGCCCAGGCGATTAAGGTTGGTCGCAAGGCCGCGGCGGAAAGCATGCCAGCCGCACCACGCGGGCAGTACCTTGTTCCGTTCGTATTGATGGGTTGCTCTGCCGTGCTCCGATTCTGGCTTGCTACAGCACTCGCAGACCTCAAGCGCCGGAAGAATGACCCTGCGCAGCAGGCTGTCGGGATCGATCGCATTGGCCGCCCCGTTGAAAGATCGGTCCTGTTTTCGGTTTTCCGAGGCGTGCGCGATGCTCCTCGAGTTTGGTGGCCAATACGTTATTTCTCCTTTGGTTGCACGCGACTTTGGCTTCCTTCGTAATCAGCACAAGAAAAAAGGGTTCAGCCGCGCATGACCCAGAGGACTGTCAGCAGGAATATGCTTAAAGTAACGTGGAATGCTGAGCAGGGCTGGCTTATGATGTGTCCCGTGTGAGACCGTGAAGCCAAAGACCTTGTTCACAGATTCACCGGAAAGAGACGTTATGAACTGCCGTGGATGCGGAGTCGAAGTTGATCCCTCTCAAGAGCAGGTCAACACAACCGTTGACCAGATTCTAGAAACGTCTCTTAGGGATGCGGAAAAGAAAGGGGGCGTTTGTCCGCTTTGCGGCCACTCCAAAGAAGTACCTTACTCGGACCGTAAGACCGTCCTGTTCAGTCTGCTGTCGGCATGCCTGCTTATTAGTGTCGGCGTGGGGATCGGGGTTCAAAGATCGCGACAGACCCAGCGTGCAGCAGTTGCCAAGGATGCGGTAGGACGGATGGGTACCAATGCAGAAGTAATCCGGCTCATCGGGATGCCGATCACTATTGGACCCGGACTGCAAGGAGAGATCAAACAAGACGAAACCGGATGGAAGGAAGTGCGTCTGACGATTCCCGTGCGCGGCCCCAACGGTGATGGGACGGCACACGTAGTCGGCGGCAGGGGAACAGGCCCGTGGACTTTCACGACCTTTGAAATTGATTTCCAGAAGCAACACGAGAAAGTGGACCTCATATCCGGGCGAGTCGTGAAGTACGACCCCAATGCCTACGAGGAGGTTCACACTCAGTCGGCGGCCGTTGCAGAATACTTCAACACGGTCGCTGCCGCACCACGGTTCGACGGGGACTTCCCTTGCGTGTTCGCACAAGCGGACACTGCCGAAATAGTTCCTCAGCTTGGCAGTTGCGCCATGCCTACGACTCACGGCGATTCGGTAGACAGACTTGAAGCTGACCTGCGCTATGGAAACTTCATTCTCCGCGAGACCGATCTGTTCCTCGAAGATGTCTTCAAGGTTCCGCTTACTCGCACATATGTTTCAAATGAGTGGGTAGACCGCAACCCTGTGCACGCTTTCGGGCGCAATAGCAATCATCCTTACGACATTGCCCCCATCGGCACTCGAAATCCCTACACCTATCAGATGATCGTGCTCGAAGACGGCGACTTCTTGTATTTTGATCGAATTTCCAAGGGCACGGGGTATGCGGATTCGGTGTTTCAGCACACCGAAACTTCTACTCCTTTCTATAAAGCCATCCAGCGTTGGAACGGGAAGGGCTGGACAACGAGACTCGCGGACGGGTCAGAAATCCGCTTCCCGGAGTCTTATAACGCTAAGAATCTGGCGCAAGGGGCACCGACTGAAATGATCGATGCCAACGGCAATCATCTCGTCCTGCGTCGTGATCCGCAACGGAACCTTCAAGAAATCGAAACTCCGCACGGGCATTGGATCAGGTTCAGCTATGACGATTCGTCCCGCATCAAGCGGGCAGATGACGACGCGGGTCACTGGGCGCAATACGAATACAACGCCGATGGAATGCTAAAGTCTGCGATGTTGTCTTCGGGCCGAGAGAGGCATTACGAATACGTCGGAGTTCTGATGACTCTGATTAAAGACGAGAACGAGCACGTCCTGCTGCACAACTGGTTCCGGGAACGATTTCTTCAGCGGCAGCAGTTTGGCAATGGGGCGGTATATTCGTACAGCTACGACTGGGCTCCCGATGAATACTACCCCAAAAGGGTTTGGGTCACGCAGCCAGACAAAACGACGCGGGAATTGTCAGTCGGCGCGTCTGTTCCAGAGTTCGTCAAGAATTACCATCGATAGAACGCGATTTAGCCGATTTTAGCAGGCACCAAGGAAGCGACAATGTTCGCAACCCGCACTCCACCCGTCGTCATCGAGGCGAGCTTCCGTTAGCGGCCCATTACGGCTTCGGTCCCGAGGGCGGGAATCGCAATTTCCAAAACGACAGCACCGACAGCAATCACTCGGTCGATGCTTTGGTTCGTGCGCTCCGATTGTGTTTCGACAAGCGTACCGGAGCCGGATACTTTTTGCGGGCAGAGAGTTTCTTTAACACCGTCTCGCATATGGATGCCCTCGACAAAGAGCCCTCTTATGCGCCTCCGATCAGCGCCTTCTACGGCGGGCGAAGTCTCCATACCCGCTCTCATGGCGAGACGTTCTTGACGCTGCTCGAACTCAAATTCCAGCGGAACGGCTTGTTCCTGCTGGACGAACCGGAAGCAGCCTTGTCCCCGCAGCGGCAATTAAGTTTTCTTGTGCTGATCCACGACGTACTTCGGAAGTTCAAGGACGCGCAATTCATCATTTCGACTCATTCTCCCGTGCTGCTCGGCTACCCGGAAGCCCAGATTTTGTCATTCGATGACGGGTGCATCCACGAGATCGAATACGAGGAAACGGCTCCGATGCAGATCGTGCGGCGATTTGTAAATGACCGAGAGAGCTTTCTGGCAGAGTTGCTGAAGGTGAAATCGCTGTTCTCACCAGTTGAGCGGGAGTCCACCATTCTGGTGATTTTAGCGATAGGCGTTGATCACAGATTACTATTGCAGTGTGTTTGACCGCGCATCTCGCGTAACCCGATGCACGCCTCTAAATAGGATATCGGAAGTTGTATTACCTCGAGCCGACAACCATGGCACGATCTTGCGGTGGGGCTGGGCCCGTGGTTGAGTATTACAACCGGAGCGGTAGCGCCGCCATGCTCTTCTATAATTAGTAAGGAGGAATCTCGATGAGAACATTGGGGTTTGTTTTGCTGCTCTTCGGCAGCTTTCTCCTCGCGCAGGAAAGCAATCCCAGCAACCCAAGCCAGCAGAACTCGAAGACTTCCAAAGGGCAGATAACGGTACGGGGCTGCGTCGGCAGATCTAGCGGCGACTACATACTAACGAAGCAGGACCCAGGTATGACTTATCAACTTCAGGCTACTGGCAAAATAAGCCTACGCCATTACCTGGGACAACAAGTAGAAGTGACGGGGAAGGAATCACCCTCGCTGAGCACGAGCTCCAACACCTTAGCAAGGACGAGTTCGGCCTCGGTGGCTTTAACCATCACCTCCATCAAGACCATTGAGAAAGAATGTTCCGTGCGATAGCCGATTTAATGCATGCGTCCCGAGGGACTGCCCGCGAGGATTCGCGAGTCTTGCGAATCGTCGATTCTACTTTGGCGCGGCCGCGCTTTCTTTTTGGTAGACCGCGCTCAACCTACCCTTGCTTTTCGCGATCGGCAGCAGGGTTGGATAGAACTGGACAAAAGTCGTATCAACCGCCCCATGAGACGCGTGGCACTTATAACAGTTCGCTTCCACTGGAATCATGGTCGCGAGCTTCTTGTCATCGAATCCGAAAAATGCCCATCCCCCGGAGAAGCGTGCCGTGTCCTTTACATGGATTTCGAGGCCCATGCGCTCGGCGCCCTGGTAATTGCCTTTCTGGTTGATGGAGCCCTTACCCTCGGCCATTCGCGACTCGAGCACCAGCAAGGTCTTGTCCGGCCATGTCCCGGTCTCGACAAAAGCCTTGTAAGACACTGGATCGACAAAGACATTGTCGAACATGTGATGGCCTGGCACCTGCAATCCGGGGTTGTAACTCATATCGAATCCGGAAGTGAGATAGACCCACTCGCGATAGTTCTCGGGCAGCTTCAACTGGCCGTCAGCCGTATAGTCCGGTCCTTTCGCGGCTTGACCCGCGGCCGTCCACGCACAGAGAAGCAAACCGCTGAATAGCAAAGTTTTCATTCCAGTCAGCATATGAGGAGTATCCATCTTGCCTGCTTCGAGCGCTAGTCCGGTTCCTGCACTGGAAAGGCTACTGGCTGCATTATTGTGGCGACGGGAACCGGACGCTCGGCTAATTACTGCTTGCGCACGAGATGGTACACCATATCCGTGTCCTTGCCATTCTTGCGCCAGGTCCAGCGTTCCGTGATGTGGTCCCTGTCTTCAAAGTCCAGCACCATCTTGTGCTCATGCCCAACCGCGATGCTGGGGAGATTGGCGGCGCTCAGGAAAGAGAAGGTCAACTGCTTTACGTCCCCGGAAGATGGCACTGCGCGCATATGCGGTTGATTGTTGGTGGGGCAATAGTGCAGCAAAGAAATCCCGTCACCGTCGACACTGTAAAGCGTAAGCATCTCCTCCATGCCAGAGGCATTGAGCGTCTCCATGACGACCGTGTTCGAGATGGCCAGTTTAAAATTGCTCTTCACTTCCGTACCTTGGTCGTCTTTCCCCACCCAATCACCCGCAAGATTCGCTAGCTTCTTATAGGCTTCTGGAGCGAAGTTCGGCTGCTTTTGTGCGGAGATTGAGATGGTAAGCACGATGAAGGCGCACAGAACGCGAATGGTATGCTGAATCATTGTCGGAGTCTCCGTATGCTTGAGTTTCGGGCCCGGCTGCCGTCCCGCATAACATCACAAATCGTAAGCGTTTTTGGGCAGCCGACATCTCTGGGTAGAGACGCCAGCCTCACAACTTTAGTTAGCGACGGGTAATTTCCCTTCAACTGAGCGAGTTGGCATCCACACGTAAAGTATCTATGCAGTAGAGCCCCGGCACCAGACCAGCAACTGCAGGGGACCAGCCAGTCGCTGCATTTCTACGTCCGCTGGCCCGCGCTGGGAGTACTATTCACCGGTGAGCCTGGAACGCCTTCCTTCCAAGTCGCAGTGGTTCTGGATCGCTTCGATCTGGCTGGGTCTTGCGCTCTTCGATGCCACCCAGACGGTATTCGTCATGCGTTCGGAAGGCATGCACCACGCCTGGGTTCGCCTTTTCATCACTCTGCTCGTGGCCTGGTTGCCGTGGGCATGCGCAACGCCGCTCGTCCTACGCCTCGGCCGACAACACCCGTTGTCGCAATGGACGCATATCTCTACCTGGGCCATTCACATTGGGGCCTGTCTCACGATAGGTCTGGTCTATGCCGCCTGGAGAGCTTTGCTCGAAGTCCTTCTCAACCCTTGGGCCAATCCCATTCCCATGCCCTTCGAAGCGGCCTGGCTTAAAGAGTTCGAAAATGGCCTGCTGGCGCATTTCATTCTTTACGGCACGGTCCTTGCCGTGGGTTCGATGCTGGACTCGCGCGAGCGCCTGGCTCAACAACAAACGGAAGCCGCGCGTCTTAATGAACAACTCTCTAAAGCCCAACTCAGGGCACTTCGCCACCAGATCGAGCCGCACTTTCTGTTCAACACCCTCAACGCGATCGCAGGATTGGTCCGGGAAAATCGTAATGACGACGCGGTCAGCATGATCGCGGGCCTCAGCGATTTCCTGCGCCGTATCCTCAAGGACTCCCACCGACAGGAAGTGCCCCTGGCCGAGGAAATGGATTTTCTACAAAGGTATCTGGACGTGCAGAAAGTGCGCTTCGCCGACCGCCTCCACCTCTGTGTGGATGTTCCGCAGGAATTGCTCGCAGCGCAGGTACCGAATCTGATACTGCAACCGATGGTCGAGAACGCCGTCAAACATGGCATCGCGAAGCGCGCTCAGGGTGGAACCATTCGCATCCGCGCCTCGCGCCTGAATACCATGCTCACACTCAGCATTTTCAATGATGGCCCCAGCCTAACGACGGATTGGGAGACAACCGGTTCTGGCATCGGCATCTCGAACGTACGCACGCGGCTACAAAGTCTCTACGGAGACTCGTTCGATCTGCGCCTCCAGAATCAAGACAACGGCGTCGAAGTCTCAGTCTCCGTGCCCTTCCGGGAGGCCTGATTGGTGCATTCCGAATCCACAACCCCAAGGCTGCGCGCGCTCGTGGTGGACGACGAACCGCTTGCCCGCACAAACCTCATCGTACTTTTGCGGAAGGATCCAGAAATCGCCGAGGTTCGCGAATGCGGCTCGGGCGCAGAGGCGGTGGCTGAGATTCGATCCAGCCAGCCCCATCTGGTATTCCTCGACGTTCAAATGCCCGAATGCGATGGATTTGACGTGCTCGAACTCCTGGGAGCGGACATGCCTCCTGCCGTGGTCTTCGTCACCGCTCACGATCAATATGCCTTGCGAGCTTTCGAAGCGGGCGCGCTCGACTACCTGCTGAAGCCTTTCGATAACGCCCGCTTCGAGCGAGCCCTTAACCGCGCCAAGGAAAGAATCGCGACTGACCTGAAGCAGCCCCCCAAAGTGGATCGCCTCGCTATCAAGAGCGCCGGGCGAATTTCCTTCGTCAAGCCTTCCGACATCGATTGGATCGAGGCCGCCGACTACTATGCGTGCCTGCATGTGGGTGGAAAATCCCATCTTCTGCGCCGCAGCCTCTCGAATCTCGATCAGGAACTGGACCCGACCATTTTTTGCCGGATCCATCGCTCTACGATCGTCAACCTCGATCGCGTGCGCGGGCTCAAGCTGAACACTGATGGTGACTACGACGTGCTCCTCGATCATGGAATGAGACTGTGCCTGAGCCGCCGGTACCGCAAGCAACTGCAGTGGCGTATGGGCCTTCGCCGCTCTCCTGACTCAGCTTAGGTTAGGTTCCCGCGACTTACGAAGATAGCTTTCCAGAAGCTTTCGTAATGAGAGGAGAATATGACGCGTTCCAGTTGAGTGTTACTGCGTGCATGGCGTCCAGCCGCGGAGTTCCAAAGCAGACTTACCAGCAAGCCCAGTTTCGACGATTAGCCGCCATTCGTGGTAACAAACACGCCATCGTTGCGGTGGGGAGCACCATCCTGACTATCGATCGCTGTGCACCGAGGGTGGGGTCGAGCTCTGGACATGACGGTCTTGGTTACCCTCGGCTCGGGTGTGCTCTTTACTCCAGTAGACGCAAGTCATAGTGTCGAAAAGGAAATGTAACATCGCAGTCTTCGTCCCCTGTGGACTGCAATTTGCCTGCTTCGCGAACGTATCTATCGCCTCTAGCTTTCGCCCGTGCTGCCGTCGGCTCCGCCGAGCACCGCGGCGACTCCAGGACTCTCACCGGTGATCCGCCAAAAACAGCCACCGGTGTCACTGGGGTGTGGGTTCATCTCGGTACTGGATCGCTGCTGGCTCGGTCGCCTCGGATTTTCAGGGACACTTAAGGTCAATCTGCGTAACATTTGGCCGATCCGTAATTCACGTGAAAGTGCTCTTCCTATTTTTGGCGCTCGCTTCCGCTGGGATTCTCCGGACGCCCTCTTCTTCTGCACAGGTCTCGATGCCCGGGGTTGGAGTGATCAGCGGTACCGTGTTCGATCTTTCGGGTGCGGCGATTCCGGGAGCGAAAGTAGTTCTGATCGGAGCGGATGGAATTTCGGTCGATCAGTCCCTAACTGACAACGCGGGAGTGTTTCGTTTTAACAACGCAGCCGATGGCGAATATATCGTCGATGATCGTCGATATTCAAGCGACGGGATTTCAGGAGACAAAAACCAATGCCGATGTCGGAATGAAGCAACCTCCCAGTCTACGCGTGGTGATGCCCATTGCCGTGGAGAACCAGACGGTAAATGTCGGAGCAGATAAGCGTTGGCACGAATGATCTTTCCCCAAGGAGGCAACGGAAATGAGTCGCGACATCAAGTATATCGGCTATGTCGAGCTCGACATAGCCGATACCATGTGGCCTTCCGGACTATGTCGAGCAGCAGTTCCATGGTCTCGTATTCAGGCCTTCCAGTGAACTTTGACTCGACATAGACTCGGTCCTCCCACTG
>Ga0210401_10003544_pt1 | contig 16661 bp, 11 predicted proteins | sample IncBWH32MmetaG_FD_150866 | JGI IMG/M metagenome (GOLD analysis project Ga0210401, IMG submission 150866) | Forest soil microbial communities from Barre Woods Harvard Forest LTER site, Petersham, Massachusetts, United States - Inc-BW-H-32-M | ecosystem: Environmental > Terrestrial > Soil >... | reverse complement strand
CATCGCGGATCATGTGCGCTTCGCCTGCAGCCAAAATACAAAATGGCCGCAATCCTATGGAACTCAGGCGCGGGTAAGGCGTTGCTCCGCGCAAGGAGGGCGTTGCCTCCATGGCATCGCACCGTCGTGCGGGTGCAGGTCACGGTTGTCACCGACCGCGGGTTGCGGTCATCTGCAGGGGTGCGGGCGTTGAGTTACCAGGCCGAAATCAGCCGTACGTCGCCGACGGCGATCCTGATGGTGATGGATCAGTCGACGTCGATGAATCATCGCTTGAATAGCGGACAGACTAAGGCCGCCTTCCTGGCGGATGTACTCAACAAGACCCTCTATACCATCATCACCAATTGCTCCAAGGCCGACGGCGTCCGAGACTACTTTCACGTCGGCGTGGTCGCCTACGGTAGAGAGGACGCCGGCAACGGCTTTCAGGGCGCGTTGGGCGATGAGCCATTGCATGTCATCTCCCGCCTCGCCGAAGCTCCGCTCCGGGTCGAGACCCGCACCAAGAAGGTCGCCGGGCCCAACGGCGATGTCCTGGAGCAGTCGGTGCGATTTCCTATCTGGTTCGAGCCGCGAAGTCAGGGCAAGACGACGATGTGCGCGGGTCTCAACGCGGCGGTCAAGATTCTCGATCAATGGTGCGCCGCCCATCCGTCCGCATTTCCGCCAACGGTGCTGCACGTGACCGACGGCCACCCCTCCGACGGCAATCCGGAGCCTGCGGCTGACCGGCTCAAGAGTCTCGCGACCAGCGACGGCGGCTGTCTCTTGTTCAACCTGCACGTCGACGCGGGCGAGGGCGAGCCGCTGATTTTTCCGAACGATGAGCGAGCCATCAAGGATCGTTTCGGCAAGGCGTTGTTTCGCATGTCGAGCCTGCTCCCGCCGCATGCCTTGGAAGCCGCGGCGCGCAAGGGCTATGACGTTCGCCCCGGTGCGCGCGGATTTGTCTTCAACGCCGGGATCGAAGCAATTGCCGATTTCTTTGATATCGGCACGCGTCCGGCCATATCGGCCGATCGCTGACCAACCAGACCGAGGGGAAAAGCAATGGCGTACCAGGCCGAGATCAGCAGGGAGAATCCCACCTGCATTCTATTCGTGATCGATCAATCAGGATCCATGGACGAGATTACCGAGGCGGGCCGCTCCAAGGCCGCCTTCGTGGCCGACGTGCTGAACAAGACGCTCTACACACTGATCACGAGTTGCTCGAAGTCCGATGGCGTGCGCAACTATTTTGACGTGGGCGTGATCGCCTACGCCGGATCGCAGGTCGGAAGCGGGTTCGGCGGCGCCTTGTCCGGGGACATCGTCCATCCGATCCACGCGATCAGCGAGAATACGCTGCGCGTCGAGGAGCGAAAAAAGAAGGTGGACGACGGCGCCGGCGGCATCGTCGAGCTGAAAACCAAGTTTCCGGTCTGGTTCGACCCGAAAAGCGGAGGCGGCACGCCGATGCGCGCAGCCCTCGGCAAGACCATCGAGACGGTGGGCGGCTGGTGCGAACAGCACCCCGGCTCTTATCCGCCGACCATCCTCCACGTCACCGATGGTCAATCGACCGATGGCGCGCCGGAGGAAATGGCTGACGGGCTGAGGCAGATTTCGACGAAAGACGGCCCGGCGCTGCTGTTCAACCTGCACGTCAATACCGGCGCTGGGCTCGAGATCGTGTTCCCGACGGCCGAAACTGACCTCAACGACGAGTATTCGCGGATGCTGTTTCGCATGTCGAGTCCGCTGCCTGAGCATCTCGCAAAGTTTGCCGGCGACAAGGGCTACACCATCGCAGATGGATCGCGCGGCTTCATCTTCAACGGCGATCCCCAATGCGTCGTCGACTTTTTCGAGATCGGCACTCGGCCCCGGCTGGTCGCTGACCGGTGAGGCCCACGGACTTGCATTCGAAACCGCGCCTGCCCCTGGCGTTCAGCGTCCCCAAGCGCGAGGATCAGCACAACGAGGACAGCTTTCGCCGCTCGGCCAAGGGCGTCTACGCGCTGAGCGACGGTGCGTCGGTGTCCTTCGATTCGGCATCGTGGGCGCGCATTCTGGTGCGCCGCTACACGCGCGATCCGGAGTTCACGCGCGAGTGGCTGTCGGCGGCGATCGCTGAGTTTCGCCAGCTATACGACCGCGACAGCCTGCCGTGGATGAAGCAGGCATCCTTCGACAAAGGCAGCTTCGCCTCGCTGCTCGGCGTTCGGATGGCCGACGGAGGCAGGGCGATCCAGGTGCTGTCGGTCGGCGACAGCTTGGCGGTGCTGTGCGACGGCGATCGCATCAAGGCGACTTTTCCGCTCTCCACCGCAGCGGAGTTCACCGGATCGCCGCAGCTGATCTGCACCAACCCGACGCACAATGCGTTCCTGGATAAAATGGACTTCGCCTACGACCTTGTCGCCGACTGGAGCTTCCGCGGGCTGGAGCAGCCGGCGCTGTTGTGCATGACCGACGCGCTCGGTCATTGGCTCTTGTCGCAGCGCGATCGCGATTCCTCTCCGATCAGTGTTCTGCGCCGGTTAAGAACGCCCGGCGCATTCGCCCGGTTCGTGCGGGAGGAGCGCGCGGCCGGTCGCATGAAGCGTGACGACACCACCTTGATCGCGTTATGGTAGGTGGAAAATGTCATACCCGCAGATCGTCGAATATCATGAAGCGGTGCAACACCCCTCGCAGGCATTCACCGACCCGGAATTGAAGCAGGGCGCCGTTGCCGAAAACAATTTGGGCCTGCCGCTGGTGATGTCGGGAGGGTTTGCGCTGACCTATGCGGTCACCACCCCGCGCAGAAAGTGCGCGGTGCGTTGCTTTCACCGGGAGATTCCGGCGATCCAGCAGAAGTACGACGCGATTTCCAAAAACTTGCGCTCGCTCACCAACGGCTGTTTCGTCTATTTCGATTTCCAGCAGTCCGGGATCAGTGTCCGCCAGCAGACCTTTCCGATCGTGCGCATGGATTGGGTCGAGGGTGATACGCTGGGCATCTGGTTGGACAAGCACTTCGACGATCCGCGCGCGCTCGAAAAGGCCCGCACCGATTTTGCCGCCATTGCGCGCTTTCTCGAGCTTAAGGGGATCGCCCACGGCGACATTCAGAACGGCAACGTTATGGTCGCCAATGGCGACATCAAGCTGATCGATTACGACGGCATGTTTGTCCCCGGCATGCGCCCGGGCAACGGCAGCGAGACCGGGCACAAGCACTTCCAGCATCCGGATCGGCGGGTTTCTGATTTCGGTCCCAGGATGGACCGTTTCAGCTTCATTGCGCTCGATCTCAGCCTGAAGGCCGTGATCGAGGACAAATCGCTATATTCGAAGTTCCGCGAGGGCGGCGAGACGATCATCTTCAAGGCGAACGATTTCGCCGATCCTGCGAACAGCGATATCTTCCAGCGCCTGCTGGCAATGCCCAAGCTGAAGGAGCAGGCGCGCCGCTTTGCGGCGATCTGCGAAGCACCGCTGACCGCAGTCCCGACGCTCGACGAATACCTCGCCGGACGCAACATTCCGGCGGCGAAGACGCAGCTCAAGACACAGTCCTCGCCAGCCGCAAGGCCACAGGCCGCCAACTACATCTCCGCCTACCCGGTCGTCGATGCGCTCAATTTCTCCGCCGCGATGCAGCGGGTCGGTGACCGGGTCGAGCTGATCGGGCGGATCGTCGAAGTCGAGCCGGGGTCCAGGAAGAGTGGAAAAGGCCCGCCCAAGGACTATGTTTTTATCAATTTTGGCTCGGGGCGAGGCAACATCGTCAAGATCTCGATCTGGTCCGAAGGGCTTGCCAAGCTGAAAGAGCAGCCGTCGACGGCCTGGGTCGGGCGTTGGGTGAGCGTCACCGGCCTGATCGATGTGCCGTATGAAAACAAGCGCTACGGACACAAGCACCTGAGCATCACCGTGCAGGACGACGGCCAGATTCAACAGCTCAGCGAAACGGACGCCGGTTTTCGAATGGCAAGCATGTCGGCCGCACCGCCGCCCCGCGATCGCGGTGTGACGCAGGGCGCCGCATCCGGCAATCCAGCCGCCACGGCGCCGGCCGCCGCTGCAGTGAAGCCCAAGAGTCTGAAATCCAAGAGTCTGAAACCCAAGAGTCTGAAACCCAAGAGTCTGAATCCCAAGAGCCCCCGGTCGCACGGCGCGAGCACTGCTCGCAGCCACAAGCCCGCTGGCCAGCGAAAGCCAGCTCTCGCCACGACCACCGTTCAGCAAGCGGTCCAGCCGACCACGGGCCTGTTGGCATGGATTCGGCGGTGGATATGGTAATCGGGGCCGCCGGGATGAACCTTTCAGCGACGCAGTGCCGAGTTCGCGCCTAGCGCGGCAGCAGATTTGTCTTCGCGAGGTCGATCACCTCGTCACCGCGCCCACTCATCACCGCCCGGATCAGCCACAGACTGAAGCCCTTGACCTGCTCCAATTCGATGGTCGGCGGCATCGAGAGCTCCTGCTTCGCGGTTACGACATCGAGCAGCGCCGGGCCGTTATAAGCGAGCACTTGCTCGATGGCGCCGGCAAGTTCGCCGGGATCTTCGACCCGGACTGCATGGATCCCCATGGCGCGCGCCATTGCCGCAAAGTCGGGGTTTTCGAGATCCGTTCCGGTCTCGACGAATCCTGAAGCCTTCATCTCAAGCGCCACGAAGCCGAGCACGCCGTTGTTGACGATCACGACCTTCACCGGCAGCTTCATTTGGCTGAGCGTGATCAGGTCGCCCATCAGCATCGTAAAACCTCCGTCGCCGGACAGCGAAATCACCTGCCTGCCCGGTTGCGCGGCTTGAGCTCCAATCGCCTGCGGCATGGCGTTCGCCATCGAACCATGCGCCAGCGAGCCGACCAGCCGCCGGCGCCCGTTCATCGCGATATAGCGTGCCGCCCAAATCGTCGGCGTGCCGACATCGAAGGTGAAGACGGCGTCGTCGCCGGCTCTCTCGCTGATCAGGCGGGCCAGATATTGCGGATGAATAGGCTTGCGCCCGGCGGTCCCGGTTGCAAGGTCGTCGAGGCCTTTGCGGGCGGATTTGTAATGGGCGATGCAATTATCGAGATAGCGCCGGTCCGATTTGACCCGAAGTTTTGGCAACAGCGCCGTGATCGTCTCGCCGACGTCGCCAACGACGCCGATGTCAAGTTTCGCGCGGCGGCCAAGCTGCGATGGCCGCAGGTCGACCTGTGCGATCCGCGCATCCGAGGGCAGGAATTGCTTGTAGGGGAAATCCGTACCCAACATCAAAAGCACGTCGCAAGAATGCATCGCCGCATAGCCGGACGAAAACCCGATGAAGCCGGTCATGCCGACGTCATAAGGATTGTCGTACTCGACGTGCTCTTTGCCGCCGAGCGCATGGACGATCGGGCTTTTCAAGATTTCAGCAAGCTGCATCAGCGCTGGGTGCGCGCCGGCGCAGCCGCGGCCGCAGAACAGCGTTATACGATCGAAGTCGTTGAGCAGCTTCGCCAGCGCCTCCAGCTCAAGGTCGGCCGGGCGCACCACCGGCACGGGTGGCAGCAGCCCGGCGGAAGTCGCGACCGCCCGCTTCGGCGCCGGCTTCAGAGCGACATCGCCGGGAATGACAACGACGGCAACGCCACGCTCGCCGACGGCGGCGCGGATGGCGTTTTCAAGTACATAGGGCATCTGGCCCGGATCCGACACCAGCTCGCAATACACACTGCACTCACGAAACAAATTCTGTGGGTGGGTTTCCTGAAAATAACCCCCGCCGATTTCGATCGAGGGAATATGTGCTGCGATCGCAAGCACGGGCGTGCGGGTGCGATGCGCGTCGTAAAGCCCGTTGATGAGATGAAGATTGCCGGGTCCGCAAGAGCCAGCACATACTGCGAGTTTGCCAGTGATCTGCGATTCGCCGGACGCTGCGAAAGCTGCAACCTCTTCGTGGCGGACATGTATCCAGTCCATCGCAGCGCTCTTTCGGAGCGCTTCGGTCAGCCCATTGAGGCTATCGCCAACCACGCCGTAGATGCGTTCGACGCCGGCTTCTTGTAACGTATCGATGACGAGATCAGCGATGGTGATAGGCATGATGCCTCTCCTTTTTAGGATACCGAGCGGATCGCCGTGCTCGCCGCCGTAGCGCTTTCGCTACACATGCACCGCGCTGCGGACGCGGCCGGCGTTTCCGAACACGCGCAGATAACGCTCCACCTCGGACGGGCTGCCGGTGGCTTTTTCCGGATTGTCCGAAAGTTTGACGGCCGGCCGGCCATCGACCGACGTCACCTTGCAGACGATCGAGATCGGATCGAGATTGCTCGATCCATCGGGCGCGCAGCCGACGAAATCGTTGGTCAGGTTGGTGCCCCAGCCGAAACTGATCCGCACCCGGCCGGCAAAATGCCAGTAGGTCTCCTCGATCGATCCGACATCCATGCCGTCGGAAAACACCAGAAGCTTTTCCTTGGGCTCCCGGCCCTTGTCCTTCCACCATCTGATGATGTCTTCGCCTGCCGCGATCGGCGGCGCGCTGTCGGGGCGAAAGCCGGTCCAGTCCGCCACCCATTCGGGGGCGTCGCGCAGGAACGATTTTGTGCCGAAGGCATCGGGAAGCGCAATCAGAAGATTGCCGCCATAGGTGTGGCGCCATTGATCGAGGATGCGGTACGGCGCCCAGCGCAATTCATCATCGTCATCGGCGAGCGCGGCCGCCACCATCGGCAATTCATGGGCGTTGGTCCCGATCGCCTCCAGATCGTTGTCCATCGCCAAGAGGACGTTGGAGGTGCCGGTGAAGGATGCGCCCAAGCCTTCCTTGACTGCTTCCACGCACCAGCGCTGCCACAAAAAGCCGTGACGCCGCCGTGTGCCGAAATCGGAAAGACGCAAATCTTCCAATTTGCGCAGGCGCTCGACCTTGGCCCACAGCTTGGCCTTGGCGCGGGCGTAGAGCACGTCGAGGACAAACCGGCCCTGCCCCTTCATCACCTGGCGCGAACGCAGTTCATTGAGAATCGCAAGCGCCGGAATCTCCCACATCGTGGTGTGAGTCCAGGGCCCATGGAAATGCAGCTCATACTGGCCGTCGACCTTGTGAAGCTCGTATTCGGGCAGGCGGAAATTGGCGAGCCAGTTGATGAAGTCAGGCGAAAACATCTGGGTCTTGCCGTAGAACGTATTGCCGGCGAGCCAGATCAGCTCTTTCTTGGAAAAGCGGACGGTGCGGGCGTGATCGAGCTGGGCGCGCAGCTCGCCCTCGTCGATCACTTCGGCAAGACGTACGTGCCGCGAGCGATTGATGACCGAGAAGGTGACGCGCTGGTCCGGATAAAATTCCCGGATCATTTGCATCATCAAGAGCTTGTAGAAGTCCGTATCGAGCAGGCTGCGCACGATCGGGTCGAGCCGAAAGCCATGATTATAGGTGCGGTTTGCGATGTCCGTGACGGTCATGGGGACGAAGCCTATCCCGAGGCAGGCCACCCAACCAGTGGGTTTCGATGGTCGCATTGGGGGGATTCGAACCTGGCACCCTTGTGTCTTCACCGCGGCAGGAGTCGAAAAGATCAATCAATACAATGATGTTTATGGACACTCGACGGCCTTTGCCACTGTTTGGTCACGGGCTTCGGTAGTCAATCGGTGGTTGGGAATTCTCAAGGTCGATCGTGACGAGAGGTCGTCAACCCGCTTCCGGTTCAGACGGCGTTGACCATGATTTCATTCGCCGCGCGAGCTTTCTTTCTCACGGTGCTTTAAGGAGATATTTACCCTGCTTTCTAACGGCGTGCTCAGTGCCGACGGTCAATGTTCCCTCAAGATCGTTCCTGAGGGGCAATGCGGTGGCGAATCCAATCACAGAAGCTCGGATGTTCGCGGCGTTGAGCGCGACCAACGAAGCTATTCTGCGCACCGAGGCCGAGTCGGAACTGTTCCAGCGGGTCTGTGATGCCGCCGTCAAGGAAGGCGGCTTCAGGGGTGCCGGCACCCTGCTCCCGGACGCCGATGGCTGGCTTCGCATCGCCGCGGCCAGCGGTCACAACGGCAAGACATCGCTCAGCGAGCTGAAAATCTCCGTCGACCCCAATTCGGAGCGCGGCCGCGGGCTCGCCGGCACGGCATTCCGCACCGGCCGCTCCTGCATATCGAATGATTATCAGAATGATCCGCGCTTCCTTCCCTGGCGAAAAGACCGATTGACAGAGGTGATCGGCGCGCTGGCAGCCGTTCCTATCCTGCAAGACGGTGTGAGCATCGGCGTCTTCCTGTTCTTGCTGAAGGACGCCGACACGCTCAATGACGAGGTTGTTCACCTTTTGGAACGCATGGTCCAAAACGTCTCGTTCGCGCTCGCGAATTTCGAACGTGAGAAGCAGCGCAAACGGGCAGAGCGCGCAAACCGCCGCATCTCCGACATGTTCGCGGCGCTGAGCGCGGTCAATTCGGCAATCCTGCAAGTCCGCAGCGTGGATGAGATGTTTCGGCAGGTCTGCGAATCCGTGACCAAGGGGCGAAGGTCGCTTGGCGCCGCCGCGATCTTTCTGAAGGAGCAAAACTCGCCGCTGCTGAAGGCGGTTGCGGCCGCCGGTGAGGTGGTGGAGCAAATCAAGAAAATGCGCCTGTCGATCGACCCGGCGGACCCCGATGGCCAAGGCCTCCACGGGCCCGCCTTTCGCGACCAGACGCTGGAGATCAGCTATCACACGGCCGTCGATCCCCGGACCCGGCAGTGGGTCGATCCGAATTCCATACCTTATGGCTGCGCCGCCCTGCCGCTGATCATGAACGGCCAATCGGTCGGCGTCCTGTTCTTCTTCTGGGGCCCCGGCAGTGGACGAGAAGATGAAGGCATCCATCAATTGATGCGTGATATCGCAAAGAACATCTCCTTCGGGCTGGAGATGTTCGACCGGGAGGAACAGAAAGAGCGCGTCTCGCACATGTTCGCGGCGCTGAGCGCGACCAATGAAGCGATCATGCGCGCCACCAGCCGCGACCAACTCTACGAGATGGTTTGCGAGGCCGCCGTCAACGGAGCCAAGTTCACCTCGACAACGATTTTGCTGGCCGAGCCGGAGGCGAAATTTTTCAAGATCGCCGCCACGGCCGGACCGAACGCCGATATCATGAGGTCCCTCAAGTATTCGCCACACAGCGGCATGCAAGGCGACGGACTGGCCGGGGCCGCCTATCGCCGCGGCGAGCCCACGATCAGCAATGACCTTGCCAGCGACAACTTCGCCAATTGGGATGCCACCAACCCGCGCCGTTCGAAATCGGCCGCGGCACTTCCACTGTTCAGCGGAGAACGTGTGGTGGGCGTTCTGCTGTTCCTGGCGGCCGAAAAGGGAACCTTCACGCCCGATCTCGTCGAGCTTCTGCGGCGGCTTTCGCAAAACGTCTCGTTCGGCCTTGAGAACCTCGATCGCGCGGAAGAGAAGGCTAACACCGAAGCGCAAAAGGAGCGTCTCACCCGGATGTTCGCAGCCTTGAGCGCGACCAACGAAGCGATCATGCGGGCCAATAGCCGGAACGAGCTGTTTCGATTGGTTTGCGAGGCGGTGGTTGAAGGCGCGAAATTCACATCCACCACGATCGCACTGGCCCGGCCCGATGACGATTTTCTCGAGATCGCGGCAACGACGGGTCCGATGGCGGATTATATCAGGACGCTGCGATTCTCGATCTCGGCCGACAGGCCGGAGGGTCGGGGCCTGACCGGCACTGCCTATCGTTCGGGTCAACCCTCGGTCAGCAACAACTTTCAAGGCGATGCCCGCACCGACCACTGGCACGGCAAGACTGAAACAAAATCGGGCGCGGGACTGCCGCTCTTGATCGGCGGCAAACCCGTCGGCGTATTTCTGTTTCTCTCCAGTGAACGCGGTACCTTTACGCCGGAGTTTGTCGAACTGCTGAAGCGGCTTACGGAAAACGTCTCCTTCGCGCTCGACAATTTCGATCGCGTCGACGAGAAAAAGCAGGCCGACGAGCGCATTCAATATCTTGCCACCCATGACGGGCTGACCGGCTTGCCGAACCGGGCGATGTTCGGTGAACTGTTGAAGACATCGATCGCTGCCGCCGAGCGCGACAAGCGGCAATTTGCCGTGCTCTTCATCGACCTCGATCGGTTCAAGGTCATCAACGACTCGCTCGGGCATGTCTCTGGCGACAAGTTGCTTGCCGAGGCCGGCAACCGGCTGCGCTCCACGTTGCGCGCCAGCGACGTGGTGGCGCGGCTTGGCGGCGATGAGTTCGTCGTCATCCTCAATGAAGTCAAGGAGCTTCGTCAGGTCTCGACCGTCGCGCGCAGCTTGCTGGCGGCCCTGAGCCGGCCGCTGGTTCTGTCCGGTCATGAGTGCCGGACGACGGCCAGTATCGGGATCGCCATGTTTCCGGAGGACGGCATCGACGAACATACCCTGACGAAGAACGCCGACATGGCGATGTATCTTGCCAAGGAGGATGGAAAGAACGACTTCCGCTTCTTCACCAAGGAGACCAGAACTCAATCGGTCGAGCGGCTCACGCTCGAAACACAGCTGCGCAAGGCCCTCGAACTCGATCAGTTCAAGGTTCACTACCAGCCCAAGGTCGATGTCGCGACCGGACAGGTCACCGGTGTCGAGGCCCTGTTGCGCTGGTTCCACCCCGAGCTCGGCTCGCTTGCGCCGATGAAATTCATCCCGCTCGCGGAAGAGATCGGTTTGATTGTGCCGATCGGCCGCTGGATCCTGCAGACGGCGTGCGCTCAAAACATGGCGTGGCAGCGCCAGGGCCTGCCGCCGATTTCAATGGCAGTCAATCTGTCCCCGCGCCAGTTTTCGGACGAACACCTGCTGCGTGATATCGACGATGCGCTCGCGGCGAGCGGTATGCCGGCGAACCTTCTGCAGCTCGAAATCACCGAGAGTTTGGTGATGTCGAATGTCAATCGGGCGATGAGGCTTCTTGGCGCGATCCAGAACCGCGGTATCCGGCTTGCCATCGACGATTTCGGAACCGGCTACTCGTCGATGTCCATGATGAAGCAATTCCCGATCGATACCATCAAGATCGATCGCTCCTTCGTTCGCAACCTGCCGGATGATTGTCAGGACAAGGCCATCGCGCAAGCCATCATCAGCATGGGTAAGGCGCTAGGCCTGACCGTTGTCGCCGAAGGCGTCGAAACTGCCGAACAAGATCAATTCCTGCGCGATCAGGCGTGCGACGAAATCCAGGGTTTCCTGTTCAGCAAACCTGTGCCGCCCGAAGGCATCCCTTCGCTGCTGCTGCCATTGGCATCCTCGCCGCCGGTCCAACCCAAAAGTTCGCCGCCTCTGGCGATCGTCGACAAGACACGGCGGCAGCCCGCTCGGTAGCAGAAGCGCCCTCCGCCTTCGATCTCGCCTTGCGGCGCGACTTCAAAACTCGCATGAAGCCGACCGGCCGCGGGCGGCCTTGGCCGCCCGCACCCGATCTCCAGGCTCAGCGATTGCTGGCCTCCCTATCGTCGTCATGATCCGGTTTCACGCACGCAAAGCTCGCGGCGCTCGTCGTGCTGCCTGTCCCCTTGTATTTCGCAAATTGTGGGAACGGGCAAAGCGGTCGCTGGAACGCGATGCCCTGCGTCGGATCGTCATTCACGTATTTCGTGGCGACGATTTTGTCGGGCGCATCCCGTTTTTCGACCCACTGATCGAGGGCCGTGAGAATGTCGTCCGCGGCATCGGCCGGGTTCGGCCCGTTGACCCCTTGACCGAACGCATTTGGACCGGGTCCGCCACCGCAGTGAGCCATGCCCGGGACCATGAACAGACGATAGAAGTCCCCGGTGTCTTCGTGGCCGCCGATTTCTCGGCTCACGGCGTTGAAGTAATTGATGTCGTTCTCAGGCGAGATGGCGGTGTCACCCCAGCCTACATATTGGATCAACTTGCCGCCATGCGATTTGAAGGGACGAAGATTGGGATCAGTGGAATTCAGGATCGCTGCGGTCCTGACGTCCGCCTGGTGAGCGTTTTCAGCGATGCTAAAGCTGTCCGGGGTCCATCCGGAGTTCGGAAAGACGATGAACTGGAAAAAGTTGTCCCCGAACAATCCCTGCAATGCATTGGCCGGATTGCCACTATCGGTCAGCCATGCCGGCCAGTTAGCCGGGTTACTCGCTTCGTCGCCGCCCACACGATAGCCCGGGAAGATGCCGGGAGGACCTGAAAAGATCTTCTTGACAGCCTCGACCTTGTCTTGCGTCAGCGACAACTTTTCCGGGTTAAAGCGGCAGGCCGGCGGATTGTTCAGGAATTGATCCGTGCTCAGCCCACCGTCGTGTCCGGCGCACTGTGCCAGCATGGCATTGCTGATGACGCCGAGGTCGGCTGGCGAAAGATCACCGCCGGAGGTTGCGGCAAGCGCTTTCTGGTTCCAGACGAACCCGGTAAATAGGTGGGTCCAATAATTCGCCGGAGATCCGGCCACGATCCCATCGAAGTCCTGCGGGAACCGCTGCGCCTCCATCAAGGCTTCGCGGCCGCCATCGGAACAACCCATGAAGTAGGAGCGACGCGGGCCACTCGATTCGAATGCCATGATAATATCCTTGGCAACGTCGGTGGTCTCCTTGAGCGATCGATATCCGAAATCGACCACCTTCTGAGGATGGCCTACCGCCCAAGACGCATCGACGCCACTGGCCTGATGGCCATCGTCGGTCCCCGCCGCGGCATAACCTCTGCGAAGCGGTTCGGCCATGCTGCCGTAGGAGATCGACCCACAGAAGCCGCCGCAGCCGACCTGAAGGTACTTCAGGTTCCAGCCGGATTCCGGGACCCACACTTCGAAATTGATGTGGGAGTCGCTGGTGGGCGTCGTGAACCCCGCCACTCGGCAGAATTGAGGTAACCCGGTAATCGATTGGCCGGTCGGCGTGGTAAACGTTCCAGCCGGAACAATCTGCGCCGTCATGATGGTCGTGTTCGGCCGATGGAAGTTGGTGGCCAGTTGAGAGCACGTCAAGGCGGTAGCCGGTGATGCCGCAAACCCAATCGCCGCGGCCGCGGCCGCCGCCAGCAAATACCTTGAGGCTCGTCGACTGTCTCGTTGGCTAGTCTTCATCATACTTCCTCCCTGTTGCCGAGGTTTTGCTACCCCGGTCATTGCAACCTTATGATGGTGTTGGAATTTCCCCCGTCACGCGGGCAGTGCCGCATTGTGTTTGTTTCGGCACGTGCGTGCCCCTGTTTCGCCATAGGATAAATCATTAATCCGTCAAAGACTGTCGCCGTTCGAACAATTGAATGCACGCGATGCGGTCGCTCGACGATTTACTGGCTGCAAGCAAATGGGCCGGCGCGCTTTCAGCCGAACAATTGCAGCGTGCGCGCACCGCGATCTTCGTCCGCGAGCTTCAGCCCGGCAATTATGTGTGCCGCAAGGACGATCCGTCCGACGTCTGGGTCGGCGTGATTGACGGACTGGTCAAGGCTGAAAACCTGTCCGACACCGGAAAGTCCGTGACCTTTGCGACCTTCCCCGCCAATTCCTGGTTCGGCGAGGGCTCGATCCTCAAACGGGAGGCGCGCAAATACAATGTCGTTGCGGTTCGTGACTCGCGCGTCGCGTTGATGCCGGCGGTCGCATTTTTCCGGCTGTTGGACACCAGCATTCCTTTCAACCGCTTCATCCTGACCCAGCTCAACGAACGCCTCGCGCAATTCATCGGCGCGTTCGAGCATGACCGCCTGGACGAGCCGGAAGCGCGCGTCGCCCACACCATCGTGGACATGCTGCATCCGTATCTCTATCCGGACCGGGAACGCCGTATCGAAATCTCCAACGAAGAGCTTGGTCATCTCGTCGGCGCATCGCGGCAAAGTGTCAATCGGGCCCTGCACGCACTGGAGAAATCCGGGCTGATCAAGATAGCCTATCGGGTGATCACCGTGCTCGATATCGAGGGCCTGCGAGGGTTTGGCGGCTAGCACGTGGCGCAGCGCTGCTTTCACCGGTACGCACGCCAACACCTTTAGGTGCGGGGTTGGGGGCTGTGGAACGTCGTTGGTGTCGCGGTATGAAATCTAACCGGATGGGCCTACTTCTCCTCTTATCGTAATCACTGCTGCCCGGTATATTTGAAGGCATGTCGGCACCAGTCTCATTCAGAGATCGTATCCCTCCCGGTTTAGTCACAGTCGTGATCATCTACGGACTTTGCTTGGGATTTCTTGCTATCATCCGATATTTCGAACTAAGCGACTTCTTTTTTCCCAGACAATTTATGAGCGACTTGACCGTCGGCGCGGTCATTTTCGGCCCACTTTATATCATCGGCTATTTCATCAGTTATTTTCATCCGGAATGGCGAGATTGGTCTAAGGACGACAACTTCGGCGGAGACTAATTATCGCGACCTTGGCCTTCAGTTACTCCCTGCGCTCCCGCCGCAATTGCTCCAGTTGAATCAATGCAGCCGAAACACGCCATCGACGGCGTGCAGTTCGGCAGGCTTGATCAGTTTGGAGTGCGCGACGGTGACTGCAAACAGCGGGCCTGCGAGTTTAGTTTCCCAGAACGCGAGGAAATCCTGTAGCGCCGGGAAATTCGGAAACAGATCATAGTCCTGCCAGACGTAAGTTTGCAGCAACCAGTGACGATCCGGACGGCGATAAACGATTTCCGCTGTTGTCAGTCCGTAGCCTAAGACCTGCTTCCTGAAATCCTTGGAAACCGCATCTTTCTCGACCATGCCAACCTCCTACCCAACTAGAACAGTTGCATGATTCTCAATTCGCAAAAACGAAAACGTTCAATAGGTCATGGTAATCAACGCGCTAGCAGCATGTTACTTCGCCTGCTAGCAATCGCCGCAAGCGTTCCTCCTCGAGAAACTCAAGTCGCAGTCAAACATCGTGGGCCGAAGCCCTTGCGTCCCAGTGGCACAGGCTTATGTGATGAGTGGCTAGCACTCGCTCATTGCGACTGCCAATCCAGAATAATCACAAAAGCCAAGGAGGAACGCATGAAATTCCGTCCGCTCCACGACCGCGTCGTGGTCAAACGCATTGATGCCGAAGACAAAACCGCTGGCGGCATCATCATTCCCGACACTGCCAAGGAAAAGCCCTCGCAGGGCGAGATCACGGCGGTCGGCCCAGGCGGCCGCGACGAGAGCGGCAAGCTGATCCCGATCGATCTCAAGGTCGGCGACCGCGTGCTGTTCGGCAAATGGTCGGGCAACGAGGTCAAGCTCGACGGTCAGGAGCTGTTGATCATGAAGGAGAGCGACATCATGGGCGTTCTCACTGACGTTCCCGCCGCCAAGAAGAAGGCCGCTTAAGCGCGTCCGTTCCCTCATCCTGAGGAGCCGGCGCAGCCGGCGTCTCGAAGGATGAGGCCGCAAGCAAAAATCTCATCCCTCAAGAACTCGCGCGGTTGCGCGGCCTTTGGGATTGGGACAGTTGAAAACGGAGATCATTATGTCAGCCAAAGAAGTCAAATTCGGCGTCGATGCCCGCGACAGGATGCTACGCGGCGTCGAGATTCTCAACAACGCGGTAAAAGTGACGCTCGGTCCCAAGGGCCGCAACGTTTTGCTCGATAAGTCGTTCGGCGCACCCCGCATGACCAAGGACGGCGTCACCGTCGCCAAGGAAATCGAGCTTGACGACAAGTTCGAGAACATGGGCGCCCAGATGGTGCGCGAAGTCGCCTCCAAGTCGGCGGACGCTGCCGGCGACGGCACCACCACCGCGACCGTGCTGGCGGCTGCGATCGTCCGTGAAGGCGCTAAGTCAGTTGCCGCCGGCATGAACCCGATGGATCTGAAGCGCGGTATCGACCTTGCGGTGGACGCCGTGGTCGCCGACCTCGTCAAGAACTCCAAGAAGGTCACCTCGAACGAGGAAATCGCCCAGGTCGGCACCATTTCCTCCAACGGCGACGCAGAAATCGGCAAGTTCCTGGCGGATGCCATGAAGAAGGTCGGCAACGAGGGCGTCATCACGGTTGAGGAAGCCAAGTCGCTCGAGACCGAACTCGAGGTCGTCGAAGGCATGCAGTTCGACCGCGGCTACATCTCGCCCTACTTCGTCACCAACGCCGACAAGATGCGCGTTGAAATGGAAGATGCCTACGTCCTGATCAACGAGAAGAAGCTATCTCAATTGAATGAATTGCTTCCCTTGCTGGAAGCGGTGGTGCAAAGCGGCAAGCCGCTTGTGATAATCGCCGAAGACGTCGAAGGCGAGGCTTTGGCCACCCTGGTCGTCAACCGTCTGCGCGGTGGCCTCAAGGTCGCAGCCGTGAAGGCTCCCGGCTTCGGCGATCGCCGCAAGGCGATGCTGCAGGACATCGCGGTTCTGACCGGCGGTCAGGCGATCTCGGAAGATCTCGGCATCAAGATGGAAAACGTCACGCTCGCCATGCTCGGTCGCGCCAAGAAGGTGATGATCGACAAGGAGAACACGACCATCGTCAGCGGGGCCGGCAAGAAGGCCGACATCGAGGCTCGCGTCAACCAGATCAAGGCGCAGATCGAGGAAACCACCTCGGACTATGACCGTGAGAAGCTGCAGGAGCGTCTAGCCAAGCTCGCGGGCGGCGTCGCGGTGATCCGCGTCGGCGGCGCGACCGAAGTCGAGGTCAAGGAGCGCAAGGATCGCGTTGATGATGCGATGCATGCGACCCGTGCGGCGGTCGAGGAAGG
>Ga0210401_10003543_pt1 | contig 16662 bp, 13 predicted proteins | sample IncBWH32MmetaG_FD_150866 | JGI IMG/M metagenome (GOLD analysis project Ga0210401, IMG submission 150866) | Forest soil microbial communities from Barre Woods Harvard Forest LTER site, Petersham, Massachusetts, United States - Inc-BW-H-32-M | ecosystem: Environmental > Terrestrial > Soil >... | reverse complement strand
CGATTTTGAAATATGCCGCGGCAGTGGCATTGGACTCGGCTGGGAATCTCTACATTGCTGACACGATTAATCATCGGATACGGCGGGTGGACGAATCAACCAAGCTGATCTATACGATCGCAGGGACCGGAGTAAGTGGGTTCAGCGGCGATGGCGGACCGGCACTGGCTGCAGAAATCACCTTCCCCGCCGCGATCGCAGTAGACCGATTTGGCCGTGTTTACTTCTCCGACGAGAGTAACAATCGCATTCGCATGCTGACTCCAGTCGGCCTCCCACCGTACCAGTTCAGGCGGAGTCCACGACGCTGATTCAATCAGCCGTTCGCCGCTGGTTGGCGGTGATGTGCGACATCCTTTCCGCTATCCGATATGGGAACTCAGATCTACTGATCCGCGTCAACTTTAGACATGACCCCTCGCAGGTGGATGCTATTGATTCCAGCCTTGGCCATCCTGGAAACGACCACTCCTTTCCCTTCGGCGGCTCAGGCTGAGAAGCAAAGTGCCGGAACCATTGTTTTTATACGCTCCGCATGGGGGTGCTCCGTGGCCGGTCGAAGACGTCTACTCGATGGATGCCGATGGAACCAACGTTAAGGCGCTGACGAATGACGGTCATAGCCATACTCCGGCCTGGTCGCCGGATGGACGGCGCATCCTGTTCATTCACGATTCCGTTCTAGGAAGCAGACCGCCTTATCGGGAACCGGAAGGATTCGAGTCGTACCATCCGGTTGAACTCTATATGGTGAACAAGGACGGGACCAACCGTCATCTGCTTCGACGCCTGGAGCCGGTGATCTACAGTGCAGCATGGTCCCCGGACGGAAAAACTCTAGCGATAACCTGTATAACGGAAGCGTTGACGAATCGTCCGCACCCAGCCGATGAACCGGTGCGGGATGGTCTCTTCCTTCTACCTGCGAACGGAAAAGGCAAACTACATCTGTTGTTCCGAAGTGCTTTTACGCCATCCTGGTCACCCGATGGAAAGAAGCTCGCCTTCTCATTAGAACAACCGCGCGGTCAGTGGGCGGTTCACGTCGCAAATTCTGACGGCTCCAATAATATGCAATTGACCGAACCACCTCTTATGGCCGGCTCCCCGGCGTGGTCGCCCGACGGAAAGATGATTGCTTTCGATCAATTCGCCGGTCAGCGCGATCAGCAGATTTTTGTTATGGGTACGGATGGGTCGCATCGGCGGCAAGTCACAAACGATTCAGATTGGTCTTGCAATCATCCGTCGTGGTCGGCCGATGGAAGACGACTCGTCTTCTCGTGCCGTTCCGCGTGGAGCCCATGTGGGGGAATCTCTTCCGTAGGAACAGTTCTGCCGGAGTGTGCACGCCGGCTTTTCTCGGTTTCGCCGCTCGATTTGCATGCCAAGCCGATTCAGCTTACCGAACGCGACGGGGCAGCCCCCGCGTTCGCACCGATCCGCTAAGAGCCAAGTCTCGTTGTACCTGCTTGGCTAGCATCTACCGCAGAGCCATAGCCAAAAGCACGGCCAGTATCGCTACGCCTATTGCGAGCGGCCAAAAGCTAAGCTTCGGCGTACTGTTCACCGCGCTGTATTGTCGCACGCTCAAGCCGGTGCCGGGCAGGCCCGCGCTCACGTATCGCTGTCCTCGTGCAGTCACGCCAGCGTGCAGGCCGCGCGGTCCGACTGACACGCCGATACCACTCAGGCTTAAATTGAGATGCACGCCCGGCAGCACGCGGATGCGTCGCTGAAACCGTAAGCCGTGGAACCGTCCGCGTCTCATAGCCGGTCTCCGTCCAGAGAGTTCAAGATGCAGGTTTCGATGTGAGTCATCGCTAGTACTCTCAATCGACAGAATGGGATACAAACTTAAAGGTGGCCGCAATTGGGTGTGCCTTAAGTTATTGTGTGGAAGGGCCCATTACGATCTAAGTTGCCCTAGGCGCTAGATCAAGCCCGCTCCCAGTGCTCCAACGGACGACTCGCTGTAAAAATAGGGACGAACGAGCCAAACTGCACGCGCGATTTCGGCTGTACGTCAGGCTCTGAGAGGAGCGCCCGATGCGCTCACAGATCTGGCTGGTCCTTTTCTTTTGGACAATTTCTTTTGGACAATCTTTGGTTCCAAGGTCGTGCGGGCAAGGCGATGCGACCCGCCCGAGCCGATCGCTGAGTTCTCACGAACACTGCCGGATGATAACCGGGAGCGGCATGCGGCAATCGCAGAGCGGCCGAAATCCAGCCCGGAAGATTTTTCGCTGAATCGACTGTTCCTCGATGGTTCGGTTTACGAGCGCAGCGCGATTCGCAGCAAATACAAGAACCGATTCGCAGCGAATCCCGACAATGTGCATGATCAAATATCTGTACGGGCGGAGTCTCGTCGGGTTCAACACAAAAGAAGCGCTGCGTATTTATGCACATCATATATAAGATAAAATGTCTCCATTACCGCGCAAAAGGAGGCGCATGCCATGAACCTGCGTTTGACGGTGAAAGCCGCGGTTGGGTCCTTTCTGCTCGCCGTGCCATTGGCGGCGGCATCCATTCAAGCAGCCAAACCCGAGGAGGTCGGGCTCTCTGCGGAGCGGCTCGGGAGAATTCACGAGACCATCCAGCGCCACATCGCCGCACACGATATCTCAGGCGCGGTTACCCTGGTTGCGCGCAAAGGGCGGGTCGCGCACTTCGAGGCGCAGGGCGTGATGGATCTCGAATCCAAGAAGCCGATAACCAAAGACGCCCTGTTCTGGATCGCATCCATGTCGAAGCCCATCACCGGCGTCGCTATTCTGATGCTGGTGGAAGAAGGCAAAGTGCGCCTCACCGATCCGGTCTCGAAATTCATTCCGGAGTTCCGGGGGTTGAAGGTGGCAATGATCCAGGAACGCCCCGGGCCGCCGGGAGCGCCCGCCCCGGCGGGAGACACGGCCACGCCGGCATTTTACACGGTTCCGGCTACGCGTGAGATCACCGTCCGCGATCTGCTGACCCACACCTCCGGCTTGGTGAGCGGCGGGCCGGCGAGCAGCGCCGAGCTGCAGAAGGTTGCGCGCAAGTCGGGAGAGACGCTGGCCGACTACATTCCGCGGCTGGGCGCAGTGCCTCTGGACTTCCAGCCTGGAACGCGGTGGAGTTACAGCCCGGGCGCAGGGTTTGACACGCTGGGACGCGTGGTTGAGATCGTCTCCGGCCAGAGTTACGACCAATTCCTGCGGCAACGCATCTTCGATCCACTCGCGATGAAGGACACCTTCTTTCACCCTGCCGAAGACCAACTGCCACGCGTCGCCACGATGTATCACCGCGCGGCGAACTCGCTTGATAAGGCCGACACGCGCGACCGGTTGAGTAACACAACCTATTTTTCGGGCGCGGGCGGATTGATGACCGACGCCGAAGATTACTTGCAGTTCGGCGAGATGCTGGCGAGCGGCGGACAATGGAACGGCAAACGGCTGTTGAGCCCCAAGACGGTGGATCTGATGGCGTCGGTGCACGTACCCGATACGCTGCCAGGCCGCCCGAAGGGACGCAGTTTCGGGCTAAGCGTGCAAGTAGTCAACGACGCCGTGGCCGCCGGCTTCCGGGTCTCCGACGGCAGCTTTGGCTGGGATGGCGCCTTCGGCACGCATTTCTGGGTGGACCCGAAAGAGAAGGTGGTCGGCATCCTCATGATTCAGACCAACAACCCCAACCGAGAGCTCGACCGCGATTTCGAGAACGCCGTCATGCAGGCAATCCTGGAGTAGGGCTCGCCTCTACAGGCGGGTGAGGATCTGCCCGAAACGATCTTCTCCCAAATCGCGGCGTGATGGCAAATGCCGCGTCACAGGGTTAGTCTCCGAGCCCACTTCGCAGGCCCGCATTTGCCGTCCACCAGGCGCTAACATTTTCACGTAACACATTCAACGCCGTGTTCATCTAACGGCAAGAAAGGCACTTTATACTATGTAGGAAACGATGGGAGATCTCTCACAATTACGGACGATCATTGCGACAATCTTCCACGAGTTCTCGTTCCTGGCCTCTTCGATACTTCTGTTGTCTTGGCCCGTGTCCGCGCAGGAATTGCCTGAAGGGACGTTCCTGGAAGCGCGGCTGTCAGGTGCTACGGGTTCACGTATCTCCCACAGCGGTGATCCTATACAGGCCACAATCATAGCTCCGGTCAGCATTCACGGACGAATACTTGTTCCACAGGGTTCGAAACTGCTCGGGTCGGTAACAAGCGCGACCGCTATCGGCTTGGGTCTCAAACATTCTACTGCGAGCATTAGCTACAGCTTCCATGCACTCCTGCTGCCGGGTCGCGCGGCAATTCCGGTCAGCGCTCAATTGATTGAAATAGACACTGCAAAGGAACGTGTTGATGATCTCGGTACGGTGTACGGGATACATCCGATAGTGAGCGTCTCCTCTGGCGTGGCCTATTGCGCTGTTCCTCTACTGCTTGCAGATCCTGCCATCGGCGTCCCCATTTTTGGCGTGAAATCCGTCATTGCCCCGTCTGCGAATCCAGAGATACATTTCCCAACGGGCACCGAGCTTATTCTCCGCTTGTCCACTGCGGTGACCCTTCCTGAATCAAACACAGATTTCCGAATTCCGGCTGAATCATTTTCGCCAGGCGATCTGAATGAGATTGACCAGTTGTTGAAGAATTCTGCGCAGCGAGCCTGTATGGGAGGTCGCCCGTCTGACATAGTAAACGTGCTGTTGATCGGTAGCCGGAGTCAGTTGGATCGCGCCTTCCATGCTTCGGGATGGGCGCAGGCCCAGCGGAAGTCGCCGATATCCCTGTATCGGATGCCTCGCCCTCGCTAAGCGATATGGTTATCCGAGTGCACCGATGAACGCCTTGTCTTTAAATGGAGTACCTTCGGCTTTTGTTGAACAAAAAGGACTGGACACCGTCCAGAAGCGCCATCACGTGCGCGTATGGCAGCATCCGCGGGGGGCGAACGTCTGGCTGGGCGCGGCAGCCGAAGATGTTGGTTTTCGATTTAAACTGATGCACTGGACACATTCCACGGATCCGAACATCGACAGCGAACGGGCGAAAGTAGTGAACGATTTGGCTTTTGTTGGGTGTGTGAACGCAGCCGGCCTGCTTTCCCGAACCTCAGCCGACCTTGTGCAAGATCCGAAAGCGGAATACCCGATCCTGACGGATGGAAATATAGCAGTGGTCCGGTTGAATGATTGTATTGATCCCAATCTTATGGCCGGTGTGGTTGCAGCGTCCCATGTGCATCAGCGTGGGCGAGTGGCTCGCACCCTGACCGCGTTCCGGGATGATCTTGTAAGATCAAACATCTTGTTCACGACTTACAACACGGTCAAATTACTCGGCAAACGCAAAACGGAACCACCAAATACGCACCCACGACCGGTAACAGGAGAGCCGCGTGGATTGGACTGGCTGACGCCTGTGGCCCCCCAGCCAAGTCGTCCATCGCAGTGACAGATCCATTGGCGAAATTAGGGTCCGATAATGTTAGATGACGTTTGGAGTCCTCGCTAGTGTTTGCTTGTTGAAGTGCAGTGCCGATGCCTGAAAACCCAAGAGACTTTGATCTCATCGTCATCGGCGGCGGCCCCGCCGGAATAGTCGGCGCCACCACTGCGGCCGCATTCGGGAAGACTGTGGCGGTCGTCGATAGTCACCCTGAACTGGGAGGCGCCGGCGCCAATACAGGTACCGTTCCCAGTAAGACGCTTCGCGAAACCGCGCTGGCGTTCTCGGGGATGAGATCCCGCAATCTTTACGGGGTGGATCTTTCGCTGCGCAGGGAAGCGACGGTCGCCGACTTCCTTCGGCACGAACAAAACGTAAAAGCAGGTCTGAACCACTTTTTGTCGCAAAGGATGGCGGCATCGCACATTACCGTCTATTGTGGAACCGCATCGTTTGAGGACGCGCATATTGTTCGGGTGCGGCTAACGGTAGAGGGGAATCCGCGGGACTTGTTGTTGCGAGGGGAGCATATCCTGATCGCGATCGGGTCGGTTCCGGTTCGTCCCGAGGCCTTTCCATTTCACCATCCGGAGATTTATGATTCCGACACGATTCTCGATCTGGACCGCCTGCCCGGGAAAATGGTGGTGATTGGCGCTGGCGTGATCGGCAGCGAGTACGCCTGCACTTTCGCCGCGCTCGGCACGGAGGTTCATATCGTCGATCGGCGTGACGCGCTGCTTTCGTTTCTGGATGCTGAAGTCTCAAGTGTGTTAACCAGCGCGATGGAACGGAACGGGATTGTTTTTCATTGGAAGGAGCAAGTGCGCAACTGCACGACGGGGGCCTCGGGCGAAGTCGCATTGAGGTTACTTTCCGGCGAAACGCTCAGCGTTGATGCGGTTCTGGTTGCAGCCGGCAGGAAGAGCAACGTCGCGAGCCTCAACCTCGGTGCCGCTGGGGTAGCCGCGGGAGAGCGGGGCGTCATAGCCGTGGACGATCTTTACCGGACTAACGTGCCCCACATCTGCGCGGCTGGCGACGTGATCGGCTTTCCAGCACTCGCGTCGACGAGTATGGAGCAGGCGCGCCGCGCCGTGAGGCACGCCCTCGGAGTAGATCTCACGGTGCGTGCTTCGGGCCTTCTTCCGACTGGGGTTTATACGATTCCCGAAGCGAGTATGGCGGGCGACACCGAAGAGTCTCTGGTACGTGCCGGTGTCGACTATATCGTGGGCAGGGCTCCATACTCTTCGAGCGCGCGCGGCCGAATTATTGGCGATACCGGTGGTTTCCTGAAACTTCTCTTCCGGCGCCACGACTTGAAATTGCTTGGCGTGCACGCGATCGGAGAACAGGCGACCGAACTCGTCCACGTGGGGCTGATGGCGTTGTTGACAGGTTCCGGCGCCGGAGTGTTCGATGAAGCGTGCTTCAATATTCCGACACTCGGTTCGCTTTATAAGGTCGCCGCGCTGGATGCGATGGCAACCGCTGGTGGCCGCACCACCAGTGAGTAATAGCGACGCAACCTCTGGCGCCCGTCGGCGCCGGCAACTCGGTTGACACACGTCCTGAACGCTCAAGGATCACACGTTCTGCTAATCCTTATTGAACGCTGGTTTTGGTCCGCACGGAGTTCTTGCCCACCACGGGTGTTGGCTTCGCGTAGCGACAGGCTTGAGGGATTAATGATTTTGTCGCTCTTGCCCCCGCCCTGTTAGCGAACTCTATAGCTCTTGGTGAAATGATTCCGGCCGTTGGTAACGGTGTATGTGCCATCAGACCGCACTGTCAAGTTGAGCCAATTCCCTGCGCATTGACCAGTTGGTTCCATGTTGGCAATCATCTTCTCGTCGCTTTGCAGTTCTTTGTCCGCATTGAGCGAATAGTGCCCCTGCCAGAGGCCCTGTAAGCCTGGAGATTTTTTCAGCGTCTCAAAAGTGAAGGCGGCGCCGCCCTTGCGTGAACCATTGTTCATGAGAGCTACGCGGGGCTTGAGAGCCCAAACCAGTTGAGGTGATCCCGAACGGTCCAGTCCATGGTGAGTCGTCAGATAGACATCAACCGTCCCGAGCATGTTCACCGGACAGGCGAGTTGTTGTTCCTGCAGCCAGGGCAGGTCGCCGAGATCCACGAAGCGGAATTTATTGTAAGTCAGCAGAATTCCGACGCTCGACCCGTTCTCCGGGTCTTGGTCAGTTGGCTTCTGCTGCGCATCCTTGCAGAGGGCCGCGTTGGAACCTCCGCCATTGATCGGTTTGGTGATGGCCTTGCCGGCCGCCGCGACCACAGTAACATCGAGTCCAGTGATTGGGATCTTGTCCCCTGGCTGCAGAATCGTCCGTTTGCCGTCGGCAACCTGTTTATACGCGCTCCAAAGCTGAACCATGGCAGGTCTATCAGACTCCAGCGTCAGCTCGCCATGGTCCAGAAACTTTTCTATCGGAATCATTTTGGCGAGCGCCGGTACACCCCCGATATGATCCCCGTGGTAGTGGGTAATGAGCAGATAGTCGATCTTGCTCAAGTGAGCCACATTGGTCGCGAGGTCAAAAATCCTTTTGGGATCCCGGCCTTCGGCGCCGGCTATGCCAGTGTCGATCAGTAGCGATTGTCCCGAGGGCGCTACGATCAGCGTGCTCTGGCCACCTTCAACATCCACCAGATAAATGTTAAGGTCCGCGGCTGCTAGAAAGGCGCCCAGGACCATCAGCAATGCGAGGATTTTCGACATTGACCCTCTCCAGCCGGCAAGTGTATCATCTCTTATACCTCTTCGATCCATTCTCGATACCGTACAATCGTCTGTGCCGGGTACATCGGTGTTCCATGGGATGGTGGGGATGTCGCTTGGGACCGAAAGGTTTCTTTTAGTCGCGCTTGTTTTCAGCACTGGATGCATCGTTGCTCAGGAGCATATAGCCACGCATGCGATCAATCCGCTGGCCGGAAGTTCAGTTGCGGTAGCTGCCGGACAGAGACTTTACCGGCAGGCTTGCCAGGCCTGCCATGGCGGTGAAGGACGCGGCGATCGAGGCCCGGCCCTCACAACCAGCAACTTTCCCCACGGCAGTGAAGATGTCGATCTTTTCCGAAGTATCCGCACGGGCATAGCCGGTTCGGAGATGCCTGCTTTCCAAAAACTGACCGACGATCAAGTCTGGCAATTAATCAGCTACATCCGCAGCTTGAACGGGAGTGCGGCTAGAAGCAACGAGGTAGTGTCTGGCGACCCCGCGGAGGGCGAAAAGCTGTTCTACGGTAAAGCGACATGCGGATCCTGCCACGCAGCGAACGCCAAAGGTGGACTGCTGGGGCCGGATCTCTCAGCGGCGGGCAAGACGGCGGCGCAACTGCTGCGCGCGAAGATCCTGAATCCGAACACGGATATGAACCCGAGGGCGCGGGGCCGCCGCGGACCGAGCGTCGTGGTGGTCAGAACCGATGACGGCCGTGAAATCCGTGGCGCTCGCAGGTCGGAAGACACCTACTCACTGCAAATGACGGATACCGCCGGAAAGCTTCTGCTCCTCGATAAGGCGCACATCCTCGACGAGCGCTACGAATTCAATTCGCTCATGCCGGATGATTTTGGCAAGCGCCTCTCGCAGCCTGAAATTCAAAATATCGTGGCTTATCTGAAGACCCTCAACGGGCGGGATCTTGCCAAGACCATCCGAGTGGATATCCCGGGCGGTCTGACCTATGAGCGGATTCGAAACTCCGCCGCCGAGCCTCAAAACTGGCTCACCTACTGGGGCGACTACCAAGGGCGGCACTACTCATCCCTGAAACAGATCAACACATCCAACGTCGGTCAATTGCAGGCCAAATGGGCTGCACAATTGCCAGGCCAGTCGAGTCTCGAGGCGACGCCCGTCGTGGTCGATGGCATCATGTACACCACCGGCTCACCGGGGGCCGTGGTCGCGCTCGATGCCCGGACAGGACAACAGATTTGGAGATATCAGCGCCAGCAGAGAGTCGTCAATCCTTACGAGATCAACCCGTTTAATCGCGGCGTGGCGGTGCTTGGGAATCGCGTCTTCTTCGGTACGCTGGACGCCGCACTGATCGCGCTCGACGCGAGGACCGGACTCCCCCTCTGGGAAGTACAGGTAGACGACACGATGAAGGGATATAGCTTCACATCGGCGCCGCTCGCTATTAAAGACAAGATCATCATCGGGATTACTGGCGGCGAGTTTGGCATCCCCGGATATGTGGATGCGTATGATGCAGCAACCGGAAAACGTTTGTGGAGATTCAATACCGTTCCCGGGCCGGGTGAATTCGGGCACGATACGTGGTTGGGCGACAGTTGGATGCGTGGAGGCGCTCCCGGTTGGCTCACCGGAAGCTACGATCCGGACCTAGATGTACTTTATTGGCCGATAGGCAATCCCGGGCCCGATAGCGATGCGGAGATTCGCAAGGGTGATAACCTGTTCTCTTGCTCAGTGGTGGCCCTCGATCCATCCACGGGCCAACGCAAATGGCATTATCAGTTCACTCCGAACGATAGCCACGACTGGGACGCGACAGAGGACGTGCTGCTCGTGGACCGCGTTTTTCATGGACAAAACCGGAAATTGCTTTTGCAAGCCGACCGCAACGGCATCTTCTACGTGCTCGATCGAACCAACGGTAAGTTTCTTCTGGGTAAATCATTCGTCCGCCAGACATGGAACGACGGGTTCGACGAGAATGGCCGGCCAAAAATTATCCCCGGCACGGCCGCGAGTCCGGAAGGCACCGTAGTTTATCCCTCTGGCGGCGGCGGCAATAACTGGAGATCGCCATCCTACGACCCCGCCAGCGGCTGGATGTATCTGGTTTTCACGGAATCCGGTGAACGATATGTTCGCCAGTTTGAGGAGTATGAAATTGGCAGGGAATACTGGGGTGGCAGAGGCACGCGAATCCCCGGCGCAGTCGATACGGCTGGCGTCATGGCCCTGGACAGCGAAACAGGAGACGTGAAATGGCGCTATAAAATTTCACAAGCGTCGTCAGGCGGTGGAGTGCTCGCTACCGGTGGTGGCGTACTATTCGCCGCGGCAGGGGATGGAAATCTAATCGCCCTCGACTCCAAGACCGGTACGCTGTTATGGCGCTTCCAGACGGGCAGCAGGATCGGAGCTTCCCCCATGACCTATGCGGTCGACGGAAAGCAATTCGTGGCAATATCCGCAGGGAGTGTCCTCTATAGCTTCGCACTGCCGGACTCGACGAAATAGTTTTTTTGAACCGTTAAATCCCGCTGGCTCGGATCCAGAAACTTTCCATCCATCTGCCGCCTGGGGGAACACTTTGCAGGTCCGGGTATTTCTCTTCGTGGTTCAGGTTCAAAGCATTCGTAATCCCTGTCATCGGCTCGATGCAGATGAAGTCCCGAGTCTGGCCAGCTGGTGCGGGTGGGTCCCAGATCAAAGCGACCAAACTTAGGACCGAGCGTTACCTCAATTCTTTTCCCGCCGGACTCGATCAAAAAGTGAGCACGGCCATCCGCATCGCGCTCTAGATCGGTGAACCCTGTATCGAGGTTGTTGCTCTTGAGCGGAAGCGGATCGGGCAGATCGTTCGGTTTGAATTCACCGGTAGCGACCAAACGATTGTCGGCGACTATCATCTTTCGCGCCGCCAGATGTACGGTCCACTCATCTCGCGAAACATCAGGAATGCGGTAGTAGGGATGATATCCAAGGGAAATCGGCATCGCTTCAGAGCTGAGGTTCGTCACGGTCACCTGTACTTCGAGGACACCGCCGGCCAGCCGGTAGGTCATCTCGTATTCGTGAGCAAAGGGCCATTGGGCCATGAGCTCAGGATATTTCCAGAACTCTAGTTTGCTGGTTACGTGCGCGGACAGAGCGTCCGCTGCGGCCTCAGTCACATGCCAGAAACCAGAACTGGAGAGCAATCCGTGAATGGGGATGGGGCCGCGGACGTTGCCAAGAGTCATGTTGAACGGATATTTCTTGCCATTCGCCCAAAATGCTTGTTCGCCCAACCGGTTCGCCCAGGGTGCAAGAAAAGGTATGCCATTTAGCCCGGGCGTCTTCTGAACTTGGGACAGATCCGAAATCGGAAAGTACAAGATGTTCTTCCCATGCACTTTCATTTCGTATGCGCGATTTCCGATCGAGGGGAGAATCGAGACCTCCACGCCGTTGGACGCGTCGACCAAGTGGACGACGGGAACATCGTGGTCGGAGGCCTGCTCGGCCTTGTAATTCTGAGCGATGGAAGCGATAGAAAAAATGAGCAATACGGCCACATTTTTCATGCCACTGAGTATCGCATAGATCAAGCCCGGTACTGTGCGTCTCGAAAACTAGGGGGTTGAAGGCACAAACTCCCAAGGTCTTGCTGGCAGCGAAGGGATTACAGGATTCAGTCGCGCCAAACAGTGGCGATTGGTGGTCTCAAGCGCAAGGGAGCGCCCGTAGCGGCGCATTTCTTCCGCGGACAATCACGGCCCCGACGGTGTTCAGGCTGCGCGCCGGTCGTATCACTTCTGGGCAACCCATATGATCCCAGAGAGATTGAAGTTTCCGAGAGGGACAATTGGCCGGAGCAACGCTGTTGCGGCTATTGGGAGTTAGTGGGAGTTTTTGGTGCGCTCGGAAACCTTTGCAACCGCTTGTGAAAATGATGGTTGCGGGGGATGGATTTGAACCACCGACCTTTGGGTTATGAGCGTACTTGGCATTGGCTATGTAGTTAATAACAAGGCACGAGTGGCAACCTAAAGAGCCTTAAGAAACCCTCGGAAACGGGTAATGGGAGTTGAACGGGAGTTGAAATCGACCTTTGGGTTTGTGACCCAAAATATGGGAGGCTGAAGCGCTCCGGCGGCTCGCGCGGACATCCGCACTGATCGCGCGTGATCGTACCTCGGGCGTTGGTAGAGCGTAGCCCTGAAAAGGCTGGCGTCGGCGGTTCGATTCCGTCCCTGGCCACCACATTCTAAAGCACTTCGTAGCAGCCAAAAACATCAGTTTCTAGTCGAGGGAACAATACGGGAACATTCAAGAACCCGTTTCGACCTTGCTCCCCATTTCTCCTTCCATCAATCTCCACATCTCCCTTGCGGTGTTGCCGGTCTTGGCAATATGAGTCTTGGCCAATTTGGCGTAACGCTCAGTCATCTTAAATGCAAGCTCAGTCCCACGACAGCATTCTTGTTAACTGCAAACTTGACGCATCAATTCATTCGGGGACCCAGACGAACGTTGCAGGTTAAGTCCCCTACCGCTGTTGCAGCTTTTGACCGATGCCTTGGAATCAAATACGAGAGCCCGAGGTTTCATCGGTTTCAGGCGACAAACCGGCGCACGAGTTCGGACACAGCAGCCTCGCGACACAGGCCTGCGGCCTTTGATCAGCTTCGCAACTAGCCGGTAGGCCAGCAGAACCGTCACAATGGCTCCGTACAGCAACGGCAGCCGGATGTCCGATTTCACTAGCCATTAGTAGTGCACCACTCCGGCGCCCGCGCTTACGTAAATCAGCCGGTGGAGCATCTGCCAGCGCTTGCCCCCCAGCTCTCATTCCAGTCGAAGAATTTGTCCAGCACGAACCAGGTCAGGAAATGCACAGTGGCATAGAAGAATCCGAACAGACCGAGCATGCGGCGAAAGCGAATCAGCTCGGGCAACCCCAACAGTTTCCGGAGCGGCGTGATGGCGAGCGTGATCCACAGGAAGCGGATCGTCCAGTCCCCTGTCCAGTGCGTGACGAACTCGATCGGATTCGGGCCCAGCCCTCCACTCAGCGCCTTCCATGCGAGCAACAGGGTGGGAACGAGGCATAGCGCGAAGACAGGAATTTTCAGCCACCGGCTGCTGAGGATGCGTCTCAAGGCCATGCTAGTATTACTTCCGCAGATCCATTCCTGCGTAAAGGTGCGCCACCTGGTCGCCATATCCGTTGAACATGAGGGTCTTACGCCGGAAGAACTCACCCAGCCGGCGTTCCGAGGCCTGGCTCCAGCGCGGATGATCGATCTCGGGATTTACATTCGAGTAAAACCCATACTCGCGGGCGTTGGTGATGTTCCACGTAGTGGGCGGCTGCTTTTCGACAAACTTGATTTTCACGATCGATTTGATGCTTTTGAAGCCATACTTCCACGGCACCACCAGCCGCACCGGCGCCCCGTCCTGCTTCGGAAGCGCTTCGCCATACATGCCCACGCATAAAATGGCCAGTGGGTGCATGGCCTCGTCCGTGCGCAGGCCTTCCACATAAGGAAGTGGGATGCCCGCCTCACCTTCCGAGAGCATGATTCCGCGCTCAAGCACCGTCTGGAAGGCCACGAACTTGGCTTTCTCCGTCGGCTCGACTTTCTTGATGAGCACATTCAAGGGAAATCCGACCCACGGCACCACGATCGACCAGGCTTCCACGCAGCGGTGCCGATAGATCCGCTCTTCGAGCGGCGCCAATTTCATGATGGCGTCCATGTCGAAGACCTGCGGTTTATTGACCGCACCTTCCACTTTGACGGTCCAAGGCGAAGTCTTGAGCTTTTGCGCCAGCGACGCGGGTTGTTCTTTCTGGGTGCCAAACTCGTAGTAGTTGTTGTAGTGCGTCACGTCATCGTAGGGTGTCACCTTCTCGCTGGTGCTGAACGCGCTCTTGGTGATGCCATTTAATTTGTTGTCTGCGAGCGCCTTGCCGCCTAGCAGCGCAGCTCCCGCCACACGCAGCCCCGCCAGAAAGGTGCGACGGCTGAGATATAACTGTTTCGGAGTGATGTCCGAATACCGTATGTCGGGCGAGCGTTTGATAATCATAGTTTCGCCTTAAATTGGGATTTCCACTTGACTCATTGCCTGCCGACGCGCGGCCAACTGGCGGCGCCCGATCGGCTGCGACTGTTGAACCGATAAGCGATCACAGTTTTAGATGACAGAACTTGCTTCGTGGGTTCGCATCCCGTGGTAGCTTCTTGGAAATCGTAGACCTCTACTTTTCAATTCGATGCCCTTCACCTTGAAAGTTACGCTATCGGCATTTATCTTTATGGATGAATATCTTATTTCGGCTTCACGTTCACGGGCGACAGATTCGCTGTCGACACGTCGCGTCCTTAATGGAGAAGCTCGGCCATAAAGTCTTGACCTCATATAACGCCTTCGAAGCGGACGCCGAATCAGCGCCAAGGAAGTCAAGTCTATCGGCGGGACATGGCCTGGATCGAACAATGTGAGCTGTTCGTCGACGAAGATTTTCGAATCTTCGTTCGGGATAGGATTCGAAACGGGCTATCTTCTAGGTGCCACTGACAAAAGAATCACTCTGCTCTACGGCCGGGAGCTGGAAGTAAAGTATCCCTGCTGATCAGTGGAGATCAAACTGCCGATTGCATACATACCGTAACCCACGGCCCGTTTGGAACGAACCGCTAGAACGAGTCGGAGATGCCATCGCGTTCGGAGGAGCATTTCAGGGCAAGGCCAGGCGGGCGTAACGATCCCTGGACCGATGGACAATATCAAGCCGGTGATGCTGCCACCGTGGAGGAATTAGTTCGGCGGTTATCTGCTCGCGTTTCTGAGCGGTGTCGGCGGCAGCAGCATCGCTCGCGAGAGACATTGATTTACGACGCGCCGGACGTGTCCTGCGCAGCGAGTTGAGAAGAGCCGGGATCCGTCCTATGGCATCCGAGGCCTCGCGGTACCAGGAGCAAAGATATGAAGGTTGCAATTGCTATCATTTTCACCGCCGCAATGCTCGCGCTTGCGAGTGCGCAAGAACTGCCTGCGGCCAGCGACGGCGTTGCCCCGTCGATCGGGCTGGAGATCGGCCAACGGGCGCCTGCATTTTCGCTGACGGATCAGTTCGGCCATGAACAGTCCAATGAGACGATAAAGGGTTCCAGAGGGACGGTTCTTCTGTTTTTCCGCTCAGCGGACTGGTGACCCTTTTGCAAAGCGCAGCTCGTGCAGCTGCAAAATGCCAAAGCAAAGTTCGAGCAGCAGGGTATCAAGCTGGGCGCGATTAGCTACGATAGTCAGGCAATCCTTATGGACTTTGCGAAGCGCCATAAGATCGAGTTTCCATTACTGGCGGATCCTGATTCCGACGTCATTCGCAGCTTTAACGTCCTTAACGCAGAAGCAAAGGGCGTGACTAAGGGGATAGCACACCCCGGATTTTTCTATATCGACGAGAGCGGCGCAGTTCGTGAGAAGTTTTTCGAAGCCAAGTACACGAACCGCTTCACGGCGAACAATCTCATTGGAAGGCTTTTCCCTGAACTGACCCAGGAAGCAATACAGATTGTTGAAACTGCTCATCTTCGACTGACTCTTTCGCAATCGGATCGCACTGTCGTCCCTGGCAGCCGGGTTAGCCTGATCGTGGAAGTTCAACTTCCGCCCGACGTCCACGCCTACTCGCCGGGAGTCAAGGGTTACAAACCGATTCAGCTAGTCCTGCACACGTCCGGAGGAATCGAAGCAGCGCCTACGATTTATCCCAGCCCCAAAATCCTTTACCTGGAGGCGATCAAGGAGCGAGTGCCGGTCTTCGAAGACAAGTTTCGGATCACGGAGGATGTTAAGGTTATTTCGTCTAAGACTCGAGATGGTCTTCGGGCCGTGTTTTCGGCGGCGAAAACGATTTCTATTACGGGAGAGCTGCAATATCAGGTTTGCAGCAAGACAATTTGTTACCTACCCACATCTGTGCCAGTGAAATGGGAGTTGACCGTTGAGCCTCTAGATTTGCACCGATCTCCCCAAAATATCCGACACAAGTAGACCGGCAGGCCAACATCTTTTTCACCGGCTGGGTCTGCGCCAATTTCGGCGCCTGGTGGCCGCGTCCTTGCGTTAGCTGATCTGGATCCAGTTTGCCGCGCAATAACATGTGCCCCAACCGCGACGTACATCCCGAAACCTACGGGCCGGCGGTCTTATGAGGTTGCTTGGATGTTAGTCGGGCTGCTGGCTCGAGCGAGGCGGAGGCTCGAGAAACAGCTCGGTAGTCATAGCGATCGCCGGCTTAAGACTACGGTAGATGGGGCATTTCTCGGCGAATAAGCCGTGAACACGGTTGGCGGTCTCCCAATGAGACTCTTCGGCCTTCAGCTTCAACCGCACATGAATGCGCCGGATGACGAGCACATTGTCCTCCAGTTCAATCTCACCCACCGCTTCAGATACAAGACGCTCGTTCGATGCAATGATTTGACG
>Ga0210401_10003542_pt1 | contig 16664 bp, 19 predicted proteins | sample IncBWH32MmetaG_FD_150866 | JGI IMG/M metagenome (GOLD analysis project Ga0210401, IMG submission 150866) | Forest soil microbial communities from Barre Woods Harvard Forest LTER site, Petersham, Massachusetts, United States - Inc-BW-H-32-M | ecosystem: Environmental > Terrestrial > Soil >... | reverse complement strand
CCGTCCAAACGACACCACCATGTGACGTGCGTTTACGTCGAGAAATAATCATCTTTTTGACGCCAATTCGAAGTGCGGTCGCGAGCAACTCTCTTACTTTGTTTTTTGATTTCGCAGGTGATCGCCGGATCAGTATCACCGTTCTTCCGACACTGCCAGTTGCTCTGAAACGATTCGGGTTTATCCTCGAATATTGTTAACCCGTAAAATCGAACTTTGAAAACTTTACCTTCAACACCAAACACGCCATCGCAAGTCATCAGGATTCTTGGACCTTTGAAATTCAGAGACGTGCAGTCCTTGTATTCGCCGTTTATCCAGGGGCCGCTCGCCAGCGTTGTGAGTTCGTCGTGCGAACGCCAACCTTCAATTTCAGACTGCTGCCATAGGAGCACTCCGAGAGTGAAGAGAAGTGCGACTCCAATGAACTTCACTATCGCAAGCACTCCTTCTTCGATGGATGCGCGGAGCGGGTGGTCGGTCCGTTGCTTATCGCGCCACAGAACTGCAGCAGCTTTTTGATCATAGAAAGCTTGCTTGTACTCGGGGTCTTTGTAATAGACCGAGCTCTTTTCATATATCGGGGTGGTGGCGTGAACTCTTCCTGAACTGTCCGACACAACGCGCAAACGGTCTCCCAAGACCCAACCACAGGTGTCGCACTTCGGCGGATCACCCGAGAATGAATGTATGGCTCGGCAGTTCGCGCAAGATAGATTCATGCTTCCGAAAGCTTGGGCCTTCGCGGAAGATTGATGAAGTTCTATAGTCGCAGACGTAGCTAAACAGGTACTACGGAGAGACCCTGACGGCTTTCTTTGCTTCCTTCCTAACCTTCGCCCAACGCTTCCTCGCCGCCTTCGCTATCGCCGCTCTGCCGGCAGCCGACAGAACGCGCTTCTTCACGCCGACGACTTCGCGCTCCGCAGAGCCGCCCAATGCTTTCGCTGCCGCTCGTACACCGCTTAGTTGTTGGTTCAGCTTGCCTAGCTGCTTTTCGAGTTTTCTCTCTTCGCGTTTGATCGCTGCCAGAATGTCCATGAATCCTCCGCAGAGAAGCTATCTCAACCGAGGGCGAGGCACCAGATGTACTGCCAAAGGTAAGTAACTCAGCTGCGGTCTGCTAAACGTTCACCACGCTCACGCGGCTCCAGTTTTTGTTATTGGACCGTGAGTGGAACGTTGACTTGTTTTGCGGTCGGGCCGATGGTTACGTTGACAATGACACTGCCAGCGGTGCCGGTCTGCACCACGGCGAGCGGAGTATGGATTTGGGAAGGAAGATTCCGCGAGTCGCCACTGTATTGAGCCGTCATCAAATAACCGCCAGCGGAGCCAAGGTAATATGAGAACTGGGCTTGGCCGTTCGACAGCGCCTTCGTGTTCATGCTGTAACTCTCGCCGACGACCCCTAGGCTGACTTGGCCGGTAGGAGAATTTCCATTTACCTGAACGGTTGCCATCAGATTGGATCCCGACATGACTTTTGTGCTTGTGACGGACATCATAGTGGTGGTCGGACTCAGACCCGAATCTCCGCCTCCGTCTCCACCTCCACCGCTGGCCCCGCCTCCACCGCTGGCTCCACCGCCACCGCCGCAACCGGCTGCAAAACTCAAGGCGCTCAAAATCAGAGACCCGTAGGCTAGACGCCGCAGCCGTAGGCGCACGGGGCAAAGCCGCAACACCAGCGCGAGGGCAGCGAGGAGACCGCTCAATGTCGACCAGGGACTCCGGGGGGGCAGTTTCGGCCACGTCCAGGGAAAAATCTGTGTGGCCGAGGTGGAAGATGAAGGAGCAATTACACCGCAAGTCAACGTGGCGGTCACGCTGTTCCCTCCGGACAAAGGAATCTGGGTGGGGTTGACGTTGCAGGATATTCCCTGCACAGGAGAGGAGACTTGAAGTTGGACAGTGCCACTCACGGCTCCAGTCGGAGTAACAGTGATGGTCAAGTTTGCGGATTGTCCTGCGGTGATCGTCAGACCCGGCTGAGAGGTAGCCACGTTGAAGCTCGGGGAGTTCACTGTGATATAGGGCGTAGTAGCCGAAGCGGCAGCGTAATTGCTATCGCCTGCATAATTGGCGGTAAATAAATCACTCGATTGCAAGGTGACGGTGGCGGTCGCTTGTAAAGCAGGATACCCATTAATGACTGTCTGAACGGTAGAGGCGACCACAATCGTCTGTTGACCACTTAAGGATGTGAAGGCGATTTGTCCGGTGACGGGTGGCCCCGTTTGCGTGGTGGTTAGTATAGCCGTTAGAGTAATGCTAGTGCCGTAGCTCACCGTGGTAGCGCTAGACTGCAGTGTCATGGCGGAAGGGTAGACAACATTAACGGTTTGTGGGCTGCTGGGTGTCGCGGAATAGGTCGGGTCCCCGCTATATCTCAGCGCGAGCAAGTGAGGCCCGTGTGTCGAGAGCGTGGCAGATGTGTCTATGCCGAATCCGGCGGTGGCGGTGGGTCCGGAACCTACCCCCGTTCCACCGTAGCCCCCCAGTTCGGCGCCGGAAAGCGTGAATAACAGAGTTGAGCCGTCGTAGAGAGACAACGTGCCCATGGGAGCAACGCCGACCGCACCGGTCGTGCCAGCCGCGCTGATGGAGAATGGGACGGCGCTCAGTGTACTAGTCGGGACGGTGAGCGATAATTGCATTGTGGCTGGTGTGACCGTCAGTGTAGTCGAGGCCGAGAGGCTTTTCTGGTAGCTGTTGTCGCCGTTGTAGGTTGCGACTAGAGTATGTGTTCCCGCTGTCAGACCTGGCGTGAGGTTGCGGGTGTAACCGGCGTTGTTCAGGTTGTAGATTCCGGCGCCCCCGCCGCCAGTGCCTAATGCATTGCCGCTGTCGGTCAGCGTAACTGTGCCGCTGGGACACGTGAGCTGGTTCTCTTGGTAACAAGCTGGAGATGGCGGTCCCGTCGGGTTACCGACGGCACCTTTATCGGTCACGTACATTCGTATGAGATAGTTCGATCCGTACGGGACGGAAGTGGCGTTTCCGTTGGTTTGGTTGCCGCTAGAGTCGAAGGTCGGGATGACGATGAAGCTCTGACTGGGTTCTTTTGTGACGGTGACGGTGACAGGAGCGGAGTCGCTGGGGGCGTTGGTGCCGTCGCCGGCGTAGTGGGCGTAAGCTTGGTAGTTTGTGCCACCAGGGAGACTGTTGGTGGTGCCGTTCACGACTTTGCCGCTCGAATTCAAGGTGAACTGATCGAGGCCTTGCGTGGTAGAACCGTTTGGTCCCGCCAGAGTTGCGATGAGAGAGACTTCACCTGCCGCAGTCCCCGTTGTAGGCGTGACAGTCACGTTTATGGTGACGTTTTCCGCAATTCCGTGCGTGATTCCGGTCGTGGGATTAAGAGTGAGGGTCGTGGTTGTCGGAACGGTGTTGACGGTTTTCCATCCGATGACAAGATTGTTGATATTTACTGAGCCGAGGCCGGTCGTCAGATCGTAGCCTGCTGAAGCGGTGTACGCTTCGGTCGTCGAACTCGTCGGTTCGACGAGAACTCCATTCGACGAGGCGACAGTGACGCTGCAATTGGGAGTGGCGCCCTGGCAGGGAACGCTGTTGGTTCCAATTCCGGGTGCACCGGTCGGTAGGTTGCTATTGCCGTTGGTCACATCATTAAAGATGCATGTAGTGGCTTCTGTTGCGCTTGAGGTGCAGCTGGCGCCAGACTTCATTGAGAGTGGGTACAACGTATAGTTCGCGTTACCTTGGCGGGTGGTTCCGCCGTGAGTTGATTCATATTGGTTCACGAGGGCCATGATGCCAGCAAAGGCTGGAGTCGATGCCGAAGTTCCTCCTACGATGCCGAAATTGTAGACGCCTGTGGTGGCATTGCACTGCGAAACTCCCGTTTCCTGGCCGGTGCCGGGGCAGATGATGTAGCCGCTGCCGTCGAAGCCGCTGCTTGCGAAGAGTGATAAATCCGGCAGATCACGATGGCTGTCGTTCGGCATGCCGGCGATGCCCATCTGCCACTTGGGTTTCGCGTAGCTGGTGCTGGCACCGCCGCTTCCTGCGACGATGTTCAGAGATCCCTGGGGTGCGTTCGCGCCGCAGCCGGTTAAAGATATTTGCGCGCAGTTTTCATTCCAGGGAATCTCGGGAATGTAGCTCAGGGCCGATTCTCCGGTGGTGGAATTGTTCGAAGCGCTCCAGTAAGTGGTCCACTTATTTACTTCGTCGAAATCCGTGCCACCCATCGCCACATTGTAGGGAGTGGAGGCGAGTCCACTGACGGCCAATCCTTGCGTGGCAACGGTCGCGGTGTTGAAGTTGTCGCATCCGGCGGAGCCTCCATCGCCGGCGGATAATACGGCGGTGATGCCCTGGGCCGCTGCCTGCTCCCACAGGGAGTTATAGAAAGCGTTTCCGGCACTGCCGAGAGTGGCTTCACAAGCGCCGAAGCTTTCGCTTATCACGCCGGCCAGGTTGTATTCGACTATGTATAACGCAGACAGATCGATTCCCCCAGAAGCCGCGGTGGACGCCGAGACTACAAAATCGATAGTCGCTCCAGGAGCGACCGCGCCGGACCATTGAACGTCCAGATCGGCTTCCGCCTCTTCATCGGTAGTGGTGACTCCTGGGTCTTCGCCATTCAGGATTATGTTTGAAGAACTGAAGTTCGCCGGCAGACCGAACATCTGGCGGAAGGCTTGAACGTCCGCTACATTGATGTTGGTTTCGCCTACAACGGCGATGATTTGTCCGGTTCCGTTGATCGGTGTGGCCGCGTTGAGCAGCGGAAGCGAGTTATAGATTTTTGCGAAATCGGCCGGGCCGACTCCGTAGAAATTTCCGTTGGCGCCGAGGGGATTGGGATAAGTAAAGAGGGGGTGCATGCCGGGCTGGCCAGCGATTTTTCGGGCTTGGCCGGTGAGACGGAGATGCGACTGGCGCGGGAAATTGTTGAGGGAGACGATGCCAGCGATCACAGGGGCGAGAGCGGCGGGGATCTGCGGGTCGTTAGCATTGGCGACATACATTTTGCCGTTCACGTTGTAGTTGTGGATGGAGGCGCCGAAGGCGGTTCGTACTTGTGCGGCGTTGCCGGAGAATTCGATGACAGTTTTTCCGCTGTAGACTTTCTCGATCGTGAAGCCTTGGTTTTGCAGCCATTGCGTGACGGCCAGCACATCTGAGTCGGCTGGGCCGTACTGAGCGCCAAACTGTTGAGGAGTGAGCCAAAGGTGATAGTTGGGCGAACTCTTGTCCTGCTGCTGCTCAATGTAGGTCTGGAGCGCTGCTTCCTGATTGTCGCCGCGTTTTAGGAGCATTAGGACGCGCTTCATAGGAAGCGCGCTGTCCGCGGCGCCCCGGTCGAATTCGGAGCGAGAGAGAGGGTGGACATTTCCGGGGAGCGTGATGCGATTTGCGTTGTCTACTTTCTCAGTCACACGCGCAACCGCTTGAGCGAAAGCGGAGTTCGTGCCGAAGAGGAACAACGAGGAAAGAATCAATAGAAGCGCAGATTTCCGCACACCATCGCGTTGGGCGATCATAGGCCGTCCGACTACAGGGATTTACGTGCGACGCGCAGATACCACCGAGCAAGACGCAGGGTATCAATGCCGCCGGCCCTTGTCTATGGAACTACGTCACGGGTGCGTTACTTATTGGAGTCATTAAAGCGGTAGGTTGCTCTGTGCTACACCCACTATTCTTCCCTCGGGCCCGATTCTCTTAGCTAAACTGTGTACCCTGTCCATACGTTCAGGTGTCGCCGGAGGAGCGGTCGCCCGTCGTCATCGAGCGCGACGATCTCGCCGTCCACGACCGTCCCCTCGGGTAGTTCGCGCAACTTCTCAACGATGTGCGGAAACCTTTTGTTCAGGGACTTTTTGTTGCGTGAGTGGAGCGCCACCGCGTTACCGGATTTCATCGCTATCACCCGGTACCCGTCCAGTTTGATATCCCGCAGCCAGTTTGGGTCATCGGGGAGTTTGGTGACCGCGAGACAGTCCATCGGCTCAATGAATCCTGCTTTGTTTAGGTGGCAGAGATTGTAGCCGTTCCTGTACATCAGAAGCCGTCATCTTAATCGCTCTTCCACTGAACCATGACTTACCTTACTGCCTTCTTCGCCGTCCTTCCTGACCTTAACGGTTCATCAATTGCGTTGACCCGAACTTAATGTGATTTGTTACCGGTCATACGTTTCGTAATGCGATGAAGCCGACTCTAGTTCGAGCAGGAAGTTTTTGTCGAACTCGTAGTATTTCGCCACGCTGATGTCGTCTCCCGCGAAGGCCCGGATTGCGTCCTCCGATTCCCAGAACGTGACCATCAGGAAGTGTGCGATATCGCCTTCGATGCGGCGGTGCGCGTAAGCGCCCTTGTTGCCAGTTCGACGCCGCCACCTTTTCATTCGTACCTCAGTGCGACCATGGGATCGACACGCATGGCACGGCGGGCGGGAACGTAGCTCGCAGCAAGGGTCACAATTGTTAAGAGAATCGAGACGATAATAAAGGTCAATGGGTCTGCGGGGCGAACATCAAAAAGTTGATTTGCAATGAGTCTTGAGGAAGCAAGTGCGACCGGAATGCCGATAAGAAAGGCGACGGCAAGCAAAGCTAGGCATTCCTTGATTATCAGCCATAGTACATCGGAGCGGTCCGCACCCAATGCGAGCCGAATTCCAATTTCACGCGTGCGGCGTGACGTGCGGTACGCCATTGTGGCGTAAACACCAAGACAAGCGAGCAATAGCGCTAGTGCGCCGAATGCTCCAGAAAGTTCCGCAGCGCTGAGGTTCGGCCGAAGGGAGTCACTGACGCGCTTACTTAGAACGAACACGTTCACCACGGGCAGGTTAGGGGCTGCTTGGGAAAGCGCCTCTCGCACCTCAGTAGAGATGGCCCGCGCACTTCCATTGACTCGAAGCAGGAGCGCTTTCGCGTACGCCGCGTTGTGCGATGCTTCGTCGGGCACCGTGAATGCTGCGCAGAATTCCATAGGGGGAACCGGGTCTCGCAAAGAATAAAAGCGAGCATCAGCGGCGACGCCGACAATGGTCATCGCCTCTTTCTCATTAAACGGCGAGCCAAGCGAAAATCTTCTTCCAATTGGGTTGATGCCGGGGAAAAACTCACGGGCCATCGTTTCGTTGATAACGGTAACAAGCGTGCTCCCCGGGCGATCCTGCGGTCCGATATCGCGACCAAGCAGAATTGGAATACCTTGGGTTGCAAAGTAGTTGGGCCCCACGAGTTCCTTATGAACTTTCATTGCGCCGGCTGAGTTAGGCGCAACGTCTTCGATCGTGAAGTTGCTGGTCCAACTGCTTCCGCTAAGCGGCTCCGAGTACTCCACCGTCGCGGAAATAACTCCTGGAATTGCATCAACACGATCTATCAGAGATTGATAAAGGATAGGAGTTTGAGCAGGGGTGTATCCACCGCTCCAGGGGTCGATCCGAGCTACCACCACGTGATCCTCGTCAAAGCCAAGCGCCTGATCGGCTAGCTTTTGCAGGGTTCGCAGGAAAAGGCCCGCTCCGACGACAAGCACTAGACTCGCGGCTATCTGGAAGACCACAAGCCCATTTCCCAAACCAAAACGGAAACGCGAGTCTGGAGAATTCTTGATTGGCGTTGCGAGGTCCGTATCGGTGGAGCGCAACGCCGGAAAGAGCCCAAATAAGACACCAGCAAAAACCGAGACCCCCGCTGTGAAAATCAGGGTCCGCGAATCGATAGTAGCCTTAACCGCAGAGTTGCTTCCCGTCACAACAGCAGTGAGAACTTCGATTCCCCAATGCGCCCCAAGGATTCCGAACAATCCCCCCAGAGCGGCGAGCAGAATACTCTCCGTCAAGTGTTGACGGATTAGCCGCCCGCGACTTGCCCCGAGCGCGAGCCGAACGGCAATTTCCTGTCCGCGAGTCGACGAGCGCGAAAGGAGCAGATTGGCTACATTCGCGCAAGCCATTAATAGGACGATGGCCACAATTCCCGCCAGGATGTGAAGGCCGCGCTGATACGTAATTCGCGCCAAGGAAATGCCTGCGGCTCCCGAGGCAAGGGTGATGTAAGAGTTCGCGATCTCCTGCGGCGTTTCGCGATGCCTGGGTGTTTAAGATTTGCTGCAATTGGGCATTGACGACTATTTGCGTCTGACGAAGCGTCATTCCAGCCGCGAGCCTACCCATTAAGTTGAGCCAATATTTTTGAGGGTCATCTGCGTAGCGATTACCGGACATGACCTGTGACTGAAAGGCTAGAGGGAACCAGATGTCGGGACGGTCATACTTCACGTCGGAGAAGGAAGGCGGGGCCACTCCGATGATGGTATACACAGTGCCGTTAATTTCTATCGGCTTTCCAAGGATCTCGGGGTCATTGTGGAACCTTCGCGTCCAGTAGGTGTAGCTCAGCATCACGGTCGGTGACGCCTCTGATCGATCGTCGCTCTCGGAAAAGACGCGGCCTAAGGAAGCGCTCAGACCGAGCAACGAAAAGAAATTGCCGGATACGAGGCGACCGTGCGCCACGTCTGCGTGCCCCGTCTCGCCAGCGAACCGTATGTTCAAATCGTTCAACGTAGATTGAAATGCGCTCAGGTCTTTAAAAGACTCGTTGTGTTCGCGGAAATATTTATAGTTGTCGCTAGAAAATAAAATCCAGCGGCCGGTTTGAGTTCCTGAGTTCGTCCCCGCTTCGGAGGAATCGGAGAAAAGGACCAGTTCGTGAGGACGAGCAACGCGAAGTGTTTGTAGTAAGACTGCGTTGATGATGCTGAAGATAGCGGTGTTGGCGCCTATCCCGAGCGCTAACGTCAGAACTGCGACCGCGGTGAACCCTGGCGACCTGCGAAACATGCGTAGGCCGTAATGCAGGTCCTGTACTAGGTCTTGAATCCAAGTCACCCGTCGCGTGTCACGGCTCTCTTCCTTGGTTTTTTCCGCATCACGCATTTCAATCAGCGCCCTTCGTCGCGCCCCCCATCGGCCAAGATCGTCGTTGCGGAGGAGGTTCCCAACGGCGGCTCTCGGTTATCTTGTCCAAACAGCGTGTACTTTTCAGGTTCGACTTCAGGCTCCTGCGGCAGCTTCGGCACGAACGGATAAATTGCGAATGAGAGCCCGACAATCAACGCCCAGTATTCACTGTGCCGATGGCGTGCAAAAACCATTACGACGCCACACGAGAGCGCAATGACGGCGATTGAGGCTGTAATCCGAGTCGGAATTCGCGGGCTTGAAATCAGCATTAAGAGCTCCCGCCTCATATATCATCAAATCGGAGCCCTTAAAACAAACAAATGGGCCTGCCCGTAACCTTGACGAAGTTTGTTCTGCTGTTCAAGGTGAGCCGAACCTAAAGGCAATCCTAATGCCTCGACTCCTTGTGTTGGTCCTGAAGTTCCTTGAGCCGACTCACGTCATCGCTCAACACGGCCCGGTCGCGCTCCGATAAGCGCTCGTCATCGGCTGACTTTCGGAGAGAGTCAATGACATCGTTCACGTGGCCATTGTCCCATTCACCGCGTTCGAGCTTCGCTTGCAAATCCGTCAACTCTTGTTTGGTTCTCTCAAGACGATTACGTTCCTTGTCGGCCGCCCGATTCGCACTCCAGATATGGTCCAAATCTGTCCTTATCTCTGCGAACACCTGAGACCGCCATCGATCCCCTCTGTAGCGGGCGTCACGGTCGTGATACCAATCTTGCGCGGCCGTGGTCAATCCAAGGAACACCACGGCGATCAGCGCTGTCATGATAGTCTTCTTCATAATCGCAACTCCTTGTTTAAATTTGCTGCTTAGCGGCCCCATCACCGCGAGCCCGAATCGATTCGAAACCGTGAGGCTGCTGAGCGCGGTTCTGACAAGGGGGCTCTCCGGGAAACCTTCAATCTGGGAGCATAGTGCCAGCTTCGATGCTCACAATACAGTAATCAATGTAGAGACAGCTTACAGCGTAGGCTCCCGCATCCGGGTCCGCCTGTACAACGGAAAGATTGTCGAGGCCGAGATAACGGAGATCACGAACCAGTCTACTGGCCGGAAGCTGCAAATCATTTATGGCACTGCGACCGCGTCGATCAATCCAGCGCAGATTATCGAGGTTCTTCCTTAAACTGCTGGCGCGGTTACCTGAGTACGCTATCGCTAAGACCATACGATTCCCTTAAAATTTCTCGTTGCCGACCATTGTACGAAGGCGTACACTCCGCCCAATAATCCCCCCCCGAAGACTAGGTTCGAAGGGATTGGTGCGATGAACTATCAAACCTACGCTTGGCAGAACGCATATATGACCGCCGTCTGTGAAACAGACAATGGCTTAATGATGATTCGAATTTATGAAGCACTCGCGGCCATCGAACAGCGACGGCTAACGCCGGTAGAACCCGGCAGTGAAGAAGAACGTGCGCTGGAGGCGGCTGATACAGGGCTTCGGAGTTTGATCACAGAACGAGCCGAGACGTCCAGTTGAGACTCTCATTTCGGTATTTGGAGAATCCGGTCGCCCTCTGCCAACAAGCGATTCATCTCGCGTAAAAGAATTCGGCGTAGTTCCGGCTCTTTCTCAGCCTTTAGTTTCGCGAGAGTTTCCTCAAGTTCGCGCTGCAATTCGTCGAATTTCTTTGTGTCCATCTTCAGCGAAATTATGCCACATACCACCGCGCACGACATCGCCCGTAGCTCTCAAGCCCGATACAACAGTTCCGTGCGAAAGTAGGTCGCACCATAGCCGCAGTTAAGGCATACACATTCGTCGCCGGTGGGCGCAAATTCAGGCTTCAGTGGAATCATCAGGAACGACATGCCGACATCGCTAATCTCGGAATGTTCAAATTCGGTCTTGCACTTCGGACAAATGAGAATCCATTTTGACATCTGTCACCTCGGGACGGGTGACAGCCAACAAGCTGGAGAGCAGCGCTTGCACGTTACCGTACCAAGAGAAAATTAAAAAGACAATCGGGTCCTTCAGGTAGCAGTCCCGATGTTCCACATTGCACGGATAAGACTAAGCCAATATGTTAAGACGTTCCTCGAAGGGTGGATAGGTCCGAACAAGGAATGCTCGAAAGTGCTAAAAAACTACCTGCCTATAGAGGTGACGAAATTGGCGACTTGCGCGTTGGATGCAATTCCAACCAGCAGAAAAGCTATCGCGCACAAGACATAGTCCAAAGCGACGAACGGCATCGGCTCAATTTCCCCATACGGTTCCTTTAGGTACCATTTTCTCGTTGACCCCATAAAAACTCCTCGGGGGCGGGCGTTCTCGGAGCATTGCTCTGGTAGAGTTCAACCGCTATCGAGGGAAATGTGTAACAAAACATGTGGAATGCTTTACGGCAGGTGACGAGTAAATCTAAGCATAATTCGGCCAGACTAGAATCCATCGGGCCATAATCCCATTCCCAGAAGGTCGCGTTAACCGTGCTAGTATCGGGGGGAATCCTTGGGGGTTGTATCCTTCTTATCCGCTTCAATCGTCACTTCGACCTCCGCACCTGTCTTTAGTTTCACTTCATCGCCGGTTTCATCCGTCAAGGTATTGTCGATCCGTATTTCTCGGTAGAGATCGTCACAGCCTTGAATGGAGATTTCCGCCTTCTCTGGTATCTCAGGATGGGGAGAAGCAATGATCTTTTGGACCTTCGCTGGCTTCCTTGTTGCTGGTTTGGTTCCCGTCTTCTTACGCATGCTTCCGCCTCCGTAATCAGGGGAACTACCCTATTTCTAGTAGATGTGATGTTCCGACCAGAGGTTAAGTTCGGCGTAATCTACATGGCCGACCAAAGAACAACGCGGGCAAGCCGAACCCCTTCAAAATTCAGCTAGACTAGGCGAGGCTGGCTAGAGTGGAAACGTCGACAAAGCGAGTTGCCGTCTAGGAGTTGAACATGGAGATGAAGCCTGTCTTTCAAAGAGATCAGCGTGTAGAGCAGAATCAACGGGGAGGGTGGGTACGATAATACTCTACGACGAACATCCGACCACTGGCACGCGCTTCTACCACCTTCAATTTGATGGGGAGACTCAATACGCGGCAGTGGCAGAGAGTGACCTTCAGGCTGCTTGAATTGACCTCGGCGTGACGGCAAATTGGTATAAAATTGGCGTACCAGAGTATGGATTCAGTCGATTGAGTAGATTCACATCATTTAAAATACGCAACTTACTGATTCTACTGGCGGGTTCATCCTCTAGAATGAATACTTACGGGGGAGGGGTGGTTATTAGTACCAACCGCGAAAGTCAAAGGCCGGTCTAACGCCGCTATCGAATCTGCGTTCCCTGAGCTGAGACCAACGCCCAATGGCCATCCTGCGCCACAAACACGTGAGTGTACCGGCTGCTGGCAGTGAACGACGCCTCCCCCACGCGTCCGCGCATCTCCGTCCGGCCCGTCACCACCGCCGTGGTGGCCGCATACATCCGTAAGCGGCTGTCCACCGCTTCGATAGCATCGAACTTCACCTGGCTCGATCCGACAGCCGCCAACAGCATCGGCTTGGTTATTTCCGAGCCGGTTAAGACATCGATTAAAAGAAAATCCTCGACGAGCAAAGAATCCAAGGAGTTTAGGTTGGCCGAAATGAGTGCGGTGAAAAAGGCTCGATCTGCTGCAAGTGGGTCCGGTTTCGTATCCATTCGGAAACTATACTTCATCTTCGGAAAAAATTAGGACCACCACTGTGGTCCTCTGGTGCCCAAACAATATCGTTCATTTCGCCAATTGCTCCAGCGTGATCCGATTCGTCCGCGGACCAAATAAACCGATGATCAGCGCGACACCGCACATCGCGGCAGCCAGCAGCGTGAAAACGGCGCCCACGCCGCCGCGCACCAGCACCGCCCCGATCAGCAGCGAAGAAAATACCGCGCTCAATCGGCTCCAGCTATAGGTGAAGCCCACGCCGGTAGCACGCAGTCGCGTCGGAAACAATTCCGATTGATAAGCGTGCAGCAGCGCCGAAAACCAGTTGCTGCACAGCGTAACCAGCGCGCCGCTCGCAACAATCAAGACCGGCGCGCTCCAGAACGCAAATCCTAATCCCAGCGCCGCAATCAACAGCGCCATGGTCACGATCGCCCACTTGCGCTCCAGCCGGTCCGACGTCAGCACCGCGAGTGCCGGCCCCAGCGGTGCCACCAGCGCGATCAACATGGTGTACTCCAGCGAATGCACCAGCGAAACCCCGCGCCGCAGCAAAAACGTCGGCGCCCAATTCGCAAATCCATAATACCCAATCGTCTGTAGCGCATGAAAAATCATCAGCATGATCGTCCGCCGCCGGTAAGGCGGCCGCCACAATTCGGCGAAGGAAGATCGTTCCTGAGCGGCTCCATCCGCTGAAATCGGGATTTTCGTGGTGTCGCGTGAATCACCGGAAAGCGACTCCGATTCCAGCGCCGCAACAATACGTTCCGCCTCCGCGTGCCGGCCGCGACTTTCCAGCCAGCGCGGCGATTCTGGCAGCCGCCGCCGGAAGTACCACGCCAGCGCCGCTCCCATCGAACCGATCACCATGACCCAGCGCCATCCATCGATCAGAAAATGGGTTGGCGCGAGCACGCGAACCAGAATTGCAACGATGGGGACAGCGGTAAATCCGGTCGTCTGCGAGATGGCCACATAGCGCCCGCGTGCTCCGCTTGGCACCATTTCCGATACATAAGTGTCGATCACCACGAGTTCCGCGCCGATGCCGATCCCCGCAAAGAATCGCAGCGCGATCAGCCACCCGGCCGAAGGCGCGAACGCCCCCGCCAGCGTGAACGCCGAATAAATCAACAGCATCGCGACAAACGCGCTGCGCCGCCCCATGCGGTCGCTGCCCATTCCAAAAATGATCGTCCCGGTGAACATCCCCAGAAATCCCGCCGCGATCACGGTGCTGAACTGTTGCAAGGTAAGGAATCCGGAGTTCTGCAGCGTCGCCCCGATATACGCCATCATGTAGATGTCGTAAAAATCAAACCACCCACCGAGCGACACCAGCGCGATAAATCGCCGGTGAAAACGACCCAACGGCAACCGTTCGATACGGGCTGCTATGGTTTCCAGTGGCTTCACCAACATCGCTCGGGCGGGTTGATATGGAAGAGTTTGGGGGCCATCCAGCGAGTGGGTTTCATTTCACTTGTTCCACGACGCCGATCTTTTCGAGCGTGCGCAAATATTCGACGACCAGATCCAACGGGATAGGCCCATATTCCGCTGACACCGCGTCGCGAATCTGTTGGGTGTTGCGTTTCCCGTCGGCAAAGTTCAGCACTTCGTAGGCATACTCTTCGCCGCTGCCCCAGAGCCCTTCATAACTCAGCAATTTCGGCGGCGTGATTCCAGCTGCACCGGTGCGATCGTTCACATAGTCCGATCCAAATACTGCTACCGGTCCTTTCGGATTTTCCTTGCGGCGATAGACTGCGGCGAAAACGCCTGTCGCGGAAGCCTGCGCACAAATCCCGCCTCCGCTCTTTACGACGACTTCTCGGATCTCGGCCGCATACATCTTGCGAATCTCTTCTTTGACAGTGGCGAACGCCTCGATGGAGTTAACCAGCGGCCACCGTTGGTCGATCGCGAACCCGGCGACGATCCCGCCGTCGCACTGATCCAGCTGCATGCGCTTGAGCCGCATTTCCTGCGCATCGCGCAATGCGCCCATTTTGAGCAAAACGAGTACGCTCTCCGCGTCGCGGTCGCTCAGCTGCGCAAGAAAATATCCGGAAGCGGCGCCGATGAAAGCGGCTCGCTTGAGTTTTGTGGGATCGATGTTGGCAGCGGTGTCGAAATTGGTGTGAATGTAGCGATCCGGCCAGTCATTCAAATAAATCGCGGGGATTTTGAACGAGTTGTCCTGGTAGACGTCGTGATCGCTGCCCATGGTGTACGCGGTGTCTTGCGCGAGCAATGGCTCTTTGCCTCCTTCCGGCGCAACCAACGGATATTCCGCCGGAAGCCCAGCCGCGAAGTTGTAGGACTGCTCGTTCACGAATTCTGCAAAAGCCCATCCGACATCGTGCACGAACGAAGGGAGGCTCATCGGCCCGCGCGTCACGTGGAATACGGCCTTCGTCACCGGCCCACCGCCGACCATGTCCATGTGCACAACGGCCTTGATACGCTGAGCCACAATTGGCCCCGAGAATCCGCCTAGTGGTGCGTCGCTCGGAAATCGCGGATGTTCTTTCTCTCTCTCTTTCAAGGCTTTCAATTGCTCTAGCGGCCCGCTAAATGTCTCGATTGCCAAGGTCTCAAACTTTTCTGGCTTGCCATTGAGCAGAGTGAGCGTGCCTTCGATTTCCGGCGGCCAGATGAAGCGGATCGTGCGCGCTGGCCTGGATAGCTTTCCCTCGTTGATCAATTTTTGTAGCGTGCGTGCTACTTCCAGAATCGTGACGCAGCCGCTGGCGTTGTCGTTCGCGCCCGGACGCTGGTGATCCAGATGGCAGCTGAAGGCGATCTCTTCGTCTTTAAGCTTCGGATCGGCGCCGGGAATTGTCGCGGTGACGACTTCCGTGAAGCCGGGGTGCTGCCCGGCTTTCACGGTCGCGTGTAATTGGATGTACTCTCCTTTTGCCAAACGCTCGCGCAGCACGCGCCCCGTCTTCAACGAAACCATGAAGCCGAAGGTCTTGTTCGGCGAAAATGTTTCGAGGTGTCCCCAGCGAATCAGATTTTCATCCTCGCCCCACCACGCGGTTTTTTGGTTCTGCGCGTAGCTGACAATTCCCGCCGCACCGAACTTTCCGACGGCCATATCCTGCACCGCGCCGGGTTGAGCAGCGGCGAGCACGATCTTGCCCTTCACATCTTTGCTGGCGTAGTCGCTCTCTCTCGTTCCTTCGCCGACATCAATCAACTCCGCCGTGACGTCCGCGCTCTCGCTGTCTTCAGCCAACACGACAGGCTCGGCTTCGTAGCTCGCCATCTTTATAGTGGGCGACCATCCGTCACCAAATACGAGTGATTTGCCGACCCCGGAATGAAACCCGGCATGCTGCATCTCCCAAAGTTCGGCGAATTCAGCGTCCCACGGCGGACGCGAGCGCTGCGTGCCGTAGTAGATTTTTCCGTCGGCGGGAAATTGCAGGATCGCGATATCGCTCAGGCCGTAAGCGCGGGCGCGCTCGGCGACCAATTCACCGGCAGAGTGAAATCCCTGCGAGCCGCGCTGCCGGTGAAAGCGCGTAATGCCTTCGAGGTTGCGCTTGGCGGTTTCGCCGGAGAGTTCTTGCGCCAGCGCGGCAACATCCTTTTCCGGAAGCAGCGGAGGCTTCTGCGCCGATGCGGCGGCACAGAAGAACGAGAGCAAAACAGCGAAGCGGAAAATGCGTCCCACGAAGCCCCCTAAGCGCAGCGCTCGGCATTCTAACTAAAACTCAGACACCCTGTCGTTGCTTGGTTTACCTGGTTTCGACTAGAGATTCGCTCAAAGACACGAACCGTGCGAGCTAGTTATGGCATCCTTTCTGGGAGGCTCAGAAGCGTGAAGATCCTGGTGACGGGAAGCAGCGGGCTGATTGGGTCGGAGGCGGTTAGGCACTTCGACGCGAATGGGCACGAAGTTGTGGGCGTCGACAACAATATGCGTAAGGTGTTTTTTGGGGAGGCCGGCGACACGTTGTGGAATCTGGAGCGGCTGAGGGGCGCGGCGAAGAGGTTCGTGCATGTGG
>Ga0210401_10003541_pt1 | contig 16666 bp, 10 predicted proteins | sample IncBWH32MmetaG_FD_150866 | JGI IMG/M metagenome (GOLD analysis project Ga0210401, IMG submission 150866) | Forest soil microbial communities from Barre Woods Harvard Forest LTER site, Petersham, Massachusetts, United States - Inc-BW-H-32-M | ecosystem: Environmental > Terrestrial > Soil >... | reverse complement strand
GAGCGACGCGTTGTTGACAAAGATTGTGTGGTCGCCGATCTGGCCGTCGTGCCCGATGTGCACGTAAGACATGATGAGATTGTGATCGCCCACACGTGTGACGCCGCCGCCTTTAACCGTGCCGCGATTGACCGTGCAGAATTCGCGGAAGGTGTTGCCTTCACCCGCTTCGAGCCAGACGCGCTCGCCTCTGAACGTGACGTCCTGCGGATCGCCGCCGACGGCGGCGAAGGGATAGACGCGATTATTGCGGCCCAGCCTTGAAGGGCCCTGAACCATCGCGTGATGATCGAGCACGCAGCCGTCGCCAAGTTCAACTTCGTCGCCGACAACGGCGTATGCACCGATCTTCACACCCCTGCCAATTCGCGCGGTTGGAGCGATAACGGCGCGCGGATCGATCTCGGTCATTTGGTCGATTCCGTTCATTTCGCTTTCCCGCCACCGGCGGACGGTTCCAGTTCCGAGAGGTCCACCATTTTGCACATCATCGACGCTTCGGCGACCACCTCGCCGTTGACGCGCGCCTTGCCGTCCATCCGGCAGAAGGTGTCACGAATGGCGGCGACGATGAGCTCGAGTTTTAACTGATTGCCGGGCACGACGGGCCGGCGGAAGCGGACGTTGTCAACGGCGACCAGATAGATCAGCTTCTTGTCGCGATCGGGAACCTCGGAAAGCAACAGAACGCCGCCGGTCTGCGCGAGCGCTTCGATGATCAGCACGCCGGGCATAACCGGCTTGCTCGGAAAGTGGCCGGGGAAAAAAGGTTCGTTGATCGTGACGTTCTTGATGCCGACCACGCGCTTGCGGCTCTCCATCTCTTCAATGGCGTCCACCAGCAGGAACGGGTAGCGGTGCGGGAGAATTTTTCGGATCCCGTCGATATCGAGGATCATCTTTGCCTCAGAGCAACACAGTAATTTGGTGCGAATAAACCGAATGATTCTATATGAATCCGTTGCGCGTTGGAATTGCACCAGGGGCGGTTGTCAGAATCCCGAGTCCTGCCGGATTTCACAAGACCGCAAAGGGGCGAGAGAGGTCCTATTCGGCAGGCAGCGCCTTGGGCGCGTCTCGCGGTTTTCGCTCAATGAAAGTTCCCTTTTCACTCTGCGACACAACTTCCTATTCGTAAGACGATTCATTGGAGATACGGAAAACTCTCGGCAGAAATCAGGTCAATACCGGATGGCTCGCTCGGAGGCGCTACGTTTAGTTTACGGCGCCCGGAAGCTCGGGCGGACAAGCGCGAAGTTCAGCAACGCACAACAGAACAACTCCCGAATCGGTCGCTGCGCACGAGCCTCTTGGTGGATGGTTTGCGCAGAACGGCCGCAAACCAAGGAAATCGTCCCCTGGACCGTGCTCGCAATCAAGAAGGAGGTACGACATTCGTCATGGAAATCGATGAGATTCGGGGCAACCGGACGCGCAGCTTGCGGGCGGCTGCATTTGTGTTGGCTTTGATAGTTGGAATCCTATGTTCGACCTTCTGCACCCACGCGCAAACCAGCGGAGAAGGCGCGCTTGAAGGCACGATCAGCGACCCAAGCGGAGCCCTGGTTCCCGCGGCCACCGTTACAGCAACGAACCAGGCAAGTGGTGTGTCGACCTCCCGGCAATGTTCGTCCGCGGGTCTATACGAAATTGCCCCGCTCATTCCCGGGATCTACACGATCACGGTGAACGCAAAGGGATTCCAGAATTTCAAGCAGGAGAATGTGGAAGTCAACGGGCTGACAATCACGGGTTACAACGCGAGCCTCTCGGTCGGCAGCGCCAGTGAAACCGTGACGGTGACCAGCGCCCCGCCCTTGCTGCAGTCCACCAACGCCACACTGGGCGGAGTGATCACCAACGAGACATACGAGAGTTTGCCGGATCTGATGAGCGGGCAGCAGCGCGACCCCACGGCCTTCGCAACGCTCGAGCCTGGAGCGCAGCCCGGTTCGCGCGCACCGGTCATGGCGGGAACCGGCAGCTTCTTGTCGGAAGTTTATCTGGATGGCATTCCGACTACGACGGCGAACCAGCAGAGCGACAACCGCACGATTGTGAACGGAGTTCCGGTTGAATCGGTCGACCAGATGCAGGTGATATCCAGTTCTCCGACCGCGCAATATCAGGGCGCCGGAGCAATCAGCTTCACGACGAAGTCAGGCGGTGATCAATACCACGGGACGATTGCCGATTTCGTGCGCAACACGATCTTCGACACGTGGGGTTACACGTCGCCCTTTGCGACGAAAACAGAAATCATCAACGGAGTCGCGACGACTGTCCCTGCCGGCAAGCCGGTCGAACACCAGAACGAGTTGTCAGCCTCGATTGGTGGTCCTATCCTCTGGACGCGACACAAGGGATTCTTTTTCTTCAACTGGGACCAATACCACGGACGCAATGGAGTGAGTCCGTCGTTGTTCACCGTTCCCACCGCGCTCATGAGAACGGGAAATTTTTCCGAGCTCGGCACGGGAACCTACATCTATAACCCGCTCACAAACTCCTGCGCGGGGGCGACGTGCACTCGCCAGCCTTTTACCGGAAACATTATTCCTTCCGTCTACCTCTCGCCAATATCGCTATACGAAGAAAAGTTCTTGCCGCCGCCTTCGCTTCCCGGCATCTCAAACAACTATCTCGGCGGCGGGATCTCGGGATTTGACAACCACGAGTTCGTATTCAAGATCGACTACAACCTGACAAGCAAGCAGCGTTATACGGTTGTTGTTTCGCACGGCGTGCGGACCAGCGTGGGTTTCGGTGCGACTCTGCCGTTGCCCTACGTCAACGGCGACAGCTCCGTCATTTCGCCGACGACGCTGATCTTCGAGCATACCTACGTCTTTACGCCGAGCCTGGTGAACCAATTCAGTTATGGCTTTACGCGCTTCCCGCAGCCGGTTTTCGCGCCGACGGCCGATCTCGCCCCGTTCCGAGGCGGCCCCGACGTCGGTATCGGCGGACTTCCCATGGGGCAAGCCGCCGACAATTTCCCCGGTTCGTCCTTCGGAACTTCGACGGCGTTTCCGACCGCTCCCACGCAGTGGACTGAGAACGGAGCCGCCGATGCTTCGCACAACGTGGTGCCAAACGCCTACACGATTGTGGACAATCTGCAATGGACCAAAGGACGGCATTCGGTCACTTTCGGCGCGCAGACGCAGTGGCTGGAGGACAACACCTCGTCGCAGAGCACTCCTTCGGGAATCTACACGCAGTCCTTTAGCGCGACTTCCACGGCCAACTATGTGGGAAATACGCTCAACAGCACCGCCACCGGATATTCGTATGCGAGCTTCCTGCTTGGCGCGGTGAATAGCGGGTCGACGTCGGTGCCGCTCTTTGTCGAAACGGCCGGCCGCTATCATCCCGTTTCGCCATACGTCCAAGACGACTGGAAGATCACCCCGAAGCTGACAATCAACCTCGGTCTGCGATGGGATTATCTGCCGCCCTTCCACGAGGATCAGGACCGCTTCGCATTTTTCAATCCCACCGCAATCAATCCTCTGGTCAATGCTCCGGGAGAACTTGAATTTGCCGGGAGCCGCGGCGCTGCAATCAGCTGCGGATGCAGAACGCCTGTCCAGACCTATTGGAACAATTGGGGGCCGCGGGTTGGCTTGGCATGGTCGGTCGGCGGAAAGACCGTCGTTCGCGGCGGCTTTGCGATGGCCTACTCGCGCGCGGGAGGCGTTGGCGGGCGCGCCGGAGATTCGACGGGCACGGGACAGACCGGTTTTGGATCCAACATCGTTTTGCCCGCGGCCGTGAATACGGGCATGAACGCGGGTCCCTCCTATTACCTGAACAGCGGCAATGCATTCCAGACGGCCGGTGAGTCCAACAATAATTTTGGCGGGCCGGGATACGTGATTCCTCCACCGACCGGGCCAAGTGCTGCGGCTCTGACGCTCGGAACCGGCAACTATGTGAACGGATCGGGCGCGTATGTGTCCGCGGGAGGTGCGCCGGCTTACGCCGATCCCTATCTCTCGGGCCGCGCGCCGGAATTTGAGTTTTACAACTTTGGCGTGCAGAGGGCGATCACCAACCAATTGACCTTCATGGTCAACTACGCTGGAAGCGAAGCGCATTTTGTTGCCGGAGCGGGCGAGCCTGGATTCTGGTCGGGGCAACTCGATCCGGCGATTGTGGCGACCTTGGGCTCGACCCTGGCCACCGACAATGCGACAAATATTTTGAATGCTCCGGCAACCCCTGCCAACATCGCAATCGCGGAGGCCGCCGACCCAAGCATTTCGATTCCACCTTTCTATGCGGCCGCCGGAACGGTCAGCACAGTTCCGACGATCGGACGAGCGCTCAGGCCATTTCCTCAATACTCGAGCCCCCCAGGCCCCGAGTGGGATAACATCGCCAATATTTCCTACAACGCGCTGCAGCTCACGCTTCAGCAACACCAGTGGAGGGGATTGAGCTACACGCTGAACTACACGTATTCGAAAGATATCGGCGATGACGGAACCGTGCGAAGCGCGTTTCCGGTGCCCGCCTCGGATTCCTCGAATGGGCGAGCGCTGCCCGGGAACAACCGTGCCGATCGCGATTTGACAACGATCGACACGCCCCAGAACCTCAGCATCTACGGCCTCGATGAACTTCCATTTGGAAGGGACCATATCGGCGGGCACAACTTTTTCGTGCGAAATATTATCGGCGGATGGTCGGTCTCGGGAATCTACACATACATGTCAGGGAACCCGCTCCTGGTGACTGCTTCCGGTTGCACGGCACCATCGGCCGGCACCTGCATGCCGGACCTGGTTCCCGGCATGAAGAATCACATCACGCAGAATGGAAGCTGGGGTGACGGCATAACCGGCAAGAATCTGGCCGCGGTCAGTTATCTGAACTCCGCCGCGTTCACTTTGCCAAACGCATTTGCATTGCCGCCGAACGCCAGCAGCAAAGCGGTGCCGATCACAAAGATTGGCGACTCGCCGCGCACCGACCTCAACCTGTGGTCGCCGAGCCACTACAACCTGAACGCCAGCGTGCGGCGCAGTTTCAATCTCTCGCCCGAACGCGTGAGGTTCATCTTCCAGGTGGACTGCAACAACGTGACAAACAAAGTGACATTCGGAGGAATCAACACGGTTTGGTCGGCGTCGCCAACGAGCAGCTTTGGAAAAGTTACGACCGCGGGCGGCAATCGAGACTTCCAATTCTCGGGAAGAATTACCTTTTAACCGGGTCGGAAATCCATATATTAGGGGCGATTATGGAGACGATCCGACAAGCGCCGCGCCGTAAGCATCTTGCTGGTCTTCTGATCTGCATTTTGTTGCTGCTCGCCCGCGGCACGTTTGCGCAGGCGCCGGAACAGACACCCGAAACCGCTCCGGGCAAGCCAGCCGCGCCTCCCGCCAGCCCCCCGGCGTCGTATCCTCCTTTGCCCGACTGGATCAGCATCGAGCGGGACATCCACTATGATCGCTATCCCGCGACGATTCTCGATATCCTCGAGCCGAAGGACCACGCTGTGGGCTTGCGACCGGCCGTGATTGTGTTTCATGGCGGAGGATGGATTCACAGCGGCAAGGAGACGGCCTATACGTCGCTTTGCTTGCCTTATCTCGAGCGCGGCTTCGTGGTTGCCAACGTCGAGTATCGCGTCGCTTCGCAAGCGATTGCTCCGGCCGCGGTGACCGATGCTCTCGATGCGACACACTGGTTTTTCGAGCACGCCCGCGAGTACAACGTCGATCCCAAGCGCGTGGTGGTGACCGGAGGATCGGCTGGCGGACATCTCGCGCTGATGGTCGGAATGACGCCGAAATCGGCGCGACTGGGGCCCGTCAGTCCGGTCGCTGCTGTGATCGATGGTTACGGCATTACCGACGCGGTCGAACTGCTCAACGGTCCGCACCACCAGACTTGGGCCAATGACTGGATTCCTCGCGGTCCGCTTTCGGTCGAGCTCGCCCAGAGAGTGTCGCCGATGACTTACGTGCGGCACGACTTGCCTCCGATTTTGATCGCGCAGGGCGCAGAGGATCCGACCGTGCCTCCCGAACAGTCCGAGCGTCTGCATGATGCGCTCGACATGGATGGAGTCGCGAACGAACTTGTGATGGTGCCGGCCGCAAAGCACGGCTTCAACCGTGAACAGTGGGGGCCGGTCGACGAGAGAATTTTTGCGTTCCTGAAGGCTCACGGGATTGAGTGGGCCGTCGAGCCGGATTCGGCGTCGAAAAATTAGACTTGCTGGAGGCAGCAAATGAGGCGTTTTGCCGGAATGGCTCTGCTGGTTGCAATTTGCGCGATCACGACTCCCTTGCTGAAGGCACAGACGCAAACACCCCCGAAGACCTGGATCGATAAGGATACTGGTCATCGCGTCATCCGGCTGACCGATGAGCCCAATTCCGAATCGACCTACTTCAACGTGAACGCCTACAGCCCGGACGGAAAGCTGATGATGTACACCGCACCGGACGGAATTCATGTCCTCGATCTCGCCAGCCGAAAAACGCGGTTGCTTGTGGCCAACTTGCCGCCGCCCGCCGGCAGCGAAAACAACCCCGCGGCGCGATTCCAGTCTCGAATCAACGCAATCGTTGTCGGACACAAGACACCGTCGGTCTTTTTCACCAGGCTCGATCCGGATACCCGCGCGAACATGCTCTACAAAGCAGACATGTATTCGGGGGAAGTTGCCAAGCTAGCGCCGCTTCAGCGTGGAGAGAGCGTCATCACGATCAACGCAGACGAAACGCTGGGCGCCGGAACGATGAACGACGGTCCGCCGGTTCAAGGCGCAGGGCCCACCTCGACTGGTGAGAGCAAGGGCGCGATGATGGAGCGCCGGCTCGCTTCGAGGCAGCCGCTGCTACTTTATACGGTGGATCTTCGTCCGGGACCCGACAACGGAAAGATGAAGGTCCTGCTTCACTCGACCGACTGGATCAACCATCTGCTATTTTCGCCGTCCGATCCCGAACTTCTGATGTACTGCCACGAAGGCACGTGGCAGAAGGTCGACCGCATCTGGATGATTCACAGCGACGGCACGCACAACACGCTTATTCACAAGCGCACGATGTTGATGGAGATTGCCGGGCACGAGTTCTGGGGCCTTGACGGGAAAACGATTTGGTACGACTGGCAATATCCGCGCGGCGAGGATTTTTATCTCGCGGGCTACAACCTTGAAACCGGCAAGCGCGTGGCGTACCACATGCAGCGCGACGAATGGTCGATTCATTTCAACGTGACCCGGGAACAAGATCTTTTCACCGGCGACGGCGGCGATCCGGGGCAGGTGGCCAAAGCGAAGGACGGCGAGTGGATCGAGTTATTTCATCCGCGCATGATTACCGGCGAAGGCGCGCTGAACGCGCCAGATTTCTGGCAGCCGGGCGTATTTCGCAGCGAGCATCTGGTGAACATGGCCCATCACAACTACCGGCTCGAGCCCAATGTGAGCTTTTCGCCGGACAAGCAGCTGGTAATTTTCCGCAGCAATATGTTCGGGCCAAGCTATGTATTTGGAGTTGAGGTAGCGAAGGCGTCCGATGTCGATCCTTCCGAGATTCAGTCGACGCCCGAGCTCGCTGCGAAGTTCAATCCCGCGAACCCGTCGCCGACGAATGATCCGGCGACCACTACTCCTTCTGTCGTACACTGAGTCCTCCGAACGGACCAGTGACTCTTGAGCAAGCCGACTTCCCATAATAATTCGCCGGGTGAATTACTGGACGTGCTTCGCCCGCGCGAAAACCAGATGGTGGAATTGCTGCGCGCCTTTGTCGAGTGCGAATCGCCGAGCGCGGATAAAGCCGCGGTCGATCGATTCGGCGAAATCGTCGCAGCAGAGTGGCGCAAACGGGGAGCTCTGGTTGAGCTCATCGCGCAGGGCGATCGCGGCAATCACGTTCGAGCCGAAACTGCTGCGGCCGACCGAAACGCGAAGGGGCAGATCCTCGTGCTCGGCCATCTCGATACCGTTTATCCCATCGGAACGCTTGCGCAGATGCCGTTTCGCGTTTCCGGTGGGCGCGCCTGGGGGCCCGGCACGTTTGACATGAAAGCGGGTATCGTCCAGGCGCTTTTTGCGGCGGACGTGCTGCGTGCCGTTTCGATCGAAACGCCAAAGAAGCTTGTATTTTTCTGGGATTCCGACGAAGAGATCGGAAGCCACACATCACGCACGTTGATTGAAGCCGAGGCGCGACGCAGCGATGCGGTGTTGGTGCTCGAGCCCTCATTGGGACGGCGCGGCGATTTGAAGACGGAACGCAAAGGGGTCGGAACGGCCGAAGTCATCGTTCATGGACGCGCGGCGCACGCCGGCATCGATCCTTCTACAGGCGTGAATGCGGTGAATGAACTCGCGCTCCAAATCGCGAAGTTGATGAGGATGCATCAGCCCAAGAAGGGGATCACGGTGCAGGCGACCGTGATTTCCGGCGGAACCGCTTCGAACGTGGTTCCCGCCGAGGCGCGAGCCGAAGTGGATGTGCGCTGCGCCCGGCTCGCGGACGTGGCTCGGGTGAATCGCGAATTGCGAAAGCTTCGGCCGATTCTGAAAGGGGCGAAGGTTGAAATTCGCGGCGGGATCAATCGTCCGCCGCTCGAGCGAACCGAGGGAGTGCAAAAGCTTTTTGCTCACGCGCAGGCGTTGGGTCGCCAGATGGGATTGCGTTTCAACGAGGCTTCCACGGGCGGTGGGTCCGACGGAAACTTCACAGCTGCCCTCGGCGTTCCGACGCTGGATGGTCTTGGCGCTGTCGGCGACGGTGCGCACAGTTTGAACGAGCACGTGATTACGCGCGCGTTGCCCGAGCGCGCGGCGCTGCTCGCAGCGCTGCTCAGCTCCCTATAACTTGTCCGAGACTACGGTTCTTCGGCAGCCGTCGCCGTTTCCGGGCCATCGCCTACGATTTCGATGATCGTATCTTCGTCTTTTGCCCCGTCATAGTGAACCTGCCTTCCGTAGTGGGTGACGAAGCTGCCGGGCGGCATCGGGACCATTGTTTCGGGGCTGTATTTACTGCCGGTGTTCACCCACCAGGTACCTGAAATCACCGTGATATAGCGATCGTTGGGATGATAGTGTGGGCGGCTATTGTGATGGGCGGCCCACTTCACCAGTTCAATGTAGAGGCCGGGTTTCGACGGATCGCCGAGCAAGACCGCTACGCTCGCTCCGAGCGGCGAACCGCCCCATTTAATGTCTGCCGGAAGTTTGTAAGTAAGAGCGGCCGGATTCAGGTGCGACGCGTCGCCTTGTTTGGACGAAAGAGGCGACGCGATCGAAGCTACTAGGAGTATGACGAGTCCGAAGCGCAATCCGGTTGAATTTTTCATCGCGTTCCTCCCCGCAAAAAGTTTCGGTCGTGCCCACTGACCCGGGAGGATACTCCACGACGGCGAACGCGAATAGTGCGATCTAACGGCCGTAGCGACGGGTGAGATAGTCGGCGGTTTGCTTTGTCAGGTCCGAGTAATCTTCGTGCAGAGATTGTTCGAGCGCGGCTTCTGTCGAAGGCGCTGTTGCCACGCGATCGAGCAAGCGGCTCACGTCGCTCATGCCTCCCGCGTCAACCATCGCTTCGACTGTTGCGAGCGACCAGGCATAGGCAAACGCGGCGGAATTTCCCGAAAGCGACATCCACGATCCTTCCATCGAGCCCAACTGCGGAATCGCGCCTTGCCGTATGACTTCAACCAGAGCGGCCGCCTGGGGGCCGCTGCGCTGGCCTTCCATATATTGTGCGATTCCTTCCTGGAGCCAGGTCGGCGCGCGCTGGTGCGTTTTTTGCCCGACGAAGCTGTGTGTCAGCTCATGTTTCAGCACATGCGCAAGTTCCGGAGTCATGCTGCTGAGACCCTGCACCGGAATACGCAGGCGGCCGTCGTTGAGCGCTCCGGCCCAACCGGGGGCGCGCGTGATATCGGCGAACGCCTGATTCGTATAGAGAATGACGCCGATTTGTTCGGGCGGCGTGTAATCGAGCTGCGATTCGATGTCGGTGAAGTCGTCTTCGAGCGCGCGGAGAATTGCGCGCGCCAGGTCCGGCGTGGCGGCGCCGGAATATTTCAGCGTGAAATGAGCCGTTTCTCCTTCTCGATAGCTTTCTTCTTCGGATTTGTCCCGCTCTGCTTTTTCAAGCGCCTCTTGAACATCCGGATCGGGGCGCAGCTTCTGCGCCCGCTGCCATTCGGCGACGGCTCGGTCAAGTTTGTTTGCGCCGTAGTAGGCCCAGCCTTCGAGCTTGGCGACGTCGGCCGAATCGGGCGCCGTGCGCCGCGCGATTTCGAGGGTGTCGAGCGCTTCGGTGAACTGGCTTTGGTGCAGATAGATGACAGCGAGATTCAGCAACAGGCCGGTATTTTCAGGAGAGAATACAAGGGCCTGCTTGTATTGCGAGATTGCCGAATTCGCGTCCCCTTTTGCGGCGAGAAATTGCGCCGCGATGTGGTGTGCCGCGGCGTCTCTGTTGATTGCATCGGGCGTGCCCGAATGCGCGGCCTGGTCGAGGCGCGCGATAAACGCGAAATCGACTCCGACGGGATGAATGGTCTGCGCAGCAAGTTCGTCGTATCCGCTGATCGGGGCGGTCGGCTCGACGCTGACGGGCGCGATCTTCGCCGCGCTGGCTGCGGCGGCTGCGCTCGTGTAGGAAAGATCGTCCTTGTCGATGTGATCGACGATCGCTTGCGGAATCGACATTTCACCGGCCGGCGTTTGATACGTGACTTTGCCGTCGGACTGGGTGACGTGCGCGGCGACGATGCGGCGGCCATTTTTCAGGACAATCGTGTCCGCGTGCGCCATCGAGGAGCCGAGAAGGCAGGCCGCCATGAACGCAAGAATGCATGCACGCAGTCGCATTACATGATTTTAACGCGCGACTCTGCTGTGATCTTCGCCGCGTTTCTTTTGCATGCGTTTTTGTAAACACCCGCGCCGGGGAGTCTCTTTTCAAAAATTATTTGACATATTTCCGGACATCTTCCTTGTTGGTGTGGGTGTTTTCGCGGCGAGTCGCAACAAATTTTCATCTGTGAATTTTTTTCGAAATCATCTTGCGTCCGGGGGCCTCTCGGTTTAATCTGTTCCGTCCTAAGCGCACTGTAGAACGAAGTGAAGCAGAGCAGTAGAAATTCGCGGTGTGGTTCAGGACCGAAAACGTCGCCCTACGGGGTGTGGAGCGGCGGTCGAACGCGTTGACAGCCCCCTTCTGATCATCAGCAGTTTGCACCGAATAGTTCTGGGGACTTCGAGTGGAATCGGAAGGCTCTCTAAAACAAGCAACGGGCGCCAAGCCTGAGCCGCTTATTTCGCCCGGCCATACTTTTTTATCCGTCACTGATAAGATCAGCGCCATCGTCCTCACGCGAGGCACGACTCCCGGCTGGGTCTTCGGCTTTTTTATTTCGTTTTGCCTCCTGATGCTCCTCAACATGGTCGTCGGGTTGCTGATGATCAAGGGCGTCGGTATCTGGGGCATTCGCATCCCGGTGGCTTGGGGCTTTGCGATCGTCAATTTCGTCTGGTGGATCGGTATCGGCCACGCCGGCACGCTGATTTCCGCCATCCTTCTTTTGTTGCATCAGAAGTGGCGCACTTCGATCAACCGCTTCGCCGAAGCGATGACGATCTTCGCCGTCATGTGCGCAGGAATGTTCCCGCTGCTGCACATGGGCCGTCCGTGGCTGTTCTTTTACCTGATGCCCTATCCGAACCCGATGTGGCTGTGGCCGCAGTTTCGCAGCCCGCTTGTCTGGGACGTTTTTGCGGTTTCTACGTACTTTACGGTCTCTCTCCTTTTCTGGTTTGTCGGGCTGATTCCTGACTTTGCCACGCTGCGCGACCGCGCCAAAAACAAAGCGGGCAAGATTATTTACGGAATGCTTTCGATGGGCTGGCGCGGATCGGCTGTTCATTGGTCACGCTATGAGACCGCTTCCTTGCTGCTTGCGGGCCTTGCGACGCCGCTGGTCGTTTCCGTGCACACGGTTGTGAGCTTTGACTTTACGATCGCGCTTGTGCCCGGCTGGCACAGCACAATTTTCCCGCCTTACTTCGTTGCCGGCGCTATTTACTCAGGCTTCGCGATGGTGCTGACGCTGGCGATTCCGGTTCGCAAGTATTACAACCTGGAAGATTTGATCACCGCCCGTCACCTCGACATCATGGCCAAGGTCATGCTGGCAACCGGTTTGATCGTGGCTTATGGCTACGCCATGGAGGCGTTTACCGCGTATTACAGCGGCAGCCCGACCGAGCGGTTCATGATGAACAATCGCATGTTTGGGCCGTACGGGGGCGCGTATTGGGCGCTGATTGCTTCGAACATCGCCATCCCGCAACTGCTGTGGGTGAAGAAGATTCGGCGCCATATTGGCGCTCTGTTCGTGATTTCGCTCATCGTCAACCTGGGAATGTGGCTTGAGCGTTTCGTGATCGTTGTGACGAGCCTGGCACGCGATTTCGTGCCGTCCGCTTGGGGTATCTATTACCCGACGCGCTGGGACTGGGCGACGTACATCGGCACAATCGGTCTGTTCTTTACACTTTTCTATCTTTTCTTGCGGTTCCTTCCGATGATTTCCATTGTCGAGGTTCGTTCGCTCGTGCATGAGACGAGCGAGGAAGGAGCCCACGCGGATTAGTTCGCGCGATCTGACGAGCCATGCCGCAAATTTTCCATCGCAGTACGAACCTGATCGCGCGGATGAGCATTTTTGGCGCGGTCGTCTTCATTGGCATTCTTGGCTACGCGCTGTACACGATCGCGCTCTCATCCTGGTATACGCGACAGAATTATGTGGAGCAGCAGCCGGTTCAGTTCAGCCACCGCCACCACGTGGGCGAACTCGGCATCGACTGCCGCTATTGCCACACCTCGGTTGAGAAGTCCTCGTTCGCGGGCGTACCGCCGACGCAGACGTGCATGACGTGCCACTCACAGATCTGGACGAATGCTTCGCTGCTCGAGCCGGTTCGCGCAAGCTACCGCGACAACAAGTCGCTGCCCTGGGTTCGTGTCAACGCGCTACCGGACTTTGTCTACTTCGATCACAGTATTCACGTGAGTAAGGGAATTGGATGCACCACCTGCCACGGGCCTGTGGGTGACATGGCGCTGACCTATCGCGCTGGCACGCTCTATATGTCGTGGTGCCTGGACTGCCATCGCCAGCCGGAAAAGAACCTGCGGCCCAAGGCGGAAGTGTTCAACGCGTTCTACCAGCAACCCTCGAGCGGGCATCCGGTTGAGTATGAAGGCGTGACCTACACGAATCAGCTCAAGCTGGGTGCGCAACTTTCGCAGGAATACAAAATTCTGCCGCTCAAGACGATGCAGAGCTGTTCGACGTGCCACCGATGAAAGCGCAACAATGAGCCAAGAGCCTAACAATTCCATCGATCTCGCCGCGGCCCGCGCCCGGCTCGCCAAAGACGGCAAGAGCCGCATGTGGCAGAGCCTGGAAGAACTCTCGGATACGCAGGAATTCCGCAATTTCAAGGAAAACGAGTTTCCGGCGAACGAGGGTTACGCGCGCGAGCGTTTTGACGAAGTTGGCCGGCGCGACATTTTGAAACTGGCTGCCGCTTCCGCGGCTCTTACCGGACTGGGAGCCTGCACGCGGCTGCCTACCGAACACATCGTTCCCTATGTGAAGCCGCCCGAGGAGATTCTTCCGGGGCGTCCGCTTTTCTATGCAACGTCGGTCATTCACCGCGGCGTGGCGACGGGCGTTCTGGTTGAAAGCCATGAGGGGCGTCCCACGAAGATGGAAGGCAATCCGGAACATCCCGGGAGCCTTGGCGCCGCCGACGTCCGCACGATCGCTTCGATTCTCAATATGTACGATCCGGATCGCTCGCAATCGGTCCTGCATGACGGGCGCATTACGGACTGGGAAGCGTTTGCCGCGGCGATGGCCGACTTCAATTTGCAGGTCGGTGGAAAGGGCGCCGATCTTCGCATTCTCACCAAGACAATCACTTCACCGACGCTCGCTTCGCAAATCAAGAAGCTGCTCGCGATGTACCCGGCTGCCAAGTGGCATCAGTACGAGCCTCTCACCGGCGATCCGGTTCGCGAAGGCGCCAAGCTCGCGTTCGGCAAGTACGTCAACACGCTCTACCGCTTTGACAAAGCGGACGTGGTTCTTTCGCTCGACGCCGATTTCTTCAACAACGGCCATGGGCACGTGCGCTACACCAAGGACTTCTCTTCGCGGCGCGATCTTGCGGCCGGGCCAAGTTCAAATATCAATCGCCTTTACGTAGTCGAGAGCATGCCCAGCAGCACCGGCGCTTCGGCTGACCACCGCTTGCCGCTGCGCTCTTCCGATGTCGAAGCGTTCGCGCGCGCGGTCGCGGCGGGCGTCGGCGTCTCGGTCGCCGCGGGCGGTGCCGGGAAGTTCCCGGCCGATTGGGCTGGCGCGGTCGCCCGCGATCTGGCGGCGCACCGTGGCTCTTCGATTGTCATTGCCGGCGGGCACCAGCCTCCTATTGTGCACGCCCTCGCGCACGCGATGAACGCGGCGCTCGGCAATGTTGGCAAGACCGTTGAGTACACCGATCCGCTTGAAGCGAATCCGGTCAACCACATCGATTCGATCAAAGATCTTGCTGCAGATTTGCAAGCGGGCCATGTTGGCGTCCTTTTGATTCTTGATGCCAACCCGGCTTACGACGCGCCCGCCGATCTGGATTTCTCGACGGTGATTTTCAAGGCGCGACTGCGCATTCATTCCGGTCTCTACGCCGACGAAACCGCCGAGCTTTGCCAGTGGCACATTCCAGCCACGCACAGCCTTGAGGCTTGGAGCGATGCGCGGGCCTACGACGGCACGGTCGGAATCGTGCAACCTCTCATTGCGCCGCTCTATAACGCCGCGCATTCGGCACACGAAATTTTCGCGCTTCTTACAGGGGATTCCGGTGTCTCGCCGCACGACATGGTTCGCGCCTACTGGCAAAGCCAGCGCCCTGAAAAAGACCGCGCGTTTGAAGCGCTCTGGGAGAAGTCGTTGCATGACGGTTTGATCGCCGGCAGCGCCCTTCCGACCATCACGCCAACGCTGAATTCCGCGTTTCTCAGTCAGGCGCCTGCGGCGTCGCCAACCGACTCGCTCGAAATCGTTTTCCTGCCCGACCCGTCGGTGGGGGAAGGTGATTTTGCGAACAACGGCTGGCTGCAAGAATTGCCGAAGCCGATTACGCACCTCACCTGGGACAACGCGGCGATGATTTCGCCTTCCGCTTCGCAGAGCCTTAAGCTCAACAAGGGCGACTACGTAACTTTGACGCTCGGCGATAAGCACGTGGACGCCGGCGTCTACATTGTTCCGGGCCACGCCGATAATTCCGTCACTCTGCACATGGGTTACGGCCGCCGCCGAGCGGGCAGATATGGCGATGGCGCTGGCTTTAATGCGTACCTGATTCGCTCGAGCAACGCGTTGGGCATAGCCAGCGGTCTACAAATCACAAAGACCGACCAGTCGTACTCTTTTGCCACGACGCAGCAGCAATACACGATCGATCTTGATGGTCATCCGGTCGAGCAGGAAAGCCTGGTCGAGGACAAGCCCGAATACGGACGCGAGCTTGTTCGCATCGCGACGCTCGAGGAATTCAAGGCCGATCCGAGATTCGCCAAGCGCAAGGAAGAAGAAGAAACCAAAGATCTCACGATGTACTCCGGCTGGAAATACGATGGCTACGCCTGGGGCATGGCGATCGACCTTAACAAGTGCGTCGGATGCAATGCTTGCGTGATCGCTTGCCAGTCGGAAAACAACATTGCCGTTGTTGGCAAGGAGCAGGTCGAGCGTGGCCGGGCCATGCACTGGATCCGCATCGACACCTACTTCAACGGCGACCTCGACAATCCCGAGATGTACTACGAGCCAATGCCTTGCCAGCAGTGCGAAAACGCGCCTTGCGAATACGTGTGCCCGGTCGGTGCGACATCGCACAGTTCTGAAGGCTTGAACGACATGACGTACAACCGCTGCGTCGGCACGCGGTATTGCTCGAACAACTGCCCGTACAAGGTGCGGCGATTCAATTTCTTCTTGTTCTCCGATTACACGACGCCGAGCCTGTTCGGTGTGCGGAATCCCAACGTTACGGTCCGTTCCCGCGGCGTCATGGAAAAGTGCACGTATTGCGTGCAGCGAATCAACGCGGCAAAGATTCGCTCAGAAGAAGAGGGGCGCAGCGTTCGCGACGGCGAAATCGTCACGGCCTGCCAGCAGGCGTGCCCGGCCGATGCCATTGTTTTCGGCAACATCAACGACCCGAACAGCCGCGTCTCGAAGCTGAAGGCTCAGACGCGCGATTATCAGCTGCTGGCGGATTTGAACACTCGCCCGCGGACCAGTTATCTGGCACGCGTGCGCAACCCGAACCCGGAAATCCGGAGCTAGGGGACCGAAGAGCACCATGGAGCACAAGAAAATCTACGGCCTACTCGCGGAGTTTGACTCCCCCGAGAGTGTTCTCGCCGCCGCGCATCGCACGCACGATGCGGGCTATAAGCGCTTCGACGCTTACTCGCCGATTCCGGTTGAGGGGCTCGCAGAAGCCGTAGGCTTTTCCTGGACCGCGCTTCCGGCGATGGTCCTTTGCGGCGGAATTCTCGGCGGTCTCACTGGTTTTGGC
>Ga0210401_10003540_pt1 | contig 16668 bp, 9 predicted proteins | sample IncBWH32MmetaG_FD_150866 | JGI IMG/M metagenome (GOLD analysis project Ga0210401, IMG submission 150866) | Forest soil microbial communities from Barre Woods Harvard Forest LTER site, Petersham, Massachusetts, United States - Inc-BW-H-32-M | ecosystem: Environmental > Terrestrial > Soil >... | reverse complement strand
CGCCTATGGCCCTGCAAGAGGGCTTCCGAACACCAGTGTAGGTACGTTCTCCGAGGCGCTGCTGACAGAAGCAACAAAGAATGCCTGGATCGTGATCAGCATGAAGGACGACTGGAAGCGCATTTTTGCATTCGAGAAATAGTCAGCGGAGCGAATGCATTGACGGGGCTTTGAGCGTAATGTCTTGTCTCCATCAACTATCTATGCACTGAGTTGCGACGACGCCATCAGTTGATGTACTGAAGCTGGTCATCTACTAACGCGGAAAGATGCTGTCCAGTGCGAGCCTCAAGCTCTGCCAATTCTCGTTGCATCCGTCCAAGTTCCAAAAGACCGGTTGCTACCTCACGGAAGTAACGGCGGACGAGTTCGCCACTGTTCCAGCAGCCTGTGCGATGGTAAACATCTGCGAGCACATTCTTAATGACCTGCTCCCGCGTACCTAGGAACTCAGCTATTTCGCAATTCTTCAGACCGCACGCCACGAGAAGCACCGTCTTGAACTGCATCGGTTTCAGGAGGTCTGCGAGGGTGAGATTATTGATGGTTTCTTGCGGACGGGCCGATACGATTGACATTGTCTTTAACCTCTGTACCTCAAGTATCCACTTGGAACGGTGCTCCCGTCGTTGTCCCAAAGCAATGTTACCGAAGGTCTGCTCACGCTTCCTGGAAGACTTTGTTGGAGCGCCGGAATTACCACCGACAAACGCGTCGTTTGCTGCGAACGCCAACAAAATTGGGACACACGAAGGCCGCGCGTTCATTACCATGGGTTGGGTAGTAGTCGAAGCCTTGTAAAGGACGGCTCTCCAGCCAGGACAATAGACAACTTCAAGTGCCAGTCCTGCGACCAACCTGAAGGCTGGCCCGGACCGTAAGGTCGAGACAGATATGCCCAGAATCTAGTGGGAAGGCGGTCCAAACCCGTCCGCGGACAGGAACTATTAATTAGGGTTTAGAAGCAACCCTCAAGCCAACGAAACATGCCGACGGGCCATGAAGGAACTGAGCGGCCGTGGGGTGCCGATCCTCTGACATGCTGTAGGCGCACGTAGCCTGAAATTTTCCCCTGGCGATAGGTATACCCGGGGACGAATCAGGCAGCCAGCGTCTGACGGTTTGCCGCATCTATCAACACAGCCATGACCTCGCCTAGAGAAACGAACTCAAGTTCGTAGGGCGAAATGGCATGCTCTAGCTCACGTCTTAAAGAAGGACATGGATTAAACAATTCAAGTTGAATGCCACGATGGCGTGCCCAGCGTTGCAGGAACAACAACATATGCAAACCTTTGTCCACAGTGACGCTTACTCTTGAGAGGTCTATTACGATCACACGATCCGCTGCCCGCCCCGTGACCGCATCGTACAGCTGAAGGGCTTCATCACCACCGCTGATGGTGCCCTCGCACTCGACAATGGCGGCTTCACCAACACTATCCATGTTCACTTTTAGCATGCCGCCTCCCAGTCACGAGAGAGGCAAATTGAGTGCCAAAAAGCAACGCTGTGTTTCTGTCAGTTAGACTCCCGAGCTAAGTAATACGCGCAAAATTGGCTAGAGGACCGAGCAAATCTGCGCTACAGAGAATGCTGTAGGGGCTGGTCGAGAGCAGATACGAACGGGGAGATTGTTGACGAAACCAAGCGTGGGTGTTGAAAAAGTACATCAACAAAACGTCTTTTCGGCTGCGAGTATCGCCCTGCCGAGTTTCTCTTTTCTCGTTTCGGCTAAGTAGTAGCTGGTAGAACAGGGGTTGTCTGCGCCTGTCAAAAATGCTAGTTGTGCGGCGAACCGAACTATTGATAATGAGTTTTGGAGTAATCCGCTGGATCCTCTCCAGGATAGGCCACCATTTAAAGCCGAGTGCACAAACGGATCAGCGGCATGGAATGCCCTCTGCAAAGGACTGGGTTCTTGCTCTACCCGTCGCGAGCTAGAGTTGTCATCGACAAGAGACCGTAGTGCATTAGCCAACGAAGACGAAACCTCAAACTGTTCGAAGCCGAGTCGAGAGGCCTCTTTCGAGCGAGTCACGAAACCAGATGATTGACCTTCGAAACTTGTGGCTTGGGTTAGCTCTGCTCATACCGACGCTCGGACAATGCGCCAGCGCGCAAGTCGACGAATTCCTGCCTGAGATCGACGCGTACTACAAGTTGACTCCAGACGTGCGTTTGAGCTTCCAGGCCAAAGAGACTAGAGAGGGCGGGGATCCGACCCAAGCCGAGATCGGCCCCAGCATCGAGTTCTATTTGAAGCCGCTGCTCAGGCTAAAGACAGTTACCCGGTTCGATCTGGACGACTCCAAATCCCGGCCCCTGGTGTTTGCGATTGGCTACCGCTATCTGCCTTCGCCGAACGCGCCGGCAGAAAACCGCATTGAGCCAGTCGCAACCTTTAACTTTCCGTTGAAGGCGGGATTCTTGTTTTCTGACCGGAACCGCGCAGACCTCGATTGGAAGAGTGGCAAATTCTCGTGGCGCTATCGCAACCGTTTGCAGATCGAAAAACGGCTCACGATTCACTCGTACCACCCTGCTCCGTATGCCAGCGTGGAGCCCTTTTACGAGAGTCAATACAACAAATGGAGTGACACCGCAATCTACGCCGGGTGCATGTTTCCGATAGGCAAGCATGTTGAGTTTAATCCGTACTACGAGCACCAGAACAATACCGGGAAAAGCCCAAATCAGCAGTTGAACCAGTTGGGCCTGATACTCAGCCTCTTCTTCTAGGCGGAATGCAGCTGTCAAGCTGCCCACGAGCCATGCGAGGTCGGACCGGAGGGCGATTATTCCGTGCCGGTTTGGGCTTCGCCGGGAAATTTAACGACGTCGCGGGCCCGGAGTTCGGTCACACGACCCACAATATCTTTTGCCTTTTCCGCATCGATGCCTTTGTCTCTGGACAGGTATGTCAATTGTGTCGGCGCCGCAAACCGGGTACCGGAAGCTTCGACAATTTCTGCTATTTTCAAGATCACGTCCTGGCGAATTGCGGTGAATTCTGCCCAATCGCCGGTCTTGCCGTAGGCGAACAGCTCCATTTGATAAGCGGCGCCGACAAAATTCATCGCCCGCACTCTGCAGCTCTTGGGTTCGATCGCTGGATGTTGGTCCAGCATGCTCTGCACGCGGTCCACCACGAACCGTAATTGTTCGGCTCGAGTTTCAATTCGCAGCGCGAAAGTCTGGTTGATTAGCAATTTGCTGCGGCGCGCCATGTTTTCGAATTGCATTTGAGCCAGCGATCCATTAGGAACGACCGACAGATTCTGATCGAGGGTTCGCAGTTTCAGGGAACGGAGCCCGATATCTTCGACAGTTCCAAGTTGACCGCCGATCTGGCAGAAGTCGCCGACGCGTATAGCTTTGTCCATCAGCAGGGAGACCCCGCCTATGAGGTTCTCAAGTGTTTTTTGTGCAGCCAGCGCTATCGCCAGTCCCCCGATACCAAGGCCGGCGAGCGTCGTCTTCACGTTGATCCCAAATAGGCCCAACGCGGCAACCGAAGCGATGATCAGCAGCATGATGCGAGTGAGCCGCTGCATCACGATGAGGATCGACTCCCCGCCTCCGTGTTGCGTTCGCGTCCGGTTCACCGCATGTTCGAAACTTCGGTCGGTGATCGTGCTCAGGAGCCACAGGAAACATCCCGTCAGGAGGGTTGCCAGGAAACGAAAATAATAGACGCGGTACAGAAGGGGCGGCCCCAGCAGATAAACGAAGACGCCGTGCAGCAGGATCGCAAGGATGCACTTGACGGGCATGCCATGTCGCGTCTCCCACACTGGTCGGAAAGGAAGTTTCTGCAGTTTGTGCCGGATCCGCTCGGGCACGCTCAGCAAGAACGCCAACAACCAAGCCAGCAACCACGAAATCGGTATCGAAAGAAGCCAATCGAGCCATTGCGCCACCGACATTCGCAGCAACCGCCGACCGGTCAACGCGGCAGGAACGATTCGGTCGGCCAACGCCGGCGCTTCGGTTTTCATCTGGGCGTAGAGCGTCGGGATATTCGCAACCGTCTCTTTTGAAATCAGCCAGATTTTCCCTGACTCCGAATCATTCACCCGTACCAGCATGACGTCCAGGGTCGCACCGCCAACGGACAACACGCCAGCACGAACTTCGCCGGGTGGAAGTCCAGGTTCAATGGAGCCATTAGGATCGTCGCTCAACAAGGCGATGCTGCCTTTGAACCTCCCGTGCAACGCGTAAAGCTCTTTGGCTCGCTGTACCAGATTCGTGTCCTGGCCCGGAGTTGGTTGCAGGTAGCGAGCGGCGGTCTCGTAGTCTTCGCTTTCGGTGCACTTCAGCAATCCCATCACCGCACCACGCGGAGTTGCGCGTCCCAGCGGATCGATTGGCGTCGCAGGCTCAGCTTTGGCTGGCGGAGGTGGCGCAGATGTCGGAAGCTGAGCCGAGGAATCCGCAGTTGAACCTGCGAATACGAAAATAGCCAGAGCTACGGCGAGAGCGTAGGTTTTGCCGATGTGCAATCGGCAACTCCTGTCCGATGCTCCGTATAAAGTCACGGTGACCTGCTGTTCACACTTCTTGTTGCCCTTGGGGTTAGGCCCACGAACTTCATTTCCTCGGTGCCGTGGCCCCGAATTCGGTCACGCGACCCGCTTGTCTCGCGCCGGTTCTTTCCTGGCAAATGCGGCTGCTTTACCGGCGTCGAGGACCTGCGCTCCGTCGATCCGGCCGAAAAGCTCGATCAGTTTGGCGACGACACCGGTCCAACCGGTCTGATGGCTAGCTCCCAAGCCTGCGCCGTTATCTCCGTGGAAGTACTCGTAAAACAGGATGTAATCCTTCCAGTGAGGATCAGTCTGGAATTTCTCGGTCCCTCCGTACACCGGTCGCCGGTCAGACTTATCGCGCAGGAAGATCTTCGTCAATCGACTGGAAATTTCCCGGGCCACCTCGAACAGATTCATCCGGTTGCCCGAGCCGGTTGGACACTCAATCTTGAAGTTGTCGCCGTAATAGAGATAGAACGACAACAAGGAACGGATCAGCAGCGCATTCACCGGCATCCAGACAGGACCGCGCCAGTTCGAGTTTCCACCGAACATGCCGGTGTCGGATTCCGCTGGGAGGTAATTCACCCGATATTCCTGGCCACCGACATTGAAGACGTAGGGATGGTCGGCATGGTAGCGGGAGAGCGCTCGGATGCCGTAGGGACTGAGGAATTCATTCTCATCGAGCATGCGGGTGAGAATTCGGCGCAATCGTTCCGGATTTACCAACGCGGCAATGCCGCGCTCGCCATACCCAAGATGGCCCGGCCCGGTCGGATGAATGCTCTGGAGCAGTTCGGGCATGTGCCGCAAGCGCTCCTGCAGAGCCTGCATCACTCGTGGTACCCGTTCGCGCTGTTCGGGCTCAATCACAGAGGTGGCGCACAGGGGCAACAAACCCACCATGGAGCGGACCTTGAGCCGCGTTGCACTGCCGTCCGGAAAACGCAACACATCATAGTAGAACCCATCCTCTTCGTCCCACATGCCATCCGGCCCCACATGATTCATGGCGTGGGCGATCCAAAGGAAATGGTTAGCAAACTTGATGGCCATGTCTTCAAAGAAGGAGTCGTGGGCCGCCAACTCGACACTAATCTCGAGCATGTTTTGGCAGAACATTGACACCCATGCTGTGCCGTCAGCCTGTTCGAGGTAGCCACCGGTGGGGAGGGCAGCACTACGGTCGAAGACACCGATGTTATCCAATCCCAGAAAGCCCCCCTCGAAAAGATTCCTGCCAAAGCGGTCTTTGCGGTTTACCCACCAGCTGAAGTTCAACATCAGCTTCGCGAAAGATCGCTTGAGGAACTCGATATCGCCTGCGCCTTTGAGCGCCTGGTCGGTCCGGTACAGGAAGAGGGTGGCCCAGGCATGGACGGGCGGGTTTACGTCGCTGAAATTCCACTCGTAGGCTGGAATCTGCCCAGTCGGATGCAGAAAGAATTCCTGCAGCATCAGGTCGAGCTGTTCTTTCGCGAAATCCGTATCGACCGTAGATAGCGCGATGGTATGGAAAGCCAAGTCCCAGGCGGCAAACCATGGATATTCCCACTTGTCTGGCATCGAGATGACATGCTCATTCACCATGTGCGCCCATTCGCTGTTCCGCATTTGCGCACCGCCTGGCCGCATCGGATCCACGCCATGTTCCTCCAGCCATTTGTCCACATCGAAACCGAAGTACTGCTTGCTCCATAGCATTCCGGCCAGCGCCTGGCGCATGACGAGCGCCTCATCTTTGCTGACACGTTCGGGTGTGATGTCTCGATAAAACTCGTCCGCCTCCTGCTGACGAAGCTGCATGATTTGACCAAAGCTCTTAAAAGGATCGCCCATGCCAGCAGGCGCCAAATCACTTAGCCGTAGTCGGATCGTGGCCGTTTCGCCAGCGCCCACGCTGATTCGGTGGTGGGCCGCCACTTTTGTTCCCGCACGCTGCGGGTTGACGGCATCTTGCTTGCCGTTCACCACGTAGTTGTTGATCCCGTCCTTGACATAGGGACTGGCATTGGGCGTACCGAAGATTCGTTCGCTGTTGGTCTCATTCTCGGTGAAAAGCAGCGGAACATCTTTTTCGGAGTACAGATAGCGATCACCCAGTTGGGCATGCGATGCTGCGACAAAGCGGGCGTCATTCTTACCCGTGACTTGCATCAAGGACGGCCGCGGTGTGTCAGGCCACCAAGTCCAGGTGTTGCGGAACCAGAGAGTTGGCAAAACGTCTAACATGGCTGGCTCTGGCCCGCGATTGCTCACGCTGATCTGGATCAGGATGTCTTCGGGAGAGTTCTTGGCGAACTCCACGAAGACGTCGAAGTAACGATCATCTTTGAAGATTCCAGTGTCCAGAAGTTCGTATTCCATGTCTCCGCGGTTGCGCCCTTTGTTCGTTGACACCAGATCACCGTAGGGGAAGGCCGCCTGCGGATACTTGTACAAATACTTCATGTAGGAGTGGGTCGGGGTGCTATCGAGATAGAAGTAATACTCTTTGACGTCCTCACCGTGGTTGCTCTCGCTGTTGGTCAACCCGAACAGGCGCTCCTTGAGGATTGGATCCTTACCATTCCATAGGGCGACGCTAAAACATAGCTGCTGTTTCTCATCGCTGATACCCGCGAGACCGTCCTCACCCCAGTGATAAGCGCGGGATCGGGACTGGTCATGGCTAAAGTAGTCCCAGGCATTTCCATCCTGGCTGTAATCCTCACGGACCGTGCCCCACTGTCTCTCGCTCAGGTAGGGCCCCCATTTTCTCCACGGGATTTTGGCGTCATGCGCTTCTTGCAATCTGAGGACTTCTGGATTCCTGCTCATATCTCACCTCATCTTTCATCCGGTGCGGCAGCTGTGGCGCTATGAAATCGACAGCCACGGGTGAATAGTTGTGGAGGGTCTCTTCGACGACCATTGCTTTCGGACCGCTGTACGACTCGCCCACAACCAGGACGTGGCACAACTGCCCGTTCGATATGTGAGCAGAAGGGGAATGATCAGACAACTGGCAGTCTTACTAGTTCTGAGCCTCATTACCCGGCGTTGCCTATGTCTACTTCGCGGGTTTCTCTGCCCTTTTATAAGCTCTTATCGCTGCAGAGCTCTGCCGAGCTGATCCGATACTCGATCTCCGCGATCTTTTTGCGAAATGGCCGTAAAAACACTTTCATGGGCGTGGTGCATCCAAACGGAGAAGCGGGACAAGTTTTTGATTCATTTGGCTGGCTATCGGCAGTCTCAAGTCGAGAAAGCATCGTCACAGATAAGGTGGTTCTTTGCCTTGAATCGCAAGCTAGGTTTTTGTTATAACAAAACTGACAGTCGTCACGTGGGGTCGTGAAAAGAACTGCTCGTGGATTGCGGCGAAAGTCGGGCGGTTTTCGTAGCTTTGTCAAAAGAGCACAGGCGTTGGCCGCACGCCGGCTCGTGCTGTTGGGAAACCTGTAGTATCGCTCTTGAAAGGCGTTCGCGAGAATTGCTTAAACGCCTCTCGCGGACGTAAAACGTCGAACCTCCTTGTCCCGAGCTGTGAGGAGTTTCCGGTGCGTTTTGTTTGCAGGCCCGATGTGCACCACGCTCACGTTGAGTGCGCGGCTGCGGCCTGCCTTTTACCTCACTCTGCCTTTCGCGGATGGGCGGTCCCGCCATTCGTCCTTTCCCATCAAGCTGTCTCAAGACTGCACACGCCGGAGGAAGAATAATGGCGACGAATCTTATTCACATTGAAAACGACCAGGAAATCAAACAGCGGTTAGCGGCGGAGCGCGCTCGATTGCGCAAGATCGCCGGGTTGGATCAACCCGATCACTTCCACCGACCCGTGGAAAGAGCTTTCACTGCGGAAGAGCGTAGCAGGGTAACAATTCTGTTCGGAGGCTTTACCTGGAAGCACGAAGATTTGATCCGGGCGGTGTTCCAGGGCTGTGGTTATCGCTGTGAGAAACTGCCGGTGCCCGACGTCCCCGCATTCCAGATCGGCAAGGAGTTTGGGAATAACGGCCAGTGCAATCCGACCTATTTCACCGTCGGAAACCTGGTGCAGTACCTACAGTTCCTGGAGAGGGAGGGTGTTTCTCGCCAGGACATTCTCGACAAGTACGTCTTCTTTACCGCCGGCTCTTGCGGTCCCTGCCGCTTCGGTATGTATGAAGCGGAGTACCGTTTCGCTTTGAAAAATGCTGGCTTTGACGGCTTCCGCGTGCTGCTGTTCAAGGACAGCGACGGCATCAAAGCAGCGTCAGGCGAGCCTGGACTGAAGTTCACCATTGACTTCGGATTTGGCATGCTGAATGCCATGCACCTCGGCGACGTGATCAACGATTTGATCTACCAAGTCCGTCCCTTCGAAGTAAACAAAGGCGAGACGGACCGCGTGTTTCATGAAGCGGTTGACGGATTGTGCGAAGACCTGCGGAGCCGCGATTCCTTTGAGATCGAGGAGCGGGCTCCCGAATGGGCGAAACCCAAGTTCAAGAGCAACAAGGTTCTTAGAAACACCTTCAACGTGTTGGGCAAGTGGCACGAGCACATGTGGGGAAAAGATTATCTCAACGCCCTGGCTTCCGCCCGCGACAAAATGAACCGTATCGAGGTGGATCGTACCAAGGTGAAGCCGGTGGTTAAGATCACTGGCGAATTCTGGGCGCAGATTACCGAGGGCGATGGCAATTTCCACATGTTCGATTTCCTGGAGCGCGAAGGCGCACAGGTGGTGGTGGAACCGATCGCAACCTGGGTGGCTTATCTCATGTATCAGGCCAAGGCACACGCCACGGCGAAGTGGCCGGTGAATCGTCCGCATCGCAATCCCGAATGGTACGAAGTGCAGAAGCAGATGGCGAATTATTTCGGCTTGCGCAAGAAACTATGGGGCATTGGCGCGGGCGAGCGCATGTGGAATTTCTTCTATCACCGGACGATCAAGAACATGGGTGGCATCACCCATCACCTCGTTCCGCAAACCGAATTGGCTGAAATGGCGCATCCTTTCTACAACCAGTTCGCGCGTGGCGGCGAAGGCCACCTCGAAGTGGGCAAGAACGTTTACTACACGGTTCATCGTCTCTGCCATATGGTATTGGCGCTTAAGCCTTTCGGCTGTATGCCTTCTTCGCAGTCCGACGGTGTGCAGTCGGCCGTTGTCAACAAATTCAAAGAGATGATTTTCCTGCCTATCGAAACCTCGGGTGAGGGCGAGGTCAATGCACACAGCCGCGTACAGATGGCGTTGGGCGAAGCCAAGGTGAAGGCGAAGACCGAGTTCGAGCAATGCCTGAAGTCCACCGGAAAAGGCATGGAGGAAATCAAGGAATACATTGCCGAGCATCCGGAACTGCGCCGGCCCTTCTATCACGTCCCGCACCGTGAAGGCGTCACGGGAACCGCAGCTCAGTTCGTGCTGCACGTGAGCGATCGTATGGATAAGAGCACACGGCTGTGGAAGCGTGCGCGCGTTCCTGGAATCGCAGTGCCAAACGCCGCGTAATCGTGGTAGCGACCGCCGTCTTGCTTGCAATCCACTTTTGTGGCGAGATGGCGGTCACCACAATCCGAAACGCTTCTTGCCACTGATTGGAGATACGATGCACGAGCATCTGGGCCAACAACCGAAGGCACAGCTATTTCAGATAGCTCCCGCGCCTACGCAACGGGCACACGATCACCACACGGAATTCATGGTCGGACTGGATGTCGGATCGACCACGGTCAAAGCGGTTGTGGTGGACGCGGCCACGGACAAAGCTCTGTGGCAAGACTACCAGCGGCATGAAACCAAGCAGCCCGAGAAGACGTTGGAATTTCTGCGCCGCATCGAGAAAGAAGTCGGCATTAATCGGCATAACACGCGCATGTTCATGACGGGCTCCGGCGGCGGAGGGATCGCTGAGCAGATCGGCGCCAAGTTCGTGCAGGAAGTCACGGCGGTGTCGCTCGCGGTCGAGAAGATGCATCCCGAAGTGTATTCCGTCATTGAACTTGGCGGTCAGGACGCGAAGATCATCGTCTTTAAGGATGATGACGAGACCGGGCGCAAGAAGAAAATTCCGTCGATGAACGATAAGTGCGCGGGAGGGACTGGTGCGGTCATCGACAAGATCAATGCGAAGCTGAAGATTCCGGTCGCCGAGCTTGCCCTGCAGGGCTACCACGGGATCAAGCTGCACAAGGTCGCCGGCAAATGCGGTGTGTTTGCCGAAACCGACATCAACAGTTTGCAGAAAGTGGGAACGCCGCCGGATGAATTGATGGCTTCGCTGTTTGAGGCGATCGTGCTGCAGAACCTCAGCGTTCTAACCCGCGGCCATACGCTGCGGCCTCACGTGTTGCTGCTGGGCGGTCCGAACAGCTTCATTAAAGGAATGCGCGAGGCGTGGCAGGCGAACATTCCCCGCATGTGGCAGGAGCGCAAGGTCGCGATTCCTGACGGCGCAAAGCCAGACGAACTCATAAAAGTCCCGCAAAACGCACAGTACTTCGCTGCCTTGGGCGCGATTGAATTCGGCAAGAGCGAGGAAGATTGCGTGGGCTGCTACCAAGGATACGAAAAGCTGGTGCACTACATCGACTTTGGACGCCAGGAAGAAAAAACCAAGTCCGGCGCCAAGGGCCTGACCGCCGGCGAAAAAGAACTCGACGAATTCAAGGTGTCGTATCGCCGCAAAAAGTTTGTACCCGCAACCTTCCCCGCCCATAAAACGGTGGGCGGATTTATCGGCATCGACGGTGGCTCAACTTCCACGAAAGCCGTGCTGCTCGACGAAAACGGTGAAATTCTGTGCAAGTCTTACCAGCTCTCGAACGGGAATCCGATTCAGGACACGATTGAAATGTTCGAGAATTTGCGGGGCCAGGTGGAAGCGCAGAATGCCAAGCTCGAAGTCTTGGGCGTGGCGACGACGGGCTATGCGAAGGACATTCTGAAGGATGTTTTGCACGCGGACGTTGCACTGGTCGAGACTGTCGCGCACACCGAATCAGCGCTCAAGTTTTACGAAGATCCGCACGTCATCGTCGACGTCGGCGGGCAGGACATCAAGATCATCATCCTGCATAACGGCCGGGTCAAAGATTTCAAACTCAACACGCAATGCTCGGCGGGAAACGGCTATTTCTTGCAGTCGACCGCTGAAGGCTTTGGACTGAGCGTGGAGCAATATGCCGACCTGGCTTTCTCAGCCCAATCGATGCCGGTTTTCGGCTATGGTTGCGCCGTGTTCATGCAATCGGACATCGTGAATTTCCAGCGCCAAGGCTGGCGAGCCGAGGAAATTCTGGCAGGGCTGGCGGCCGTGCTTCCCAAGAATGTGTTCCTGTACGTGGCCAGCATCCCGAATCTCGCGGCGCTGGGCACGCGTTTCGTCCTCCAGGGTGGGACTCAGAACAATATGGCTGTAGTGAAAGCGGAAGTGGACTTCATCCACAACAGTTTCCGTGCAGCCGGCAAGAAGCCGGAAATCATAGTCCACGAATTCTGCGGTGAGTCTGGAGCCATCGGAGCTGCGGTTGAGTCTGTCCGCCTGTGGCGCAACGGCCAGCAGACCACATTCGTCGGACTGGACGCAGTGCGGAAAATCCAGTACCGCACCACCCGCAACGAAAGCACGCGCTGCAACTTCTGCAAAAACAATTGTCTGCGCACATTCATTGACATCCGAACCGCTCCCAAGGATGACCAGAGCCTCATTCCAATTCAGAAGGTCACGAAAGTTCCGCTGATGCATGGCGAACAGCGATTGATCATCGCAACCTGCGAAAAAGGATTGGTCGAGGATGTCAATGACATGAAGGAGATCAAAGCCGGTATCGACGAGATCAAAGACAAATATCCCAACTTCGTGGACTTCGCTGCGCACGAGGTCTTCCGGCCGGTAAGCCCGAAGACTGTGGCTGACCCCATTCCGGTAACGAAATTCTGGAACAAGTCCGCCAAAGAGCGCGTTCCGCTCATGGAGAACCGGAAAAAGCTTCGCGTCGGCATTCCCCGCGTGCTGAATATTTACACCTACGCGCCGCTTTTCAACGGATATCTCGAAAGCCTGGGCGTGCAGCCGGAAAACATCATCTATTCCGATTACACCAGCTCTGAGCTCTATCGTGCGGGCGCGAGCCGCGGCGCGATTGACCCCTGTTTCCCGGCGAAGATCGGTATCTCGCACGTCTACAACTTGATCCAGGAAAAGCATCGCAAGAAACCATTGGACGTTATTTTCTTCCCGATGTATGACGTGCTCACATCTCCGTTGGTCAAAATTGTCGGCGCCAACGCTTGTCCGACCGTAACCGCAACCCCCGAAACCGTAAAAGCGGCATTCACCAAAGAGAATGACGTTTTTGCCGAGCACAACGTGAAGTACGTCGATCCCATCCTGAACTTCGCCGATCGAAAGCTTTTTGCACATCAAATGTTGCAGGCCTGGCAGCCAATTCTGGGACTGTCGCTCGAAGAAAACGATCGCGCAGTCGAAGTTGGCTTCAAGGCCTTAACCGACTACGAGGCTAGCATTCGCAAGCGCGCGCGTCAGGTGATGGACCAACTGGAGCGTGAAGATCGCATTGGCATCGTGATGCTGGGCCGTCCGTATCATCACGATCCCGGCCTCAATCACGAAATCATGGAGGAGTTCCAGAAGCTCGGCTATCCCATCTTCTCGCAAAACACTCTACCTCTTGACGAAGACCTTCTGGAGCGGCTGTTCGGCGACGAAGTTCGCGCCGGAGTGATCAGCCATGCTCTCGATATTACGGACGCATGGAAGAATTCCTATTCCTGCAGCACGAACCACAAAGTTTGGGCGGCAAAGTTCACCGCCCGCCACCCCAACCTGGTTGCTCTTGAAATCTCGAGTTTCAAGTGCGGCCACGACGCACCCATCTACGGAGTCGTCGAAGGAATCATCGAGCAGTCGGGCACGCCTTATTTCTGCTTCAAAGATCTGGACGAAAACAAGCCCTCCGGCTCGATCCGTATCCGCGTGGAAACCATCGATTACTTCCTGCGCCGCTATCGTGAGGAGATCATCAAGAAGCGCAAAGCGAACGAGGAGATCGAGGCACAATTGGCCGCCATGGAAGAACAGCTTCGCGGACAGCTTGAGCAGGAAGCTCAAGGCATGGCCGCCGACTGAGCGGACGAGAGGATTCGTCGAACAAATAGGTTATCGAACTGCTGGCGTGCGCAACTCGTCCAAGTGGGCGGTCAGTAGTCCCATGTACTCGTCCATTCCATCGCCGGTCTTGGCGGAGACCTTCAAGACTCGCATCCCCGGGCGAACCGCTTGGATATTGCCGTACGCCAAATTCCAGTCAAACTCAACTGCTAGTGCCAAATCCATCTTGGTGACGACTGCCACATCGGCGCTGTTGAAAATTGTCGGGTACTTAAGCGGCTTATCCTCGCCCTCCGTAACCGAGATGAGCACCAGCCGCAGATTCTCACCCAAATCATACGACGAGGGACAGACCAGGTTCCCGACGTTCTCGATGAACAGAAAATCTAGTTGGTTAAGGTCCCATCCCGCCAGTGCGTGCTGGACCATCGCGGCTTCGAGATGACACAGCGTTCCGGTAGTGATTTGCTTGACTGCAGCCTCACTGCGGGCCAGCCGCATGGCGTCGTTTTCTGTGGCGAGGTCTCCGACAAGGGCAGCAACATTGCAACTTTGACGGAGCAACGTCAGCGTCCTCTCAAGGAAGGCAGTCTTGCCCGAGCCAGGACTCGATACAAGGCTGACGACAAACACACCAGCAGCGCGGAATTGCTCGCGAAGTGCACGAGCCGCCAGGTCATTTTGTCTGAGAACGTTTTTGCGAACTTCGACTAAGCGGGGTTGTGAGTTCATTCTTCTATCTCCAGTGCCACGACTTCGATTTCCTTGCCTTGCACAACTTCAGACGTAGGCGTGCCACATTCAGCACAACAAAACAATTGAACGGAACTGAGAGAGCGCTGCACTTGGCAGCTTGGACAAAAGACCAGGACCGGAACCTCGTCGATGAGTAAGCGTGAACCCTTCAACGGAGTGTCGTCGCAAGCCAATTCATAAGAAGAAAGCAGCGCCTCTTTCACGACGCCCGACAGAGCCCCAAGCCTGAGGTGGACGGCGGTGACTTGAACAGCACCACGTTGCTCGGCTTCCTCTTGTGCCATTTCCACGATGCCCATGGCGATAGAAAGTTCGTGCATAGCTCTTAATTCTTGTGATGTTGTTCAAGTCGGCCAAACGCAGCGATCGCTGCCTGTCCCAGGCTGATTCCGCCGTCATTCGCTGGCACCACTTGGTTTGTCCATATCCGCAAGCTCTCGTTCTCAAGCAAACTCTTCAGGTCCTCCAAGAGCAGCTCATTCTGGAAAACGCCTCCTGAAAAAACCACGATATTAAGATTGTGGGCTTTGCATATGGCAACCAAAGCGTCGCGCACGCCTTGAGCCAGGCCGCGTTGGAAGGCGCGTGCAATTTCTGCAGGATTCCGTCCACGAAGCCGGTCACGAATTATGGATTCAAGCAACGGCCGGAAATCCAGTTCTCCAGTCACGTACGGAAATAAATATGCGTCCTCCGAGGCGGCGCCACGGGCGAGTTGTTCGAGCCACATCGCTGCCTGCCCTTCAAATGTGACTTCCCAAGTAAAGCCAAGGAGCGCGGCCGCTGCGTCAAAAAGCCTCCCGACCGAACTAGTAGCAAACGTGCGCACGTCTTTGTGAATCAATCCCAAAGCATTTTGGTAGCGCACCGGAAATCCAAAAGGCGCGGCCATCAGATCGGGCAAGTCATCTAACTGCGCCACAAAACCAGCCGCCGCCTGAACCGGATATTGCGCCGCAGCGTCGCCGCCCGGGAGCGACGCCGAACGCAAGTGAGCAACCCACTCGAATCCTGCTTTGACGCTTCCTACGAAGATCTCGCCGCCCCAAATACTCCCGTCATCTCCGTAGCCGGTGCCGTCGAAGCTGACTCCCGCCACGCGTGTTTCCCATTCGCCTCGCTCGGCCAGCACCGAAGCGATGTGTGCCCGATGATGCTGAACCGCTACCGGGTGCGGAATCCCGAGCGTCAAGGCATGCGCAGTCGAGACGTACTGGGGATGAGAATCGTGCACCACCAGCAATTCCTCCGAACGCACCTCATACATCGAGATCAAATCCTGGATCGTTTCTTGAAATGCGCGCAGCGACTCGTAATGTCCCAAATCGCCGATGTGCTGACTCACGAACGCCTGGCCATCGACGACGAGTGTGATTGCGTTTTTCAGGTCGGCGCCAACTGCCAAAATCGGACACTCGCTCGGAATTGTCGTGACCGAACCCGGGGCATATCCTCGAGCGCGACGAAGGATAGCCGTGCCAAACACTCCAACCCGGGCCACTGAGTCATCAACCCGTCGCGCGATCGGACGCTGTCCGATCAGGAACGCGTCGGCAATACCTGAGAGGCGCGAAAGCGCTTCTTCATCTTCATAGGCGATAGGTTCGCTTGAACGATTTGCACTGGTCATTACCAGTGCCTCTGGCGCGCCAGCAGCGAAGAGCAAATGGTGCAAAGGCGTATAGGGCAGCATCACTCCGAGTTCGTTATTTCCGGGAGCTACGCCGTCGAGCTCTGCCTTTCCCGGCGCGAGCACAATGGGCCGCGCACTTGACATAAGGAGCCCTTCGGCTTCCTCGGAGAGTCGGACCAGGTTGCGGGCAACTTCGAGGTCCCTTGCCATGAGAGCAAAAGGTTTTTCCTTGCGGTACTTACGTTCGCGCAAGACCGCAACAGCAGCGGCATTCCTGGCATCGCAAGCGAGATGGTATCCGCCGAGCCCCTTCACTGCGAGAATCCTACCGCCTTTCAGCAACTCGGCCGCTTTGCGAATGCTCGCGTCACTTCCGTGCAGAGCCTCGTCGCGAGAATGAAGGTAGTAGCTCGGTCCACAGACATGGCAGGCAACCGGCTGCGCGTGAAAACGGCGGCTGCCCGCGTCTCGATATTCGGCGTCGCAGTATTCATCCAGAGGCCAGGGCTCCATCGTCGTATTAGGCCGGTCGTAAGGAAGATTACGGACGACGCTAAAACGTGGACCACAGTTCGTGCAGTTTATATAGGCATACCGGTAGCGGCGGTCAGCTGGATCAAAGAGGCGACCACCG
>Ga0210401_10003539_pt1 | contig 16669 bp, 10 predicted proteins | sample IncBWH32MmetaG_FD_150866 | JGI IMG/M metagenome (GOLD analysis project Ga0210401, IMG submission 150866) | Forest soil microbial communities from Barre Woods Harvard Forest LTER site, Petersham, Massachusetts, United States - Inc-BW-H-32-M | ecosystem: Environmental > Terrestrial > Soil >... | reverse complement strand
TCCTTCTTGCCCGCCGCGCTGCCTCCAGGAGCGAGGATGTCATCCTTCTTGCCGGGCGCGCTGCCTCCGGAAGCGAGGATGTCGTCGGATGCTGCCGCGACCCTTGGTGTCTTTTTTGTTGCGACTGCATTCCCACCACCGCCGGCCTGGGGGTTTGATGATTTTGCCGCATTAGCCGGCGCCTTTGCTGGCGGTTTGAAATCGCGCGTCGGTTCGCCGCGGTCATGCCGCTGCAGATCGTCCTTCAAATCCGGGAACCATTCGTGATTGCCAGCGACGACCACGTCATGGGACATGCCGCCGGTCAACGCGCCGATTTGCAGAAGATTGCTTTGCTTCTTCGGATCGGCGCTGCCGGCGAGCACCCTAGCGGCAGCGGGGTTGGTGGTTTCCAGCCGATCGAATAGCTGCTTGACCGCCCACGCCAACTTCTTGACTCGCTCGAGATCTTGGTCGCTGGCCTTTCTCAGATCAAGTAAATCGAGCCCCGCGATTCCGGATACGACGTCTCCGCCGTTCGATTCCAAAAGTAGCAGCATGAAAGGCGTCAGCGTTGCTTCCGATTCCTTGGGCCAAGCGCCGATGTCGATGCCGCGTTCGATCAGCGTGGCCACGTCAAGCCCCGGCACCGAGATGATCTCGATGCCCTTTGGTCCGCTCACCTGCGTTGCCCCGGTGATGTCGCCGTTGTGACATCCGGAGCACATGGTGGTGAACGACTTGACCACCATAAACTTCTGCCGGACGCCCGGCTGATGGCAGTCCGAGCAACTGTCAGGCGCGACTTGACCCGCAACCGCGGCTTTCACGGCTTCAGGGAAATATTTCGCCATATGCGTTTGATGGTCGAAGATGACGCGCGGACGCCGGTGATACGGGAAATTCGTGAACTGCGGATGCGAACCGGTGAACGAGTCGTATTTGGACACGTGGCAGGTCTGGCAGCGCTGGTTCGAGACTTCCTTCAGATTGGCGAAAACGCCCTGGTGCTCCTTGTGGCAGGTCGCGCAGTTCATCTCCATTTCGGCCGCCGGCGATCCTGTGGCGGCAGGAAAAGCGATACGCTGCATCAGGCCCTGGAGCTGTCCGTTTCTCGGATCGCTGCGAAGCGTTTCGGTGAGCCGCTTCAAGTCTTCAACCGGATGTGTATGTGGCGTAAATGGGTCCGCACCCATGACGTGGCACGTCACACACAAATTGGAATTTTGCCGCGGCTCGACGGTTGTGACCAAGCGGTGCAACAAATCAGCCTGGTCCGACCGCCCCCCTGCATGGCAAGTCGAACAGTCGGTAAGGCCTGCATGGTGTGAAGAGAGTTTGCCCGGCATCATGAATTGCCGCCCCGCTTCCCCGCCCAGGCCGATCGCTAAAACTCCGATCATGAGCGCCGTCGCTGCAAACACACTGCGCTTACGCTTCCTGCGAAGGCTCGGACGCGGGACGCAGCGCTCCAACGCCATGCAGCACCGTCCGCCCGGCAGCGGGCCCGCCTGGCAGGGGCCGCCCGCGCTTGCGGATCGCCGACATTGCCATCGCTCGTTTTCCAGTCGTGGTTGGCAGACCGTGGTGACCCTGCACCGACCGTCCAGACCTGGGCCCAGATCGCAGGGTTTGCCGTCCGCCAGATGCCCGCAAACCCACGCGTCCTGGGGACGTTCGTACTTGCTTTCTTTGAAGCCGAATTTTTGGAGGACGATCATGCCGACCTACCCAGCCGCAAATGCGTATTCCAGCACCACGTGAACCGCCGTCGCCGTCAAAAGAGCGTAGGTCGCAGGAACGTGCAAGAAAGGCCATAGCCGCAGCAGGCCACCATTGGCGTAGTGGAAATCGAGATTGCTCTTGGCCTCGACAAGATCACGCAATTTTTGCAAGCGAACCTTGCCGGCTTCGTCGAGATATCGCTCCGTGGCAGACAGTTCGCCGAGAATACGCGCTAGTGGCACCTTCGACGCCGCCAGATGCGAGAAAATGTTGCAGGGGCCCGCGAAGAATTCACTGAGGGTACCGACGTAAAGCCTGGCGATGCTCTGGGTATTGCCATCCAAGACGGAATCCCGAGCTATCGCTTCTGCCTGTTCCGCCAATTGCGCCCGGAACAGCGGGATGCGATCGAACAGGAAGCGTTCGCCTTGCGCCTCAAGCCGCGGCGGAACGATCTTGCTCACGAGAGCGCCTGCTAGCCCGCTTAGGCTGACTAACACAAACAGGCTCCAGAGCAGCCAGTGCAGCAGAGAGCCCGGGAGTTCATGCTTGGTGTGGACGATGAAGACCGCGACCGTCAGGAAGCCGACGTAGTAGTGCACGAGCAGCCAGAACCTGACGCGGCCGAAGGGAAGGATAATGAGCTTCTTACGCCAGGTCAGCAGCAGCATAACCATCATGCACGCAAACAAAATCCAGCCGCTGAAGAACCTGGCATCATACAACGCAATGTCGCGCCGCCAATTTTCCAGATAGAATAGCGCGAATGCGACGCCCGCGAACGCAAGATTGACAGCGTTGTTCCTGCCGAATAACCGGTTCAACCAAGCCACGTCATTAACTTCCTCGAATCGCGAACATCGATACGGATAAGGGCATCGTGGGGGCAGGCCTGCACGCAGGCCGGCCCGGTTAGCTGATCGACGCAAAGATCGCACTTGGTCGCACGACTGATCGTCAGACCTTCGCCATCAAGGATGAACGCACCAGTCTTGTCGCGAATATCCACCATCTTAATATTGTTGTACGGGCAAGAATTGGCACAAGTGGCGCAGCCGATGCACGTACCATCGTCGATGACCACTGTCCCGGAGCCCTCCACCCGATGGATTGCTCCTGTCGGACAACCGATCAAGCAGACGGGATCGGTGCAGTGCATGCAGGCATTGACGATCATGGCGTTGTGAAGCGAGAAACCCTGCCGTGTGAACCGCGGGTTGTTATCATGCGCGGTTGCGCAAGCCTTCACGCAGTCGTCGCAGCCAACGCAGCGATCGAGATTGATCACCATCGCTTTCTCGCCGTTGATGAAGCGATGATCGACGACAAAATCCATCATCTCCTGGCGCATCTTTACGTACTCGGGGTCAGCGATCGCTGCGGCCCACTTGTCGCCACGGAAATGAGGAGGCAAGCCCGGCAGCACGTATTTGCAAACCAATTTTGTTGGAATGCGAATGATGTCGAGATAGCCGATGGCCCGCAGACTGGCTTTTAGCGTCACGCCGGTCGCTCCGGCCGCGATTGCGGCGATTTCGTTGAGGCCGAACACGTCGTTTACAGACAGATGATCGATCGCTTGCTCGCCGTAGTCGACACGTTCGGTCACCCTGGCAAAGCCTCTGTTGATCAATAACAGCCCGTCAACATGATCTCCCTGCTCGCAAATCATCGTTTCCTGTTCAATGACGCGGCTGGCACCGGTCCGTCGTTCAATTTCCTTCTTGAAGTGATGCATCCAATCGACATTGCCGTAGGCTTCGAACAGCGATTCCCTTGCGATTTCGTCCAGCGCCTGCTGATCCAAATGATGAAAAATAGGACATTCCCGCAGCCGGCTCACCAGACCCCGTTCGCGGTAGAGCTGGTCGATGCGCTGCCGGAACGGCGCGGACCAAGTGCGGATGTCCCGCACACCCTGCCAGCGCAGCTCAAACAAGAGCGTGTCGTTTTCTGAGGCAATGACCGTGACCGTGCGTTGTCTTCCCGTCAGGGCTGCCAGTTCGCCAAAGACCTGGGGTGCCTGCATCGGGATCGTCGGGTATTGTCTCTTTGCGTCATCGATATCGATCTTGCCCAGTCCGCTCGGCACGTTTGACTGGGATACCACCGTTTCGCGTCCGCGCCAGCGTCGCCGTGTCGCCCGATACTCGGGAGGCTTGGCTCTCGCGAACAGTCGTGCGATCGATCGCCACCAGCTTCGCTCCGGCTGCGACGCTTGGCCCTGGCTCTTGGTATTGATCGGAACCGGGAGCGTGAGGACTCCGCCCTCAAGAATAACAAACAACGAATTGCCGTAGTCGCCCTTGCGGATAATCACCTCGCCTTGCTGGTATCTCCGCAAGCGGCCGTCATTGGCAATGATTTTATCAAGTGGCAGCCAGGTCTGGAAATCGGCAGCGCTGACATCCGCAAAGGCAGGCAGTGAGAGAATGCGGGCGACGGCCTCCGAATCAAGCGGTTCGTCGCCAAACGGCTTGTCCCATCGGCGATTGCGTTCTTCGACAGGCTCTGACTCGGGTTCCGCCATTTCAGTTCGAGACCTGTCCTTTATACTTGTCCGGGCCCGGGATGTACTGGTCGACCGCACTAAATCCGGAGCCGTCGTAGCTGTTCGAAAATTTCAACCCCAGGACGGAAATCTTGCCAGCTGCGTCAGCCAACTCGGCCTCGTTGTTCAGCTTCAACCCTACTCCTTGGCCGATATCGGCAATTTCCTTGAGTTCCGGCGCATTTGGCAAGAGATTGGCCAAAGCAGCGACGGCCTTGCGCGCAGCGTCGGCTCGCGTGGCCATCTTCAACGCATAATTGTCCTTGGTGGTGGCTTTGCTGACGCCTATCAGGGCGGTCTCTAACTCGACCACACGGCCAACCACGAACATCATACGCTTGCGGACCTGCGAGCCTTCCGGGTTGGATGCGGCCTTGTTGTACCAGACGTTGTGGCGAACTTCACCCTGGCTCCAGCTCACCAGTTCGAAGGCGCTGCCGGCGGCGTGACCACCGACGTTGACCAGCTTCTCGTTCGGCACAACGTGACAAGTGAGGCAGTTCTTGGCGAGCAGGTAATAGGCGGTCGGGCGGATCATGCCGGCTGCCTCGGATTTCTGCCAGCGTGCGGCGATCTCAGCCTTGGTTTCCTGGCCTTCCTTCTTACCGCTGAATTCGGCATGCACCTTGATCCAGTTCTTGCCCCCGGAATGACAGGACTCACACGAAATCCCGGCAATCACCTTGTCCGGTGCCTGCAAGGTAAAATGGCAGTTCAGGCAAAGGCTGTCCGCCTTGAGTCGCTTGACATCCATCTTTGCGGCTATGTCGTCCGCCTCTTTCTTGTTGGGAAGGTCCCGGAATGTCGTGAAGTGATGGGTGTTCTGCCAGATCGCCGATTCCTTTTTATGGCATTCGGCGCATGCATTCGGCCCAACAATCAGACTCGGATCGCCCGCGCGCGCGGCAGATAACCCAATTCCCACGAGCAGCACCATCGTCGCGATCCGTACCAGCCACAGTGGCGTCGTCAGATTTATCGGCGTGGTTGTCATTTCCGTCTCCGATTCAACAGGTGATTTGTCAAACTGCCGCAATCTCCGATCTGCAGCTGCTATGCGTCGACCGTGATATCTCCGTCCGGATAAGCGATGCAAAGCAACGCCGAGCCAGGTGCCGGATTGCTCGCTGGCTTGATAAGATAACTCACGCTACCATTTTTTACTGCCGTAACACAGGTGCCGCAGTTACCCGCCCGGCATCCCGAATTGATCCTGATGCCGTTAGCCTCAGCCAGTTCCAGTAAACTCCCCGCCGCCTTCGTCCAGACCAAGGATTTTCGCGACCGCGCAAGCTCGACCTTGAAGCCCTGGCTCGCAGCTGCCCCCTCAGGCTCTGGCCTCTGCACTTTCTTTACCGATCCGGGACCGAACGCCTCGAAGTGAATGTCAGACTCGGGAACGCCCCAATCCAGCAGCGCTTTGACGATAGCCTCCATCATCGGCGGCGGACCGCAAGTGTAGAACTCGTAGTTCGATGTCTTCAAATACCGCTTGAGTACGTCGATATTGAGGAAGCCCTTGCAGTCGTAATCCTCGCCTTCGACGCATTGGTCCGTCGGCTCGGAATACAGCGTGACTGCGCGGAACTGCGCCTTGTTTTTGTCTGCGACGTCCCGAATTTCATCACGCAATGCGATGTCATTGCTGTTTCTGACCGCGAGGAAAAACCACGCCGTCCGCTTGCTGCCGGTATCGGCCAGCCATTTGAACATCGACAAGACCGGCGTAAGGCCTATTCCGCCCGCTATGAAAACGGCGGGGCGTTCGGAAGCAGTATCAAGATGGAATCCACCCGCCGGCGCCTTGACGTCAACGATATCGCCCTCTTTGAGGCTGTCGTGAAAATAACTTGAGGACAGGCCGGGAGGAATCTCTGGCGCTGCCTTTGGTGGCGGCGGAATTCGCTTGATACTGACCCGATACCTGTCCCGCACCAGCGGACTGTCTGACAGAGAATAGCACCGCACAACCGGGACGGGGTGATCGGGTATATTGAGTTCGAAAGTCAGGAACTGCCCCGGCAAAAACGGCGGCAGGGCACCGCCGTCGTGCGGTTCCAAATAAAAGGAGCGGACATCTTTCGCGCGGTTTTCGACCCTCGTCCTGACGACCCGGAATTTCCGCTTTCCCGACCAAGTCAGCTGTGCGCGGTCGCGCGAAGCCTCGGCGCGCCGGATCAGGACATTCGTTTGCGCCGTAAAGGCGGCAAGCCTTCGATGGTCCATCTGACGTCTGCGAACGGCGTGGCCAGCTTCCGCGAACAAGTTAATACTTGCCTGCAACAACACGGCCCCGACGATCAATGCACCACAGAGTTGTATCAGCAGAACCACTAGACGCTGCCTTTCGGAATGTTGGGTTCACTCTAGACGGCCGTCACCACGTCACCACCGCGTCCTGGTTCCGACGGCAAGACCCCACCCGAAGTCTCCGCCGGACACGTGATCGAGCACGAAAGCATTCAACTGGACACTGGTCCGGCTTGTGATTGCGTACACATACTGACCGCCGAGGGCGACTTCGCTCTGGTTGATAACGCTTGTCAGTTCCCTCCCCAACACGAGTGCCTGAAGGCCGGGAGGAATCAAGTTCAGGTCGACGGGGTCGACTACACTCTGGATGCCATTGACAAATTCCTTGCCGGCTTTGCCCCCGAGCTCGATCGTCAACTGATTTCTGAGACCGAAGAACATTTGATAGCCGAGGGCGCCGCCGAAAGCGCGGTTTGCGTCGCCTGGAATCGGCGAACCGGCCAAACCCGCAGCCAGAGGGGTGAACAGAATGCCGACCCGTTCCAGCGGACCGCCAACTTGAGCGCTGCGCGCAGCGGAAGTGTAGTCACCCGCGGTCGCGAAGAAATTCCCATAGATGAGGTTGGTTGAACCCGGCATCGTCCGGGACAACTCGGCCAAAAACAAGACGCCGTTATCAACCGCTGTTCCTGTGCCATCGAGCGCCGTCGAGGTGTTGATCCGGAATGCAGTATTGAGTGCTCCGAACCGCTGTGTCGCGGAGGTGCCGAAGAACACGCCCGACCCACCCCTTTGCACCCCAAATTGGTCCGTCGGGTTATCGCTACCTAAGTAGGCAAAATCGAAAGTCACGATGGATTTGCGCAAATCCATCTCACTGAAGATGGCAAGCAGATAGGCGGAATGATCAGGAAAGGTGTCGTTCCGCCTGATGTCGGACCAACCATATAATCCCGTGATGCGCAGGTCCTGGGTGAGCCCTGGGATTTGGATCGTGTCTTTTGTAATCCCGAGCGCCTGGATGTTGTCGTTGATCATGATGCCTTCCTGGAAGGTGATCCACTGGCGACCGATGGCAAAGCCGAAATCAAGGCCGTTTCTGTCGTCGGAGTCGATTCCAGGAAACAATTGGCGAGTATCGCCTTCAAAAAACAAAGTCTGGATATTGGGATTCAGCGCGTTCACGAAACTGGTGCCTTGTCCGTCGACATGCAACAAGCCGGTGCCCAGATTGCTTCCCTGCGAGAGGGGAGTAAATCCAATCACAACCCGTTCGGTAGGCGTGAGCTGCAGGTTGCCGAAGATATTGGCCGCAGCCGACACATATTGCCGGCCGGGGTTGACGCCATCGTTGAAGGCCCCCGCGCGGGTCTCAAGATCGCCGAACACCCAAAAAGCCGGCTGCCACACCGCGCCCGTGGGTGACTTGAATCCCGATATGATGTTACCCGGACCGAGGAACGGTAAGTTCCATTCGATAATCGGCGGATTTCGCTCAGGCAACTGCACATGTTCCCTCAGCAGCGGCCTCGGCTTGTTGCTCAATCTGCTTTTGCTGTGGCTCTCCTCCACGCGGCCGGTCTGCTCATTTTTCTTCCGCGGTTTAGTGCTTTCGCTGAGCTTCTTCCGACCCGTGCCGTCATCCGTGCTAGCCGTCGTCGCGGCCGCAACCACAACGACCGCCGGCTGCTGTGCAGCCGGGCTTGCCGCGGCAATCTGCGCGGCGAGCTCGCGTGGCGCGACCAGCGCAGCAATGCATACGAGCAACCAAACCGACCGCATTCCGCCCCACCCTTTGCCACATCTTACGGCAACGTCACCTGAGCGCTTCGTGTCCAGAGCACCAGACTCCCATTAACGATCGCACGGGCAATTTCGGCAGGACTCATGCCGTAATCGAATCCCGCGTCTTGAATGGCATCAACCAAGTTGACCGGCACCATCTGCACGATGAAGCGCGTAGTGATTGTATAGCGCTCCCCGCTCCGCAGCTTTTCGGCGGGCACGGTGTAGGTCGCCGTCCGGCGTCCCAACGGCTCGATGGTTTGCTTGTGCTTGCGAGCACCGAGCGGATGCCCGACGAGAGTGGTGGCGCGGCCTTCCGGTCGCACGAATGGCAGCACGTCGGCCGAAAGGTTGGTCGGCAGGATCTGCTCGCGTTCGCCGCCGCGAATCGTGCGCACCAGGAAGATCGATTGCAGACTGAAGAGATCCTTGTCCTCTTCCAATTCGCCGTTATGCACATAGACCGAGTGCGTATCTCGAACATCGCCATTTGGATCACGATCGCCGGAGACGTAGACTTTGTTGCCGTGGCTGTCTGTGACCGTGACCTCGAGAAAATAAAGCCGCTCGGCGTCGAATCCGGTCGGCACGCCATGGCCAAGTGTCGCGTTGATTACGTCGATGGAGAACTGCAGGCCACTGGCATCGGCCTTGATAATATTGATCTGATCGCCGAGGTGGATGCCGTTACGCAAAACCTGCAAACGCAGTCCGCGCACTTTCGCCAGGCGTGCGAACTGGACCTTGAGGATAGCCTGCGCTTCGTAGCGTTCGTCGCGCGACTTCCATGCAGCCGGGAACTTGTAATCCTTCGGCGCAGAATCCTCGAACTTGTCGGTGCCCCATCCGGCCTTGTAATCGAACTGGAGCCATTCCGCGAGTGTCTTGAATTTCTGGGCCTCGGCATTTTGCGGAAATATCCCGGGGTGGATCACGGAATAGTCGGGGCCGGCAAAGGTATGATTGGTGAGTTTGCGGTCCCTGGTCGGCACGCCACCGACGATCGCGGCCGGCCCGAAATCATAGCCCGACGGTACGCCCTGTATCCTGCCCATATGGCAGTCCTGACATGTCGTACCGTTTTGCCTGATCGCAGGGGACGCCTTGAATTCGGTAAAGGCCTCCTCCAGCTTAAATCCGTTAAGCAGCGTAACGTCATGACAGCTTCCGCAGAACTGCGGCTTCGTAAGGAAAAACGCCTGCTTGACTTCGCGGTGAATGGCGCGCCCGGGCTGATCCTTGGATGTCGTAACGCGGTACTGCTCCGGCTTGCTTAGCACGCGCTTGAGTTCGGCGCCGCCCTTGGGTCCGTAGACCGGGGAATAAATGTCGCCTTCTATGGTCGCCATCCGCGCGCTGATCTTGCCGTAGGCCTGGTTGACACGATGACAGGCGACGCAGGTCAGGCCTTCCCGCGATGCCGGCGTGCGGTCAAGATTCGAGCCGTAGACGGACTCGCTGAGATTCATTCCAAGCGGGGTGTGGCAGCGGATGCAGAAATCGCCGTTGGTGCCGCCGGTGTTGATGTTGATTTTGGTCTGCATCGCATTGAAGACGACGCTCACCTGGGCGTAAGCATGCTGCGAAACGGACCATTCCTCGAATTGCTTGACGTGACAGGTCGCGCATGTGACCGCCGATGGATACTTGGTTTCGAGGAACAACTTCTCGTGCGCGGCGTCCGCTGCTTTCCGCCTGGCCTCGTCGTCCGCCTGCTTTTTTTTCGCCTCGTCAGATTCCTTGGCGGGAGCAACCTTCAGAACGTCCTCAGGAGGCTTGTTGCCTCCCGGCGTCAGAAGATCGTTACCGCCCGGAGCCGGCGCCAACAGGTCATTGCTGGAGGGCTTGCCTGACCCGGATTGGGCCGGCCCGGAAGGCCCCGGCGGAGTTAGCAGATCGTCTTTGCTGTTCTGGGCGACATTAAAAGGCAACCCTTCGCCAGAGCGGGCTTCGTCCAAATAATTTTGAAGCCGGGTGATATCTTCAGCGCCACCATCGCGACGTGAGATAGACGGCGAATCTCCGCCGTTGACTTCGATCAGGTAATTCTTGAGCCGCGAAATATCGCTGTCCACAGCATAGTGTAACGGCAGGGAGGAAGAATCGTCTTCCGCCTTGAGTGACGAGGTGGCAAGCAAAAACACGCCAGCTACACCGGCAATCGATGCTGCACCAAACAATACTCGCCGCCCCAAAACGCGAGCCATGATCAAACTACCGACTTTAACTGTCGAAAATTTTCGTGCAATCGAGCTTCACTTAGCAGACAACGCCAACAAACTATGTGAAGCCAATAACAAAACGAAACTTAATCTTTGAAAATGACAGCGCGCAAACGGATTCTTGCGCAGAGCTGACCAAACGGTGTGCAGAGACAAACATCGCGTTGGATTTTCGGCGAGCTGTGTTTATTGAGCAACGGAATTGAAATGACGTACTTAAGTTGCGAAAGAAATCAGCTCGCTGCTCTGTACGTTACCGTACCGAAATGCCGAACGTCCGTTGAAAATGCCCTAGAGCCTAGACCGGGATATCTATTTTGTTATTCGCCTCGTTGAGCACGGCAAGCTGTTGCTCATATTCTCGGTCAATCATCCGGAAACAATCACAGCAGGTTTCGCGGAGCTTGCCCGAGTTGCAAATCATGATTTGCCCGCGCTTGGTGTTGATCAAGCCCTGACCTTCAAAGTACTCCAGACATTCTGTAACGCTCGCCCGCCGAACACCGAGCAGTTGCGCAAGGGTCTCGTGGGTTAACGGTATTTCGTCCGCGTTCAGACCGGACCGCGCGACGAGAAGCCACCGCGCCAGTCGATGTTTGATACTATGCGTGGAGTTGCATGCGCCTGATTGAGAAGCCTGCGACAGAACGACGTTTAGAAAGGAATGAAGAGCCTTACGGAACGCTGGAAGGCTTTCCATCGCCTGCAGGAAGTCTTGCGTCCTTATGCGCAATGCCTGACCGCCAACTTGAACCGTTCTGCGGTGTAGTGGCTCAAGACCGGCCCCCAATATAACCGGGACACCCACCATACCCTGCGAACCGGTCAGCCAAACCTCGACAAATTCGTCACGGCCGACCTTTGCCGCGACGGATACCAGTCCGCTTTCGACAAAATAAACATGGCGCATCGGCACCATGTACTCGTGCAGTATCTGATGCGGGATCAGCTGCACCCTCTCCGAAATGGAGAGAACCTGCAACCGTTCGTCCGCAGGGATTGCGAGCAATAACCTGTTACGTGTGTCGCCGGGACTCGACGTACCAACTGGCGTGGCCATTCGATAACATCACTTGAAAACAATTGAGGTCAATAAGCGCAATTGCGGCCTAAATATCGTATGCGGACATCCTCGCACGCGCAAGAAGATCGACCTCAATCAAAAGTTGTGATCTGCTGGATCGGAACAGCGGGATGGATGCCCCAACGCCGAAGCGGCTCCCTGCGAGATATGATTTCACTGCTACTTCTCCTGGAGTGTGCGGACGGGGCCCCACTCGCCGTTCGGCGGGCGCTCGGCACACTCCCTCGCCCTCTTGAGGAAATTCGCGGACGGCCGATCCATCTCGGCCGAGCGCTCAAAGCTTTTTGCAGCGAGATCGAATTTTCCGGCGCGCCAATAGGCCAAGCCATCGGCGTAACTGGTGATGAACGTTTCCTGCAGGGGGTTTTTCCGTCCCGCCAATGTGAGCAATTCGAAAATTCTCAAGGCCTGCTTGCGACCCATGACCTGGACCGTATCCAGTTCGCGCCAGATGAACCTCTCGCCCGCGAGAGTCACAGTGGTCTGCGAGGCAATGATGGTGGTGCCGTAGAATTTGTTTGCCCCTTCCAGACGGGATGCAAGGTTCACCGCATCGCTCATGACCGAATAGTTGAAACGTCGGCGAGATCCGAAGTTACCGACGAGAGCGTCGCCCGAATTGATTCCGATGCGTTGTGCCAGCCGGTACCCCTGGAATGCCATGGATTCCCGGTTGAGCTCCGCCAGACGCTCGCAACATTCCAGCGCGGCGCCCGCCGCGTTGGCGGCGTGGTCGCGATCGTCGGCCGGCGCGCCAAAAACTGCGACGATCGAGTCGCCGATATATTTGTCGACATAGCCGCCGTGGCTTTCGATGATGTCGGTCATGGCCGACAAATACTCATTCATGAGAGCCATCAGCGACTCCGGCGACATGGCTTCCGCGATCAGCGAAAAATTCTCGATATCCGAAAAAAACACGGTCACATTACGGGTTTCGCCACCCAGTTCAGGGAGTTTGCTGGACGTGAGCATTCCGTCAATGACATGCGGCGCCAGGTAATGACCAAAGCTCTTTTGAAGCAGCCGCTTATCCCTGTCGGAGACCACAAACCGATAGCCGACCATGGTGGCCAGCGCTCCGATGCCCGCAATGAACGGCTCGCTCAGCGGGAATGCGAGAGAATAGCGGAAGGCCATCGTCGCGCCGATCGCGTAAACAGCAATCGCGGCCAGGCACGCAAGGATGGCTGCGGTTGGCTGAAAGATCAGCGCGGCCGTAGCAGCGAACGCCGCGGTTATGGTGGCAATAATGAAGATCGACCATCCATCGAATTCGACGATTGCGTTGTGCTCGATGACATTGTTGACGGCGGTGGCATGAACATAGACGCCAGCGATGGTTGGCCGCCTGAAGCTTCCGGTAGCTGGCCTGTCCTCGAGCGCACAATGTGGAGCCCTTTTGCCTTCAAGACCTGTGGCGAACCGCTTCGATGTCAGTCTGCGATCATCCCCGTCCAGGACGGTGCCGAAGATGACTACTTTTCCCGCGAAATGTTGTCGAAAATATTCGCTATTGTTCTTGAGGGCGCAAAGGCGCAAATCCGCGAACGAAAAGGTTGGGATGTCGTCGGCGCCGCCCTCGAAGTTGAGCGTCATTGTGTTCGGCATTCGGCTCGGAATTCGATAACCGGCCATGGCAACTGCCCCATCCTGACTGAATTCTGCCTTCAAGTTCAGCGCTCGTGAAGAAAGTTCGAGGGCCATTGACGGTACGCGTGCGCCATCCACCAAAAATGTGAGCGGCAGCCGCCGGACGATATCGTCGTTGTCGGTAAAGACGTTGAGCGGCCGAATATTCTGCTGCTGGCGAACGGCGATCCGCTGTCCTTGCGAGGGCAGAATGGGTTGGTCGCCGCGCAGAACCTCACCCAGCAGCACCTTGTCGGCAGAGGATCCCGCCGCCAGCGCTCGCAGAAAATCGCGGTCGAAACCTCGAACCTTGTCGCCCAGTGAGCCGTCGCCGAAAGGAATTTGCGACTGTTCGATCGAGGTTGGAAAAACGATGTCGAAACCGACTACTCTGGCGCCACCTCCCAAAACTGCCGTTAGTACCCGGCCAATCTCGCCGGTCCAGGTCAGGGTGGGCGAGCCCTTAAACGGTGGAGTTTGATAGCTCTCCTCGTCGATCGCAACGACAACCGCAGATGACGCTGCCGGGTCTTTCCGCCCACCGAACATCTCCCAACGCAGCGCGGTCAAAATGTCGATCGACAGGCCGTGTGCGATGTCGAAGAGGGGGGAAACCGATAATGCGCCGCAGGCTAGCGCGATGAGACCGATCGCAATGGAGTCGCGTGTGCTGCGACGGATATTCAAGGCGTTGGACCCGACAAAACTTATTCCATCCGCAGCAAGCGCCCGACCATCGGCGTAGCGCCGGATATGGCGACGGAATCGATCCGGAACACGATTCGGGATCGCCCGAAGGTCGCAACGTAAAGGCCGCCAGGGGTCAAGGCCCGATTTGCTCTGGCGAAATCGAAGAACTTGCCCTTCAACTGACTCCCATCAAGGTCGATTTTTTGTCGCTCGCCGATCACGTCCAGGCGTTCGATGACCAACTCGCCGCGTCCCTTCGCCTCCACCAGAGGCGAGGCTCCATAAAGCGTGAGCTGAGGGGTGGGGGAAGCTGAAACGGCTTGGTTTACGCCGCGCATGACAGTGGCTGCGACTTCGCTGGTCTCGCGCGCGGTGGCGTGGGAGTGAGCTGCATCGCAAAGTGTCTTTTCGCTCTTGACATCCGCGAGATGGACACTGCTTTCCTCGGTGCCCACGATCACGGTGCCTATGCCTTTTATCGTTTCGCGCCGGCATGAGTTCAGATAGCTCAGAACCACCGAACCGTTCTGCCCGAGCTTGATGACGGCGTGTGGAGACAGATAGTCCATTGCCTCGGCGCCGCTGACCTTTCCCTGAACCTCTTCCACAAGCGCGACCGGCGATTCCGCGGCCGCAGGTGCAGCCATTCCGGTCAGTGCGAAAAGCGCAACAGTAATGATCTGCTTCATGGCCAATTCCTGCGAAAGAACGCAAAGTAACTCGCAACCATAAGACAAACTATGAGAATTCGCACATTTTGCCTCATTGACTATAGCAGCCTGACTGAGACACCCAATCGAGGAACTACGGACTTCCAAACTAATTTTGGCGACCCAATAATTCTGCAAAGGCCAAGAGGAAGCACTTCTCCACCGAAGCGCGAATGCGGCGTGAGAGATGCGATAGTTGGTTTTTTCATTGGTATCGCTGCACAGATATTGGCCATTATAATCAGCGACTTGCTCCCCCAATGCCGTGCCGGCCAGGGCACCACGCTTCGCCTTCGGCTTCGCATGGCGCAGCCATTGACCGAGCGGCGAAGCGTGTCCGGCCAAGCTTGAGCGAAGCGAGAGCGAAGACGGACGGGTGGGCGACATCATCGCCTTCTCACACGATCAGAATTGTCCACCAATTTATCCCGTGAGAGCTGCCGATTTCGCCGGCACCGGGACGATTGGCGGGCTCACGACGGTGGGTGCGTTGCGGCGCGCATCGTAAAAGTCGAGCACGCGTTTTGCCGTTCGGACTGTAAGCCGCTCGAAGTTTTCGCGCGCCTGATCAATTTCCTTCTTTGACATCCTGCGGTCGGCCGCTGTCATCAGCAGGAGGGATTTTACCGTTGTCCACGAGCAGCGGGCGGCTTTCGCGAGAACTTGCACAACGCCGGGATTCTCATTGAGCACTGCCCGCTCCACCACCTCGATCGGACAGCTTGCGAGAACGGACAAGGCGAGCACTGCTTTTTCAAAATTTTGTGCGTGGGCAGCCGCAAGTACATCGGCCTCTCCGAGGTCTTTCCAGTCCTTGAGCCGCTTTATCCTCTTCTTTGCTTCGGCATGATCGCGAGAACTGTTGCGTATCTCCATATTGATGTGATCGATAACCTCCGTCACCGCACCCTGCACGACATCGGCAAACTGCGGGTTTGCTGCGACGATCTTGCTGCGTACCGAAGCAGAGGCCGCTTCAAGAAGCTTCAAAAAGTGATGTCGAGAAATGTCATGCCGCTTTCCAACAAGCAGCGCCAGCTCGGCATCGGCGCCGGATCGCTCGACGAGCTCACCAAAACTGCTGTCCGAAATCCGGGCGCCCGCATTCCTGGCAACGGCACGGACGACGGTGGGTTCACCGCGCTCGATGAGTATTTGGGTGATCACCTCGCTGATTGTTCGACGCTGCGCGATGGCGTAGAGATGTCCCTGGCTCTGGGTATTTGCGCTGATAGCAAGGTCGGAATCACCAAGCACCGTCGACTGACTGAGAACCGGGGCCGCGACATCGATCGCGTCGTCGAAGGCAAAGGCGCGGACCAGCGCCGCCGGCGCATTTGGGTTGGTTGCGACCTGGTGGGCGAGCTTGACGCGGATCTTCAGCTCAATCACGGCAACCAGCGTCTTGAATACCTCGCCGAACAGCTCGATCTGTTGCTCGGAATGATGGGCCGTCCCGGCGGCAAACAAGTCGGTGATGCGCGTGAGCGCTTTCAACTGTCTTTTCGTGGTCCCGGAAGCTGTATTTTGAACTTCATCAATCAGGGAAGCGAATGTTGTCATGGCTGTGGCTTGGTCATTTCCGGGGGTGAGGTGGGAAGCTTTGAAGGGCAGCAACAGCTTGATACCACCCAAGAGTGAAAATGATTTGCGCCCGTTGCCTCATAGAAAACTAAAATTGTCATGGTTCGAAGAACGTTTGTTAATTGCGCGAGAGTGTCGGTGGCAAGCCGACATGCTCGTCGGGCTTACTGAACCAAACCATGATCCGTCATTGCGAGCCAACGGGTCGCGCGAACGCGCGCCCGATGACAGGCTCCGCGATATGCCGGGATCGAGACCAGGCGTGGCAGCTCAAAAGCACCAGACGCATCTGGCTGGCGCGCTCGCCGATTCCGAAATCAGCTAGCCTTATTCCAGTTGCGGCGAGCATCCGTTCGGCTCTTTCGCCAACCTGCACGTTGGATAGCGGAGCCCGGTTGCTGCGAGCACTTGAAATGATCACAATCGTTGCAGGCGTGGCAACTCAAAGCACCAG
>Ga0210401_10003538_pt1 | contig 16669 bp, 17 predicted proteins | sample IncBWH32MmetaG_FD_150866 | JGI IMG/M metagenome (GOLD analysis project Ga0210401, IMG submission 150866) | Forest soil microbial communities from Barre Woods Harvard Forest LTER site, Petersham, Massachusetts, United States - Inc-BW-H-32-M | ecosystem: Environmental > Terrestrial > Soil >... | reverse complement strand
GCCGTAGGCGACAACGGTGCGCTTTGGAGCCGGCCCGCCGCCGCCGCGCCCGCGCGCGAGTTCGGTTGGAACTCTGTCGAGAGTTGCGATCGTCATGCGGGCCGCCCCAGGCCCAGCCGGGCCCGTTCCATTTGGGCAAGTTCGGTACCCGAGATTTCGCGCTCCCGATTCTCGCTCCAGCCGAATGCCAGGACCCCGACTGCGGCGGCGAGGAAACCGAGGATCACCAGCCACCAGATATGCCAGATCGCCGAAAAGCCGACGATCACCGCAAAAAAGGCGGTGAGAAAGCCGATCGGGCTGTTGCGCGGCATTTCGATGGCTTGATAGGCCGGTTCGACTGGCGTCAGTCCTGGGGTCAGTCCCCTCCGCTTCATTTCCCAGAAGGCGTCGATCGTCTCGACTCGGGGCAGCACCGCGAAGTTGTAGGCCGGAGGCGGCGACGAGGTCGACCATTCCAGGGTGCGGCCGTTCCACGGGTCACCGGTCAGGTCGCGGCGCTGCTCGCGCGTGCGGATGCTGACATAAAGCTGCGCGATCTGGCAGAGAATAGCCAGGAAGATGACGATGGCCCCGGCCTCCGCGACCAGCAGCAACGGCTGCCAGCTCGGGTCGGGTATATGCTCCAGGCGCCGGGTCATGCCCATCAGTCCCAGCAGATAGAGCGGCATGAACGCAAGATAAAAGCCGATCAGCCAGCACCAGAAGCTCGCCTTGCCCCATCTGTCGTCGAGGGTGAAGCCGAATGCCTTGGGGAACCAATAATTGAAGCCCGCCATCGCACCGAACACGACGCCGCCGATAATGACGTTATGGAAATGGGCGACGAGAAAGGTGCTGTTGTGCAGCACGAAATCGACCGGCGGCACTGCCAACAGAACGCCGGTCAAGCCGCCGAGAACAAACGTGACCATAAAGCCGATCAAAAATAGGACCGGCGTGTTGAAGACGATCCGGCCGCGGAACAGCGTGAACAGCCAGTTGAAGACTTTGGCCCCGGTCGGCACCGCGATAATCGCCGACATGATCCCAAAGAAGGCGTTGACGTCGGCGCCCGCCCCCATCGTGAAGAAATGGTGCAGCCAGACCATAAAAGACAGGACGCAGATCCCTAAGGTCGCCAAAACCATCGTGCGGTAGCTGAACAGCCCCTTCCCGGAAAAGGTCGCGGCCACCTCGGAGAAGACGCCGAACGCCGGCAGGATCAAGATGTAGACTTCAGGATGACCCCACGCCCAAAACAGATTGACATACATCATCTGGTTGCCGCCGGCGTCATTGGTAAAGAAATGAAAGCCCAAGTAACGGTCGAGCAGCAGCATCACAAAGGTCGCGGTTAGAACCGGAAAGGCCGCGACGATCAGCATGTTGGCGGATAATGCGGTCCAGCAGAACACCGGCATGCGCATATAAATCATGCCCGGGGCGCGCAATTTGAGAATCGTGGTCACGAAGTTGACGCCGGTCAGCAAGGTGCCGATGCCCGAGATCTGCAATGACCACAGGTAATAATCGACCCCGACATCGGGCGAAAACGCGAGCTCGGAGAGCGGCGGGTATCCCATCCAGCCGGTGCGCGCGAAATTGCCGATGACGAGCGATACATTGATCAAGAGCGCGCCGGCCGCGGTCAGCCAAAAGCTGACCGAGTTCAGCGTTGGAAAGGCCACGTCGCGCACGCCCAGCTGCAAGGGCACGGCAAAATTCATCAGCCCGATGACGAACGGCATCGCCACGAAAAAAATCATGATCGCGCCATGCGCCGAGAAGATCTGGTCGTAGTGGCTGGGCGGCAGATATCCTTGGGCGTTGCCAACGGCCAGCGCCTGCTGCGTACGCATCATGATCGCGTCGGAATAGCCGCGCAGCAGCATGACAAGGCCCAGAATGAAATACATCACGCCGAGGCGCTTGTGGTCGACGCTGGTCAGCCACTCCCGCCACAGATAGGGCCACCATCCCTTTACCGTGACGAGCGCGAGCACGGCGAGGATCACGAGCACAACCACCGCCATCGAATAAAGCGGGAGCGGCTCGTTGAGCGGGATTGCCGCTAAGCTCAGCCTGCCTAGCATTTCAACCTCCTACTTGCGGGGCCGGCGGACACCAAGCCCCGGCGGCATGCGCCTTGGCGGGACCCGACGCCGTCTCTTCGACGATGCGCTCGAACAGCCCCGGCTCGACCGAGCGGTAGGTCGTCGGTGGCACGGCTTCGCTCGGCTTCGCCAATTTGGTGTAGCCGGCCCTATCAAGCGCCGAGCCCGCGCCGCGCGTCTTAGCGACCCACGCATCAAAATCGCCGGCCGGCACCGCCTTAGCGACAAACCGCATGTCCGCAAACCCGTCGCCGCTGAAATTTGCCGAGAAGCCGGGATATTCGCCTGGGTTGTCGGCGAGCAGGTTGAGGTGCGTTGTCATACCGCCCATCGTGTAGATCTGGCTGCCAAGCTGCGGGACGAAGAATGAATTCATCACCGTTGCCGAAGTGAGACGAAAGTTGACCGGGGTCCCGACCGGAATGACTAGCTGATTGACCGCGGCAATGCCCTGATCGGGGTAGATAAAAAGCCATTTCCAATCGAGCGCCACGACATCGACCCGCAGCGGGGCGGCCTTGGCCGGGATCGGTGCCCGCGGATCGAGCTGATGCGAGCCGATCCAGATTACTCCCCCTAAGAGGATCACGATCAGCGTCGGGATCGACCAGAGGACGAACTCGGTGCGCCCTTCATAGCCTTCGTCCGAGGCGCGGCTTGCGCGGGCGTTAGACGCCCTGTACCACCAGGCAAACCCCAAGGTCGCCAGGATCACCGGAACCACCACCACGAGCATGATCGCGGTCGAGTTGATCAGCAGCAGCTGCTCGGCTGACGCGATCGGCCCCTGCGGGTCCAGGATGCCCGCTGGCTGACAGGAGGCGAGGAGTGCCGCGGCGCAGACGACAGGTGAGCGACGCCAAGGCCAGTGCCGCGCAAGGGGTGCGCGACCGTGCGGCGCGTCGTGGGTTGCGTAGCGCCAGTCGTGCATGGAGGCCTCCGGCACAGAAGGCGACCCTCGAAAACGCCTTTTTCGGCGCTCGAAAAGCCTAGCCGTCGAGTTTATCGAGAACGCCGGGGCTTGCCAATCCCGCGTGCCGGTGGTGCCGTGGATCGCCCGGATTATGCCTCGCCCTGTCGGGAACACGCGCCGCTGGCCGCCGGCGTCAGCGCTGACGGTTGTCGCCGCTGACGGCGAGCCTGGACGGGATGCGCCGACATCATCTACGATAAACTATCGACGGCGCCGGTAGCGGGCGCGGGACCGCGGAACACCGCGGCGAAGGGGTTTTCGAGGGAGGGTGAAATGGCGGAATACAAGCTGATCTCCGCGGACTCGCATGTCAGCGAGCCGCCCAATCTATGGGTCGAGCGCGTCGATAAAAAATATCGCGAGCGGGCGCCGCAGCTAATGGTCAACCCGCCGGGTAAGGAAGGTGCTTATTTCCATTACGAGGGCTATGCGCCGCACCCGATCGGCATCGGCCTCGGCGCCGGCAAGAGCCCCGAGGAATTGAAGGATTTTCTAACCAAGGCGACTTATGCCGACGCCCGGCCGGGTGGCTGGGACCCGGCCGAACGAAAGAAAGACAATGCGCTCGACGGGGTCGAGGCCGACGTCCTCTACACCACCCTTGGCTTCCGCATCTTTTGGCTGAAGGATCCGGGGCTGCAGGCCGATTGCTTCCGTGTCTACAACGACTGGCTCGCCGAATTTGTCGGCTACGACCCGAGGCATATGGCCGGATTGCCGATGATCTCGCTTTATGACCCGAAGGCGGGGGCGCGCGAACTCGAACGCTGCGCCAAGATGGGGCTCAAGGGGGCGATGATCTGGTGCTCGCCGCCGCAGGAGCAACCCTATAGCTCGGACGTCTACGACCCGTTCTGGGCGACGGCGCAGGAATTGAAAATGCCGGTCAGCCTGCATGCGATCACCGGCATGGGCATGGAAAGCCAATACAATTGGGGCGAGCGCTATATGCGCTCCACCGTGCTGTCGCACGAGGTCGAGAAGTCGTTCAGCGTCTTGATCTTTTCGGGCGTCCTCGACCGCTTCCCGCAATTGCAGATCGTTTCGGCCGAAAACAATATCGGCTGGCTGCCCTATTACCTGCAGCGCATGGACCGTGCCTTCGAGCGCCAGCGCATCTCCGCCGGCTTCCCGAACCAGCTGAAGCCCAGCGAATATTTCCAGCGGCAGATGTGGGCGACTTATATCGACGACTTTGTCGGCGTCGCTAACCGCCATTTCATCGGGGTCGACAAGCTGATGTGGTCGTCGGACTATCCGCACCAGGCCTCGACCTGGCCGCATTCGCAGGAAGTCGTCGCCCGCGACTTCAAGGACGCCAGCGCCGAGGACAAGTTCAAGATCACCCGCGCCAACGCCGCCCGGCTCTACGGCTTCGACGCCTAGTCGGCGGGTCAGCCGACCAGGATCTTGACGCCGATCACGATCAGCCCGGCGCCCCCCAGGGTCTCGGCGATGCGCCCAAAGCGCTCGCCGAGCGCTCGGCCGAGCAGGATGCCGAGGGTCGCCATCGCGAATGTCGCGAAGCCGATGGCGAGGGCGGTCGCGGCGATGCCGACGCCGAGCAAAGCGAGGCTCACGCCCACCGCCAGCGCGTCGATGCTGGTGCCCAGCGCGGTTACGACGAGAAGCCGGGCCGAGTGGCGCTTGGGCTTGTCGTCGCCTGCGGTGCGGCGCAGGCCGTCATGGATCATCTTGATGCCGATTGCGGCCAACACGGCAAACGCGATCCAATCGTCGGCAACAAGGTAAGCCCCGGCGCTGGCGGCGGCGCCAAGGGTCCAGCCAACCACAGGAGTCACCGCCTCGACGAGACCGAAGATCAGGCCGCAGCGCAACGCTTCGCCAAGCGGCGGCCGGTCGAGTGCCGCCCCTTTTCCGAGTGCCGCGGCAAAGGCGTCGGCGGACATGCTCAAGGCGATAAAAACAATCGCAAAAGGGCTCATTCGAGGCCGCCAGCCGGACAAGAGCAGCACGCAACCCCGAGCCGGCCGGGTTCGGCCTCGGATGCGTACTGGTCTCGCCAAGCACAGCCAACCGCTCTGCCGACCGTGCCACGCGCCGCAGCGCGAGCCTGTTGACACGGCCCCGCCCGCGAGTGGGCGGCAGCTACTCCCCAATCTCGTTTGGGTTACGGTCCGGCGACCTCCTTGTCAACCGCCACCGCGGAATGACGGCGGTCAAAACCAGCGGGCTTTGTCGACAAGGTTGCGCAAGGGCTGGCCGGCGAGAAAGCGGCGGCAATTGTCGAGAATGATGTCGTAGCGGCGCTCGTCGAGATAGGGGCCGTAGCCGGCGGTGTGCGGCGTCATCAAGACGCCGGGCAATGTCCACAGCTTGTGGTCGGCAGGCAACGGCTCCTGCTCGAAGACATCGAGCCCGGCGCCGGCGATCTCGCCCGCCTCGATCGCCGCGGCGAGGTCGTCGAGGCGCGTCGTCAACCCGCGGCCGATATTGATGAAGAACGCGGTCTTCTTCATCTCCTGGAACCGCGCGCGGTTCATAAAGCCCTCGGTCTCGGGCGTATGCGGCACCGTCAGGATCACAAAATCGGCTTGCGGCAGCAACGCGTCCAGTTCGTCGCCGCGGTGCAATTCGGCGACGCCCGGCGGCGGCTCGCGGCGGCGCTCGTCGACGCCGATAACCCGCATGCCGAACGCCGCGCAAAGCCGGGCAATTTCGCCACCGATGCCGCCGACGCCGACGATCAGCGCCGTCGCCTCGGGCAGATGCACGACACCCTCGTTCTGCGCCGGCTTTTTCCATTCGCGGCGCAATTGCTGCGGGATATAGCGCTGCAGACCGCGCGCGAAGGCCAGCACAAAGGCCAGCACATGCGTGCCGATGTGGTCGTTGTAGATCTCGCGGAAATTGGTGATCGCGACCGGGTGCGCGATCAATTCGGGGTAGTAGTAGCCGGCGGGCGGTGCCGCTTGCGGCGCCTGCAGCCATCTGAGCCGTCGCGCGTGGCGCAACAGCGCCGGCGGGATCGTGCCAAAGGCGGCCTCGGCGGCGACGATCGCGTGCTCGGCGCGCGCCATGCCCTCGGCAACGACAATTTCGAGCGCGGGCACCGCCGCGGCAAGCCGGGCGCCCCACTCGCGCGTCTTCTCGTTGTGCGGCGGCAGCATCAGAAATTGGCTCGGCATGGCGCATCGCCCTCCGGTGGTTGGATGCGAGCCAGCATCGGACCCGAGCGGCTTCACCGCAAGCCGTTGTCATGATCTCGACGAGTCGGCGGAAGGCAGCCAAGATCGGTCGAGTTCACAATTCGGCGAAAGGCGGAGCCGCAATGAATATCGATCTGACTGGCAAGCGAGCGGTGGTGGCGGGCGGCAGCCGCGGCATCGGGCGGGCGATCGCGCTCGCCTTTGCCGAAACCGGAGCCGGCGTGTCGATCTGCGCGCGCGGCGCCGATGCGTTGTCGAAAGCGCGCGACGACATCGCCCGGCACGGCCACCCTTTGCACGCCGCGACCTGCGACCTCGCCGACGCGGCGGCCGTTCCCCGCTATATCGAAGCGGCGGCGGGAGCGCTCGGCGGCATCGATATCCTGGTCAACAACGCCTCGGGGTTTGGCGGCAGCGACGACGAGGCCGGCTGGGCCGTCAGCATCGCGGTCGATCTGATGGCGACGGTGCGGGCGACGCGCGCCGCCTTGCCCCATCTCGAAAAATCCGCTGCGGGAGCGATCATCAACATCTCGTCGATCTCGGGTTTTCGCGCCTCGGCCCGCACCCCGCCCTACGGTGCGGTCAAGGCGGCGATCCTCGAATATACCCAGACGACGGCGGCGCAATTCGCGCGCAAGGGCATCCGCGTCAACTGCATCGCTCCCGGATCGATCGAGTTTCCCGGCGGCACCTGGGAGCGCGCGAAGAATAACAATCCCAACCTCTACGCCGCGATCTTGCGCAGCATCCCGTTCGGCCGGCTGGGCCAGCCGGAGGAAGTCGCGCGCGTCGCCCTCTTTCTCGCGTCGCCTCTCGCCGGCTGGATCACCGGCCAGAACATCGCCGTCGATGGCGGCCAGATGCTGTAAGTCGCGAAACGTCAAATGTCGAAAAAGACCGTTTCGTTCTCGCCTTGCATGACAATGTCGAGATGCCAGGTCGGCGTATCGCTGCCGTCGCTGCGGGCGGCGATCAGCGTCCGCCTTCGCGCCTGGTCGTCGATCGACTGTAATACCGGGTCAGCGTCGTTGGCGGGGTCGCCGGCGAAGTAGATGCGGGTATAGAGCGGCTTCAGCAACCCGCGGGCAAACAACGCCACCGCGATATGCGGCGCCTGGAGGGCGTTGCCGCGGCCGGGCACCGCACCCGGCCGGATCGTGGTAAAGCGAAAATTGCCGTCGGCGTCGGTCGAATCCCGGCCAAAGCCGCGGAAATGCGGATCGAGCGGCTTGTCGGTGCGGGTATCGCCGGGATGGGCATAGCGGCCGGCGGCGTTCGCCTGCCACAATTCGAGACACGCGTCGCCAACCGGGGCGCCGTCGCCATCGGTGACCCGGCCTTCGATGACGATGCGCTCGCCTTGCGGGTCGTCTGTCGTCAGATCGGCCCATTCGGCGCGGTCGAGCGCCAGGTGGAAAAACGGGCCGACCGTTTGCGACGGGGTGGCGACCAGCTTGTCCGCCATGTCAGGCGTTCTCCATCGGCGTCGCCTCGCGCCCGCGCAATACGATGTCGAAATGGTAGCCGAGCGCCCACTCCGCTTCGCTGAGGTTCGGATCATAGGCGCAGATCAGCCGGTCTCGTGCCGTCGTGTCGGCGGTGCCGAGGAAAATCGCGTCGAACGCCAAAAGCGGATCGCCGGGAAAATACATCTGCGTGATCAGCCGCGTCGCAAAGGCCGGGCCGAAAATGCCGAAATGAATGTGCGCCGGCCGCCATGAATTGTTGGTGTTGCGCCACGGATAGGCACCGGGCTTGATCGTCAGAAACCGGTACTCGCCGCGCTCGTTGGTCACGGCCTGTCCGACCCCGTCGAAATTCGGGTCGAGCGGTGCGTCGTGCTGGTCGACCGGGTGGCGATAGCGGCCGGCGGCGTTGCACTGCCACAACTCGACTAAGGTGCCCGGCACCGGCCGCGCATCCTCGTCGAGCACGCGCCCGGCAACAATGATTCGCTCGCCGAGCGGCGGACCCGGGTGAGCCTGCGTCAGGTCGGCGGCGTCCGGGCCGGCCCAGTCATCCGTAAAGACCGGGCCGGTGATCTCCGTAAGAGTTTGTTCGAGCCGGATCGGCGGATGTTTCGGCGCGCGTTTGACGGTGCTCGCGTAATCGGGGTGCAGATACGGCGGTTGGCCGCCTTGACGGGCGCGCGCGAACGGCCGGATCGCGTCGGGCATTTTTCAATCCTCCCTGTGGTTTGACGGCTTCGGACTGTGCGCAGCCGGCCGCCGCGGGTCAAGCGGCGCGAAGGCCGAGAAGGACGGATCGTTTCGGGAACGTCGCGGGCTTCAGATGTTGGGTTTGCGCGATCCGACCTCGGCAAAACTGCCGAAACGGTCCCGATATTTAATGAAAATTGAAACCGCTGCCGCAGCAGCCCATCTCGTTCGGCCAAGAGCGCGCCGCGCCGCCGTCGCGCGGTGGGAGGTCATCATGTGGCGCCAAGAACGCGAGCATTCCCTCGATGCGCTACTCGACCACCCGGCGCTCGGGCTGGCCATGAAAAGCATGGGGATGGACCGTCGCGCGGTCGAGCTGTTGCTCGAATCTGCTCCGCCGATGCGAGAGCCGGAGCTGTTCGCCAACGCCGTCCCCGGCTGAGCGCGGCCGAATGCCTCTGATGCCGGGGTCGCGGCGGTTCACCCGGCGCAGTTTTTCGCGCCGGGGCAAACCCGGTCGAGCCGCACCACCAGCGGCAGGTAGAAGACCTGCACGGTCATCGACACCGGCAACAGCCTCGTATCATCGGTCAGTGTCAGCGCGACCGGCCGCGGCGCGTCATCCGGGTCGCCGTCATCGCTCGACTCGCCTTTGAACCCGGCGATCGGCCGCAGGTTCAATGCAACCCGCAAGACACCGGCAGTCTGCCGCGACTTAGGCAATATGCGCCCGAGAATGTCGAAACGGCGCGTGCCGTCATAGACGGGGATGACAAAGGTCGCGTTCGGCGTCGCCTCGCGGGCGGCGACCGCGGCGCGAATGCGCTCAAACGCAGTCAGTGGATCGACGATTTCGCGCCGGTATTTCTCGGCGAGCGGCGGTTTGCGGCTGGTGTCGTCGGCGCTCCGCTCGGCCACAGCGGCGCCGTCGCTGACGACAAAGCGCATGCCGATGCGGTTGTTGCGGCGCTTCCGCAGATCGTAGAGCGCATCATAGCGCGACGGATCGGCGGGCCGATTCGGACCGAGCCGTCCGGCTGCCTCGGCGTTGCCGCGAAAATGGGTGACGAGGCGCGGCACTCCGTCGCTGCGGATCTCGATCTCGTCGTCGTAGGACGCGCCGGTTGCGCTGAGCTTCAAGCGGATCTGCGCCGCGGGCAGGCCGGCCCAATAGGCGCTGTATGTGGCGACGATGTCGGCGGCGCGGGCCGAACCGCTCGCCGCGGCCAACAAGAAAGCAACGCCAGCAGCGGCGACTCTGCCAGCACCGCCGAGACGGCCCGATGGTCGGCGAACCGCAGCCGCACTCGTCACGCCGGCAGATAGCTCCAGGCGGCACCGTCCCACACGATCTTCTCGCCGCTCGGGAAGCGCAGTTCGAGGGCGCCGGTCTTCGAGCGCGTGCGGCGCACCTCGCCGACGGTATCGGGTTGCTCGGCCTCCCAGCGGTCGGTCAGCGCCAGCCCGATCCGGCCGGGGCTCAACCCATCCTTTTGCAGCGCAATCGCGTCGTCGAAAAGCTCGCGCACGGCACTCATGACGTGACCTCGATCTTGTCGATGGGACCCGTCTTCTACCATGCCCGTCGCCGCGTCGGGCAAAATCGCAGCGGGCACGGCTCCGACGGCGGCGGCGCCCGGCGAATCACGGTCCGCGACAGACGACGTTGAGCAGCGCCTGACGTTTTTCGACGGTGACGGCATAGAGCGCGCGCTCGAGTGCGGCCGGCAACCCGGCCGGGTCCTCGACCCGCTCGCCATAGCCGCCGGCAGCAGCGCAGACCCGCTCGAACGCCGGCAATTCGTCGAGGTCGATCAGCGGCGGCTTGTTGCTGCGCATCGCTTCGCCCCGTGGGTACATCCCCATCGTGGCGCGGCGCACCGCCCCCCACATCGAATTGTTCATGATCACAAACAAGACCGGCAGGCCGTGCGCCGCCGCGGCGTGATGCACCGCCACCGGGTTGCCGAACAAATGCGAGCCGTCCCCCAACGTCGCGATAACCAGCCGGTCGGGAGCGGCGAGCTTGGCCCCGAGCGCCGCACCCCCGCCCCAGCCGAGCCCCGAGGCCGGGCTCGACCCGAAATAAGTGCCCGGCAGGTTCGACCCGCAATATTCCGGCATCAGTGTGTATTCGTTGACTAGGATCGCATCCTCGGGCTTGGCGTCGGCAATGCAGGCGCTGGCCCAAGCCATGTCGATCGGGCGCATTCCGGCGGCGGTCTCGCGGGTTTTCCGCCACCCCGCGTGCAGCACTTCCCGGAGCCGCGCCACCCGCTGTCGCCGCGCCTCGACAGCACCTGCACCCGCGTGGCGATCGAGTGCGGCGGCGAGCGCCGGCAACGCCGCCGCCAGTGCGCCGGTCACCGCCAGATCGCACGGAAAACCGCGAATCGGGTAGCGCTGGAACAGCGGATCGACCCCAACATGAACGACCCGGCATTGCGGCGGCGGCGCCTTTAGGCTCGGGACCCAGGGCACATCGCATTCGAGCACCAGTATCGCGTCGGCATCGTCGAGATAGGGGGTGGCGTCATAGCCGAGATGGCAGGGATGATTCGCCGCCAGGCACAGATGGCGCGGCCGGTGCTGCACGACCGGGATCGCGAACCGCTCGGCGAGGTCGGCGAGGGCTGCCGCCGCGGCGCGGTCGCGGCCGGCGCTGGCGGTGATGATCAGCGGGTTCTCGGCCGTGGCCAGAATGCGCGCCGCCTCGTCGATCGCCGCCGGGTCGGGGCCGGGCGGCGCCGCGGCAAGCCGGCGCGTCGGCATGTCATAGGAAAAGCCGGGCAGCGGCTCGGCCAGTACCTCGCGCGGCAGCGACAGATAGACCGGCCCCCTGGGCTCGCTGGTGGCGACGGCGAGGGCGCGATCGACAACGGTTTCGAGCTGATGGCCGTTTCTCAGCTCGTAATCCCATTTGACCAGTTCGCGCACCATCCCGGCCTGGTCGAACATCTCCTGCGCCCAGTGGATGTAGACATCGCGGGCGCCCGGCAGCCCTTCCTCGGTCAATGGCGAGCGGCCGGCGGTGAACAGCAGCGGCACGTTCTCGCGCGCGGCATTGAAGACGCCGCACACGCCGTTCGCGGTGCCGACACTGACATGGACCATGACCGCCGGGACCCGGCCGGTCACCATCGCCCAGCCATGCGCCATCGACAATGCCAGGTTCTCGTGGGTGGCGAGGACCGGCCGCGGCGCCGGCGCGCCGGTGCGCGCCGCTTTGGCAAAGGCCTCGACCAAGGGTGCGAAGTCGGTGCCGGCATTGGCGAACAGATATTCGACCCCGCGCTCGGCGAGCAGGGTCAAGTAAGCCTCGGCGACGCTGTCGACCGCCATTTCCTTGCGCGCCATCCGAACCCCCAGGCACTGGTTGTGAATGGATTACCATAGCGACTCGCGCCGCGTGGGCATGTTCCCGTTGGCCGGCGGTGACTCACTTTGAAATCTGCTCTTACCCTCGCGCCCAGTTGCGGGCGGCACGCCCGCGCCCATATGCTTGACGACAAGCATGGGAGATTGCTGTTTGCCAAAGGGACCACAAGGCCAGAAGCGCCCCGCCGACACTGTTGCCAACGCGATTCGGGTCGCCAAGATTCTGACCGGCGAGGCCGAAGAGGATATGGGCGATTCGGGCAAAGATGCGGCGGCACAATCGCTCGGTCGGCGCGGCGGCGCAGCCCGGCGGGAGAAGCTGTCGCCCGAACGGCGACGGGAAATCGCCGAAAGGGCGGCTCGAACACGTTGGCAACACGATGTAGAATAAAATTAGGAATATTTTTCTTGCTTTTGGTCGGACTGAAACTCACTATCTCAGATAGTTAAGAGAGGAACCGACCACGATGGCACTCGAAGACGATATGGGGTTAGTCGAACCCCTGATCGACGATATTGACCAAATCCCTCGGATTGGTTTCAGCAAATATCGCGCGTATCCACCCGACATCCTAATCGAGCATGATCCTCGCGCTGGCGCGGCGTGCACATACGCGCATATGGTCGCAGAGGCAGAGCGTCGTTGGCTCGATCGGCGCGGCATCGTTCCAAAAGACGTCCGTGGACTGAAGGTGTGGCTAATCGAGGATTATGCAGTCCTCCGATGGAAACGGATGGACGCGGATGGTCGATCCCGGAGCTACCCGACACGGCAGGAACAGGATTTTGATCTCGGTTTGCCGCTGCCTGGGCTTCCACCGCCGGCGATTAGGCTGACTGCTGGATATCTGGCCGACCCGACCCAGACACAATACGTACGCACGCAAATCGCCCGACCGCGCGGTAAACGCGTCGAGTGGTGCATCGCGATCATCCCAGCGGCGGTTCCGGGACGCTCAGCCACTTGGGAGGTCGTGAAGCGCCCGTTGGGATTCTAGCGCACCCAACGCGGCATGATTCGGTTCAACCATCACCTGCTCGTGCTCGCGCGCGGAGCGCGAGGGCTGACACAAGGTGAACTCGCCTCGGCAACTAAAATTGCCCAAGGCACCTTGTCGAAATACGAGACCGGACTCTTGGAGCCGCCGGAGGAGTTGGCTCGACTATTGGCTGATGTACTCGGCTATCCTGCGGTATTCTTCTACCAGGATGAGAAGCCATACGGGCTGCCCCCGTACCATTATCGTAAACGCAAGAAGCTTTCAGTGAAGACGCTCGCACGAGTGGTAGCTGAAATGAACATTCGCCGCATGCACATAAAGAAAATGAGTATTTCCTTCTCTCTCAATACAAACCGATTTATCCCTGAAATTGATCGCGACGATTATTATGGCAAGGGGAATAGACGGCTAAACCCTGAAGATGTAGCAAGAACACTTCGAGAGATGTGGATGCTTCCTCGTGGGCCAATCCACAATATGGTAGAGTTGCTTGAGGATAATGGAGCTATAATAGTTCCATGTGACTTTGGAACAGACCTATTGGATGCCATCAGTCAACGCATTGATGGTATGCCAGTTCTTATCTTTGCGAACGTAAACTCACCATCTGATAGACTAAGGCTAACGCTCGCTCATGAATTAGGGCATATGGTTCTCCACACGACGACATTGCACGACGACGACACGATGGAAGAAGAAGCGGACGAATTTGCTGGCGCGTTTCTTTTGCCTGCGGAAGACATAAAGCCGCAGCTGCGGCGCGGGCTCGATCTGCGGCATCTCGCAAACATGAAGCTCTATTGGAGGGTTTCAATGGCGGCGATTGCCGTGCGGGCCGATCGACTTAATTTCGTCACGCCATACCAAAAGAAAACGTTCTGGATGGAAATGGGACGCCTTGGATATAGGAAGAGAGAGCCAAATGAGCCGGAGCGCGAGGAGCCTCGGCTGCTCAGACAAATGGTGATATTTCATCAACGAAAGCTTGGTTACTCGCTTAGCGAAATGGCACAACTACTCCACCTCACGGAGAGCGAGTTCGAGAAGATGTATTCGCCAGATATTTTCGGCGGAAATCAGACGCGCGGGCACCTGAGGCTGATATCGTGAATCAATTTTCGTATTGATCTAATATGCTTGGCGCAACGCATGGGCGTTCATATATTAAGAGCATGAACAAGCTGCCCCTCGTCAAGCGCGCCCAAATCCTCTCAATGCTCTGTGAAGGCTCATCGATGCGCTCGATCAGCCGCGTAGCCGACGTGAGCATCAACACGGTGTACGGCCTGCTCGCCGCCGCCGGTCCGGTCTGCGCCAAGTTCCATGATACGACGGTGCGCGGCGTCGCGAGCAAGCGCGTCCAGTGCGATGAGGTTTGGTCGTTCTGCTACGCCAAGCAGAAGAACGTCGCGACGGCGAAGGCCGCACCGGATGACGCTGGCGACGTTTGGACATGGACCGCGCTCGATGCCGACTCCAAGTTGGTTCTGTCGTGGGCGGTCGGCGGGCGCGATGCGAGCTACGCGCTGGCGCTAATGGACAATCTTCGCGGCCGGTTGGCGAACCGCGTCCAGCTAACGACAGACGGGCACCGGGCTTATCTGGAAGCGGTCGAGGAAGCCTTCGGGGCCGATATCGATTACGGGATGCTGGTGAAGTTGTATGGGGCCGAAACGGGCGGTCAGGGACACGAGCGCAAATACAGCCCGTCAGAATGTCTTGGCGCTCGCAAGGACACGATCACCGGCAACCCTGATCCGAAGCACGTAAGCACGAGCTACACAGAGCGGCACAACCTCACCATGCGGATGAGCATGCGGCGGTTTACCCGGCTCACGAACGCCTTCTCGAAAAGGGTTGAGAACCACTGCCATGCGCTGGCGCTCTATTTCGTGTTCTATAATTTCGTGCGCCGGCATCAGACCCTGCGCGTTTCGCCCGCGATGGCCGCTGGCGTGTCGGATCGGCTCTGGTCGATGGATGATATCGTGGCGCTGATCGATGCAGCCGAGGAAGCGCCGAAAAAACGCGGCCCCTACAAGCCGCGTCAGCCGGCTCAGATTTCAAAGTGAGTCACCACCCGTTGGCCCCTTTGATTGACGGCTTTGCCAAACCATTATAGGCAACATAACTACTGTAGCGATCACCACCTGGAGCGGGCGATGGACGATAGCGTTTCCTGATAGGTGTGGGATGAGCGAAACGCACGAAGATCCATACGCGATGGCGAATTTGCGGCCCGCCGATACCGGCCTGCCGATGGTGGTTTGGGTGTCGGAGCGCGGGGGCGCGCGGCATGACGTGCGTGTTAAGGTGAGCCGCAGTCATGGCGACCGCGCCGATTGGTTCAATACCGCAAGCGTCGCGGTACGACCCCAGCCTCATGTCGCCGCGGGGCAGCTATCGCCGGCCGATCTACAGGTTGTCGCCGAGTGGGTGCGGCTCAACGAGGTGGTGATCCTCGAATACTGGGAAGGAAGGATTTTCACCATCGAGTTGTTACAACGCCTGCACCGACTTCCTTGATCCGACAGCTAGGGCGCTTAGTCACTGTTTGCGCCGAGCGCCAGCGGGTGGCCGTCGAGCCCATCGGCGCTGAGGCCGAGATGGCGCAACACCGTCGGCGCGATGTCGATCAGCGACGAGCGGCCATGGTGGATGTGGGGCGCGAAGCCGCCGCCGGACACAAACAGAAACGGGCTTTGCTCGTTGACGCCGAGCCCGCCGTGCTGGCCAAAGCCGGTGATGTCTTTCGGTTCCTGCTGGTCGCGCACGATGTGGCTGTGACCCAAGACGCCATAGGGGTTGGCGCGGTCGTCGCTCTTCATCGAGATCGCGATTTGCGCCGGCGACCCCGTCGGCAGCCCGGTCGCGGCCAAACCGGCGCCGGCAAAGACCCGGCCGACCCGATCCTGCTCCTCCAGAAATCGCGCGACCTCGCCGACCCGAGCGCGGTCGGGCCTGGTGAAATAGAGGAGCGCCGCGCTGCCGTTGGGGGCGACGACGATATCCGACGGGCCTCGTGAGCGTTTGAGCCCAGCGTCGATCAAGAGCCGGTCGAGATCGATCGTCTCGGCGACGCTCTCCATGCCGTGGTCGGAGCCGACGACGAACAGAATCTCCTCGCCGCCCGGATCGAGGCGGGCAACGGTCTCGGCGACACGGCGGACATTGGCATCTGCCGCGGCGATCGCGCGGCGATGCTCGGGCGAGCCCAATGGCCTGTGGTGCCCGGTGTAATCGGGCTCGGACAGCCACAGCATGGCCAGCACCGGCGCCCGCTCGCGCAACACCTCGGTGCAAAAGCGCTCGGCGACGGCGTTGTCGCCAGCCTCGCCCTTGCCGACCGCGAGACCCTCATCGGCCGGCAATGGCCGACGCCCGGGGCCGAAACTACCGGCGGCGTTGTAGACCCAGCCATAGCCGTCGGGGTCGAGGAAATAGGCCGCACCCGGCGACACGTTCGAAAACGCGATTGCGCTCTCGCCGACTCGTGCCAGCCGCTCGGCCATCGTCGGAATGTGCAGGGTGCGGCCGGTGGCGCGCTGCAGCCGGTCGCGGAAATCGGGCCTGCCGACCGACAGGCAGACGAGCCCGTCGCCCTCGTCGATCGCCATCGTATTGCCGAGCAACCCGTGCCTTGCCGGCCGGCAGCCGGTGGCGATCGAGGCGGCACTCGTCCGCGTCGTCGACGGGAAGACGCCGGAATGATTGGCGAATTGCGCCGAGCGCTGCCCCAGCTCGCAGAGGAACGGCGCATCCTCCGGGGCGATCAGGTCGCGGCGCAGGCTGTCGCAGATGACGATGACGGCACGCTTCATTCGGATGCCCTTTCGTTGCGCCCGGCCTCGCGGGCGCCAGGGTCGCGCGTCAGCATAGCGCGGCGCAA
>Ga0210401_10003534_pt1 | contig 16672 bp, 15 predicted proteins | sample IncBWH32MmetaG_FD_150866 | JGI IMG/M metagenome (GOLD analysis project Ga0210401, IMG submission 150866) | Forest soil microbial communities from Barre Woods Harvard Forest LTER site, Petersham, Massachusetts, United States - Inc-BW-H-32-M | ecosystem: Environmental > Terrestrial > Soil >... | reverse complement strand
AAGGAAGTGGCAAGCAATAAGAAAATCGATCGCAGCCTTTGATCCCGAACTCATCGCGCGCGACGACAAGGAAGAGGCCCGGGCCGGCGATCTGGATCATCGGTTCAACCACTGGACCGCCGTGAGAGATGGCCTGATGAACGCACACGCAGACCTTTTCCCGCAAATACCGGCGATCGTGAAAACCCTCCCAAACCCGATCGATCAAATGAAGGTTTTTGAGCTCATACAAATCATTCCTAGTCCGACACGATCCGCGCTCAAGTCAGGCAGCTTGCTCGACTACAGGATTTCCGACCCCAGGATCATGGGATATCTGCGAAACAACAGCGTCTTCGCCTTTGGGCAGGCTGACCGGGCAAGAACATCGGCGAGTTTCCGCGACATTCTTGACGCGATGTGGCTGTTCAATCAGAAATTCGAACAGGCGCTTTCGAAATTTCAAGAGATCAAGACCCGGTAAAAAGTCGGTTGAGCGGTCAGCTTGACCCCGCGCAACCTACCCAAGAGCAGACTCTGCAGGAGACCTACCTCACCGTCGCGACCGACGGGCGCTCCCCCGGCTGCCGCCGACCCGCCACGGCGAACGCGTCCGACGAGAAGCTTGCGACCACCGCTTCGGTACGATAGCGCGGGAGATGATCCTCGAGCGAGTAGAGAACGCAAAGGGCGAGGCTGGCCCAGACCGCCGCACTGAAATAAAGCGACATCCAGGCAATCTCGCCCTTCCAGTGAGCAATGTCGTGCGTCACGACCCAACGCGTGCTGACGTCACGAAGGCCCTCGAGATGTCCCAACAGCCTGCTGCCATCGGCAAGGCCGGCCCGCCATCGGCCGAGGTACATCGGAACGTCGATGATCATGAGAAACGCCAGATAGCTTGCAATCCCCGATATCGCGATGGCGAGGGCCACGCGAACCGGACCGTTGAACTCCGGCAGCAACCGGCACAGTCCAATCCCGATCACCAGGAAGGCGACCGCCCAAATCGAATTTTCGATGGCGTTGCCCAGGAAATTGGTGGTCAGCACCGCATGCCATGAGCAGCACTCCGCCAGGACGATCAACGGCACGATCACCAGGGCGACGTTCAAGGTGGTGTCCGCTCCCGCGATTCCGCCAAGCTGGCGCAGGATGATCACCCACTGCGCCGCGAAACAGATCTCGGCCACGGTCGCCACCGACCGGCCGACCACGACGCTCGACAGCCAGGTGTCGAACAAGCAGATCCGCTGAACATCCGCGCGCGGAAGGAACGACCTGAACGCGCAGCCGAAAACATAGGCCGCACAGAGCAGCAGCATGAGCCCGATCCCGGACGTGCTGCCGAGACTGCCAGTCGGTTGTTCGTAGAGCTGGCGGTACAGCAAGACCCAAACCGCGATATTGGCGCCCGCTGACGAGCGTCAACAGAGCCCACCACCAGGCCAGGGGATTTGACCAGGCCAGGGAAGTTGAACTCGATACGGAACTTGACCGCGCCCGCCATGCCCAACTCATTGACGCCCCGCCTGTAACCGAACTGACATCTGACTGTAGCAATGCTGTCACAAATCGCGGCGGGTTGCGACCAAAGATATGTGAGGCTGGAGCTTTCGGGGGTTTCCGGCGGGAATGGCGGCGCGTCTCGCGCATCGGCCTGGACCCACGGCGCTTTGAAACGTGTGGCTGCGGGTTAGCCCAACGGGTTCATCGTCATGGCCGGGCTTGTCCCGGCCATCCACGTCCTTCTTGCCGCTGAACCGATAAGACGTGGATGCCCGGCACAAGGCCGGGCATGACGAGCCTCACTTTGACTCTGAGGATGACGGAAGTGCCGCCTCCCGCTGCCCGCGCCTGCGCTCCACCGTGATCTCGGCCAAGATCGACATCGCGATTTCTTCCGGCGTGATGGCGCCGAGATCGAGGCCGGCCGGCGCCTTGACGCGGTCGAGCGCTGCGGCCGCAACGCCTTCGCCAATAAGTTTTTCGCGCAGCGCCGCCATCTTGCGGCGGCTGCCGACGAAAGCGTGATAGGCGGCCTCGGTTGCGACCGCGGCGCGCAAGGCGGCCTCGTCGCTCCGCCCTTGCGTCGATACCACGACGAAGCGTTTGGCCTGGTGCAGCTCGCCGAGCGCAAAACTGTCGATCAGCATGTCGGCGTGGGGTGCGGTGGTGAGATCGGCCGCTGGCGCGGCCAAGGTGACGTGATAGCCGAGCCGGCCGGCCTGCGCGGCCAGCGACATCGCCACCGGGCTAGCGCCGAGGATCACCAGCGAGGGATGCGGCAGCACCGGCTCGACAAAGATATCCATGGTGCCCTTGCTGGGGCACAGATTGCTGGCGAAGCGGACGCCCTCCTTGGTGTCGCCGGGCTTGACGCCGAGCTCGGCCAGAAGATTTTCCGGCCGCACCGACACCATGCGCGGCTCGCCGTCGGCCAGCGCCTCGCGCGCCGCCTTCAACACCGCGCCTTTGGCGCAGCCGCCGCCGATCCAGCCCGCGACGATGGTGCCGTCGGGGCGGATGATGGCTTTGGCGCCGGCTTTGGCCGCCGTCACCGACACCGTGCGAACAACCGTGGCCAGCACGAACGCCTGCTCGGCGGCCTTCATCTGCGCGACCAGATCCATCACTTCGACATGCGCGGTCATCGGCGTCTCTTTCAAAGTCTCGCCAGATAAGGTTCGAGCGCGGTCAGGCTTTTCAGCGTATTGGCCGGCGCATAGAGATCGACATGCGGCAGCGCCGCTCTGATGCCGGCCGCCTCCGGCGCATAACCCTCCCACGCCATCATCGGATTGAGCCAGGCGATGCGGCGGCAGCGTTTTGCAAGCGCCGCCATCTCGCGGCCGAGCAACGCGGCGTCGCCGGTCTCGTAGCCGTCGGAGACGATCATCACCACGGTGCGCGAATGGATGACGCGCGCCGCATGCCAGCGGTTGAAAGTCTGCAAGGACTCGCCGATCCTGGTGCCGCCGCCTGCGCCCTGCGCCAGCAGCGACAACCGGTCGAGCGCGCGGGCGGCATCCTTTTCCCTCATCGCGCCGGAGACGTAGGCAAGGCGGGTGTGAAACAAAAACGCCTCGGCCTCGCGAAACTCATCCAGCACGCCATGGATGAAGTGCAGGAACACGCCGGTATAACTGCTCATCGAGCCGGACGCATCGAGCAGGATCACAAGCCGCAGCGGCTTTGGCTTGCGCTGCCGCCTGACCAGATCGATCGGCACGCCGCCATGGCTGATGTTGTTGTGGATCGTCCTTCGCAGATCGAGCCGATAGCCGCGCCGCCGCGCCAGGTCGCGGCGGGTCAGCCGCGTGCGCATGGCTTTGGCAAGCTGCGCCGCGGCCGCGTGCGCTTGCTCTATTTGCTCAGGGTCGGCCAGCTTGCGGAAATCGGTCTCGGCAAGGTTTTCCGCGCGCGAGGCGCCTTCCATGCGGCCCTCGCCCGAGCGGCCTTCGGGCGCATCATCGGCGGACGGAATCTGGTCGGTCGCGGACTGGCTTGCCGCTTGCCGGGCGCTGGCATCCTGAAAACTTTTCAGCGACGGGTTGTTGGCCGCCCTCGCCGATCCCGCCGTGATCGAGCGCGACCGCACGCGTTTGCCGAGCCAGAACGCATCAAAAATGCCATCGAACTTGTCCCAGTCGGATTTCCGCGCCGAGAACAGATGCTTGAACGCGGAACGCAACAGGCCCGGCCGCGCCGCATAGCCTTCGGTCATCAAGTGAGCCGCGTCCTGGCCTTCGGCAAGACCCACGGGAAAGCCGTTGTCGCGCAGCGTTTTCAAGAACGCCGCGAGTTTTGCCGCGACCAGGCGGGAGACCTCGTCCAACTCTTCGAAACCGGGATTGGCGCCGCAGCAGCTCATGCGACCTTCCCCAACAGCCGTTCGGCCACCTCGCGCGTCACCCGCGCGCGATCCTCCTGGGTCTTGAGCAGACACATCAGGGTCTCGTGCACCGTCTCGGGCGCGTCGTGCAGGTCGCGCACGCCAAGCCCCACCAGCGCCGCCACCCAATCCAGCGTCTCGGCGACGCCCGGCACCTTGCGCAATTCCTCCTTGCGGATTCCCTCGACCATCCGCGCGATCTGCAGCGCCAGCGAGGCGGACACCGCCTCGATCCGCGCCATGATGATGCGCGCTTCGCGGTCGACATCGGGGTAATCGACATAATGATAGAGGCAGCGGCGGCGCAGCGCGTCGGACAATTCGCGGGTGCCGTTCGAGGTCAGCACCACATGCGGGATGCAGGTTGCGGCAATGGTGCCAAGTTCGGGGATCGAGACCTGAAAATCAGAAAGCAATTCCAGCAGGAACGCCTCGAACTCGTCGTCGGCGCGATCGATCTCGTCGATCAGGAGCACCGGCGGCCTGTCGCGGCGGATCGCGGCCAGCAACGGACGTTCCAAAAGGTATTTTTCCGAAAAGATCTGGTCCTCGATGGTGTCCGCGTCACCGCCGCGATGCGCCTGGATCGCCAGCAACTGCCGCTGGTAGTTCCATTCGTACAGCGCCGAGGACTGATCGAGGCCCTCATAGCATTGCAAGCGGATCAGCTCGGTCGCATGCACGGAGGCCAACGCCTTCGCAACCTCGGTCTTGCCGACGCCCGCCTCGCCTTCGAGCAGCAGCGGGCGCCTCAGGAGTTGCATCAGCGAGACCGCGGTCGCAAGGTCAGCGTCGGCGATGTAACCGCACGCCGCCAGCGCCTGCGCGATCTCCTCGCGGGTTTTCATTGCCGAAATGTTTTCCTCGTCACGCGAATCATCGCTGCTTCCCACCCGTCATTGCGAGGAGCACTTGCGACGAAGCAATCCATTCTTTCTTTCCTTGGCGGCATGGATTGCTTCGCTGCGCTCGCAATGACGAAGAGCTACGCGAACACTCCGAGCTGTTTCGCCGCCCGCCAGTTGCGCCAGTAATCATGCGGCATCTGGATGTGGGTGCTCCCCAAGAACGAGAAAGCGTCGTTGACGGCGTTGGAGAACGCCGGCACGCCGCCGACATTCGGGCTTTCGCCGACGCCCTTGGCGCCGATCGGGTGATGCGGCGACGGGGTGACGGTGAAGTCGGTCTCCCAGCGCGGCGTCTCCACCGCCGTCGGCATGAAGAAATCCATGAACGAGCCGGTCACCACATTGCCCTCGTCATCGTAGCGGATTTCCTGGCCCATCGCGATCGCGAAGGCTTCCGTGAGCCCGCCATGCACCTGGCCCTCTATGATCATCGGGTTGATGCGGGTGCCGCAATCATCGAGCGCATAGAAGCGCCGGATCTTGTAGACTCCGGTATCAACGTCGATGTTCATCACACAGAGATATGCCCCGAACGGATAGGTCATGTTGGGCGGATCGTAATAGCTCACCGCCTCGAGCCCCGGCTCCATGCCGGGCGGCACCGAATTATAGGCTGCCCAGCAGATGTCCTTCATCGACATCGTCTTTTCCGGCAGGCCCTTGACCCGAAAACCGTCGATGTCCCATTCGAGGTCGTCCTCGTGCACCTCGAGCTTGTAGGCTGCGATCATCTGCGCCTTGGCCTTGATTTTTCGCGCGGCCATGGCGATCGCGGCGCCCGCCACCGGGGTCGAGCGCGAGCCGTAGGTGCCGAGCCCGTAGGGCGCGGTATCGGTATTGCCTTCCTCGACCATGATGTTATCGGCGGGGATGCCGATCTCGGTGGCGATGATCTGGGCCCACGTGGTCTCGTGGCCCTGCCCGGTACTCTTGGAGCCGACCCGCGCGATGCCGGCACCTGTGGGGTGCATGCGGATCTTGCAGGAATCGAACATGGCTATGCCTAAGATGTCGCAATTCTTCGAGGGACCCGCGCCGACGATCTCGGTGAAGAACGACACGCCGAGGCCCATGATCTCCCGCGTCTCGCCGCGCTTGAATGCCGCGCGCTTTTCCGCCTGCTCCTTGCGCAAGGAAGCATAGTCAGTGGACTCCATCATCTTGCGCATGGCGGTGGGGTAATCGCCGGAATCGTATTCCCAGCCCAAGGCCGAGTGATAGGGGAACTGCTGCGGCTGAATGAAATTCTTCAGCCGCAGCTCGGCTGGGTCGATACCGAGCTTCTGCGCCAGGATATCCATGGCACGCTCGATGCAATAAGCCGCCTCCGTGACGCGGAACGAGCAACGGTAGGCGACACCGCCAGGCGCCTTGTTGGTATAGATGCCATCGACGGTAAGATGTGCCACCGGGAAGTCGTAAGATCCGGTGACGATGTTGAAGAAGCCGGCCGGCCATTTCGACGGATCGGCGCAGGCGTCGAACGCGCCGTGATCGGCCAGCACATGGACGCGAAGGCCTGTGACCTTGCCGTCCTTGGTCGCGGCGATCTCGGTCGTCATATGGTAGTCGCGCGCGAACGAGGTCGCGGTGAGGTTCTCGATGCGGTCCTCGACCCATTTCACCGGCTTGCCGGTGACGATGGAGGCGACCGCGGCGCAGATGTAACCGGGATAGGCGCCGACCTTGTTGCCAAAGCCGCCGCCGATGTCGGGCGAGATCACATGGATCTTCTGCTCCGGCAATTTGGCGATCAGCGACACCACGGTGCGGATCACATGCGGCGCCTGAAAGGTGCCCCAGATCGTCAGCTCGCCCCTGATCTTGTCGAACGAGCAGACGCACTGGCAGGTTTCCAGCGGCGAGGGATGGGTGCGGTGATAGGAGATCATCTCCTTGATCGTCACCTCGGCTTTTCGGAACGCGGCGTCGGTCAGATCCTTGTCGCCGACGCTCCATTCGAAAATATGGTTGTGGTGCTTGCGCGGCCCGTGCGCGCCTGAGGTCTTGCCGGCGAGGTCCTCGCGCAATACCGGCGCATCCTTGTCCATCGCCTTGAACGGATCGATCACGACCGGCAGCGCTTCGTATTCGACCACCACCTTGTTGATGCCATCGTCGGCAGCGTAGCGGTCGGTCGCGACCACGAAGGCGACTTCCTGGTTCTGGAACAGCACCTTGCCGTCGGCCAACACCATCTGCACGTCGCCGGCCAAGGTCGGCATCCAGGCGAGGTTGACGGTCTTCAGCGTCTCGGCGGTGATCACCGCTAGCACGCCCGGCACCTTCAGCGCCTCTTCGGAGTTGATCGACTTGACCCGCGCATGGGCATGCGGCGAGCGCACGAAATCGCCGTGCAGCATGCCCGGCAGCTTCAAATCGTCGACATAGTTGCCCTTGCCTTGGGTGAAGCGGATGTCCTCGACCCGCTTGCGCTTGCAGCCCATGCCTTCGAGCGCGGCGGTGCGTTGTTCCCGGGTAGGGGTTAAGTCGTTCATTCCGCGGCCTCCTCGTACTCGACGCCATTGATCTTGTCGGCGGCGTACTGGATCGCCTTGACGATGTTCTGATAGCCGGTGCAGCGACAGATGTTGCCGGAAATGCCGATGCGGATTTCTTCCTCGGAGGGCCAGGGGTTTTCCAAGAGCAGCCGCTGCGCGCGCAGGATCATGCCGGAGGTGCAGAAGCCGCATTGCAGCCCGTGCATCATGCGAAAGCCTTCCTGCAACGCCGACAGCGAGCCGTCGGCATTGGCGACGCCCTCGATGGTGGTGATCTCGGAACCTTCCGCCTGCACCGCGAACATGGTGCAGGACTTCACCGACATGCCGTCGAGATCGACGGTGCAGGCGCCGCAATGGGTGGTCTCGCAGCCGATATGGGTGCCGGTCAGCGACAGGTTTTCGCGCAAAAAATGCACCAGCAGCGTGCGCGGCTCGACCAGACCTTCGACCTCGGCGCCGTTGACCTTCATGGTCACATGAGTTTTTGCCATTGCCTCTCTCCTAAGCTGCGCGTGAAGCAGCGCGTTGCAGCGCCCGCATCACCATGATGCCGCCGACATGCTTGCGGTATTCGATTGGCCCGCGCGCATCCGCGGCCGGCGACATGATCGCTTCGGCAGCGGTCGCGGCCTTCTTCAGCGTGGCAGAATCGAGGCTGGTTCCGATCACGCACCGAGCCGCGTCCGCGGCGAGCAACGGCGTCTCGTGCAGATTGGTCAGCCCGATCGCGCAGGTCGCGACCTTGCCGCCCGCCATGGTGAGCATCACCGCGGCCGCCGCGGTCGCGTAGTCGCCGACCTTGCGCTTGAGTTTCTCGTAGGCGAAGCCGTGACCGACCGCCGGCACCGGGATCGAAACCGAGCTCAGGATCTCGCCGGGCTCAAGTGCTGTGAAATAGGCGCCTTGATAGAATTCCGACGCCGGCACGTCGCGCGTGGCACCCGGCCCCTGAAGCTGATAGCTCGCGTCCAAGGTCATCATCAACGCCGGCATGTCGTTGCCGGGGTCGCCATTGGCGACATTGCCGCCGATGGTGCCGCGATAGCGCACCTGCGGGTCGGCGATCTGAAGCGCCGTCTCGTGCAGGATCGGCAGCGAGTTCGCGATCTCGCTTGATGCCAACAGCTCATGCTGGGTGGTCATGGCGCCGATCACCAGCCTGTTGCCGTCACGGCGGACCCCCTTCAGGTCGTCGATGCCGTGCAGATCGACCAGATGGGTGGGGGTGGCGAGCCGGAGTTTCATCATCGGAACCAGGCTATGGCCGCCGGCAAGCGGCCTTGCCTCATCGCCCAGCGTCGAGAGAAGCTTGACCGCGTCGGCCAGGGTTTGAGGCCGGTGGTAGCTGAAGGGGCCGGGGATCATCGTCTCCTCCATTTATTCTTGCATTTGTTCTTGATTTTTCGCGCGTATTCCGCTCGCGGAACCGAAATTCCGCATTCCTTCGGAATCGGCGTTGAAATCAGACCAAGGCTGTTCCTGGATTTTTTCGCTGGCAAGACGACAGCGGTCGCCCCGGTCACGGGGTAAGGAAATTCGCACGAAATGCGGATTTTCACGCACGAAAAGCGTCAGGACTTCCGACCTAATCCGGCTAAGCGTGACGCCTTGCCAGCCCCAGCCGCGCCTTCACTTCGGCGATCTTGGCGCGGCTGACGGGAACGCGATGCGGCGACGGCCCGTCGAGCTCGATCACCGCCCCGTCGCCCTCCTTGCGGACGAAAGAAACATGCGCCATCGCCACGATGTGGCTGCGGTGGACGCGAACGAACAGGCCGGGGTCGAGCTGGGCCTCGGCTTCCGAAATCGACCACGGGCACATGCGCTCGCGGGTGCCGTCATGGACCCTTGTATAGTGCGCGTCGGCCCTGACGCTGCGCACATCGGCGGCATCGATGAAATGGGTGCCGTCGGCGCCTTCGACCGGCAACCGCGGCACCGGCGGGGCCCGCGGCGGCTGGCCGATGCCGCCGAGCGGGGTCGGCCGGAGCCGCGGGCTGATCGGCGCGCTGCCGGCATCGGCGGACGGGATAGCTGCGAGGAAGCTTGCCCCTTGCGGAACCGCGGCGGCCATATCGGCCGGGACCGCCGCCTTGCGGCGCGGATCCGGCACCAGCGACAGCAGGAAACCGGCGGCGATCACAAAGCCCAAAAGCGCTACGACAAGGGAAAGGGTTTGCTGCGAGGCCGCAAGTCCCTCGAGCTGGTGATGCGAAGCCTCGGACGGCGGCACCACATGGGCGCCGAGCATCGCGGTGTAATGCATGCCGGATACCGCGATGCCGAACGCGATCGCGCTCAGCATCAACTGCACGCCGCCCTGGCGGGCGAGGAATGCGCGCAAGCCGCCATAGGCGGCCGCGATTGCGATCACGATCGACAGCACCACCATGGAGGCGTCGTGCTCCATGGCGAAATGACCGGACAGGCCATGCATGCCGACATAGTGCATGCTGACGATGCCGGCTCCGAGCAGCACCGCGGACGACACCACGCGCAATAGCGACGGCTCGCCGGTGCTGACAAAGAACAGCGAAATGCCCACTACCAGCGCGCAGATCAGGAACGATCCGATGGTCGGCAGCACCAGATAGACCGTATCGGGCGGCAGCGGCGCCGCCAGCATGCCGACGAAGTGCATGGTCCAGATGCCGGTCGCCAGGAAAATTGCGGCACCGGCGAGCAGCAGGCGATGGGCGGCGTCCGGCGTGCCGCGGATCCGCGCGGCAAGGCCGAAACCGGTGTAACCACCCAGGATCGCGATCACCACCGAGAGCGCGACGAGAAAGGGATCGTGTCCTGCGAACATGACCGTCTCGGCCGCCCGTCGCCACGGGCGCGCCTCCTCCCGCCGCCGAGTTTATAAGGGCGGCGGCGGAAATGACAATCAACCGAACGGGGGGGCGTGATTAAGGTGAAATTGCAGCGGCGACACCTCTCTCTCCCCGCCCTCTTGTCCGCCGAAGCCCGCCGCGTCTACACGATCGCCGACCGCGCAGTTGGTTGTAGGATGGGCATAGCGCTAGCGAAATCCATCGAAGCTTCCGCTGAGATGATGGGTTTCGCGTGGCTCAACCCATCCTACGCCCTTTAGACGATCCCGGCCGCGACCTGGCCGCGCAGCCGCTCCAGACTGAGCAAGGTGTTGGCGCAGGCTTCCGCGACCTCGATGCCCTTGGTCGCAAAGTGCTTGCGGAAGAACTCGAAATGCGCCGCGCTCTCGTGGAACTGCAGCGGCGTCAGCACCGCCGAGAACACCGGCACCTCGGTGCGCAACTGCACGTCCATCAGCGCCTTGATCACGGTGTCGGCGACGAATTCATGGCGGTAGATGCCGCCATCGACTACGAGCCCCGCCGCGACGATCGCGGTGTAGCGCCGCGTCTTGGCCAAAAGTTGCGCGTGCAGCGGGATCTCGAACGAGCCCGGCACCTCGAACAGATCGATTTGCGCCCGCGCGATGTGGCGGGCCTCGATCTCCTCCAGGAAGGCGATGCGGCATTCCTCGACCACCTCGCGATGCCAGGCGGACTGCACAAAGGCGACGCGCTGCGGTTTTGAAAACCGCGGATGCACCGGCGCCGGCGGAAGCTTCGGGGCTTCGGGAGCATTGGCTGCCTGAGGAACTTGGGAGCTTTGGACTTGGGAACTTTGGACTTGGGAGCTTTGGACTTGGGGTTCTTGCAACATCTGATTCATGGTTTTCCTCTTTCAGAGACCAGAATCAGGGCACACGGAACGACAAGCCACGCGCAAAAGGCGCGGACCATCGCAACCGTTCTCTTTCATCCGGACTTTGACCGTCGGCCTCGGAATCACACCGAGTCTGCTGACCCTTTTTCCCGAGGAATTTTCAGGGGAAGAAGGCGCTCGCGGGCTTGGGCCACGTCACCCTTACCGCCGGTGGGGATTTTCACCCCGCCCTGAGAACATCGGTTACCCGGACGGGTAACCTCGAGGAAATATGGCGGTTCGCCCGGACGCCAGCAAGCGCCTTGGCCATGGCGAATCGGCATATCCCCATGCCGTCAGGGAATTTCCCGAGGGAATCGCCTCAAAAATTAACGATTGAGGCAAGGGGAGCAGAATCCGATTCCGGTTTGTTCTCGAATTAGCGACCATGACACTGATGAGTTGTGGACAGAGCGCTCCTTTCGTTGTGGACGGGTTAGGCCTCCAGTTGCACGGATTCCGCAAATCACATCACTTGATCCCGGCAAGCCCGCAACCTCCAACGGGATTGCAGCCGGCAACCACGCGCGAGGAAAGCGCGCGCCGGGCAGCTCCCGTGGGTATCAACAAAGTGCAAAGCTAGAGGTCGAGACGGCATGTCGTTGCTCGAAAGCATTATCGATTCGCGGAACAATCCGCTCACGGTGGTCGAGGACATCGCCGCCGACAATAACTGGGCGTTCGAGCGCTCCGGCGACGATGAAATCACGATCGTCTCCAAGGGCGAGTGGACCGACTACCAGCTCTCCTTCACCTGGATGGGCGAGATCGAGGCGCTGCATCTGGCCTGCGCGTTCGACATGAAGATTCCCGCCGCCCGGCGGGGCGAGGTGCAGCGGCTGATCGCCGCGATCAACGAGCAGTTGTGGGTCGGGCATTTCGATATCTGGACCCACACCGGCATGATCATGCACCGCCAGGCGCTGGTGCTGCCGGGCGGCCTCACCGCCTCGGCCGCGCAATGCGAGAGCATGCTGGCCGGCGCCATCCACGCCTGCGAACGCTATTACCCGGCGCTGCAATTCGTGGTGTGGGCCGGCAAATCGACGCCAGAGGCCATGAGTGCGGCGATGTTCGATACCGAGGGCGAGGCGTAGCTCGCTTTGCGCGACGAATACGCTTGCGAGAACGACGCATCTCTCCATCGTCATGCCCGGGCTTGTCCCGGGCATCCACGTTCTTGCTCACCATGAACAAAGGAGGGCGTGGATGGCCGGGACAAGCCCCGCCATGACCGGCTATGTTGTCGGCAAGGATATCGCAATGAACGACACACAGGCACACACGCAAATCAACGGCAGCATCGTGCTCGCCGGCGCGGGCAAGATGGGCGGCGCGATGCTGACCGGCTGGCTCGCGCGCGGACTCGACGCCCGGCAGGTCGTCGTGATCGAGCCCTCGCCTTCCCCCGAGATCGGCGCGCTGGCCAGGAAAGGCGTCCGCCTCAATCCTACGCCGCAAGACGTCGAGGCGGTTGAAGCACTGGTGATCGCGGTAAAACCGCAATCGTTCCGCGAGGCCGGCGCGGCATTGAAGCCATTTGCGGCCTCCTCGACGCTGGTGGTCTCGATCATGGCCGGCACGACGATGGCCTTGCTCGAACAGGTCTGCGGCGGCAGCGTGGTGCGCGCCATGCCCAACACGCCGGCTTCGATCGGCCGCGGCATCACGGTTGCGGTCGCGGCCAAAAAAGTCAGTGCCGCGCAGCGCGCGACTGCGGATGCACTGCTCGCCGCGATCGGATCGGTGGAATGGGTGGAGGACGAGAAGCTGATGGACGCGGTGACCGCGGTGTCCGGCTCCGGTCCCGCCTACGTCTTCCTGCTTGCCGAAGAGCTGGCACGGGCTGGCGTCGAAGCCGGGCTGCCCGAAGCGCTTGCGACGAAGCTCGCACGCGAGACCGTGGCGGGCTCCGGTGAACTCTTGCACCGCTCGGAGCTTGCTTCGGCCACGCTGCGCCAAAACGTCACCTCGCCCGGCGGCACCACGGCGGCTGCCCTGGAGGTGCTGATGGGCAAGGACGGCTTGCAGCAGCTGATGATTCGCGCGGTCGCGGCGGCGACGCGGCGGTCGAAGGAACTGGCGAAGTAAGTTCCCTCTCCGAATCGTCATCCTGAGGTGCGAGCCCCTTCGGCGAGCCTCGAAGGATGACGCGAGGTGGTGCAAGCGGCCATCCTTCGAGGCGCGCAAGAGCGCGCACCTCAGGATGACGTCGGAGCGTGCAGCTACCTCGCGCCAAACCGCTTTGCAAAACTTTCGCGATTGACGAGGCCGCGGGCATGGCGGCCTTCGCCGATCTTGCGCGCGCCGTCGAAGGCTTCGACCGCAAAGCGGATCACCCGGCGCTCCACCGCGATCACCTTCGATCTGGTGCGGATGGTCGCGCCGACCGCTGACGCCGCGAGATGTTTTATATCGACCTCGGTACCAACCGTGATCCAGCCCGGCTCAAGATATTTGTTGATGGCGTCGCCGGACGCCCATTCCATTTCCAGGATCATCATCGGGGTCGCAAACACCATCGGCATGCCGGCCAGGAAATGCCCGACCGTGCGCTCCGGCGGCACCACCAGGATGCGCTCGGCGTTCATGCCGATCTTGATAGAATCGCGTGCGTCCATGGGTTTTAGCCCGTCATTCCGGGGGGCGCGGAGCGCGAGCCCGCAATCCATATTCCCGATCGTGGTTATGGATTCCGGGCCTGCGCCAAGTGGCGCATCCCGGAATGACCAAATCCCGGCATGACGAAGCCGTCACTTCTTCGCGAAGCGCTCCACAAACGTCTTGCCGCCCTTCATCTTGTGCGTGAGCGGCGCCTCGTTGATCTGGATCACCACCGCATCGGCATCGACGCCGAGGTTTTTTACCAGCGCCTGGGTGATGTCGCGCATCATGCCGGCCTTCTGCTCGTCGGTGCGGCCGGCGGCCATGTTCACGGTGATCTCAGGCATTTTTTGTCTCCTCGTTCTGTTTTTTCTCCGTCATGGCCGGGCTTGTCCCGGCCATCCACGATCTTCAATATCAAACAAGACGTAGATGCCCGGCACAAGGCCGGGCATGACGCCCAAGATGAATAGCTACCCCCACCTCACCTCATGTCGCGCCAGAATTTTCCGCACAGCCTCCACCAGTTCGTTTTGATCGGCCTCGATTTGCGCCTCGGCCTGCCGCTTCAAATATTCGTCACGGTCCTTGGTATCGGTCAACCCGGCACCGAGGATGAGGTCCTTGATCTGGACCTTGCCCCTCGCCTTCTCGTCTGACCCCTGTACGATTGCGCAGGGTGCGTTGCGGCGGTCGGCATATTTCATCTGCTGGCCAAGGCTGTGCTTGGGATTACCGAGATAGAGCTCGGCCCGGATATCTTCCGCGCGCAATGCCGCAACCATCTTCTGATAGTCGGCGATATCGCCACCGAACACCGTCACGACCACCGGGCCGAATGCCGGCTTGGTGTCGAGCTTGCCGAGCATCGACAGCGCCGCCTGCAAGCGCGAGACGCCGATGGAGAAGCCGGTCGCCGGCACGACCTCGCCGCGGAAACGCGAGACGAGGCCATCGTAGCGCCCGCCGCCGCCGACCGAGCCGAAGCGCACCGGGCGGCCCTTTTCGTCCTTGGTGTCGAGCAGCAGTTCGACCTCGTAGACGGGGCCGGTGTAGTATTCGAGGCCACGCACGACGGAGGGATCGATTCGAACTCGATCACTGTAACTAGATGCTTCCACCAATTCCGAAATAGCTGCCAATTCGCCGACGCCTTCGTAGCCAATCCCAAAGGTCTTACCGAGCGCAAGCTTTGTAATTATTTCAGCGTTCGTCCCTGTCTCCGGGCACGTGGAGGCGAGCACGCGATCAATTGCCTCGTTTTGCAAGTTGGCACCTTTTGTAAAGTCGCCGCTTTCATCCTTGCGGCCCTCACCTAGCAGTGCTCGCACCCCACCTTCGCCCAGACGATCAAACTTATCGATCGCCCTCAGCACCGAGAGCCTGCGTCCGGCATTTCCATCACCGCCTAGCCCGATGCTCTCCATCACCCCATCGAGCACCTTGCGGTTGTTCACCTTCACCACATAGGAGCCGCGAGGAATGCCGAGCGCCTCCATCGTGTCGGCCGCCATCATGCACATCTCGGCGTCGGCGGCGGGCGAGGCTGAGCCCACCGTATCGGCGTCGAATTGCATGAACTGACGATACCGGCCCGGCCCCGGCTTCTCATTGCGATAGACGTAGCCCGCGCGATAGCTGCGATAGGGCTTTGGCAATGAGTCAAAATTTTCGGCGACGTAGCGCGCCAAGGGCGCGGTGAGATCGTAGCGCAGTGAAATCCACTGCTCGTCATCGTCCTGGAACGAGAACACGCCCTCGTTGGGGCGGTCCTGGTCGGGCAGGAATTTTCCGAGCGCGTCGGTGTATTCGAACGCCGGCGTCTCCACCGGCTCAAAGCCGTAGCGCTCATAGACGGCGCGGATTTTTTCGACCATGGCGCGCGTCGCCGCGATCTCGGCCGGGCCGCGATCTTCCAGCCCGCGCGGCAGGCGGGCTTTGAGCTTTTGCGGCTTTTTGGGTTTCTCGGCCATCGGGCGCGTTGGTACCAGCGCTGGCCGCACGCGGCAACCGGGCTTCTTGCTTAGCTCACCCGGCTCTTGTCCGCCGCCTTCGGGCCAAGGTGGGGAGAGGTCGCCCGGCGGAGCGCAGTTTGCCCGAGAGAACAGACCCCCTACAATCCCAAGATGGCATCGATCGAATATTTTCCCCCACCTGTGATGCAAAGCAGCAGAAAGCCTCCCGTAATACTGAGGTTTTTGTAGAAGCTTTCCATGCTGTCGATTTTATTCGCACGGGTCATTGTCCAATAGTGATGCGCAATGAGCGCAGTTCCCAGCGTGTAGAAAACCAAGAGCAGAGCTGAAAGACGCGTGAACGCTCCAACAGCGACCGCGAATGCAACCGGAAGCTCCATGAAGATCGCTACCGGAGTAGCCAGTACCGGAAACCGAGCACCGTCCTGCACCATGCGACTCACCGTGCCAGAATAGTCCGTCAGTTTTCTCCAACCGAAAATCAAAAACAGTGCCGCGAGAAGAAGGCGCGCCGCGAGAATGACCCCGTCGTTGATGTCGTTTTCCATGACGCTAGCCTCGTTCTCTGCTTTCGATGTGGGCGCCATTACGGGCTGCCGGCGTTTCATCAGAAGTACCACGGGTACCAGCCCCAGCGTCACCACCGTCAACATCAAAAAGACATCGAAGTAAGCAAATGCCGATGCTTGCTGCTGCGGCAGACTCTCGAGTGCTGCAGGCCAGCCGCTGCGCGGCAACTGGACCGTACGAACACTCCGCGAGCCTGCTCCAGCAAGGAAACCACAGCCCCCGAATTGGAGTCGTCCATGAGCCAAGTACAGGTCGAGCAGAAAACCTATCAGATGCCGCCGAAGGACGGCATTACCGTCGCCCACTTCCTCACCGTCGCCGACATCGAGCGATCGCTTCGATTTTACGAAACGGTCTTCGGTAGTCGCATTCTGAGCAGAGGTGATAGCAAGGGCGCGCCGGGTTACATCCAGATCGCGAACACGTGGCTCATTGTCAACGTCGGGGGCGGCCCGACACCCGACAAACCATCGGTAACGCTCAGCGTCCCCGCCGACCCCGATT
>Ga0210401_10003532_pt1 | contig 16677 bp, 18 predicted proteins | sample IncBWH32MmetaG_FD_150866 | JGI IMG/M metagenome (GOLD analysis project Ga0210401, IMG submission 150866) | Forest soil microbial communities from Barre Woods Harvard Forest LTER site, Petersham, Massachusetts, United States - Inc-BW-H-32-M | ecosystem: Environmental > Terrestrial > Soil >... | reverse complement strand
ACCCTGCTGACGTCGTGGGGAGCTTTTGTCGCCGTCATGGCCGCGGCGTCTTTTGTGGTTCTGGCATCGAAGCTGACGATGCCTGTCCTTGGACTGCTGGGACGACACTCCTATGCCATTTATCTTGCGCATTTCGCTGTGATCTCGGTCATCTGGGCCTTGCATCCCCTTGACCTCGTGCCGATGACGATAGTCGTGACCGCGTTCTCCCTGGCGTTGAGCTACTATCTGTTCGAGCCGCTGCTCGAACGCCCATGCAATCGCTTTGGTCACGTCCTGGCATCAAATCTCCGCCGGCGGAAGCCGGCCATCGCGTAAGTTCGACGTGGTGCAACGCCCCGCAGTCCTTCCAGGCCGCTTCGCTCATTGTTTACCAATTGAGATCACACTCGCCGGCGTCGGGCGCCGGTCCGGCTGCGTATCGCCAAGGCCGGCTTGTCAACGCCCCGGAGTAAGTCATGTCGTCAGCCCCGCCGCGCAATCCGCTTCGTCACGCCATCAGTTCGCTCGCGATCGCTCTGCTCGTCTGGCCTCTTGCGGCCCTGGCCGAGCCCAATACGGTCGCGGTCAATGTCGATCAGGCCAAGCTCGTCAAGCTGCCGAACCGGGTCGCAACCATCGTGGTCGGAAATCCGATGATCGCGGACGTGACCCTGCAGGCCGGCGGCGTCGTCGTCGTGACCGGCAAGGGCTACGGCGCGACGAATTTCATCGCCATGGACCGCAGCGGCGAGATCCTGGTGGACCGCCTGATTCAGGTCGAGGGACCGAGCGAGCAGCTGGTCACCGTCTATCGGGGCATCGAACGCGAGACCTATAGCTGCATGCCGATGTGCCAGCGGCGGATGACGCTGGGCGACGGCGACCAGTACTTCAAGTCCGTGATCGATCAGGCCGGTTCGCTGAACAACCAGGCCAGCACGGCTGCCAACGGCCCGAGCAAGAACAACTAGCACCCCGGCACAGAGATCTTGACGTGTTCAGGCCGCTTGAGCGCGCTCGACGCGCAGGCGACGATCGAGTTAGACTTAAGTCCGGCAAATTCAGTTTGCGGGACTCGTGGGCGCATGGTGCAGTTGGATCGCCATTTCGGACGCATCGCGTTCGGCGGCGACGCGGCAGGATACGACGCGATCCGGCCTTCTTATCCCGATTGGGTGTACCAGCTCTTGTGCGAGCGATGTGGCCTCGGGCCCGCTACGGCGACATTCGAGATCGGCGCAGGCACCGGGACGGCCACGCGACGACTGCTCGAACTTGGAGCCGATCCGCTGATTGCTATCGAACCGGATACCCGGCTCGCTGCCTACCTCGGCGAACGCTGTGCAAGCCCGCCGTTGCGGGTTTTGGTGCAACCCTTTGAGACCGCCGCCCTCGATGACGGGATCTTCGATCTCGGCATCAGCGCCACGTCCTTTCACTGGCTGGACGAGGACGCCGCCCTGGCCAAGGTCGCGCGCGTCCTCCGGACCGGCGGGTGGTGGGCGATGGTCTGGAACGTGTTTGGCGATGACAGCCGTCCCGACCCCTTTCACGAGGCCACCCGCAGTCTCCTCGCCGGCCCGGCGACCCCTTCGGCTGGTCGCGCTGGCGTGCCCTTCGCCCTTGACACCCCAGCGCGGCTGGCGGCGCTGGAGCGGGCAGAGGCGTTCGAGGCGGTCGAACATCAAAGCAGCGGTTGGTCTCTGGTCCTGGACCCCGACCAGGCCGTCGCGCTGTACGCCACCTACTCCAACGTCACCGCCCGCGCCGATCGCGCCCAGGTCCTGGCTGAACTGCGCCGGATCGCCAGCGATGAGTTCCGGGGGCGCGTCGTCCGCAACATGACAACGGTACTCTACACGACGCGGCGACGCTAACCCTGAACTTGACTTTGCGTCTCTGGGCACAATCGGTCGAATTCACTGTGCAAAGCGACTAGCGCGTCAAGTTGGAGCCGCGTCGGGGGTGCACCCTTCGCCCTTGTGGGAGCGGGTGAATCGCCGACAGGGTTAGCGCGTTCTTAATCCAAACGACTTTCACGGACGTGACGCGCGAAACACTTCAACAATCTCTTGCCGCTATCTTCTCGGGCGCGAAGTACCGCTGCCGCCCGGAAATGCCCGATGTCGTCGCCCAAAGATCAATTCTCCTTCAGGAAACTGCTGCGCCGGTTTCGGAACAGCCGCCACGGCTCGGCCGCGGTGCAATTCGCGATCGTCGCCCCGCTGTTCTTCGGGCTGCTGTTTGCGATCATCGAGGTCGCGATGATGTTCTTCGCGGGCCAGTATCTCGAAACCATAAATCAGAATCTGGCGCGCCTGATCATGACTGGCCAGGCCCAACAGAGCTCATACAGCGGCCCGGCCGACTTTCTGAACAAGAACCTTTGCCAGAGTTCGGCGCCGGTGCTGTTCACCTGCAGCAACCTCTACATCGACGTCGAAAGCTATTCCGCGTTTCAGAACATCACGATCAATAGTCAGATCGACGGCAGCGGCAACTTCACCAGCGGCAACATGCAATACAACCCTGGCGGCCCGGGCGACATCGTCGTGGTGAGGCTGTTCTATCAATGGCCAACCTTCGTCACGGGCTTCGGTTTCAATCTTGCGAACCTGTCGAACAAGAACGTGCTGCTGACGGCAACGGCGGCCTTGAAGAACGAACCCTATTAGGAACTCAACCGATGAAATCGCTTTCGAGGAATTGGCGTCGCATGTTTGCCGATCGCCGCGGTCTGGCGGCGACCGAGTTCGCGTTCATCATGCCGGTCATGCTGGTGATGTTCTTCGGGACCGTCGAATTCTCGTCCGGCGTCGCCGTCGATCGCAAGATCACGATGGTGGCCAGGACACTGGCTGACCTGACGTCGCAGGCGTCTACGGCCGTGACCGACAGTTATCTGCAGAACGCTTTCACGGCCAGCATCGCGATCCTGACGCCCTACTCGGCCACGCCGACCAACGCGCAGATCTCGGAAATCTACATCGATTCCACAAAGGTCGCGAAGGTGCAGTGGAGCAGGGGCGCGACCATCGGTAGCGGGGCGACCCAGGCCACGCTCGCGGCGTCCAGCCGGAGCCCGGGAGACAACGTCACGAGCATGATCCCGTCTTCGCTTCTTGTTGCCCAGAGCTATCTCATTCTCAGCGAGGTCAGCTATCTCTACAAACCGACGGTCGGCTATGTGATGGCGAAAAGCGGTATCACCTTGAGTGATTTCTCGTACAGTCGGCCGCGCTACGTGACGTGCGTGACTTACAACAATCTTCCCGCGGGCAATTGCCCGACCCCCTGATCCGGGCCAACAAGACGCAATAAAAAAGGCCGCACATCGGCGGCCTCTTAGCTCTGTCAGTTCTGTCGTGCAGTTGAGGATCTGTCCGGGCCTCGCCCGGCGCACCCTCAATTCGCGGCGCGCAAATTGTCGGCCGACGACTTGCCCGAGCGGCGATCGGCCACGATCTCGTAGGAGATCTTCTGGCCTTCTCGCAGCGTACCGAGGCCTGCGCGCTCGACGGCGCTGATATGTACGAATACGTCGTTGCCGCCATCATCCGGCTGGATGAAGCCGTAACCTTTGGTCGCGTTAAACCACTTCACTGTTCCCATGCTCACGGGATAGTCCCTTCTCGGATATAAAAGTCATAACCCACTCGCGTGGGCTGGTGAGATCGAATTTTTGGAAGGGTCGTCAGCGTCTAAACCGGCTGTACCGGTGGATAGCTAATGTCGTCCGGCCGAAAATCGATTACGGTTTATATTATGCGAAACGGGTCCGCAAAACAATCCTGAGGTGCAGTTTTTTTGCCAATAACGACCCGTCCGCGCATGACGTGGTCCTGTCATGCGCGGGCTTCCGAGCCGTCGGGGGTGGGCACTAGCGGCGGCGAAATTGACCGCCGCGTTGGGAGGCGCCGCCGCGCGGCGGTCCGCCCGAGGCTGGACGCTCATCTTTGTGGCGAAAAATGAGCCGTCCCTTTTCCAGATCGTAGGGCGACATTTCGATGGTCACCCGGTCGCCGGCCAGCGTCTTGATCCGGTTCTTCTTCATTTTGCCCGCGGTATAGGCAACGATCTCGTGGCCGGCATCGAGCTGGACGCGATAGCGGGCGTCGGGAAGGATTTCGGTGACCAGTCCTTCGAACTGGATCAGTTCTTCTTTAGCCATGGTTCTCTCAAGGTCGAGCGACGGCTAGCGGGGCCGCTGGCTGCGGTTGGGGTGGTTGTTCGGGCGGTCTTCGCGGTGCAAGAAAGCAACACCTTGGATCCCTTCGGCCTTGCCGCCGCCATGCGATGAGCGGCGCGGCTCCTGACGATTGATTTGATGGGCGCCATTATTAGCACCGGAACGGCGACGGCGGCGAGGGCCTTTCGGGGCCTGCACCGATTCATTTCCTCGTGCGGCGTGCGGCCGTCCCGCCCGGTGTGATTGCTGCGAGGGTGCGGGCGCAGTCTTGTCCTTATGGCCGGGCGTGCGGTGGTCTTCCCGCGGCAGGGCGATGCGGATCAGACGCTCGATGTCGCGCAGATAGCCCATCTCCTCGGCGCCTGCGATCAGCGAGATCGCCGTGCCTTCGGCGCCGGCGCGGGCGGTGCGCCCGATGCGATGCACGTAGGTCTCTGGAACATTGGGAAGATCGAAGTTCACGACATGGCTGATGCCATCGACATCAATGCCGCGCGCCGCGATGTCGGTCGCGACCAGGGTGCGAATCTCGCCAGAACGGAATGCCGCCAGCACCCGCTCGCGGTGATTTTGCGACTTGTTGCCGTGAATGGCGTTGGCCACGATGCCCGCTCGTTCGAGACTCTTCACGACCTTGTCGGCGCCATGCTTGGTGCGGGTGAAAACCAGCGCGCGCTCGACCTGCTCCTGGGTCAACAGTTCGGCGAGGTGCGTCGCCTTGGCGGAGTGATCGACCTGGATGATGCGCTGAGTGATACGCTCGGCCGTCGACGAGACCGGTGTCACCGCGACGCGGGCCGGATCATGCAACATCTGCGAGGCCAGCTCCGCGATATCCTTCGGCATCGTCGCCGAGAAGAACAAAGTTTGGCGTTTTGCCGGCAGCTTTGCGACGATTTTCCGGATGTCGTTGATGAAGCCCATGTCGAGCATGCGGTCGGCCTCGTCGAGCACGAGGAATTCGACTTGGCCGAGCCTCAGCGCGTTGCTCTGGACCAGATCGAGCAGGCGCCCGGGGGTCGCGACCAGGATTTCGACGCCGCCCATGAGGGCGCGGACCTGGCGTCCCATCGGCACGCCGCCGATGGCGAGCGTCGACGTCACGCCCAAGTGGCGGCCATAGGCGTTGAAGCTGTCGAGAATCTGCCCCGACAATTCGCGGGTCGGGCTCAGCACGAGGACGCGGCAGGTTTTCGGCGCCATCTTCGCCCGGCGCTCAAGGAGCCGATGCAGAATGGGAAGCGCAAACGCTGCAGTCTTGCCGGTGCCGGTCTGCGCGATGCCGACGACGTCGCGCCCGGAGAGCGCGAGCGGAATGGTCTGGGCCTGGATCGGTGTGGGGGTGTGGTAGTTTTCCTCGCGAAGCGCACGGGTGATGGCGTCGGCCAGGCCGAAATCCTGAAAGGAGGTCAAAAGGTGGTTCTTTCCATGAGGCAAGTTCAGCCGCCCGGCTTGAAACGCCGAAGCGGACGAAACATCAAGAACGCCCGCGTGCCGGGAGCGTCGTTTTGTTGGCTGAAAGGGGCAAGCCAGAAGTCCTGCGTTCGCAGGCTTAAGAACACGCGGCTCGCATCGACCGGATGATTCCCTCGGTCACGCAACCATATGGAACATGATCGCGGCGCTTTCAAGGTCAATTATGGATACTCGGCCGCAATCGTCGGGGGTTTTGGTGACATTGCCAATTTCCCGCCAAGATTGACGGATCCGCAGCTGGCCAATCGGTGCCAGAAAATTAGACATTTGGCTAATGTTGCATAATATTTATTCATTGTGCCGCGAAAGCATACAGTTTCGCTGTTCAGGAATTAGGCAGCAAGTGCCTGCAACAGGGTCAAAACACGCAAAATTTACAAAAGATATCATCGACTTACCGCGTTTGCTGCCGGTGGCATGGTTCTTGCGATTCCCTCAACGCAGGCGGCCGTGGGGCCGTTTCGCAGTGTTTAACGACCTGCGTCAGGGAGATGACACCTCATGCTTACGATCAATCACGATATAGCGACGTCTTTCAGCCGTCGTCGCTGGCTGGCGGCCGCCGCTGGTCTCGTTCTCGGCCTGACCGGTTTCACCAATGCGAAGGCCGCGGACGACACCATCAAGGTCGGTGTGCTGCATTCGCTCTCGGGCACCATGGCGATCAGCGAAACCACGCTGAAGGACACGATCCTGTTCCTGATTGATGAGCAGAACAAGAAGGGCGGCGTGCTCGGCAAGAAGCTCGAGGCCGTGGTCGTCGACCCCGCCTCGAACTGGCCGCTGTTTGCCGAGAAGGCGCGCGAGCTGATCACCAAGGACAAGGTCGCGGTCGTGTTCGGCTGCTGGACCTCGGTGTCGCGCAAGTCGGTGCTGCCGGTGTTCAAGGAGCTGAACAGCATCCTGTTCTATCCCGTCCAGTACGAGGGCGAGGAGAGCGAGCGCAACGTGTTCTACACCGGCGCCGCCCCGAACCAGCAGGCGATCCCTGCGGTCGACTATCTGATGAAGCAAGAGAAGGTGAAGCGCTGGGTGCTCGCGGGCACCGACTACGTCTATCCGCGCACCACCAACAAGATCCTGGAAGCCTATCTGAAGTCGAAGGGTGTCGCGCAGGACGACATCATGATCAACTATACGCCGTTCGGTCATAGCGACTGGCAGACGATCGTCGCCGACATCAAGAAGTTCGGCTCGGCCGGCAAGAAGACCGCCGTGGTCTCGACCATCAATGGCGACGCCAACGTTCCCTTCTACAAGGAGCTCGGCAACCAGGGCATCAAGGCGACCGACATTCCAGTGGTGGCGTTCTCGGTGGGCGAGGAAGAGCTCGCCGGTATCGACACCAAGCCGCTGGTCGGCCATCTCGCCGCCTGGAACTATTTCGAGTCGATCAAGACGCCGGCGAACGAGAAGTTCATCAAGGAGTGGCAGGCCTACACCAAGAACCCGAAGCGCACCACCAACGATCCGATGGAAGCGCACGTGATCGGCTTCAACATGTGGATCAAGGCCGTCGAGAAGGTGAAGTCGACCGACGCCGACAAGGTGATCGACGCGCTGCCCGGTACCGAGGCGCCGAACCTCACGGGCGGCGTCTCGAAGATGCTGCCGAACCACCACATCACCAAGCCGGTGTTCATCGGCGAAATCAAGGGTGATGGCCAGTTCAACGTGGTCTACAAGACCAAGGACCTGGTGCCCGGCGACGCCTGGTCGAAGGAGCTGGAAGGTTCCAAGGACCTGATCGGCGACTGGGTCGGCAAGAAGTGCGGCAACTACAACGTCAAGACCGACAAGTGCCTCGGTTCGGGCTCCTGATCCGCGCCTGACCGTGCACAAGACCAGAGAAGGCGGGCGCTGTCCGCCTTCTCTTCATCTCCTGCCGGGGTATGCCAGTGCTTGCCTGTCTTCGCGCATTTGCGCTCTCGATCGTATTGATCGTCTTCGCGGGGCCTTGCTTCGCCGGCCCGTTCGAGGATGCGGTCGCAAAATTCGCCAACGACGATTTTTCCGACACCGAGGACGCGATCGGCGTGGTGGCCGCCTCGGGCAATCCGCTGGCCTATCCGATCATCAGCGCGCTCCAGGATGAGCGGCTGATGGTCGACGCCGAGACCAAGAAGGTCTATATCAAGCAGCTCGACGGCAAGGCGATCGACGCCGCGACCGGCGCCGCGGTCGACAGCATTCCCGACAGCGCGAGCACCGTCAGCCTGAACAACAGGCTGCGCCGCACCGTCGACGCCGCGCTTGGCGGCCTGACGCTGCTCTCGCCCGATCTCGCCACCCGACTGGCCGCTGCGCAATCGGTGTTCAAGTCGCATGAGGAGGCGGTGCTGCCGACGGTCGAAAGCGCGCTTGCCAAGGAGACCAACAGGAGCGCGAAGACAGCGCTCGGCGAAGCGCGCGCCGCCATCCTGCTGTTCAAGTCCGACGCGTCCGAGGTCGACAGGCTCGAGGCCGTCGCCACCATCAAGGCGCGCGGCGACCAGGAGGCGATGGGGATGCTGAGCGACGTCGGCTCCGACCAGCCGCCGGCCGTCGCCAAGGCAGCCGCGTCCGCGGTCGCCTCGATCCAGAGCACGCTTGCGATCTGGTCGACGGTGCAGAACGCCTGGTATGGGCTGTCGCTCGGTTCGGTGCTGCTGCTCGCGGCGATCGGGCTTGCCATCACCTTCGGCGTGATGGGCGTCATCAACATGGCCCATGGCGAGATGGTGATGCTCGGGGCCTATACCACCTTCGCGGTGCAGGAAGTGATCCGCACCCGCTATGGCGGCCTGTTCGACTACTCGCTGCTGATCGCGGTGCCGCTGGCCTTTCTGGTCTCGGGCGCGGTCGGCGTCCTGATCGAGCGCAGCATCATCCGCTTCCTCTATGGCCGGCCGCTGGAGACGCTGCTCGCGACCTGGGGCCTGTCGCTGGTGCTGCAGCAGGCGGTCCGCACCATGTTCGGGCCGACCAATCGCGAGGTCGGCAACCCCTCCTGGATGAGCGGCGCGTTCGAGCTCGGCCACATGACCATCACCTACAACCGGCTCTGGATCCTCTGCTTCACGCTGGCCGTGTTCGTCCTCCTGCTCGCGATGCTGCGCTTCACCGCGCTCGGGCTCGAGATGCGCGCGGTCACCCAGAATCGACGCATGGCGGCATCGATGGGGATCGCGACCTCGCGCGTCGATGCGTTGACGTTCGGACTCGGCTCCGGGATCGCCGGAATCGCCGGCGTCGCGCTGTCGCAGATCGACAATGTCAGCCCCAATCTCGGCCAGAGCTACATCATCGACAGTTTCATGGTCGTGGTGTTCGGCGGCGTCGGCAATCTCTGGGGCACGCTGGTCGGCGCCTTCACGCTCGGCATCGCCAACAAGTTCCTGGAGCCGGTCGCCGGCGCCGTGCTCGGCAAGATCGCCATTCTGGTGCTGATCATCCTGTTCATCCAGAAGCGCCCGCGCGGCCTGTTCGCGCTGAAGGGGCGGGCGGTGGAAGCATGATGGGCCATATGCTCACCCGTTCGCTGGATCGCGTCGCGACCACCTTCCTGATTGTGGTGGCGGCCTGCGGCATCCTGATCCCGCTGTCGAACCTGCTGCTGCCGGCCGGCTCCTTCTTCCAGGTGCCGACCTATCTGGTGGCGCTGTGGGGCAAGTATCTCTGTTACGCGATCCTCGCGCTCTCGATCGACCTGATCTGGGGCTATTGCGGCATTCTCTCGCTCGGGCATGGCGCCTTCTTCGCGCTCGGCGGCTACGCCATGGGCATGTACCTGATGCGGCAGATCGGCACTCGCGGGGTGTACGGAAATCCACTGCTGCCCGACTTCATGGTGTTCCTGAACTGGCCCGAACTGCCCTGGTACTGGTACGGCTTCGACCGGTTCTACTTCGCCGCGTTGATGGTCGTCGTGGTCCCAGGACTGCTCGCCTTCGGCTTCGGCTGGTTCGCGTTCCGCTCGCGCGTCACCGGCGTCTATCTCTCGATCATCACCCAGGCGATGACCTACGCGCTGCTGCTCGGGTTCTTCCGCAACGATTTCGGCTTCGGCGGCAATAACGGCCTCACCGACTTCAAGGACATTCTGGGCTTCAACGTGCAGGCGGAGGGCACCCGCGCGACGCTGTTTGCGCTGAGCTGCCTGACCCTGATCGTCGCGTTCCTGATCTGCCGGGCAGTGGTCACCTCCAAGCTCGGCAAGGTGCTGATCGCGATCCGCGACGCGGAATCGCGCACCCGTTTCATCGGCTACCGTGTCGAGTCCTACAAGCTGTTCGTGTTCACGCTGTCGGCCTGCATGGCCGGCGTCGCCGGCGCGCTCTATGTGCCGCAGGTCGGCATCATCAATCCTTCGGAGTTCGCGCCGGGCAATTCGATCGAGGCGGTGATCTGGGTCGCCGTCGGCGGCCGCGGCACGCTGATTGGCGCCGCGCTGGGCGCGGTCGTCGTCAACTACGCAAAAACCGTCTTCACGTCGGGTGCGCTGGCGCCCTATTGGCTGTTCATGCTGGGCGCAATGTTCGTGCTGGTGACGCTGCTGTTGCCCAAGGGCATCGTCGGCACCCTCAACGGCTGGTGGGAGCCCTGGCGGGCGCGGCGGCTCGCGGATGCGAGCGCCGCCGCCGAGGACGGCGTCAGCGAACCCAAGATGGCGGAGTGAACGGCATGAACGTCATGGACACCCGCGCCACGTCGGCTCTGCTCTATCTCGACGGCGTGCATGTCGCCTTCGACGGCTTCCGCGCCATCAACAATCTGTCGCTGACGCTCGAGCCCGGCGAGATGCGCGCCATCATCGGCCCGAACGGCGCCGGCAAGACCACGATGATGGACATCATCACCGGCAAGACCAAGCCCGACCAGGGCACGGTGCTGTTCGACGGCATCACCGACCTGACCCGGCTCGACGAGACGCGCATCGCCGAACTTGGTATCGGGCGGAAATTCCAGAAGCCGACGGTGTTCGAGAGCCAGACCGTCGAGGACAATCTGCTGCTCGCGCTGAACGTCGATCACAGCGTCAAGGCGACGCTGTTCTGGCGCGGCAGCAGGCCGGAGGCCGAGCGCATCGATCGCGTGCTCGAGACCATCCGCCTCACCGACGCCCGCAATCGCCTCGCCGGCAGCCTGTCGCATGGCCAGAAGCAGTGGCTCGAGATCGGCATGCTGCTGGCGCAGGACCCGAAGCTGCTGCTGGTCGACGAGCCCGTCGCCGGCATGACCGACGTGGAAACCCATCAGACCGCCGAACTTTTGAAGCAGATCAACCGCGACCATACGGTGATGGTGGTCGAGCACGACATGAGTTTTGTTCGCGCGCTCGGGGTCAAGGTGACTTGTTTACACGAAGGCAGCGTGCTGGCGGAGGGTACGATCGACCAGGTCTCGGCGAACGAGCGCGTGATCGAGGTGTATTTGGGACGATAGCATGCTCAAGGTCGACAACATCAACCTGTATTACGGCGCGGCGCAGGCGCTGCGCGGCGTCTCGATCTCGGCCGAGCCCGGCAAGGTCACCTGCGTGCTCGGGCGCAACGGCGTCGGCAAGACCTCGCTGCTGCGCGCCCTCGTCGGCCAATATCCGATCGCCTCGGGCACCATCACCTTCGACGGCACCGACATCACGGCGTTGCGGCCGTATGAGCGCGCCCGGCGCGGCATCGGCTTCGTTCCGCAGGGGCGCGAGATCTTTCCGCTGCTGACGGTCGAGGAGAATCTCAAGACCGGCTTTGGGCCGCTCAAGCGCGACGACCGCCGCATTCCCGACGACGTGTTTTCGCTGTTTCCGGTGCTCGGTTCGATGCTCGGGCGGCGCGGCGGCGATCTCTCCGGCGGCCAGCAGCAGCAGCTTGCGATCGGCCGCGCACTCGTCATGCGTCCCAAATTGCTGCTGCTGGACGAGCCGACTGAGGGCATCCAGCCCTCGATCATCAAGGACATCGCGCGCGCGATCTCGTATCTGCGCAATCTCGGCAGCATCGCCATCGTCCTGGTCGAACAATATCTCGACTTTGCCTGCGAACTCGGCGACAAATTCGCCGTCATGGACCGGGGCGCGGTGAAGTTTTCCTGCGATCGCGCCAGCATGGATCCTGCCGAAATCAGCCGCCAGATGGCGCTGTGAGGCATCGTGGCAGCATCCGGCTGCCGCGGCGCGGGGGGAAAATGCAGAGCGGCACATCCGGCGCAGCCTCGGCGGTCTTTGCCGCCAACCGGGCGCGGGGCGCGGTCAAGTTCGACGTCGCATTGCGCGACGGCGTCACCCGGCGCGGCGTCTTGCATGAATCCGGCTCGCTGCGGGTACGGTTTCCGTCACCGGAAGGCATCGGGCTTTCGGCGGTGCTGGTCAATACCGCCGGCGGAATGGCCGGCGGCGATCGTTTCGACGTCGATATCTCGGCCGCTGAAGGCGCGCGCCTGACTTTGACGACGGCGGCCGCGGAGAAGGTCTATCGCGCGCCGGGCGCGGCGGCCGAGCTCAATATCGGCCTGAAAGTCGCATCAACCGCGCATCTCTCCTGGCTGCCGCAGGAGACCATCCTGTTCGATGCGGCCCGGATCTTTCGCAGCATCGACATTGATCTCGCACGGGACGCCTCGCTCCTGCTGTGCGAGATCGCCGTGTTCGGCCGCGCCGCCATGGGCGAGACGATGCGCAGCGGTGCTTTCGTCGATCGCTGGCGGCTGCGCCGGGACGGCCGGCTGGTGTTTGCCGAGACCGTCCGGCTCGACGGCGATATCGGCCAGAAGCTGGCAAGGCCCGCCATTGCCAAGGGCAGCGTCGCCATCGCGACCGTGCTGATGGTGCCTGGCGACGAGGCGCTGGTGGCGCGCATCCGCGAAAATTCCGCGTCCTTTGCCGGCGAGGTCGGCCTTTCCGCCTGGAATGGATTTGCAATGGCGCGCTTCTGTGCCCAAGATGCGTTCCGGCTGCGCGCCGATGTGATGGCGGTGCTGACGGCCGCAGGCGGCGAAAAACTGCCGCGGTTGTGGCTCAATTAGATCGGACGATCCTGAAGAGATGATCGCATGAACCTGTCTCCCCGTGAAAAGGACAAGCTCCTGATCTCGATGGCCGCCATGGTGGCGCGCCGCCGGCTTGAACGCGGCGTCAAGCTCAACCATCCCGAAGCGATCGCCATCATCTCCGATTTCATCGTCGAGGGCGCGCGCGACGGCCGCACCGTGGCCGATCTGATGCAGGCCGGCGCGCAGGTCCTGACCCGCGACCAGGTGATGCCGGGGATTCCCGAAATGATCCACGACATCCAGGTCGAGGCGACATTCCCCGACGGCACCAAGCTCGTCACCGTGCACGAGCCGATCCGCTAACGTCATTCCGGGGCGGCCGGAACGGCCGAACCCGGAATCCAGAAGTACTTGATCGAGATTCCGGGTTCACGCTTGGCGTGCGCCGGAATGACGGAGGAAGACAGATGATCCCCGGTGAACTCTTCATCCAGGACGGCGAGATCGAGCTCAATGCCGGCCGCAAGACCGTGACGCTCACGGTCGCCAATACCGGCGACCGTCCGATCCAGGTCGGCTCGCACTACCATTTCTTCGAGACCAACCCGGCGCTGAAGTTCGAGCGCAAGAAGGCCCGCGGCATGCGGCTCGACATTGCGGCCGGCACCGCGGTGCGGTTCGAGCCCGGCCAGACCCGCGAGGTGCAGCTCGTCGCGCTCGCCGGCAAGCGCACCATCTACGGTTTTCGCGGTGACGTGATGGGGAAGCTGTAAAGCGATGCTCGCGCCGCTGTGCCTCGTCTCCGAAGCAGCCGAGCTGGCCGCGCGCCGCCATGCCGGCCAGCAGCGCAAGGGACGCGGCAACGAACCCTATGTCAATCATCTGGCCGAAGTCGCCAGCCTGCTGTCCGCCGCGACCGAAGGCACGGATGCCGAGTTGGTCGCCGCCGGCTGGCTGCATGATACGCTGGAAGACACGAACACCACGCACGAGGAACTGGCGGAGTTTTTCGGCCTGCGGGTTGCTGGGCTCGTCCAGGAGTGCACCGACGACATGAACCTGCCCAAGAGCGAACGCCGCTGGCTGCAGATCGTCGATTGCCCGCACAAGTCCGATAGCGCCAAGCTGATCAAGATCGCCGACAAGATCAGCAATGTCCGGGCGCGCATCTTTCCCAATCCGAACGATGAGCAGCGCGAGGAACTCGCCGACTACGTCGCCTGGGCCGAGCAGGTGGTCGCCGGCTGCCGCGGTGGCAACGCCGCGCTCGATGCGATGTTCGATGAAACTGTCGCCCATGCGAGGGCTACGTTGTGAGCTCCGCGTTGTTCGGTTTGGCGGTGCAGCGGTGTGCGATGGTGCTCCCTCCCCCACAAGGGGGAGGGAACGACGACATCTCCGACGATGGAGCCCAATGAATGTCGACCAAGATCAAACGTTCCGTCTATGCCGACATGTTCGGCCCCACCACGGGCGACCGGGTGCGGCTCGCCGACACCGACCTCATCATCGAGGTGGAGAAGGATTTCACCACCTATGGCGAGGAGGTGAAGTTCGGCGGCGGCAAGGTGATCCGCGACGGCATGGGGCAGTCCCAGGCCACCAACAAGCAGGGCGCGGCGGACACCGTCATCACCAACGCGCTGATCGTCGATCACTGGGGCATCGTGAAGGCCGACATCGCGATCACTGAGGGTTACATCAGCGCCATTGGAAAGGCCGGCAATCCGGACATCCAGCCCGGCGTCACCATCGTGATCGGCCCCGGCACCGACGTGATCGCGGGCGAGGGCAAGATCCTCACCGCCGGCGGTTTTGACAGCCACATCCATTTCATCTGTCCGCAGCAGATCGAACATGCGCTGATGAGCGGCGTCACCTCGATGCTCGGCGGCGGCACCGGGCCGTCGCACGGCACCTATGCCACGACCTGCACGCCGGGACCGTGGCACATGGCGCGGATGATCCAGTCGTTCGACGCCTTCCCGGTTAATCTCGGCATTTCCGGCAAGGGCAATGCGTCGCGCCCGGCCGCGCTGGTCGAGATGATCAAGGCCGGCGCCTGCGCGCTGAAACTGCACGAGGACTGGGGCACCACGCCGGCCGCGATCGACAATTGCCTGTCGGTTGCCGACGATTACGACGTCCAGGTCATGCTGCATTCCGACACGCTGAACGAGTCGGGTTTCGTCGAGGATACGGTGAAAGCCTTCAAGGGCCGCACCATCCACGCCTTCCACACCGAGGGCGCCGGCGGCGGCCACGCCCCCGACATCATCAAGATCGCCGGCTTGAAGAATGTGCTGCCGTCGTCGACCAATCCGACGCGACCGTTCACGCGCAACACCATCGACGAGCATCTGGACATGCTGATGGTGTGCCACCATCTCGATCCCGGTATCGCCGAGGATCTCGCTTTCGCCGAGAGCCGCATCCGGAAAGAGACCATCGCGGCCGAGGACATTCTGCACGATCTCGGCGCGCTCTCGATGATGTCGTCGGACTCCCAGGCCATGGGCCGGCTCGGCGAGGTCATCATCCGCACCTGGCAGACCGCGGACAAGATGAAGAAGCAGCGCGGGTCGCTGCCGCAGGACAAGGGCAAGGACAACGACAATTTCCGCGTCAAGCGCTACATCGCCAAATACACCATCAATCCGGCGATCGCGCATGGCGTCTCAAAACTGATCGGCTCGGTGGAGAAGGGCAAGCTCGCCGATCTCGTGCTGTGGTCGCCGGCCTTTTTCGGCGTCAAGCCGGACTGCGTCATCAAGGGCGGCTCGATCGTCGCCGCTCCGATGGGCGATCCGAACGCCTCGATCCCGACCCCGCAGCCGGTGCACTACCAGCCGATGTTTGCAGCGTTCGGCAAGTCACTGACGGCCTCTTCGGTCGTGTTCACCTCGAAGGCCGCGGTCACCGCGGGGCTCAAGCGCAAGCTCGGTACGTCGAAGGAGCTCTACGCGGTGCAGAACACCCGCGGCAAGATCTCCAAGAAGAGCATGATCCACAACGACGCCACGCCTGAGATCGAGGTCGATCCCGAAACCTACGAGGTTCGCGCCGACGGCGAGCTCCTGACCTGCGAGCCGGCCGAGGTGTTGCCCTTGGCGCAACGCTATTTCATGTTCTAAGGTCTCTTACTCTCTCCCCTCGCGGGAGAGAGCTGCTGAACAAGAAGACGTACCGGGAGGAATCCAGTGATCTATGTGATTGCCACGACGCCTGTGAAGCCGGAGTGCCGCGAGGCCTTCATCGCCGGGCACAAGGCCTGTATCGTTGAGACCTTGAAAGAGAAGGGCTGCCTGTCCTATGAGGGCCATGTCAGCGTCAACGACCCAAACCTGTATGTCGTGGTCGAGCGCTGGGAGACCCGCGAGGATCTCAATGCCCATTCGCGGGCGCCGCACATCAAGGTCTGGCGCGAATATTCGACGCCGCTGCGCGCCTCGCCGACCGTGATCGAGATCATCAGCGACGGCAAGGTCGAGAAGTTCTAAGAGGTTGCTTGCATGATCCGCGCTATCGAGGTCAAACCGCAGTATCGTTGGCAGGACCCGCCGGCCGACACGGTCGTGCTCGACTTCGACGATCGCCACCGGCGACGGATGGCAATGACCGGGACGCGCGGTCTCGAATTCCTGCTCGACCTGGAAAGCGCGGTCGCGCTGCGCAGCGGCGATGCGCTGGTGCTGGAGGATGGGCGGCTGGTCGAGATCGTCGCGGCAGCCGAGCCGCTGCTCGAGATCAGGGGCCGCGATCCGCAGCATCTGGTGCGCATCGCCTGGCATCTCGGCAATCGCCATCTGCCGACGCAGATCATGGCGAAGGGTCTGCGCATCCGCAGGGATCATGTCGTCGAAGCCATGGTGACGGGCCTGGGGGCGCGCGCGATCGAGATCGAGGCGCCGTTCGATCCCGAAGGCGGCGCCTATGAAGGCGGCGGCCAAGGGCATGAGCATGGCCACGACCCCGGTCGTCACCAACACGGCCATGAGCACGCTACTGACGATCACGTGCAGCATGCGACGCACGATCATGCGCATGGTCGTTCGCACGACCAC
>Ga0210401_10003529_pt1 | contig 16683 bp, 11 predicted proteins | sample IncBWH32MmetaG_FD_150866 | JGI IMG/M metagenome (GOLD analysis project Ga0210401, IMG submission 150866) | Forest soil microbial communities from Barre Woods Harvard Forest LTER site, Petersham, Massachusetts, United States - Inc-BW-H-32-M | ecosystem: Environmental > Terrestrial > Soil >... | reverse complement strand
TTTCGTGAGCGCGCGACGCAACGGACTTGAGCGCCCGCGTGACGCACTCGTGCAGCGAGAAAGGCAGGGCCTCGAAGCGAAGGCGACCGGCTTCGACCTTCGAGAAATCCAGGATATCGTTCAACAGCGAGAGCAGGGCGTCTGCCGAGTACTTGACCATCGTCAGATACTCGCGCTGCTCCGCGTTGAGCTGCGTATCGAGCGCGAGCTCGGTCATGCCGATGATCCCGTTCATCGGCGTGCGGATCTCGTGGCTCATGTTGGCGACGAATTCGCTCTTCGCCCGCGCTCCGGCCTGCGCCTCGGTCATCGCGAGCTCCAGCTCGCGCGTGCGATCGGCGATTCGGCGTTCGAGCTGGCTGCGGTTTTCCTCGACCTCGCTTCGGTAGCGCGACAGACTTTCGTTCATCTGTCCGAGAGAACGCAGCAGCCCGCCGATGTCTCGCTCCGTGCCGACTTCGCGCGGCGGGACGAATTCGCCCTCGGCGACCCGGTTGGCCACCGAAACCGCTTTTCGCAACGGCCGGGTCAGGCCGACGATCATTCCCCGGATGAAGAGGGCCGTTAGAAACAACGTCACCAGCATCGCGCTCGGTACGACCCACGATTGAATGCGGGCGGTATCCAGCGCCAGCCGAATCGATGCTTCATGCCGCTTCTGGTATTGCAGCTGGACCGCTTGCAGGCTCTGCGCCAACTTCGGGATGGACTCGCGCAGTGCGGTCAGGGCTTGCGTGCCCGAGCTGCGGTCCAGGTTGTTCGAAATCGTGTCCAGCAGTGGCAGTGTCGTGCTCGAATCGAACCCGGGGTCTGCCAGCTGGATCTGCTGCAGCGCGCGCCGCGTCTGTTCGAGGCCCGAAATGGCCGAGGGACCGAGGTAGTTCGTGTCGACCGCATCGACGACGCCGTTCAGGAACTTGCCGTAAGCCGCCTGCGCTTCAAGCGATAACTGCCGCACATGCAGCGAGCTCTGCACGATCGATGCGCGCTGCTGATCGAACCAGGTCTGGCCCGCCAGCACGAGCGTCAAAGGAGCCAGGACTGCAAGAAACTGCAGCATGATCCTGGCCCGCAAAGACTCGACCCGCGTCATCTCCTTCGATCTCCCGCCTGTGCATCGCCGACCGCCGAAATCGGACCTGTGTGCAGGTCGCCCATCGACCGGCGTCCGACCGCGCGCCTGCTAGGCAACCGCCCGGCGCATGTCTGTCTTAACGGCCCCGATCACATCCTCCTTGAGCTGGAAGCGGGCCGTTGGCCGTCTCGAAGAACAACCGATCGAATCGAAGAAGATCCGCAATTTCAATGATTTACCCGCAAAGATGAGGCTCGACCCGAGCCAAAAGCAAGCGTGCGCCGCGAACACGGCCTTAATCAATGGATTGGATCGCGAGCTCGCCTCGGCCCCTCATCCATGTGATCGGATTTGTAAACAGTCTGCGCCTTCGGATGGGCACCATCGTCGCGCTCGACTGCCGCGCTCGGCGCGCCGATCGCTCGAAATGCAGGGCAATGTCGGCTCAATTCCTCCGCGCTCGACCGAGCACACGTGGCCACCTTCGCACCGGATATGGACGCTGGAATACGGCATTTCACAGCGAGCTCAATGCCGGACGAGGACCTTCCGGCCGCAATTTTGCAGTCTTCGGATCCGGCAATGCGTTGACAATCCAGCCTTCCAAGCCTCGCGGCCATCACGTGGCACACTCGATCTTCGACACGGGCAGCGCTTTGCGTGACGACATGGCCATCGGCTTCCCATGACGCGAGGCGACTTGAACCATTGCTTTCGCACTCGCCTGGCCGTGGCGGCGTGCTGGCTGTGTCTGTGCGCACCGGCCGTGGCCGACGGCCTGCTGATCATCACGCATCCGGCGGTGACCATCAGCCGCGACGACGTTCGCGATGTCTTCCTCGGCGAAAAGCAGATCGCCGACGGCATCAAGCTGGTGCCGGTCGACAACTCGTCCGCACAATCGGTGTTCCTGGCGCAGGTGATGAAGCTCGAAGCCTCCAAGTACGCGGCGAGCTGGACCAAAAAAGCCTTTCGTGAAGGCTTGAATCCACCTCCGGTCAAGGCGAACGACGTCGAGGTGATCGAGTACGTCAAGCACATGCCAGGAGCCGTCGGCTATGTCACGGGCACTCCGGGTCCGGGTGTCAACGTCATCAAGATCCGATAGCCGGCCTCCCAATCGCGTCGGCGAAGCGATCGATGTCGAGCTGATCGTTGTAGACATGGGGCGACACGCGAAGGGCGTCGCCGCGCACTGAAACGTGCACGTGCCCATCCTGCAGCGCCCGACGCAAAGCCTGCAGATCGGTTCCCTTCGGTGGTCGAATTCCGAAAATGTGCGCGGCATGCTCGCCGTCTTCCGGCGCTTCGTAGCCCGCGCGCTGCGCGCAGGCGATCAGCCTCCTCGACACCTCGAGGCAATAGGCCCGGACTCGAGGCGGTTGCCACTCGCGAAACAGCTGCAGCGCGGCGCTCAGCATCCCGACCAGCGCCAGATTCACGCGCGTGCTGCTGTCGTATCGGCGCATCCCGGGCGCATAGGCCTCCTGGTAGTCGACCAGTCGCGAAAAATCCTCGCTGCCCCGGCGCATCAACCAGCTCTCTTCCAGCGGCGAGCCCTCGGCCAGCCGGTCGCTGAAATAAGCGAAGCCAAGCCCATAGCTCGCCAGCAACGACTTGTAGGGATGCGCGACCAGCGCGTCGGGCTGAACGGCGCCGATGTCGATCGGCTCGATCCCGATCGTCTGGGTGGCGTCGACCACGAACCAGGCGCCAACCTCGCGGCACCGGCGCCCGACCGAGGCCAGATCGAACAACGTCCCGTCGGTCCAATGCGCCGCCTCGATCGCGACCGCATCCGTATCGGGGCCGATCGCCGCCAGCAGTCGCTCGTTCCAGCGACGGCCGCGTTGCGCACCGGCCGGCGCCTCCACGACCTTGATCCGCGCGCCACGCCCGGTCAGCGCCAGCCACGAATACATGTTGCTCGGAAACTGCTCCGCCAGCACCACGATCTGCCGGCCTGATCGAACCGGGACATTCTTTGCAACGGCCGCAATCGCATTGGCTGCGTTGGGGACCAGGGCGATCCGTTCGGGCGAAGCGGCAAGCAGCTCGCCGATCAGTCGGCGGAGGGCCTCGGCCGGCTCGAAGAAATCCTCCGCATGGATCTGCCACGGCATCGCTTTGCGAAGCAAACCCGCGGCGCCGGCGTCGCGCACCGGGCGCGGCATCGGGCCCATGTACGCGCTGTTCAGGTAGCAGACGTCGCGTGGGATCTCGAACAGATGTCGCTGGCACGGCAGTGTCATGAGGGGATACTACCCGGGCGCCGGGCGGGAGCTCCCGCCGCACCCGCGGCGAACCGCGCTCATGCGCGGCGCGAAGGTCGGTCTGGCGACTTTCTCGAGCGTGCTCCCGCAGCCCGCTTGCCTTTGCCCGCTCGCACCGGTGAGGGCGACACGTACTCGAGGAAGTTCCTCAGCTCGGGTCCGATTCGAGCCAGCTCGGCGTGATGCGTTGCAGCGAGGCGCTCGAATGCGAGCGTGCCTTTGGGTGTCAACACAATGTCGACCTTGCGCCGGTCTCCCACCGCCGCCTGGCGCCGAACCAGTCCCTCGGCCTCAAGCCGATTGACCAAGCCGACCGCGCTGTTGTGCTTGATCAGCAGACGTTGAGCAAGCTCATTGACGGTAATTGCGTCCCGACCCGGAAAACCCCTGACCGCCAGCAATGCCTGGTATTGCTGCGACGCGAGGCCGATCTCGCGCGCGGCCGCTTCGCTGAAAGAAAGAAAGCGGCGCAGCGTGTAGCGGAAAGCGGACAGCTTCTCGTAGTCGGACTTTCCGAGCCGCGCGCCCGCCGCAGGCCTTGATGCGTCCTTCACGCTCTCTGAGATTCTGAATCGCTTCAGAATCGTTTCGGAAATCGACCAGCCAGTCATCGGATTGGAGCACCACGCGCGCAGATTGACAATATGTCGCTATACGATAGACTTTTTTCTGCAACGCGTGACAACGAAACGGGCGAGCCGAGGAGGATTTTATGGCCAGTGGCGAAGGTGTAATGGGCGCCGGCCCGGGGGAGCGGGGCCTCGGCCTTCTCGCCAGAGAGCGCACCATCGCGTCACGCGACTTCAATCGCTGGCTGGTTCCTCCGTGTGCCTTGGCGATCCATTTGTGCATCGGCATGGCTTACGGCTTCAGCGTGTTCTGGCTGCCGCTGTCGCACGCGATCGGCATCAACACCGCGGTCGCCTGTCCCGCCGGGACCTCGCTGCTGGATGAACTGGTCGCCACCAGCTGCGACTGGAAGATCAGCTCACTCGGGTGGATGTACACGCTGTTCTTCATTTTCCTCGGGTGCGCTGCCGCAATATGGGGGGGCTGGCTCGAGCGCGCGGGCCCGCGCAAGGCGGGCGTGGTCGCGGCGGTGTGCTGGTGTGGCGGCCTGGTGATCGGTGCCATCGGCGTTTACGCTCACCAACTCTGGCTGATGTGGCTCGGCGCCGGAGTGATCGGAGGCACCGGGCTCGGCCTGGGCTACATCTCGCCGGTATCGACACTGATCAAGTGGTTTCCGGACCGGCGCGGAATGGCGACCGGGATGGCGATCATGGGGTTTGGTGGAGGGGCGATGATCGGAGCGCCGCTGGCCGATATGCTGATGAAGCACTTTCAGACCGCGTCGTCGGTCGGCGTCTGGCAGACGTTTGTCGCGCTGGCGGCGATCTATTTCGTGTTCATGTTGAGTGGCGCCTTCGGCTATCGACTCCCGCCGCCGAACTGGAAGCCAGCCGGATGGACTGGCCCGGCTTCCCGCAGCAGCCTGATCACGACGCGCCACGTCGGCCTCAATGAGGCGATGAAGACGCCACAGTTCTGGCTGATCTGGTGGGTTCTGTGCCTGAACGTATCGGCCGGGATCGGCGTGATCGGGATGGCTTCCCCGATGCTGCAGGAGGTCTTTGGCGGCAAGCTGATCGGCCTGGACCTCAAGTTCAACGATTTGACGGCGGCCCAGAAGGGAATGATCGCCGCCACCGCGGCCGGATTTACCGGGCTGCTCAGCCTGTTCAATATCGGCGGCCGGTTCATATGGGCGTCCTTTTCGGACTTGATCGGCCGCAAGGCCACCTACACCACGTTCTTCCTGCTCGGGATCGCGCTGTATGCGTCGGTGCCCTGGTCGGGCCACGCCGGCTATATCCCTCTGTTCGTCGGCGCGTTCGGCATCATTCTTTCGATGTATGGCGGTGGATTCGCGACGGTGCCGGCGTACCTGGCCGACATGTTCGGCACGCACGTGGTTGGAGCGATCCACGGGCGGCTGCTCACCGCCTGGTCGGCCGCCGGCATCTTCGGCCCGGTCATCGTGAACTACATTCGAGAGTATCAGCTGGCGCACGGCGTGCCGCGCGCCGCGGTGTACGACATCACGATGTACGTGCTATGCGCGCTGCTCGCCCTCGGATTCCTCTGCAATCTGCTGGTGCGGCCGGTGGCCGACAAGCACTTCATGACGGATGAGCAGCTGAAAGCGCAAAGCCGGCTGGCGCACGAAGGGGCCAGTGGGGCGCCGGCCGATCAGGCGGGCCGCACCCTTTCGGCAGGCCAGGCCAGGGTGTGGCTCGCTTGGCTGGCGGTCGGCATCCCGCTGGCGTGGGGAGTGTGGACGACGCTGTCCAAAGCGATCGTGCTCTTCCGCTAAGCAGGCTGTTGCAAACCGCAGCGCGCCCCGATTCTCGACCGGGACTAAGCGCCTGTAGGCGCTGTTCGCGTTTCAAGCGGGCCGTCGGTTTCAAACGGGCTTTCCGGCTGCATTCGGAACGTCAGCACGATCCCCAAGCCCATCAGCACGATGCTGCCGACGAAGGGCAACTCCCAGTTGCCGAAGCGGTCGATCAGTTGACCGCCCACCACCGGGCTGACGATGAGCGCAAATGCCGACCCGGTGTTCATGATGCCGCTGGCGGTGCCCGAATAGGCTGGAGCGATATCCATCGGGATCGCCCACATCGGGCCGATCGTCATCTCAGCGAAGAAGAAGCCCGCGGAAAGGCAGGCCACTGAAACATACAGGCTGTGCACGAAGAGCAGCGGCACCAGCGACAGCAGCGCCAACAACATGCAGATGGCGACCATTCTGCTGCGCGCTTGCTTCAGGCTCCCCGTGCGTGCGTACCACCAGTCGGTGACGAGGCCTCCCAGCGTATCGCCGAGCACGCCCGCGAAGAAGACGCTCGAAGAGAAAATCGCCGACTTCTTCAAGTCCAGGCTATAGCTGTGCAGAAAGTACTGTGGCACCCAGCTGAGGAAAAGCCACAGCGTCCAACCGTAGCAGAAATAGACGATCGTCACGGGCAGCATCCGCTTGAACAACGGCCCCCATGCGACGCGCGGCTTCGCACTCGGAGGCGGCACCGCGTCGAGTTCTTCCTGAGTAATGCGCGGGTGATCGGCGGGGCGCTCGGTAAAGGTCAGGGCCCAAAGAGCGACCCATATGATGCTGATTGCCGCGCACGCATAGAACGACGCGCGCCAGCCATAGGTCACCATCACCGCGGCAACGATCATCGGAGCTAAGGTGTTCCCCGCGCGCGAACCAGCGTGCGTGAGGCCTTGTGCGAAGCCGCGCATCCCCTTGGAGAACCAGCGCGACATCGCGCAGGTCGAGGCGGGAAAGGTCGCCCCCTCGCCCACGCCGAGCAGCACGCGCGCCACCATCAGCGAGACGAGGCCGGTCGCCAAACCCGTCAACGCCGTCGCAGCGGCCCACAGAACTCCGCACGCGATCAAGGTCCTGCGAGCCCCGAACCGGTCGCTGATCCAGCCCCCGATGATCTGGAGCACGAGGTAGGGATAGCCAAAGACCGAGAAAACCACCCCGATCTCGGTCTTGCTCAGGCCGAACTCCCTCTCGAAGCCGGCCGCAGCCGTGCTCACATTAACCCGATCCAGATAGGTGATGAAGTACATCAGGCACAACAACATCAGTACGACATTGCTCGCGCGAAAAAGCTTCATCGTCCGGCTCCGAGGGAAGCCGGATAATATCCGCACGGCTTGAACACCGCGCGGATCAGGACACTCGCATCAAGGCCATGATGGCGTCCCTTACAGCGCAACCCTCCGACGGCTCGAACCAGCCGCTCGCGCGCCGTTTGCGGGCCGAAACACAAGGCGAGGTCCTGTTCGATGCGGCTTCGCGCGGCCGTTATGCCACCGACGCATCGATCTACCAGATCATGCCGATCGGCGTGCTGATCCCGACCTCGGAGCGCGACGTCGCGCTGGCGATCGACATTGCGCGCGATCTGAAAGTCCCGATACTGCCGCGTGGCGCGGGCACCAGCCAGTGCGGCCAGACGGTCGGCGCCGCGCTGGTGATCGACAACAGCAAGTACCTGCGACAGGTGCTGTCGGTCGACCTCGAAGCTGGTACCGCGACGGTCGAGTCGGGCGTCGTGCTCGATGAGTTGAACAGCCGCTTGAAGCCGCATGGCCTGTGGTTTCCAGTGGACGTGTCCACCGGCGCCCAGGCAACGCTCGGCGGAATGGCAGGCAACAACTCGTGCGGATCGCGCTCGATCGCTTACGGCAACATGGTGCACAACGTGCTGGGTGCCGCGGCCTGGTTGTCGGATGGCTCACTGCTCGACTTCGGGCCCGTGCCCACGCTGGGTGGGCGCGCCGCCCGCATTGCCGCCTTCGTGCGCGATCTGGCCGATCAACAGCGCCCGCAGATCGAGGCGCGCTGGCCCTCGCTGCTGAGGCGGGTGGCGGGCTACAACCTGGACCTGTTCAATAATCGCGGCGAACGTCCCTATACGTCCGACGGCGACGCCAATCTGGCGCACCTGCTGGTCGGCTCGGAGGGAACGCTCGCCTATACAAAGACCTTGACGCTGAAGCTGCAGGAGTTGCCGCGCGCCAAAGTGCTGGGCGTGGTCAACTTTCCGACCTTTCATGCAGCGATGGATGCGGCTCAGCACCTGGTCGAGCTCGGTCCGACCGCGGTTGAGCTGGTCGACCGCACGATGATCGAACTGAGCCTGGCCAACCCGGCGTTCCGCACGACGATCGAATCGGCGCTGATCGGCCGGCCCGCAGCGATCCTGCTGGTCGAGTTTTCGGGTGACAGCAAGACGCCGCTGCTTCCCAAGCTGACCGACCTCGTCGCGCTGATGGCCGAGCTCGGATTGCCGCACAGCGTGGTTCCGATCAGCGAGGATGCGCAGCAAAGGGCGCTGTGGGAGGTGCGCAAGGCCGGCCTGAACATCATGATGAGTCTGAAGGGCGACGGCAAGCCGGTGAGCTTCATCGAGGACTGCGCCGTCCCTCTGCAGCACCTGGCGAGCTACACCGACGCGTTGACGGAAATCTTCTCGAAGCACGGCACGCACGGGACCTGGTACGCGCACGCTTCGGTGGGTACCTTGCATGTGCGGCCGATCCTGGACATGCGTCGCGGTGGTGCGCACGGCGGTGCCGCGAAGATGCGCGCCATTGCCGAGGAGGCGGCCGAGCTGGTGCGCAGATTCAAAGGGGCTTATAGCGGGGAGCATGGCGACGGCCTGTGCCGCGGCGAGTGGATCGAATGGCAGTTCGGCCCGGCCATCACCGGGGCTTTCCGCGCGATCAAGCGCGAATTCGATCCGATCGGGCTGTTCAACCCGGGCAGAATCGTCGATCCCCCGAAGATGGACGACTCATCGTTGTTCCGGTTTCCGCCGCCGGAAGCCCCGCAGCCCTATCGGACCATCGCCCTCACGCCGGTGCTCGACTGGTCGGCCTGGGATGTGCAGAACGACCCGGTCACCGAGGCGACGACGGCTCCCGGTACCGGCGGCGACACGACGAGCGGTTTCGCCAAGGCCGTCGAGATGTGCAACAACAACGGCCACTGCCGCAAGTTCGACTCGGGGACGATGTGCCCCAGCTTTCGCGCCACCCGCGACGAACAGCATCTGACGCGCGGCCGCGCCAACACCCTGCGGCTGGCGCTGTCCGGCCAGCTGGGGCCCGACGCTTTGACCAGCGCCGCCGTGTACGAGGCGATGGAGCTGTGCGTGAGCTGCAAGGGCTGCCGGCGCGAGTGCCCCACCGGCGTCGACATGGCGAGGATGAAGGTGGAGTTTCTCGCCCACTACAAGGCGCGCCACGGGCACAGCTTGAAGGACCGCCTGATCGCGCGGCTGCCGGACTATGCGCACACTGCCAGCCGGCTGGGCGGATTGCTCAATCTGCGCGACCAGTTGCCGGTGGTCGCGCGGCTGATGGATGCGGTGCTCGGTCTGACGGCGCAGCGCAAGCTGCCGCGCTGGCGCCGCGACACGTTCTGGCGATCGTTCGACCCGGCGATGTTCGCGACGCCAGACCAGACAATCGCCGTCGCGCGCGCCGGCGGCCGAGCAGCGGTGTTGTTCATCGATACCTTCAACGGCTTCTTCGAAACGCAAAACGCACTTGCCGCCGCTCGCGTGCTGAAGGCGGCCGGCTATACGCTTCATACGCCGACCGGGCGCGGCGCGCCGCTGTGCTGCGGGCGCACTTGCCTGTCGGTGGGAATGGTCGAGGCCGCCAGGGCGAAGGCTGCAGCCCTGATCGATCGGCTGTTGCCCCTGGCGCAGGCCGGTGTCGCGGTGATCGGGCTGGAACCGTCCTGCCTGCTGACGTTGCGCGATGAGGCCCTGGCGATGGGCTTGGGTGAGGGCGCCCGGATCGTTGCGGCGCAGGCCGTTCTATTCGAGGAGTTCCTGGCGCGCGAGCTCAAATCCGGCCGCTTTCAGCTCGAGTTCAAGCCCGCGCGGTCGCCCATCCTGGTACACGGCCATTGTCATCAGAAGGCGTTCGATGCCGTCGCGCCGGCGCTCGAGGTGCTGCGGCGGATACCCGGCGCCGACCCGGAGTTGATCGACAGCTCCTGCTGCGGCATGGCCGGGCTCTTCGGATACGAAAGCCGGCATTACGAGCTGTCGATGCGGATGGCCGAGGCCAACCTGCTGCCGGCCGTGCGCAAGCGCCCCGATGCGATCGTGGTTGCCGATGGCACCAGCTGCCGCCAGCAGATCGCGCACGGCTGCGGGCGCGAAGCGGTCCACGCGGCTCTTTTGCTGGAGCGATCCTTGGTGGCTTGACCCCGGTTCGAAGCCAGCCCGCTACTGCTTCAGCAGATCGAATACCTTGCGCGCCATCCCGGTCGCGCTGCCGATCGGGTCTTTGCGGATCTGCTTCTCCTGCTCCGCCAGCATCAGGAAAAGCCCGTCCAGTGTCTTCTGAGTCACGTAATCCTCGATCTTCGCCTGCTTCGCATCGATCAGACCCAGCCTGGCACCCTGTTCCGCGAAGCGATCGTATTGCTCCGTCAGGCCGATCTTATGGGTGACCTCCGTGACAATCGGCAGGAACTTGCGCGTCAGATCTTCGCTGGTTGCCTTGCGGAAGTATTCCGTCGCCGAGGTGTCGCCGCCGGTCAAGATGCCTTTGGCGTCCTCGATGCTCATCCGCTTGATCGCCTGCACGAACAGCGGCTTGGCCTCGGGGACCGCCTTCTCGGCCGCGCGATTCATTGTCGTCTCGAGCTCATCGGCCTGGGACTTCAACCCCAGCATGCGCAGTCCTCCCTCGACGCGGTGTATCGGCTCGGGCAGCGGGATCCTGACCTTGTCGTTGCCGAGGAAGCCGTTTTCGACGCCGAGCTTGGCGATTGCCGCTGCCGACCCCTGGGTGAGCGCATCCTTCAGCCCGGACACCGCGTCGCGGTTGCTGAGGCTCGCCAGATCCAGACCCCACGCCGAGGCGGTCAACAGCAACGGCAGCGCAAGCGAAATGGCTTTCTTCATCGACTTCCCCCTGGACATCGACTTCGCTCCGGACATCGACTTCTCGCTGGGAACAGACCAGACGGCCAATGTACCAGCCTCAGGCGCATCCAATCGACCGGTTCCTGTCGTTCGCAGCCCGTCCGTCGCTGTGCGACCGTCTCGGCGGCGAGCCCGCCATCGGCGCAGTCGTCGATGACTTCATTTCCAACGTGGCATCCGATCCCAAAATCAATGCCCGCTTCGCCAACGCCAACATTGCGCACTTGAACCAGCTGCCGGTCGAGCCGATCTGTGCCGGCGCCGGTGGACCGTGCGTCTATTCGGGCCACGACAGGCAGACCGCGCACCGCGGCATGGACGTCCGCGACGATGAATTCGATGCGCTGGTAGGCGATCTGGTAAAGTCGCTTGAGAAGTTCAAGGTGCCGGATCAAGAGAGAGGCGAGCTGCTGGCGCTGCTGGGTCCGGCCAAGCGTTCGACACCGGTGTCGAGTGAAGGCTTCGCAAGCCATTTCGCCTGGCTCGCGGCGCGAAGCTTGCAATCTCGGTCGAGGCGGCCGATGGCTCGCCAACCGGCGCGCCGACCGGGCCTGTCATTCTGATCGGCGATGTGCTGTCTTGAGTTCCAAGCTTGCGAAAGCCCGCCCGCCGGAGCGCCTGGCGCTTGGGCGCTGGGCGCGGAGGCGGGGTGCTTGACCCTTCGTTTGCTCTGAAGCTTTGGGCGGCGCGGCGCCGCTCAGCGCTCGCGCGACAGGATGCGCCGTCGATCCAGCGTCGAGTGCTGGCTGCGCTGCTGCGTCGCGCGGCGCGGACCGCGTTTGGCCGCGTCCACGACTTCGCGTCGATTCGGACGGTGGAAGACTATCAGCGCCGCGTGCCGCTGCGCTCCTACGAGGCGTTCTGGAGCGAATGGTGGGGGCCGGCATTTCCACGTGTCGGCGGGCTGACCTGGCCTGGGCCGATCCGATACTTTGCCAACAGCTCCGGCACCACGCAGGCTTCGACCAAACGAATTCCATTGAGCGATTCGATGGTGCGCGCCAATCGCCTCGCCGCGCTCGACGTCCTGGCCTGGCATCTGGCGATGCGTCCGGCTGACCGGCCGCTCTCGGGGTACGGCGTATTCCTGGGCGGCTCAACGAGGCTGGAGGCGCTGGCACCCGGTATCCACGCCGGCGATCTATCCGGCATCGCTGCGGTCGAGCGGCCGGTATGGGCGCGCGGGCGCGTGTTGCCGCAAAGGCAGCTTGCGCAGCTCACCGATTGGCGACCGAAGATGGAAGCGCTGGCGGCGCTCGCACTGAGGCGGCCGATCACCAGCATCTCGGGTACCGCCAGCTGGATGCTGCTGTTCTTCGAGATCGCAGCGAGCATCGGGCCAAGCGGGGAGCGGCTGCTCGATCTGTTCCCGGCGCTTGAACTGCTGGTGCACGGAGGCGTCGGATTCGCGCCTTATCGTGACCGTTTCGCGCACTGGCTGGAGGGAAGCGGCGCGGCAACCCGCGAGGTGTACGCTGCCAGCGAAGGCTTCATCGCGATCGCGGATCGCGGAGACGGCGACGGGATGCGCCTGTTGCTGGATCGGGGCCTGTTCTACGAGTTCGTCGATCCCGCTGAAGTGAACTCAACGTCCTGTGATCGCCGCTGGATTGCCAATGCCCAGCTGGACAAGTCGTACGCGCTCGTGCTGACGACCGACTCGGGGCTGTGGTCGTACGTACTGGGGGACACCGTGCGGCTCGTGTCGCGCGAACCGCCGCGCGCGCTGATCACCGGACGGTTGACCTGGACTCTGTCCGTGGCAGGCGAGCATGTGACCGGCGCCGATCTGGATAGCGCCATCAGCGAGGCGGCCAAGGCGCTCGGATGCCGGGTGGTGGAATACAGCGCGGCGCCCATCCACCCGGACGCGAGCGACGCGCGGGCAGGGCACCTGTTCGCGGTGGAGTTGGACGGGGCGGCCGACCGGCTCGCATTTGCGCGAACAGTGGACACCGCCCTTCGGCGCGTCAACGACGACTATGCTGCACACCGCGCGGACGAGTTTGGGCTGCGCCCTCCCGATGTGCGCCTGCTTCCAGCCGGAAGCTTCGAGCGGTGGATGGAGCGCCGGGGCAAGCTCGGGTCGCAGAACAAGGTGCCACGCATCGTGGCGAACGCAGAAGCGCTGGCGCCGTTGCTGGCCGGAACGGACGGGAGCAGTCCTGAGTGACACCTAGGCCCCAGGCAAAGATTGAGCGTCGAATCCGCGCGCGCTGCCGATCCGGGCGATGGTGGGGCTTGATCCTGGTGCTTTCCCCGCTGCTGTGCACGTGCGCGGCGTTGACGCCACCCCGCACCACGACCGCGGACCGGTTGGCTGCCTTTCCCACCAGCGGATTGCCGCTGCAGCGCCCGGTCGAACTGCGCTGGAATCGCTACGGCGTCCCCTGGATCGAAGCGCAAACGGACCACGATCTGGCATTCACGCTGGGTCTGGTCCACGCCCATCTACGGCTTGGGCAGATATCGCTCGGAAGGCGCATCGTGCAAGGGCGCTTGTCGGAGTCGGCAGGCCCCGCGATGAGGGATGTCGACCGATTGCTGCGAACGATCGATTTCGGCTACGCGGCAGCAGACACCGAGGCTCGGATGTCGCCGAGCACCCATGCCTGGATGCAGGCATTCGTCGACGGGTTGAACTGGTACCAAGGCCACGCGGCGGCCCGGCCACTTGAATTCGGGCTGCTGGCGCTGGAACCCGAGCCCTGGACCATACGGGACCTGCTCGCGATCGGCCGGCTGGCCGGAACCGATGTCAACTGGCTGAAGGATACGCAGCTGATGGCGGCCCGGATGCTGCCCGCCTGGCCGCAAACCTGGCGACGCGTGCTGGCAGCAGGTACCGATTCGCTCTCGAGCTTCGAGGCCCCGGGTCAGCATGCGCTGCTGTTCGATCTGTTCGCCCGCTCGAGTCGCTCCGGCAGCGATGCCGTCGCGATCGCGCCTGGCCACAGCGCAAGCGGCGCGCCTTTGATGGCCGCGGACACACATCTCGGAACCGTCCTGCCGAATTTCTGGATCGTCGTCGGCTTGAAATCGCCCTCGTACCACGCGGTCGGCTTGATGCCACCGGGCCTGCCGATCATCGGCTTAGGCCGCAATGACGATATCGCGTGGTCCGGCACCAACATGCATGCCGCCCAATCCGAGCTGGTCGACGTCTCTGGCGCACCGGCCGGGAGCATTACCGAGCGGCGAGAGCGGATACAGACCCGGTTCTGGTTCGACTCCGAGGTAACGATCCGGCGCGCCTCGGCCGGTCCGATCATCTCGGACACGTCCTACTTCCCGGCTCGTCCCGGCGAAACGATTGCTCTGCGCTGGGTCGGGCACGAGGCGAGCGACGAGATCGGCGCATTCCTTGGAGTGATGCGGGCCAGGAATGCGACCGAGTTCCGCCAGGCTTTGGCAGGCTATGGTGTGGCGGGCCAGAACATGCTGTGCGCGACGCGCACCGGCGACATCTGTCAGGTCATGGCGGTGCATTTGCCGATCCGTGCACCGACCCTGCCATCCGACCTGGTTCGCCGCGCCGAAGATCCAGCGGCGGCGTGGCATGGCGAGGCCGATGCGCTGGCGTTGCCTTGGGCTTTGAATCCGGCCGGCGGATTGCTCGCCTCGGCAAACAACCGGCCGACCCAAACCACGGTCCCGGTCGGATATTTCTTTCAACCGCCCGAGCGGGTCGAGCGGATCTACGAGCTGCTGCGCGCCAAGGAGCAATTGAGCGTGCACGACCTGGCGGCGCTGCAGAGCGACACGCTTTCGCTGTCGTCGCTTGCGCTGAAAAACGCGCTGGTCGCGGTGATCAGGGACGCGAAGGTCGTCGACCCCTTGTCCGACCGGCTGCGCGCTCTCGATGCCTGGGACGGCCGCTACGAAGCCGATCAGGCCGCGCCAGTGGCCTTCGAAACGCTGCTGTACCAGCTGGCAAAGCGCCTCTACACCTCACCCGGTCGGGACGGACCCGGCGTCGCAGGCGATTGGGATTATCTGGTGCATTACATGCCGCAGGATCTGGCGGCGCGCCCGGAGGTCGAGCGCAAAGCGATGATCGCCGCAGCGCTGGAGGACGCCGCGGCCGAAAGCGCCCGCTACAGGAATTGGGGCGACATGCATCGGTTGCGCGTGGGCTACGCGCTGCAAAGCGTTCCGGTGCTGGGACGCTGGTTCGTGCTCGAGGATGTCGCCGTCAGCGGCTCGCGCAACACGATCCTGAAGACCGCACACGGTCTGGTTAACGAACGCCACTACACGACCTACGGCAGCCAGGCTCGCCAGCTTTGCGATCTGTCGGACCCGGACCTGAACTGGTTCGTGCTGCTGGGTGGTCAGGACGGATGGCTGGGCAGCGCCAATTTCGCCGATCAGGTCGAGCTGTGGGGCCAGGGCCGCGCCATCCAGGTGCCTCTGACGCACGCCGCCGTGGCAACCCAGTTTCCGACCCGACAAACCCTGATGCCCGCGGCGCCCGCGGGACCTGTCGACCCACCCCGTTAGAGCGCGGCGCATCAGATCAGGGTGTCGTCGCTCTCATCGGGTTCAACGATGCATCCGTTGATGCGCCAGCTCTTGTCCGACTGGCGCTGCAGGTGATACGTCGCCAGCCAGGCGTGCCCGTCCTGATCGCGCAGGCGAACGACCTGCAACACGTCTTCGTCGATGGCCCTCGGTTGCGAGAAAAGCGTCTCGACGGGGCGGATCAGCATCGGGTAGCCCTCGCGCACCATCGTCATGAAGCTCGACGCATCGTCGAACTGGTTCCTGATCGACGGTGACGCATACGAAAACGCAGCAACCTCATCGTCCGCCGCGATCGCATCCAGTTGCGCCTCGACGACTGCCCGTATTGCGTGCGCGTCGCCGGCGTTCAAACCGGTCGCCCCGGCGGCGTCGCTCGCCAGCGTGGTCAATGTCATTGCGGTGAGCAATATCCAGCGTGCGATCGATTTCATCGGATATCTCCGCAAAGACGTCTCCCACGAATTATCCCGCAGCGCTCCGAGCCATAGGCAAAATCTCTTACGGCTGAAACACTTTCAGGCGCGGGCTGGGCCTTAACCGACCCCGCATGGGCTGCGGGATTCGTTCGGATCGGCGGCATCGGGTTACAAAGATCGAGTCGCCGAACTCGTGCGTCCGGTAGCCGTGGCGCTCCAGTTCAGTGTCCATCTGCTCCAGCGTGCGGTCATCGACGAACGCGCGCAGCAGCTCGTGATGGCTGGAGCCTTTTTGGTGCGTGCCCGACAGCAGCGCATCGGCCACGTGCAATCGAGTCCCGGCGCCGATCACCTGGGTGGCGAGCCGTTCCCCCGGTAAGACTTCCCGATCAAACGACGCGGCATGCTCGAGAGCTCGGACCACGGTCGTGCCGATCGCCACGATGCGGCCTTGCCGCCTCCGGGCGTCGCTGACAGCCCGCGAGGTCGCAGCAGAAATCCGATAGGCTTCCTCCATCGGAAGCTCTTCGTCGAGCAACGCGTCCCCGGTCGACGAAATGCCTGCGGCGTGGGTTAGTGTCGCCACCCGCACACCGCGCTCGGCCAACGACGCCAGAAGACCCCAGCTCAGGGCAAAGCCTGCCGACGGCGCCTCGAACGCCACGGGCGGCCCGGCCAGGGGCGTCCATACATCCCACAGCGCCAGTGGCTGTGGAACGTGCGAGTACTGAATCGGCCTTCCGTGGCGCGCCAGCCCCTCCCAGATCCGAGCCGGCGAACCGCCGAAGCGCAGCTGGATCAGCGGCGGGTGGTGCCGCCGGCGCTCGACGCTCGCGACGAGCGGCCCCAGCGCAAGTCGA
>Ga0210401_10003528_pt1 | contig 16693 bp, 15 predicted proteins | sample IncBWH32MmetaG_FD_150866 | JGI IMG/M metagenome (GOLD analysis project Ga0210401, IMG submission 150866) | Forest soil microbial communities from Barre Woods Harvard Forest LTER site, Petersham, Massachusetts, United States - Inc-BW-H-32-M | ecosystem: Environmental > Terrestrial > Soil >... | reverse complement strand
TCGAATCCGAAGATTTTCGAGACAGCCACGGTGGTCTGAACAATTGCGGAATCGGCCGGCGTAACTCCTGCCGGACGCAAACCGACCAGTTCCGCCGATCCGGTCACTGGACCTCGATTATTCCAGCGCCTGTTCTCCTCTTCGACCGCGTCCTTCACCGCAGCCTTGAATTTAGTGTTGACGGCTTCGAGCGAGGCCTTGTCCGACGATCGCATGTCCACCTCCATCCAGCCTTCGAACGGGATGGCGTTGACGGAGGTGCCGCCACCGACTCGACCGACGTTAAACGTGGTCTTGGGATTCGCCGGCACCTCGAAGGCGTCGATCTTGGCGATAGCCCGGCCCATAGCTTGAATGGGGTTCGCCATTCCAAATGCGCCGAAACTGTGACCGCCCGGGCCTTTGAAGGTGACGCGGTAGCGATAGCTGCCCACTCCAATATTCGTAACGCTCAGGCCAGTACCATCCACTGAGATGAATTTATCGATCTGGCCCTTCAAGCTATCGTTAAATAAATTCTTGGTCCCGCGCAGATCGCCGAGTCCTTCTTCGCCGGTATCGGCCACGAATGTGATCGTGCCCTGGGTTTTCACATCGCCTTCTTTGAGCGCGCGAATCACACCTAGCATAACCACCAGGCCGCGGCAATCATCACCAATACCCGGCCCGTGCAATACAGTGCCTTCACGCTTGACCTTGACGTCGGTTCCTTCGGGGAAGACGGTATCGAGATGCGCGGAAAAGACCAGGTTCGGGTGCGCAGCAGCGCCGGGCCGTGTACCAATCACATTGCCGGCTTTGTCGATGTGGACGTTATCGAGTTCCAATTGCTTGAAGAGCTTCGCCAGTTCCTGGCCACGCACGTCTTCTTTGAAAGGCGGCGCTGGAATTTCGCATATGCGGATCTGTTCGCCGGTGAAGTGAGATTCGTTGCGTTTCGCAGCATCGAGCGCTGCCTTGACCTCGGGCGTTTGCATCAGTTGCGCGGGATCCTGGGCAATCGCTAGAGTTGCGACAAAGACAAAAGCGAGCGACGGGTGCATAAAGACGAGCGTAACATTCTCGAAGTGGGGCGGTCCCTCTGGACCGCGGCCGACGCCCTCGTCCGCCCCTACTTATTTCTGCTTGGCCGCTTCGGCCGTCTTCTTTTCCTCGGCCCGCGCCCCCGCCAGGATATCCGCCAGCGCGTAGTTCCCTTCATGGCAGGCGTATTCGTAAACCGGACCTGTAGAAGCGCTGAATGGAAGCTCCGCGGTCCAAGGCTTGGTGAAACTAGTCGGATCGTCGACCGTGAATTTGTAGTCGATAGTGTTCGCGTCCCCGCGTCTGAAGCGTTCGATCACGTGCAGGTTCTCACTCGATCCTCGGAACCGCGTCTTGTCGGTGAAATTAGTCGTGTCGACTACTAACGTGTCACCCTCCCAATGGCCGACCGAATCGCCCATCCACTTGCGGATGTTGGCGGCGAGATGCGGGCGTCCATCCAAGGGGATCACGCGCGTTTCGTGGATCATCTCGGACTGGATCATGACGTATTGGGGAGTTTGATAGATCTGATACAGGTTGTTGTAAGGGCCGGGTAGCATGGGCGGCCCGGAAGTAGCCCAGTAAACGCAGCGCTCGGCCAAAGACCGGTCCTTCGGTTCATCGGCTGGATGTAGCCGGGCGTGCGCCCGAACCGCCTCCATCCGCTTTTGCGCCTCCGGTGTCAAAGGTGGAATTTTTCCGTCAGGCGGATCGACGATAAAGGAAGTTCGAACGGATCCGTCTACCCGTGCGAGCCTGCTTCCTCGATCGAACCACAGCTCGTTATAAGCGCGGCCGACGTCGGCTTCCGCTCCACCATCGCGCCGATCGCGATTGTTCTGCTCCAGGTTTTGTTTCTCGTACGCAGTTGCCTCTGCCTCAGTGACAGTTTGTTTTCCTTCGAATTGAGGAATACGCTCCAACGGTGTCAGCGAGGAGTTGGTCCAGACACCTTCAAGGTCGGGGTGTCCGTCGGGCGTGCGGGGAATGTTTTTCGAGACGGCTGACTTCGCCGCCGAGCGTGGGCCCTGACCATTGACCGGCGCCGGCGCCAGCATCAGCAACACCACAGCCCCGCTTGCGAAGAATCCAGCAAAAGTTCGATGGGTCATTCGAAACCTCCTAATCAGGATATCGCTCAGAACGGCACAACGCATCCGGTGAGGCTTTGGTCTTGCCTGCGATCTGTTACTTTTTGATCGCCGGGTTAACATAACCCGCGGGCGAGACGCGATCCGGGTCGGGACGGACGCTCAGACAATCCACGTGGTCGGTGATCTTGGTCCAGCCGTGAAACACGTCCGGAGGAATAACAATGATATCACCCGGCCTGACCACGCGGTGCTGATCCACTTCCAGGCGATGATATAATCGCCGCAAGGCACTGATATGTCTCTTGTCACAGGAATTCATCACATCACCGTCTGCGCCAGCGGCGCCCAGGAAGACGTCGATTTTCAGACCACGGTAGCGGGCCAACGGCTTATCAAGCAGACGGTTCTTTTTGACGGGCGCTTCGCCCATTATCATCTGTATTATTCCAACGCCAATGCCGAACCGGGCTCGGTTTACACCACCTTCCCTTATAAGCGCGTGCAGGGACGTCCCGGCTCCGGCCAGATTCAGGCTACCGCGTACACCATCCCCAAAGGCACCGCGAAGTTCTGGATCGATCATTTCAAGCGGCACAACGTCAAGCACGGCGGCGCTAAGGAGCGGTTTGGTCAGGCTTTTGTGCGCTTCGAACATCCTTCTGGATTGCAATTGGAGGTAATCGAAGACGCGGTTGATAAACGCAAAGGTTGGACCACGCCCGAAATCACGCCGGATGTGAGCATGCGCGGGTTCCATGGGCCGGTTCTGTCGGTTCGCGAAATTCCAGAGCAGGAGCGCTTTTATGTGGAGGCGCTCGGATTTCGCAAGACCGGCGAGGACGGCGCCTATCATCGCTTCGAAGTCGGCACCGGCGGCGCGGCCAAGACTCTCATTCTGGTTCACGAGCCGGACAAGCCGGCCGGGAGTTGGGGATTTGGCGCCGGGACAGGCCACCACGTCGCATTAGAGGTCGCCAACGACGATGCGCTAGCCGAGCAGAAGATTCTGTACGAAGAACTGGGCTACACCGATTGCTCGGAGATCAAAGACCGGAATTACTTCCACTCCATCTATGTCCGCTCGCCCGGCGGCATTCTCACTGAGTGCGCGGCCAACGCGCCCGGTGCATTTGCGCGAGACGAGCCGTACGATCAGTTGGGCACCCATATGCTTCTGCCGCCGTGGTTTGAAGAGCGCCGCGCCGAGATCATGGCCATGCTCGAACCCATCCAGGTGCCGGAGTTCAATGGTCCTTTGACGGCGCAGCAGGCTGCGGGTCCGTCACGCCGCTCGGCGTCGTTTATTGGCAACTGATCTTGCAAACCGTGAGATCTTTACTTGCCGCGGCTTTACTTCTCCTGGCGGCGCAAGCACAGTCGCTCAGGCGTGCAGCCGGCACCGAATCGGGATTCGGAGTCTTCCAAACACGCTGTATGAGCTGTCACGGCAATCCCGCCGCAGCCGACCGTGCGCCTGATCCGTCGACCCTCCGGCAGTTCCCCCCCGAGCGTATCTATGCCGCGCTTGCCACCGGCGTGATGAAAGTGCACGCCCAAAACCTGACCGACGAAGAGAAGCGGCGCGTCGCGGAATTCATGAGTGCCCGGCCGCTCGGAAGCGCCGAGTTGGGCGACGCCAAGAACATGCCGAATCATTGCCCCGCTAATCCTGCGCTCGCCGATCCGTCCGCGGGTCCGGCCTGGAACGGATGGGCCGTCGACCTGACGAATTGGCGTTTTCAGACCGCGAAAGCCGCAGGCATCACGGCCGATCAGGTGGCGCGGCTGAAGCTCAAATGGGCCTTCGGTTATCCCAACGGCGTGTCAGCCTCCGGCCAGCCCACCATCGTGTCAGGGCGCGTGTTCGTAGGAACGGATATCGGCTATGTCTACTCTTTGGATGCCGCCACTGGATGCGTTTATTGGTCGTTCCAAGCCAACGGATTGGTGCGCAATGCGATTACGATCGGCCCGGTCGCAGGGCACGGTTCGACCAAGTATGCCGCCTACTTCGGCGACGCCCATTCCAATGTATACGCCGTCGATGCGCGGGATGGCGAACTACTGTGGATGAAGCAGGCCGATGAGCACTTCACCGCCCGGATCACGGCTGCTCCGACCCTTCACGACGGCCGCGTCTATGTTCCGGTCTCGTCGTCGGAAGAGTGGTCGGGCAGTGCGCTGGATTACCCGTGCTGCACATTCCGCGGCAGCGTCCTGGCTCTGGATGCGAATACCGGCCAACAAATCTGGAAGACCTACACCATCGCGGAAGCGCCCAAGCCAACGAAGAAAAATTCGAAGGGCGTGCAACTGTGGGCGCCGGCCGGAGGTTCGGTTTGGAATTCGCCGACCGTCGACGTCAAGCTGCATGCCATCTTTTTTGGAACTGGTGATTCTGAGACTGAACCAGCGGCGAAGACATCGGACGCGGTCATGGCATTGGACATGAACACCGGAAAAGTTCTGTGGGTATTTCAGGCGCAAGCCAACGACGCATTCATGGGTGGCTGCTCGGGCCCGAACAAGACTGAGAATTGTCCGTCGGTGCAAGGTCCTGATCTGGACATTGGAAACTCGCCGATGTTGCGCACGCTGCCTGGAGGCCGCAGGCTACTGCTCGCCGCCACCAAAGACGGGAATGTTTTCGCCCTCGATCCCGATCGCAAAGGTGCGCTGGTATGGAAGGTGAATATCGCCGACAATTCCAAGGGATTGAATGGCGTCATGTGGGGCGGGGCAGCCGACGAGCAGAACGCCTATTACGGGCTTTCTCGCGGAGGTGTGGTTGCTCTTCGTCTGACAACCGGGGAACGCTTGTGGTTCAACCCGCTGGCCCGGACTGCGGGCGCTGGCCGCAGCGGGCAATACGCGGCCCTATCCTTGATTCCAGAAGTCGTTTTCACAGGCGGATTCGACGGGATTCTGGACGGTTTGTCCACCGCAGACGGCCATATCTTATGGGAATTCGATACGGCGCGCGACTTCGACACCGTCAATAAGGTCCAGGCCAAAGGCGGGACTATGGGAGCGCCAGGTACTACGATCGCAGGCGGCATGTTGTTTGCCGGGTCGGGGTACGGAGTCTTCGGAACAGATCGACCTGGAAATGTTCTCCTTGCGTTCTCAATCGAATAGCCTTCCTGGCAGCGAGTAATGGGTTAAAACACCCCAGAATACGATTGACACCTTTCCGGAATCCGCTTAGAATGGCTCAACAGGTTGTAGTGCTATAGGCCACACGGTACTGCCGTGTCCGGTGTTAGCCAAGTTGCTTTCAGGAGGTAAAGTAGTGATGAAAATGTCCCGGTCGACGTTTCTCGGCCTATCTCTGATCACTTTGATGATTTGTTGGTTGGCTATGCCCAGCCCTGCATTAGCCCAGTCCGTGGCTGTGGCCCAGGTCAGCGGAATCGTAACCGACGCGAGCGGCGCAGCGATGGCGAACGCACAGGTCACTATGACTGAGACCGACAAAGGCTCGGTGCATAGCGCGGTTACTGAAGCTAGCGGCCAGTACGTGCTTCCCAACCTCCCGGTCGGCCCTTACACGCTCGAGGTCAAGGCCAACGGGTTCAAGGACTACGTGCGAACCGGCATTATTTTGGAGGTCAACAACAATATTCAAATCAATGTGCCGATGCAGGTCGGGTCGATTTCCGAAAGGGTCGAAGTGACCGGCACCACCAGCCTGGTTGAGACCAAAGAGACGTCGGTATCGTCGGTGATCGACGAGAAGCGCATCAACGATCTTCCGCTCAACAACCGCCAAGCCACGCAGTTGATCATGACGCTGGGCGCGGCGGTCTATGCCGACGGCGGAGACACCGGCAGCAAGACCTTCTGGAACGCCACACGTATCTCAGTCGCGGGCGGACAGGGCAACGGCACTGCTTATCTGCTGGATGGAGCTGATGCCACCGACGGCATGTCGAACGTCAACATGCCCTTCCCGTTCCCGGACGCTCTTCAAGAGTTCAGCATTGAGACCAGCGCCGTTTCATCCAGGTTCGGCACCCACCCCGGCGCCACCGTCAACGTCGTCACCAAGTCGGGGTCAAACCAGCTCCATGGAGACCTATTCGAGTACATCCGCAATGGGGATCTGGATGCTCGCAATTTCTTTTCAACCACTGGCGCCGACACGCTGAAGCGAAACCAATTCGGCGGCACCGCCGGCGGCAAGATCATCAAGGATAAACTGTTCTATTTCGGCGGATATCAGGGCACGCGCAATCGCTCCAATCCTCCGCAGTCGACCACCCACATTCCCACCGCTGCTATGCTCGCGGGGGACTTCAGCACCATCGCCGGGCCGACCTGCAATGGCGGCAAGACCATTCAACTGGTCAACCCCAACGGTGGCGCTCCCTTCGCCGGCAATCAGATTCCTGTAGGTTTGCTGAGCCCAGTGGCCGTGGCACTAACCAAGTATCTGCCGGTAAGCGCAGCAAATGGTTGCGGTCTGGTCACCTTCGGCATTCCCGCCACCGGAGACTCAAACGAATATATCGGGCGCGCCGACTACGTGATTAACGAAAAGCATACGTTGTACGGACGATATTACACCGACGTTTGGCAGAATCCTCCCGTGTTTAACGGCCAGAACGTGCTAACGACCACTTCTCCGGGCAACTTTGAACAGGCGCAGGAGGCCGCCATTGGCGATACCTACACGTTCGGCCCCGGCACGCTGAACTCGTTCCACGTCGGTTTCAACCGCATCCGCGACAATCGCGGCCCAACCAGCTTCCCCATCAATTGGACTCAACTCGGATCGCAGATGTATAGCGCGGTGCCCAACTTCCTGCTGATCTCAAGCATGACCGGCGGCTTTACCACTTTCTGCGGAACGTGCGCGCCCGGACATTTCAACAACAACAGTTATCAACTCGCCGACGACGTGGACGTGATCCGCGGACGTCATCAGATGTCTTTCGGGGTGAATCTGATTCGCATTCAGAACAACACCATCTCCGGCTTCGACGAAAACGGCGCCCCCACTTTTAATGGCTCGTTTACGGGCCTCGGCATGGGCGACTTCCTGCTTGGACGAATGAGCGACTTCATGCAAACCAACGCGACTCCCGATGACCTCCGCCAATGGGTCATGAGCATCTACGCGCAGGATAGCTTTAAGGTCTCTTCGAATTTTAGCGTCAACTTCGGCCTGCGCTGGGAGCCGACGTTCGCCGATCCCGACAAATACCTCCGCGGGACGTCATTCAGTCAATCGGCTTTCCTCGCGGGTCAACACAGCACGCTGCATCCCAATGCGCCTCCCGGCTTGTTCTTTCCGGGAGACCCTGGAATTCCGGCCGCGAACTGGAACGGGCATTATACGAATTTCGCGCCACGCCTCGGCCTGGTCTGGAACCCGCATGGCGATGGCAAGCAGACCTTGCGCGCGGGCGCGGCTCTCCTTTATGACGCAACCGAAACCTGGTTCAACGAGCGCGAAACCACCAATCCCCCGATTGGTACCAGCGTCGACGTCGCCTCGACAGGCACGTTGACGAATCCCTGGCTCGCCTACCCCGGCGGAAATCCGTTCCCAACCAACGGGAATCTCTTGTTCCCGAAATTTGGCACGTATGTCAACATGCCGCTCAACCCAGCACCCACTTATGTAACGCAGTGGAACGTCACCTATCAGCGCCAGTTCGCCGGCAGTTGGGTGGCTTCGGTAAGCTACCTGGGCAACGAGACCACCCACCTCTGGATTGCGGAGGAAAGGAACCCGTCGGAGTTTCTTGGGACCGGCGCCTGTACTATCGGCGGTGTGAATTACACGACCTGTTCCACTACCGCCAATTCCAATCAACGGCGTCTGCTCTACCTGGCGAACCCCGCGACGGGCGGCTCCTACGCCAGTATCAATACCATGGACGATGGCGCCGTCTCACATTATGAAGGGCTGCTCCTTTCGCTAACGCACCGCTTTAGCCAAAGCTTCCAGTTGAATGCCAATTTCACCGACTCCTACTGCATCTCGGACTATGATTTTGGCGCTGCTCTGGCCACCTCGACGAACTCACAAATCTTTAATCGCCATGCCGATTGGGGCCCCTGTATTTCCGACACGCGCTACAACTTCAATCTTTCCGGAGTGGCAGTGAGCGCGTTCCACACCAGCAACTCATTCGTGAACCACGTGGTAAACAACTGGCAGCTCGCGCCGCTCGTTCACGCTGCCAGCGGCCAGACCCTGAACATCACGTCCGGCAAGGACAATTCGCTGACCACTCTCAACAATGACCGTCCCAACCAGGTCTTGTCGAATGTCTACGCCACTAACCCGATTTGTTCGTCGCAGGCGATCTGCGTCCAATGGGTCAATCCCGCGGCCTTCGTGCAGAACCCGATCGGCACGTATGGCAATGTTGGACGCAATTCGGTGCGCGGTCCGGGTAACGTCACGTTCGACCTCGCGCTGAGCCGCACCTTCAAGCTCTCCGAGCGATTCACCCTGCAAGCTCGCGCCGAGGCGTTCAACATCCTGAACCACGCAAACTTTGTGGGTGCGTTTGCCCCGGCAGGTCAGCCCGCGGGCGCCACCTACGGCACGCTCAGTCAAAATTTCAGTTCGTCGAACTTCGGGCAGGTGACGGGCGCATACGACCCCCGCATTCTACAGTTCGCGATGAAGGTGATTTTCTAGAGCTTACTCATACACCGGTTCCACTTTGGAACCATTCTTGAGCGGCTTCTCGCTAGGCAGCGCTACCGCGTCGCCATCCGAGAGGCCCGAAAGGACCTGCGACTTGGTGTAGCTGGAAACGCCCACACCGATTTTGCGCCAGACCACGCGATCGCCCTGAAGCAGGTACACTCCGGTTTCTGAGCCTTCCCGCCGGATAGCTTCCTTAGGCAGAGCCAGAGCCCTCTCCACCACGGTGGCCTGAATCTCAGCGTTGATGTTGGCATTGGGAATCAAGTCGCGTTGCGGATTCTCGATCACGCAGCCTACTTCGCCCACTTGCCGCGTCCCCAGCGGAACAATCTGCGTCGGCAGCTTGTCCACCGCGCCTTTCCATTGATGACCGGGTAACGCATCCCAGGTAATGTTCACCACCTCGCCCTTGCGCACCTTGCCCAGGTCCGGTTCGTCGACATAAACAGTGACGCGTACGCGATCCAGCCTCCCGACTTTCGCCACCGGATCGCCCGCATTCACGAATGCGCCCTGCTTCAGATCGAAGTCGTAGAGTGTTCCATCTATCGGTGCGCGGATGACGCTGAGGTCCAGATTGGTGCGAGCAATCGCGGCCGTCGATTCAGCTTGCTGTACTCTTGCCCGGGCAATTTCTTTGTCGGAGCCTGTCACCAGCGCGCCCCTGTGCTCTTCCAGCGATTTAACTCTAAGCTGCAACTGCTCGACGGTTTGGCGCGCCGTGTCCAGGTCCTGTCGCGTCGCGGCCTGCTTGCCGGCCAATCGATCGAGTGTCTGATAATTCTTCTGAGCGGCTTCGAGATCCAATCTTGTCCGTGCCAGGTCGGCCTCGGTCTGCTGGCGCTCCGCGATTCGTCCGCCCTGCTCCAGCACTTGCTGCTGCGTCTGGGCTTCCTTGATGGCTGCCTGCGCCTTGGACACTTCGGCGCTCGCTACCCGCGTATCGAGCTCGATCAGAGGCTCGTCCTTGCTGACCTGCTGCCCGCGGCTCACCAGGACTTTCGTCACCACTCCAGTTCGCTCCGCTCGCACCGGCAGCCACTCGATCGGCTCCACTTTGCCGTTGGTGGGCAGCGTGCTGACCATCGTTTCGCGCGTCACCTTGGCGAAGTCTACTTCAGGCGGCGTGGTTTTTTTGAAAGCGACCCAAGCGGTGATGGCGCTAGCGCCCAACACCAGGATTACCACCCAGCTACGGCCGCGGCTCACGAGCGGGACCTCGCGCAGTAATCGAACAGGAGCTGCCATTCCGCTTGCTGGATCTCCATCGCCACCCGTTCCGAAGGCGACCCTGGCTCTTGCCGCGCCTGCTCGCAGAAGGTGACGAACGACAAAGGATCCCAGTTGGCAGCAACTCGAAATCCTGCGTCTGGGTGTCGCGCAACGATGTCTTTGGCGGCAGCCGACAACTCCCGAAACACTGGATGCGCGCCTACACAGCGAAACCAGTACGCGGAATTGCCGGCGTCCGGCTCCTGGCGATGCAGGATCGCATGCCAAAAACTCGCTTCCGGCGATTTCAAATCTTGCACGATTTCATGACATTCATCAAAGCTGGAAAAATAAAGCCACAATCCACCCAGGGCTTCTCTCGGGGCTCTCGCGTGCGGAAACAAATCCGATGCCTCTTGTCTTTTCAAACGCTGGCGCGCCAACTCCGACGAACAGCCGGCGGAAACCAATGGGATCAGCCGGTGCCCGCTCTGGTCGAGCGCGAGGATCTCTGCCACCTGTGTGCTGTATGCCTTCGAATCAAATGGCAATTACTATTTTCGCAGAATCTACTCGAGCACCACCAGCGTGTCGCCCGCCGCCACTGTATCGCCATCGATCACACGCACTTCCACCACGCGGCCGGCCCGGGATGTCTTCATCTCGTTCTGCATTTTCATCGCCTCTACTACGATCAACCCCTGGCCGATATCGACCGCATCGCCTTCCTTGACCAGCACGCGGACCACCTTCCCGGGCATAGGCGCAGCGATGCTTTGGCGACCACTCCCGCTTGCGGCTCTCGATTGCCGGCCACCGTTGCGAGGATCGCGGACTTCTACAGCGAAACGCCGGCCGCCGGTCTCCACATTCAAAACATGCGGCGTCGCGATGGCCCGAACTTCGAAACTCCGGCCCTCCAGCAAGACGGAATACACGCCGGGTTCCACTTCTTTCACGGCTTCCAAACGCTGGGGATCGACTTCGACTGGACGCCCGTCAATGAGGATCTGCCATTTCGTCATCGAAGAAAACTGCCTCGACCCTCGGCCAACCAATTGCTGGTTTCTAGTTTCTGGTTTCTGGTTGCTGGTTGGCCATTGTTGGCATCGCCGTTCTTGGAATGTGCCGCGGCGGCGGCTAGTGCAACAGCCAGTTCCAGATCCTGCGGAGGAATCGGCTTGGGGCTTCGCCGCGCGAAGAAGTCCGCCACGAAGCCGGTGTGCAGCCCACCCTTTCGAAATAACGGATCATCCATGATTTCCCGGAAGAAAGCCAGGTTGGTTTCGACGCCTGCGATGGAGTACTCGCTCAGAGCGCGCAACATACGCCGGATCGAGGAATCTCGATTTTCATCCCAAACTACGAGTTTGGCAAGCAGCGGATCGTAATCGATCGGCACCTTCCAGCCTTGATAGACTCCCGAATCGAGCCGCACTCCCGGTCCGCTGGGCTCGCGCAGTTGGACAATCTTGCCGGGGGAAGGGAAGAAGTTGTTTTCCGTATCTTCAGCGCAGATGCGGCATTCGAGCGCCGCCCCGCGCCACTGCACGCCTTCCTGTTTGAAAGGCAGCTTTTCGCCGGCGGCAATCTGTAGTTGAAGCCGGACCAGGTCGTAACCGGTCACCAGTTCGGTCACGGGATGCTCCACTTGCAGCCGCGTATTCACTTCGAGAAAATAAAAATCGCCGTGGATATCGGCCAGGAACTCCACCGTGCCCAGGCTGGTATAGCCAACCGCTCGCGCGATTCGAAGCGCGGCATCACCCATTGCGGCGCGCATTTTCGGATTCTGCGCGATGAGCGGCGACGGACACTCCTCTACGATCTTCTGATGGCGGCGTTGCAGCGAGCATTCCCGTTCGCCCAAATGGACCAGATTGCCATGCTGGTCGCCGGCAATCTGGATTTCAATGTGCCGCGGCTTGTCGATCAGCTTTTCGATGTAGACTTCGCTGTTCCGAAACGACCGCTCGGCTTCGCTCGATGCCTCGCGGATGGCGGCGTCCAGTTCGCTCTCTTTATCTACCCGCCGCATTCCCTTGCCGCCACCGCCGGCCGAGGCTTTGATCAGCACCGGATAAACCAGCTCCCGAGCCAATCTGCGCGCGGCCTCGAGATCTTTGGCCGGCTCTTCGCTGCCGGGCACGGTTGGGACGCGGGCGTCCTTGGCGAGAGCACGAGCGGCGGTTTTCGAGCCGAGCCGCCGGATGGAACCCGGCGTGGGTCCGATAAATATGATGCCCGCGGCTTCACACGCCACCGCAAAGTCGGCGTTCTCACTCAGAAAACCATAGCCGGGATGAATCGCGTCGGCGCCATGCTTTTTCGCGGCATCGATAATACGATCGATCCGCAGATAGCTCTCTGACGACGGCGCCGGCCCAATATGCTCGGCTTCGTCCGCCATGCGGACATGCAATGCCGTGCGATCGACGTCGGAAAAGACCGCCACGCTTCGGATATTCATCTCGCGGAGCGCGCGAATGATGCGCACCGCAATCTCGCCCCGGTTGGCGATGAGGATCTTACGGAACATGCACGGTGATTGTAGCAAGAGTTGACTACACTACAAATCAAGGGAGATTGGTTATATGCCGAAGACGGAAAGCGAGCCAGGCATCCAAACCCAATCCAAACACCTCCGAGGGTTGTTTGGTGGTAACGTTGGTCCAAGCCAGCTGGCTTGCGAAAATGCCGATTGCGTGCTCGAAGCTGTGCATGTTTTCAATGATCTGAATCTCGATTACGAACCGGCTATTCAGCTAAGCGGCATTAATAGCAATGGTTTTGTGCACATGGTGTCGGACTTGTGAAGCTCATGTTCCAAAACGTACATGTCGTACTCGCCACGATTGGAGTACTTTTATTGACAGGTTGTCTGGCCGATTCCGAGTTACGGCGCGAACTTCAACGACAAGGGAAGGAGCAAGGATGGGGGCTACTTAGCGTTCGGAACAATCGAAGCGATGAATTTGATTTTGCTCGCTTTGTTCGTATAGGGGACGCACCTCACTTTACCTCGTATGATCTTCACGGGTTTTCGATGTCAGCTGATGGGCTTATGGGGGCAGGCGACTATGATGGGCTAACGTCCGGCCCTCAAACAGGACCAGAAGCTGAAGCAGTTCCCCGACGGCTAGATGGCATGGCGGCCATCGACAGTCGAGGAAGGGAGCTCTGGCACAAGGCTGGGATTATGAGCTACGGCCCGTCAGCAGTTTCGCCGTCCCACAATGGGATTATTTTTCAGAGCAAGACGAGCTTGAATCTGTTGACAATGCCACAGGGAACGGTTGACGTATTACGGGGAACTCCAGGTACTGAAAAAGCTCCAGCGTTTGGTGTCGGCGGTATGGCCTATTCTACTCACGTGGGCGCAATATCATGGTCTCCCGACCAGCGGTACATAGTTTACGACGAAAAAGGCAAAGTAATCATTTACGACCTCCAGGCTCACTCTGGCCGAGAGTTGGCTGCAGGGTCGGAACCAAGCTGGCCCCCTGATGGTCGATGGATCGCTTTTCTTTCACCTGACCGAGAAGGAATGTTAACTGATGCTACCGGAGCGAGAATGAAGAAAATATTAGCCGGCAAGAAGCTAGCGTGCCGCATGCCATGGTCTCCGGATTCCCATTATGTTCTCTGCACGGAATTGGATTCTGCAAACATAATTTTCCGTCTGATGGAGTTGACTGACAGAGTGGTGGTTTACCGAATAAGTGACGGAGCCCACCTGGATGTTATCTCCAGCGCTCCAAAGGGTGTCGGCTGCGCATTTCAATGGATGGTTCGTCAGCACTGACGTCAGTGGACGCCAACCGCCGCTACATTGTGCCTGATCTCGGCCGACGGCCGGGTTTCGTCGCCCCAATACGAAAGGGACTGGCTCCGCCAATTGCCCTCAAGCGATCCCGGCTTTCACCTTATCCCTAATCGCTAAAGACTCTGCAACCGCGCTCTAATTGGCACGGAAAAGGGCAGAAGGCTGAGCGCCGCCGGCACAATTGCAACCGGCCAAGCCGCCAACGGCTTGAGGCGTAAAACTTTAGAACAACTTGCCAAGCCGCTTTATTTTTCGCGGCATCGATAATACGATCGATCCGCAGATAGCTCTCTGACGACGGCGCCGGCCCAATATGCTCGGCTTCGTCCGCCATGCGGACATGCAATGCCGTGCGATCGGCGTCGGAAAAGACCGCCACGCTTCGGATATTCATCTCGCGCAGCGCCCGAATAATGCGCACCGCAATCTCGCCCCGGTTGGCGATGAGGACCTTACGGAACATGCACGGTGATTGTAGCAAAGGCAATCCAGCTTGACATCTCTCCTTAACATATTATACATTATCATCATGAAAGAATTGAAAGCGGCCGATTTGGTGTGGCTCGCGACAGCTCAATTACACAGGGAACAGAAGCGCCGAGCGGGATTCCCCCCGGACGAGATCCTCAAAGCTGCTCTGGCGATCGAGCCTAATCTTGGATTCTCCGTGAATACAATTCGGACCCACATTTCCCGCCACTGTGTCGCGAACCTGCCGCCAGCGGGCGCGATACACAGAATGCTGATAAGAAACCCCAACGGTGCCTATCGCCTTTACCGTCATGGCGATGAATATCATCCTGGAAGAGCAACCGGTAAGACCTGTCCGGACGCGAACGCGATTCCTCCGAAATATAAAAATCTAACCGAATGGTTCCACCGCGAATACGATAACCGGCCAGAGCTCTCGGCTGGTGAAGATCCCCTTCTGGCGCTCAGAGGTCTTGGAAAGGAGCTTTGGAAAGAACTTGGTGGTGGGGAAAAATTCATTCATGAACTCCGCGCGAACTGGTACGGCACCGAAGAAGAAAAGTCCCGTGCTAGAACGCAGCGATCTCCCAAGCGGAGGGCCGGGTGAGCCTGATCTTTTGGGACACGATGATATTTGTGTATTGGATCGAGCAACACCCCAACTTCGCGAGTCGTGTGGATGAAATCCGCCGCCGCATGTGGGAACGCAAGGATCAACTTTGGACGAGCACGCTGACTCTCGGCGAGGTGCTATCTGGACCTTACGCGAAAGGCGATCTGGATCTGTCCCGGCGATATAAGGAACTGCTTGCCCGGCCGCTGGTCCAAACGATCCCATTTACCGAAGAAACAGCCGAACACTTCGCGAGGATTAGAGCAGACCGCTCTATCGCCTCAGCAGATGCTATCCAACTCGCTTGTGCCGCGCAGGCGCGCGTCGACTTGTTCCTCACTAATGACCGCCGTTTGGCTAGGAAGACCATTCCGGGTATTCAGTTCATCGCCGATCTGAGTTTCGACTACTTATGAAAGGAACTTGAAAAGAGCTTATGGGAAAATACTATCCGCTTGAACGATATCTATTCCTCCAACAGACAGGAACTGTGGCACTGACGTTCAGCCGCATTGGGGAGATCATTCACGATAGCTTACGCCCAGCCGCTCACGCATACCGGGCGTGGTGGGCTAACAATATAAAAGGCCACGTGCACGCTGCTGCCTGGCTTAATGCCGGTTACAAGGTCGAGACCGTTGATCTCGAACGCGGAGTTGTGACCTTCGCTAAGCTCGGGGGAGGCGCTCCGCCTTTTCCGGTTTCGGAAGCGTCGGGGACGCCGAGCAGGCAACAAAAACATGACGGGTATGGAAAATCTGTGCTCAGGGCCGCTGTCGGCCCTAGGTTCTCCGCTTACGGAACGACGATCACTTACGACACGAGCCAGGCCAGGATTGATGGAACCGTCGATGCCATGATCGCAGTCGAGATAGAGTCACGAGCTAACAAGCAAGTGCGCGGAGCGATCCTTGATCTCCTCATGCACCCCTATTCCAAGAGGCTACTGGTTCTAATCCCAAGTGGATTGGTGTCAACATGGTCAACGAGAGCAAGCACATTCTATCGCGATCTTTGAGTCCGCAGGATTTCCAGGTGATCTTGCTTGCTGGCACAGGCGACGCACCGAGACTTGAGGTGGATGCGCAGATCATCAGGTCGGCTCTCCTGAAGCTGAATGCTGATCCGCGCGCGACCGGATAACTGTATTTGCTACCCTCAGGGGTAGCCTCCCGCATGGCAGCCTCCGGCATCAAGGATTCGCTCCAACAACGCGGCGTCCGGCTGACGCGGCAGCGCAAGATTTTGCTTGAGCTGATCGATCAATCGGGCCAACATCTCAACGCCGAGCGTCTCTACGAACTGGCGCGTGAAAAAGATCCCAGGCTCAATCGCGTTACCGTCTACCGGACTCTCAAGTTGCTCAAGGCCGGCGGACTGGTGGACGAGCTGGACTTGATGCACCACGATGGCGACCAGCACTACTACGAGACGCGCCTGAAGCAGGAGCACGCCCACGTGATCTGTCTGCGCTGCGGAAAGATCGAGGAATTCTTCGGGGATCTGCTGAAGAAAATGCGCGAGCAGATCGAATCCCATTTCGGTTTCGATATCGTTCTCGCCCGCACCGAGGTCGGCGGCTACTGTGCTCATTGCCAGGTGTTGCGCGCCAAAGAATTGGCCGCGGCCGCGTCCAAAGATACCTGTCCTGAGCCCGCCCCCCTGCGCAATCACCGGAGCCACTAACTAATGTCCACGCCGAGCGCTCACCCCGGCGAGAGCCATCGTGTGCCGGCTTTGGCGGTGATTAATCCCTCCGGTAATCGCAGCCGCATGCC